>Ga0315283_10000680_pt1 | contig 25607 bp, 22 predicted proteins | sample YL17G09_0_MG_FD_204541 | JGI IMG/M metagenome (GOLD analysis project Ga0315283, IMG submission 204541) | Sediment microbial communities from Yellowstone Lake, YNP, Wyoming, USA - YL17G09_0 | ecosystem: Environmental > Aquatic > Freshwater > Lake > Sediment | place: USA: Wyoming | collected...
CTTGAGGGAGGCCAACTGCTGAACTCTTTGACGGCACCGACTTGCCTCAAGATCACCGTGGTGAGCTTTGAGGCGGATCAGGAGCAATCGTTCAAAAGCAGTGAGTACCAGCTTTCGTACAAACCATGACTTTGGGAATGGGGTTGGAGCAACTCATGGATGAAGTACTGATCATTGGGGCCGGTCCAGTTGGTCTATCCCTGGCCGTTGATTTGACGAGTCGCGGCATTCCCGTGGTCGTATTTGAGCAGGATCAGCAGATCGTCAAAGAAATCCGAGCCAGTACGTTTCACGCTGCGACCATGGAAAAGATGGAAGAATGGGGAGTGTTAGACGCGGTTCTGGCAAGAGGGCACCGCGTCGATCACCTGCAGTTTTGGGATCGTCGGGAGCGCAAGATCGTCGGTGATTTTGATTATAGCGCTATTGCCGCCGATACTAAGTTCCCTTTTCGCCTGCAATGTCCACAGCATGTTTATGCCGAGACGCTGCTCGAGAGGCTGCAACGGGAACCTCTGGCGACCATTCACTTTGGCCACGAGTTCCTGAGTAGCCGCGAAGGGCGCTCTGGTATCGAGGCTAAGTTTGAAACCAGTCGTGGGGTGCGCAGCTATAGCGGCCGCTTGCTATGTGGAGCTGACGGGGCGAATAGCGCGCTGCGGCGGTCGCTGGGTCTGAGCTTTGACGGGATGACCTATGAAGACCGCTTTCTCCTGATCGGTACCGACTTAGACTTGTCGCGTTACTACCCAGGAATGGCGAGCGTCAGCTACATTTTTGACCCAGATGAATGGGTCATCACGCTGCAGTTAAATGAACTGCTGCGCATCGTCTTTCAGGTGGCGGATGGCCAAGATGGTGAAGTCGAGCTGAGCGATGACAACATCCGGCGGCGGGTCTGGAAGTTCATCGGCGAGGAGATCGATTTCCCGATTCTGCACAAGTCGATCTATCGGGTGCATCAGCGCGTCGCCGATACCTTTCGCGTCGGGCGTTGCTTGCTCCTAGGCGATGCCGCGCATATCAATAACCCAGCCTCCGGTATGGGCATGAATAGTGGCATCCTCGACGCACACTGCCTTGGCGAGAAGATCAGTGAGTACCTGACCTACGAGCGCGACGAAGCGCTCGATGGCTACAGCACTCTACGCAGAAGTTATGCGTTGGATAAGATCAGAGGATACACCAGACAGCGTTATCAGGATTTGAGCGCTGCTGACGTCGAGACGCGCCAGCAGCGTAACCAGCAGTATGAGGCGATCAGTCGGGATCCGCAGCGGGCACGTGATTTTCTGTTGCGTGCGGCCATGCTCGAACACCGGATTTGATTGCAGCTGGGCGGTTGTAGGTTAACCCTGTCAACTCGTTAGAGGGATAAAATATCATGATCGACATGTGGTTAGGTGGGGAGCGGTATGCGCCGCCAAGCCGAAAGCGCATCGAGGTTGTGAATCCGATGTCGCGTGTTGCGATCGGTGAGCTGGTCGTCGCCGATGCATCGGATGTTGATCATGCCTTTGCGATTGCCAGCGCCAGCAGCATTCATTGGCGATCGTTCTTGCCCGATGCGAAGGAGCAGATCTTTCATCGTGCTGCCGCATTGCTCGACGCCCAGACCGAGGCACTTGCTGCGCTGGTGGTGGAGGAAAGCGGTTCGACCCTGAAAAAAGCTCGTCACGAAGTCAGCTATGCGGCGCAGATCCTACGCGCAGCTGGAGGGGAAGCCCGACGCCTTTATGGCGACACCATACCGGACGATCGCGCCGAACGCATGTCTATCGTCATCCGTGAAGCCCTCGGCGTGGTGGCCGTGATCAGTCCGTTCAATTCTCCCTTGGCCTTGTTGGTCAAGATGATCGCGTTCCCCTTGATCGCCGGCAACACTCTGGTGGTTAAACCATCGGAGCTGACGCCGCGGACTGCGGTTGAAGTGGCCAAGGTCTTTGCCGCCGCTGGGCTGCCGTCGGGGGCGCTAAACGTGCTCCACGGTAGCGGTAGCGAGGTTGGCGAGGCCATCATTCAACACCAACTGTTAGATGGACTGACCTTCACGGGATCTACGGCGGTTGGACGGCATATCGGTGCAACCCTAGGCGCCAAGCTGAAGACCCTGCACCTTGAGTTGGGTGGCAATAACCCACTTATTGTTAAGGAAGATTTTGACCTCGATGCGGCAGTCGACGCAGCTGTCTTTGGCAGTTTCTATCATGCCGGTCAGATCTGCATGGCTAGCTCCAGACTGCTGGTGGCAGCAAGCTGTTACGGGGCGTTTCGCGACCAACTAAAGCATAAGCTCGAGACCTTGTGGTTTGGCCGTCTTGATGATGAACGTACCTTTTATGGTCCATTGATCCATGGTGCTGCGGTCGATAAGGTCCGCCACGCGGTTAGCGACGCGCTTGGTCAAGGTGCGACCCTACTCACCGGTGGGCAGGTCTTAGATGGCTGGCGCTTTGCGCCAACGGTACTCGAGAATGTCCCACGGGGAGCCAATCTATGGCGCCACGAAACCTTTGGTCCAGTGGTTTCGCTGACGCCTTTTTCCACCGACGAGGAAGCCCTCAACCTGGCCAACGATAGCGACTACGGACTGAGTTCTGGTGTCCTGACGCGCGACTTTGGCAAAGCCCTAGCCTTTGCCAAAGGCCTGCGCTGCGGCGGCGTGCATATCGGGTCGCATCCCTTCCAGAGTGGCACGATGACCCCGGTCGGTGGCCGAGGTCAGTCTGGAGTTGGGATGAGTGGCGGACGTTACTCGATTGAGCATTTTACCCAGTATAAGTGGATTAGCTTGCACAGCTAAGCCACCGCCAGTGAGGAGGTCATGGGTCTTGGGACAAACTCTCTTTGACAAAGTGTGGCAACAAAATACCGTCAAAGCGGAAACCCCTGACCAACCGGCGTTGCTCTATGTCGGACTGCATCTGCTGCACGAGATTACGGCACCGCAAGCGTTTGCTATGCTCGAGGAGTGGCGGCTTCCGGTGCGTCGTCCCGATTTGACCTTGGCGATGGTGGACCATTGTGCGCCGACAAGCAAGGATGCCGACGGCCGCTTCGTGGTCAAGGATCAAGCGACCGTAGCACAGATCGACGCGCTGACATCGGACTGCACCCGTCATGACATTCCGTGTTTTAGTTTAGACCATCCCTTCCAGGGCATTGTCCATGCTGTCGCGCCTGAACTCGGGCTATCGCGGCCAGGCCAGGTGATCGTGTGTGGTGATAGCCATACCAGCACGCACGGAGCCTTCGGGGCTATCGCGTTTGGCATTGGCTCAAGCGAGGTGGCCGAGGTTCTGGCCACTCAATGCATCCTGCAGCGGCGGCCGAAAAACCTGCGGGTAATCGTTGACAAGGTGCTCAGTCCAGGCGTCTCGGCGAAGGATCTTGCCCTGTATATCACCACAAAGCTCGGTGCTGTGGGCGGCAAAGGCTACGCCATCGAGTACCAAGGTGCGGGGATTCGTGCTTTGTCGATGGAGCAGCGTTTGACGTTGTGCAATATGACGATCGAAATGGGGGCCCGGTTTGGTCTCATCGCGCCGGACCAAACGACTCTGGATTATTTAGGTCGGTGCTTACTGCAGCGTGAGATCGAGGCATCGGTTCTGGGGCTGTTCAGTGATCCAGATGCGCCGTGGGATAAGGAGCTGGTGATCGATGCTGATCAGGTGTCGCCGATGATGAGTTGGGGCACCAACCCTGCGATGTCGATCGCACTCGGTGATGAATTGCCGTTGCCGACCACCGCCACCGAGCGTCAGGCCTATGCGTATATGGGCTGGCAGGGGCAGAAGGTGGCAAGTGGTCGAGTCGTCGATCATGTGTTTATCGGTAGCTGCACCAATGGGCGCATCTCCGATCTGCGAATCGCCGCCGCACAGATGCAAGGAAAAACCGTCGCGACGAACACCCAGTGCTTGATCGTGCCGGCGTCTAAACTCGTCAAGCAACAAGCTGAGGACGAAGGCTTAGACCTCGTCTTTCGCCAGGCGGGTGCGACATGGGGTGAGCCCAGCTGCTCACTTTGCAATGCGATGAATGGCGACCTGGTCGCTCCAGGCCGACTCTCAGTAAGCACCAGCAACCGCAATTTCGAGGGCCGCCAGGGCCAAGGTGCCAGGACCGTCCTGGTCAGCCCTGCGAGCGCCGCGCAAATTGCCATTCGGGGTCACCTATGACGCCTGTGACTGTGGTCAGAAGTCAGTCGATTAAGCTACTTGATGAGGACGTCGATACCGATCAAATGGTGCCGGCCAGGTTTCTGCGCACCTCAGCCGCCACGGGTCTCGGCGCCTGTCTGTTTTACGATCGCAGGTTTGGCCTAGACGGTGAGCGCCTGGCAGGGTTTCCTCTGAATCCCCCCATGTACCAGGGCGAACGGATCTTGATCGGCGGCGCTAATTTTGGTTGCGGCTCGTCTAGGGAGCATGCGCCATGGGCGTTTAAGGACTTTGGGTTCGATGTCCTCATCGCGCCTTCGTTTGGCGAGATTTTTTATCATAACTGTTTGAAAAACGCCCTGCTGGCCATCGCGGTCGATCCTGAGTCACACCGTTTTCTCAGTCTTTGGGACGGATTAGTCACTGTGGACCTAGATCAACAAGTGATTCAGGCGGGAGACGTTCAGGTGCCGTTTGCGATTGATCCATTCATGCGCTTTTGTTTGATGCGGGGCCTTAGTCAACTTGGCTACGTCACCGAGCAAGAGCCACTCATCGCGCTTTTTGAGCAAAAAAATGATCAGCGGATCGTACCGCTAAGTGGTGTCGGTTCGATATGAATAGCAGTGCTTTGTTTCTATTACCAAGAACCTGAGGAGATGACAGATGACGGATGCATTAGGCTGGCGGCGCAAATTCGGTGTATTGGCGCCAAGCACCAATACGATTGTTGAGCCGGATTTTTACCGCATGGCGGTGCCCGGTGTTACTTCGCACTTCTCGCGGATTCATATTCGCGATCAGGACCTGTCAAACAATGCGAAGATGGAGGCCTTGCTGATTCAAATTCGCGAAGAGATCCTCCACGCCATCGACCGGGTAAAGACGGCCGAAGTGGACTATTTGGTGATGGGCATGAGTGCTGAGACCTTTTGGGGCGGCATGGAGGGCAACCGCCAGTTCGTCAAGCGCTTGGAGGATTACTCCGGATTGAAAGTGGCTTCGGGCGCCGAGGCTTGCGAACGCGCCTTGCATTTATTCAAGGCAAAAACCGTTGGCGTGATTACTCCTTATCAAGCCATTGGCGATGAGAACGTGATTAAATTCTTCAGCGATATCGGCGTCGAGGTGAAGTTCATTAAAGGCTTGAAGTGCCCGACTGCGGTGTCGATTGCTCACGTCAGCGAAGACGAGCTGCGGGCGGCGCTGATCGAGGTGAACGCTGCGGGCGTCGACGCGATCGTTCAGGCTGGAACCAATTTAAGTATGTTGCGCTTGGCCGATGAAGCGGAGCGCTGGCTGAATAAACCTGTGATTGCGATCAACGCCGCCACTTGGTGGTACGCGCTGCGGGAAAACGATATCCAGGATCGCGTCGAAGGCTGCGGCCGACTACTCCGGGAGTTTTAGGCCGATGGCGCACCTGCAATCCAGCTACAAGGGCGTTTTTGACCACCAGCTTGGCTTTGGTAAAAGGCCGGCGGTGCTCGTCGTCGATTTTGTCAAGGCTTATACCACCCCTGGTAGCCCGCTCTACGCAGCCCCAGTGGTTGACGCCGTCGCTAAAACCCAGTATCTGATCGCCGCGGCGCGTCAGGCTCAGGTGCCGGTGATCTACACCAAGGTGTTATATAGCCGCAGCCTCCTCGACGGTGGCTTGTTCGTGCAAAAAATTCCGGTACTGCAAACCATGGTGGCAGGCGAACCCCTTGCAGAGATCGCCTCTGAGTTAGAGGTGCGCGAAGATGATTTAGTGTTGGTCAAACAATATGCCAGCGCCTTCTTTGCGACGCCGCTTGCGGCCACACTGACGAGTCTGCAAGTAGACACCCTGATCCTCGCCGGCTGCAGCACCAGTGGTTGCATTCGCGCTACGGCCGTCGATGGCATGCAGCATGGCTTCCGGGTGATCGTGCCGCGCGACTGCGTCGGCGATCGTCATGAAGCGCCACATGAGGCAAATCTTTTTGATATCAATGCTAAATATGGTGACGTCGTGAGTCTCGGCGAAGTCGTTGAGCGCCTCAATATGCTAGGGAGCCGTGCGCCATGAAGCCACTGGAACATATCAAGATCCTCGATTTGACGCATATGCTGAGCGGTCCCTATGCGACGCAGCTGCTCGCAGACCTTGGTGCCGAAACGATCAAAGTCGAGCCCCCCGGGCAGGGCGAAGGGACCCGCCGACTGCTCGAGCATGACGCCGCTCATAGTATCGACGGCATGGGCGCCTATTTTCTGACTCTTGGGCGTAATAAGCAGAGCATCTGTATCGACCTAAAGTCGGACTCGGGGCTGGCCCTGTTCTACGATCTCGTCAAGCAAGTCGATGTCGTCGTCTATAATTTTCGCGCCGGAGTCGCTGAAAAGTTACGCATCGATCATGGCCATTTGCAGGAGCTTAACCCGCGTATCGTCACCTGCAGTATCACCGGCTTTGGTGAAACCGGACGGAATAAGGGGGCGCTCAGCTTTGACCTGGTGGCACAGGCGACCGGTGGCGGCATGAGCATCACCGGTAGCGAGGAGCAACCACTGCGCTCTGGGATTCCGATCGGTGACCTCGGCGGCGGTCTGATGGGAGCGATCGGTATCCTTTCAGCTCTGGAGTCGCGGCATGTCTCGGGTAAGGGACAGCATATCGACATCTCGATGCAGGATGCTCAGTTATCGATGCTCAACTATATGGCGACGATGTACTTCCTGTCCGGCAAGCAGCCTCCGGCTAGCGGCAATTCGCATTTTGTCCACGTACCCTACGACAGCTTTAAGACTCGGGACGGCCACATCATCGTTGCGATCATCACCGATGGGCTGTGGGATCGTTTCGTTGGCATCATGGGTCTCAAGCATTTAGATACCGAAGAAAATAAGGGGCAGCCGGGTCGTTGGAAAAATCGTCAAGCCATCATGGCCGAGGTCAGCCAGCTGTTGGCCACTGAGGACAACCAGGTGTGGCTTGATCGCTTGCAAAAGGATGGCATTCCCTGTGCGCCGGTGAATACCTTCGCCAGTGCGCTGAGTGATCCGCACGTGCTTGATCGCGGCATGGTGGTCGAGGTTCAGCACCCGCATGGCCAAGTCGTTAAGCAGGTCGGTAACCCGATTAAGCTGTCGGATTATCCTCATGAGACCTTCCAGTCGCCGCCTCTTTTAGGTCAAAACACCGACGCGGTACTGACCCGCCTTCTAGGTCTAGATGAAGACACCTTGTCCGGTCTGCGATGTCGAGGGGTGATCCAATGAGTGGTGCAAATCAACGAGAGTTTGTCAGCATCTGCGAAGTTGGTCCACGCGACGGACTGCAAAACGAACGCGTTCACCTTGCGCTCGACGACAAGAGTCAGCTGGTTGCGGGCCTCGTCAAGGCAGGGCTTAGGCAGATCGAGATCGGCAGTTTCGTCAGTCCTAAAGCCGTGCCGGCGATGGCAGACACGGATGCCTTGACCACCAGGGTCAAACGGACCCATGGGACGGGGATTCGAACATTGGGCTTGGTCGTCAATGCCCAGGGCTTTGATCGCGCTTTGGCCGCCGGGGTCGATGGAGTCTGCATCGTCACGGTAGTGTCCGAGACCCTGTGTCAAAAAAACAATCGCTGCTCGTCGCAGCAAGCAACGGATACGGCCGTGGCGCTGATCAAGCGGGCTAAGGAAGAAGGACTATCGACGCGGGTCGATGTCGCCACCTCTTGGGTGTGCCCCTACGAGGGTCAAGTTTCCTTAGAGGCGGTACAAAGAGTTGCCGACCAGGTGTGGGAGTATCAACCCGACGAACTGGCCTTTTGCGATAGCATTGGTCACGCCCATCCCTATCAGGTGGCTAAGCTCTTCGCGGCCTTTGGCGAGCGCTATGACCGTTCGCGTTTGGTGGCACACTTTCATGATACCCAGGCACTTGGCCTGGCCAATGCGACGGCGGCGTTATTTCAAGGCATTCGCCGCTTCGATGCGAGCGTGGGTGGACTCGGTGGCTGTCCATTCGCACCAGGTGCAAAGGGTAATTTAGCCACCGAAGATCTCGTCCATCTGTGCCACCGTTCCGGCTTTGAGACCGGGGTTCACCTTGAGGACCTTTGGGCCGCCGTAGCGCTCCTCGAACAACAGATAGGTAGGCCGCTTGGCGGTCAGAGTCGGTCGTGGTTTCACTCGACGCAGCGAACGCAACATAACTAAGCGCATTACCTGAGGTGTTAGCGATGGCAAAAGTCACAGCTGAGAGTTTTATCGAAGATCTGACGCCGGAAGAAAAGGCTCGGGCGGCTCTGGTGGACCTGATCTTGCCGGCTCTGCGCGAACGGGTCGTAGCCGCCGACCATGACGGCGAGTTCAACCGCGACAATTTGTCCTTGTTTCGCGAGCACAATCTGACCGGCCTGGTCATTCCCAAGGAGTTTGGCGGACTTGGCGGCGGTTTGCGCGACCTAGCGGCGGCGACTTTTGCCCTCGGTACGGCCTGTCCATCCACAGCCCTGTGCTTCTTCTTTCACTGCAGCACGTCTTCGCGGGGGTTGTTGGCACTGGAGGCGATCGAGCGCGGATTGTTTACTTCGGAAGAGATTCCGGTGGTCCGCGACTTTGCGCATAAATTGCTGCATCGCATGGGGACGGAGCGCAAATGGTTTGGCAATTTCGCGAGCGAAAGTACAAAGAGCGAAAAGGCTCTGATCACCATCAATACCAGAGCGAAGAAGGTGCCGGGTGGATATCAATTGACGGGCGTCAAGTCTTTTGGCTGCTCGACGGGAGTCGCCGACTATTATTTGGTGACCGCCCAACTTGAAGACCATGCCGACGCACGTGGCCTGACCACATTTACCGTACCGCCGCAAGCGGTCGGTGTGGGTCAGCGTAGCAAGTGGGACGCCATCGGCATGCGTGCCACCAATACCCACGGCATCACCCTCGACCAGGTCTTTATTCCGGACGCCGAGGCTTTGGTCATACCAGCGGCGTTTACTCGCATGATGCAGGTGAGTCGGGGCAGCTTCGTCGGCAATCAGGTCGCGGGAACGGCGGTATACTTGGGCGTGGCGCACGCAGTCTATCACAACACCGTTGATACCCTACTTAGCCGCAAATATGCCGATACCGATCGTTCCATTGCCAATTCGCCGATGCACCGCGAGCTGATTGGTCGCATGGCGGTCAATCTTGAAACGGCGACGCTTTGGTTGCGCCGTCAGTTGCAGCTGGAAAGCTCCGAGTCCCCGACGCTGGACAAAGACGAAGTCGTCAGGAACTGGCGCCTGTGCAAAGGCGCGGTGAGCGATGCGGCTTTTGCCGTCGGGGTGGATGCGCTTAAATGCTGCGGCACGTCGGGGACAGGCAATTCCGGCTTTATAGCCCGGTCGCTGCGTGATTTGTCGATGGGTCTGGTGCAGGCGTTTCCTAGCGAGCGTGGCCGTCTCGAAGCCGCGGAGATGATTATCTCCAAGAAGCAATCCGTCCTTTTTGGGAGTTAAGACTCTATGAGATTTCCACCCGGATCCGTTGGCGAAACCCTCACTGCTATGCAGGGCGTGTGGCACGATCATATTCAGCTCTATCATCTGAACGGCGATGTCCTCAGCGAGGATGCGTGGAGCGGAACGCCTGGACCGGCGCCGTTCGACAATCTGGTCTACATTGAGTTCGACGGCGAAAACTACCGGCAGACCAACGTCACGTTTCGCGGCAGGCCGCTGCATGTGCGAAGCTTTCGCGGGGTTTTGCAAGACGGAGTGTTGCGCTTTGGTCACTTGGGACCCAATGATCCGGTGCATATCGGTACCGCCGCGGGCCCTGGCCGCCTTATTTTTAGCCCGCAACAGGTGACCGATGCTTGGGGGCAATATGTTGAGCCGGACTTCATTCAACTGACCGGCGCTGGGCAACGCACGCGTACCACGGTGTTGTATCGTCACGGTGTGGCGGTGCGAACCCTGCATGCGTCTGGATATATGCTCAGTCCCGATCCGACCAGGCGACTTAGCTGTGACCCGCGCCCGGGCGACGGCCCTGTACACGAGGACCCTAAGCCCACGACGTCCTTTCAAAGGTGAATAGGGGAATTCTATGAACACCGCAGTGACATGGCCCGTTCTCAGGAACTATATCGGCAATGAATTTGTCGAGCCGCTATGGCGCGAGCAGAGCCTGGTTAATCCGAGCGACGGAGCCGTCCTCGGGCAGCAGGCTGGCAGCTCGAACCAGGCGTTGCAGGCTGCATTACGCTGTGCCGAGGCCTGCCATAAGTCTGGCGACTGGTTTTCTCTGGGCAAAGGCCGCGCTGATGTCTTGATGAAGATCGCTGACCAGGTGTCCCTGCATGTAGATGAATTAGCACTGCTCGAGACGCGCAATAGTGGCGTCATCCTAAGGCAAACGAAGTCGTTGATCGGTTTGCTGCCGCTGATTTTTAAAGCGGCGGCGGCGCAGCTGTTGCAACATCCAGATTGTGAAAAGCTCGGCACCGCCCAGGCGATCCAGGTGTGGCACAAACCTTGGGGTCCAGCGCTGTGTCTGGCGCCGTGGAATTCACCGGCGCCGATCGGCGCGCATAAATTGGCCTCGGCATTGGCGGCCGGAGCCCCGGCCATTCTCAAGCCCTCGGAGTTCACACCGTTCACCAGTCAGCGTCTGTTTGAGATCATCTCGTCTTGTGGATTGCCTCGGGGGGCGGCGCAGCTCATTCATGGTTCAGGCTTGGAAGGAGCAACGCTGGCTGCCGACCGTCGGATCAAAGCGGTGTCTTTTACCGGAGGGCTAAAAAGTGGTCAGGCAGTCGGTCAGATCTGTATGCAGCAGCTCAAGCCAGTCCAATTGGAGCTAGGTGGACATAATCCCTTTGTTATTCTGCCGGATGCGGATCTAAATCGGGTCGTCGATGGTTTGGTCGCTGGCCTGACGACCTTGAATGGTCAATGGTGCAGGGCGATCGGCCGCATCTTTGTTCCGGCGGCGATGAAGGCCACCGTGATCGATGCCTTTCTACAGCGGGTGGAGTCCCTACGGATTGCAGCTGCCACTGATCCTGCCGCCGACATGGGTCCTTTGGTCAGTCGTCAGCACCTGGATCATGTTCACGCGACGATTGGACGCTTGGTATCTCTTGGTGCTAAGCGCCATCGAAGTGAAAGGGTGTTGCCTAACGCCGGCACCTTTTTCGCACCAGAGCTGCTGTCAGGACTGTCGCTCGAAGCCGATGATACGGAGATTTTTGGCCCCGTCGCCGTGGTTCATGGTTATGACGATGTTCAGGGTCTGAGCGACCGAGTGAATGATACGAAGTTTGGTCTTGCAGCCTATATCTATGGATCTGACGAGAGCCTTATGTATAAATTGGCGCAAAGCCTCGATGTCGGCAGCACTAAGCTCAACGGTGTGACGATGACCAGCCTAAGTCCCAACGCTCCGCGCGCAGCCTGGGGTGTGTCTGGTTTGGGTGAAGAGGGTGCGTTCGAGACATTTCGGTTTTTTCAGGGTAGTTCGGTCATTGGTAAAGTGAGTCAATAGAGAGGGATGGAGAATTTCTATGTTATTTAACATGTGGTATGTAGCGGCCGACGTAGCAGATATCTCGGACAAACCAACGCAGGCTAAAGTCCTCGGCCAGAAGCTCGTGATCTTTCGTGCTAAAGACGGTTCTATTGCTTGTCTAAGCGATATTTGTATTCACCGCGGCGCATCCTTGTCAGCCGGCAAAGTGGTCGATGGCTGTGTGGAATGCCCTTATCATGGCTGGAGATACGACGGCAAAGGTGCCGTGGCCAAGATTCCGGCACAGCCACCGGGAGCCAAGATTCCCCAGCATGCCCGGATTGATTCCTATCCCGTCGTCGTCAAATACGGTTGGGTTTGGGTATTTATGGGTGATCTTCCTGAGGCCGAGCGGCCGCCACTACCGGAGTTTCCAGAGTACGAGGATCCCGAGTGGCGAATGATCCGCGGGGAGTTTATTTGGCAGGCGGACTATGCGCGGGTGATCGAAAATGGTTTGGACTTTTCCCATGCGCCTTTTGTCCATCCGAGCTTTGGTGATCCTAACCATGCGGTGATCGAGGACTTTGAGGTGGAGAGTCACGAATGGGGGGCGAAGGCAACCGTGAGTTACTTGCCGCCGATGTACAAAGGAATCTGGAAGCTCCTGAGACGCGAAAGAACGCCGGTTAGAGCGAGCCCAAGCTTTCATATGTCCGGTGGACTGATGTGTCTTAAGGTCTATATCACCAAGGACTGGACCCAGATCATTTATGACGTCAACACTCCGGTTGACGAAAATACCACCCACACCCGGTGGATTCACGCCCGCAACTTTATGCGCTCGCGCTTTGCCGATAAGGATGCAAAGCGCCGCGTACAGGCGATCTTCGATCAAGATGCGGCGGTCGTCGAAAAGATTCAACCACAGCTTCTTCCTGTCGACTTGAGCGAGGAGATCTCACTGAAGTCCGACGGCTTGCAGATTGCCTACCGGCGGATGCGACGCAGTTTCATTAAAAAAGGTTGGTCGATCGATGTGAATTACTTCAAGAACCAACAAGATAAGAAGCACGCGCGAGTTGTGCCATCACCAGAGCGGCGTCGTGAAGAACATAAAAACATTCATTGGGTCATCCCCACGGTACCAGTCGAAGATATTGCCAAACCGTTGCGCGAAGGTCAGCGCGTGGTGATTGAGGAAGGTCAGATTCATTGAAGAACATAAACCGGCCGTGAGGCCTTTTGATACGATGTTAATCTTTAATCTACAGGAGCATGTATGCGGCGTTTAGTCTTATCCCTAGGTCTACTTTGTTGGAATTTTTTGCCTTTCGGTGCGGTTGCTGCAGCGGAAGAAGGTTCATCCGATGTGTCTCTAGCAGCCGACCTTTCTGGTAGCTGCGAGTTTCAGGGCGTCTTTGCTGGCGGATGCATCGAGTTTTTCGGCGCGGGATGGACGAGTGCTAACATGCAGTCCTTCTGCCAAAGCCAGGATCGGCCTGGCGAGACGGCGGTGGTCAGCAGCGCTGTTTGTCCTAAGGCCAACTTCAATGCACTGTGTGCCAGCAAAAAGGATGAGGGTCTCGCTAACGTCTATGTCAACGATATGCCGGCTTTTATCTGTAAGAAATACCTGAAAGGCGACCTTATATCCCGGTCCGATGGTGGTTGGTAAGATCTTAATATCCAAAAGCATGGGGCACAGGTGTGTGCCCCTGTCGATCTCCACTTTGGGAAAGGAGTCCCTTATGCGTCGATTTGTTGGCTTTGTCTCGTGCTTTTTGGGTGTTCTATCGTCGTTTACTGAGCCTAGAGCCTTTGCTTTCAGTCAGCCCATGCAGCCTTTGACCGGATTTGGGTCGGATCAGTTTGATCACTGCTCCGGGAGTTGTGCAATTCGCTATGACCTTGAGGATGTGAAAAGCCCGGAAAGGGTCAGCTATTTTGTGCCTAAGGCACTGAAGAATGGTACTTCCGCCCCAGTGATCGTTTTTATGCACGGATTCTTCGCTCCGGTCCCAGAGATCTATCAGGAACATATCGATCACTTAACCCGTCAGGGCTATATCGTCATCTTCCCGCAATACCATGCTGCTGGCTGGGATCTTTTAAAGGAGGTTGGAGTCTTTCAATCCGCTGACCAGACGCAGTGGTTGCAGCATGCGGTCAAAGCGACCGACCATGTTCTTGGGATCCTTGGGCCCGTGGCTGACCGCTCTGAAGTATACGCTTATGGTCATTCGATTGGCGGTCTTTTGCTGCTCGGGTGGGCGCACGTCGGCGGTGTTAAGCTCAACGGTATGGTTCTCGCTAGTCCCAAACTGGATCTACGCGCGGGTATCCCCGAATTCGTAAAGAAATTCATTCAGGTTAAGGAACTACCTTGGAAGAACATGGTCGGCGAGATCGATGGCCGTGTGATCATCCTGGGTGGTGAGGATGACACGATCGCGTTGGTGAGCGAGCTGCGCACGATTAGCGAAATTATTACTAAAGCTAAGTCCTTGGTACTGTATGTTGCAAAAAGCGATGCCCACAATGGCGAAGAGGTGTGGGCTGACCACATCGCCGCTGCGACCAATGGCGGAATGTTAAAGATGTTCGATTGGATGATGGGCAATAAAAAGGGCGGCAGAGTCGTGCTCGATACCATGGATTTTCGCTTCTATTGGGCCAGCCTGGATGCTCTGCTCAATGGTAAGTCAGAGGTCGATTTTGACATGGGAAGTTGGTCGGACGGAACTCCCTTTGCAACGATCAGCAAAACCTATCAGTTGAACTAAAAGTCCTGCTGTTTGGTCAGTGGGCATAGTTTTGCCCATTGACCGATTGGATTTGGCTACATTAGGATTCGATATACTCTAGCGTACTCGTCACAAGGAGCTTCGATGTCTAGGTCTGCCTACATCTATGATGCCATTCGCACGCCGCGAGGTAAGGGCAAGGCCGACGGTGGCCTCTACGAGGTCAAGCCAGTCAGCCTACTCAGCCGCCAGCTACAGACCCTCGCTGAGCGCAATCAGCTTGATACCAATCGCGTCAGCGACGTGGTGATTGGCTGTGTCTCTGCCGTGGGCGAGCAGGGTGGTAATATTGCCAAGGCCGCTGCATTGGCCGCGCACTGGCCGCAAACCGTGGCTGGTAGTACGGTCAATCGCTTTTGCGCTTCTGGCTTGGAGGCGGTCAACATCGCTGCGATGAAGGTCGCTTCGGGTTTCGAGGACCTGATGGTGGCGGGTGGCGTCGAGTCGATGTCGCGGGTGGCGATGGGCTCTGACGGTGGGGCCTGGGCATTCGATCCCGAGACGAATACGATTGCCGGCTTTGCACCGCAGGGCATCGGTGCCGATTTGATCGCGACGATTGAGGGCTTCAGCCGCGACGACGTCGATCAATTCGCCCTGCGCTCGCATCAAAAGGCCGCAGCTGCCGAGGCTGAAGGGCGCTCTGGTGCCTCGCGCGTGCCCTTTGCCGATCAAAATGGCGTGACTATTCTAGATCGCGATGAGTTGGTCCGTAAGGAGGCATCCGCCGCCGCTTTAGGACAGCTCAAAGCGTCCTTTGCCAAGATCGGTGACTTCGGGTTTGATGGCGTTGCTTATCATAAATACCATTCCGTTGAGCGCATCAATCATGTGCACACGGCTGGGAATTCTTCGGGCATCAGCGATGGGGCCGCGGTGGTGCTGATCGGCTGTGAGCAGATCGGCCGTGAGTTGGGACTCAAGGCCAAGGCTCGCGTGGTATCGGCTGCGATCGTCGGCAGCGAGCCAACGATCATGTTAACTGGGCCGACGGCGGCGACCCGCCTGGCCTTGTCCAAGGCAGGACTCAGCTTTTCCGATATCGATCTCTTTGAAGTGAACGAGGCGTTTGCTGCCGTCGTGTTGAAATTCCAAAAGGACACCGGAGTCCCCTTTGAGAAGATCAACGTCAATGGCGGCGCCATTGCTCTTGGCCATCCGCTTGGCGCCACCGGCGCCATGTTGACCTCGACCCTCATCGATGAGCTTGGTCGGCGCAAGCTTCGCTACGGCGTGGTCACCTTGTGTATTGGCGCTGGTATGGGCATTGCGACGGTTTTTGAACGGCTTTAACGAGGACCTTAAATCATGAGCGATATTCGTTTTGATAGAGCTGCAAGCGGCATCGTAACTCTGACCTTTGACGCGCCTAATCAGCCTGTCAATACGATGAATGCGTCGTTTCGTGCTTCGCTGCACGACGCGGTCGAGCGCCTTAAAGCGGAGGTATCCGGCCTAAAAGGTGTGATCCTGACCTCGGCCAAGACGACTTTTTTCGCCGGCGGCGACCTCAAAGAACTTAGCCAGGTCGGCAGTGCGGACGCAGGCAAAGTCTTTAGTATGGTTGAAGGCTTGAAAGCCGATCTGCGGCGCCTTGAGACCTTGGGCATCCCCGTAGTCGCGGCGATCAATGGTAGTGCCTTGGGTGGCGGCTGGGAGATCGCACTCGCTTGTCATCACCGGGTACTGCTGGACGATTCCCGTGCGAAAATTGGCCTGCCCGAGGTCACTCTGGGCCTGCTGCCAGGTGGCGGCGGTATCGTGCGCACGGTCCGTTTGCTCGGCCTGGAAAAGGCGATGCCGCTTCTACTTGAAGGTAAGCAGCTAAGTCCGAAGGCAGCGTTGGAGGGCGGCTTGGTTCATGCCCTCGCGGCGACTCCGCAAGCCTTGCTAGCAGAGGCTGAGGCATGGATTTTAAGCCATCCTAGCTCGCGTCAGGTGTTTGACGATGAGGGCTACAAGGTCCCAGGAGGTACCCCAAAACAGCCGAAGCTGGCCGAGATGCTGCCGGTTGCCCCGGCCATGCTTCTAGAGAAGACCAAAGGCTGTTACCCCGCTCCGGTCGCGATCCTCGCTGCGGCCGTAGAGTCACTGCAGATTTCAGTCGACGCCGCTTTGCGAGTGGAAAGCCGCTATTTCGCTCAGGTGGCGACCGGCCAAATTGCCAAGAACATGATCTCAACCTTGTTCTTCCAACTCAATGCCCTTAAGGCCGGAGAGAATCGGCCCGCAGCGGTGGCACCGGTCAAGGTCCGACGCATCGGGGTGCTTGGCGCTGGTATGATGGGCGCTGGAATCGCCTATGCAGCAGCGAAGGCCGGTATCGATGTGGTGATTAAGGATGTTGATTTGACAGCGGCTGAAAAGGGTAAACAGTATGCCGTGAAGCTTCTGGATGAGAGGCTACGTAAAGGTCAAATCGACGAGGCGAGTAAGGCCGCGCTACTAGAACGGATCAAGCCGGTGGACCGCTATGAGGACCTCGCTGGCTGTGAATTGGTGATCGAGGCCGTCTTCGAGGATCGCCAGATTAAAAAGGACGTCACCGAAAAGACCCTGGCGCATTTGGCGAAGGGGGCAATTATGGCCTCCAATACCTCGACACTGCCGATCACCAGCTTGGCCCGTGCCACGACCGTTCCAGCCAATTTTATCGGTCTGCACTTCTTCTCTCCCGTCGACAAGATGCAGCTTGTCGAAATCATCCTTGGCTCGCAAACATCGCCTGAGACGGTCGCGCGTAGCTTTGACTTTGTCAGGCAGATCGACAAGATACCGATTATCGTCAACGACAGTCGGGGCTTCTATACCTCGCGCGTATTTGGAGCCTTTACGCAAGAAGGTATTGCCATGCTTGGCGAGGGCCAAAGTCCCATCGCCATCGAGCGTGCTGCGCTTCAAGCAGGCATGCCGGTTGGTCCGCTTGCAGTGAGTGACGAAGTCAGCCTGACGCTGTTCTCACTCGTGCGCAAGGCGACTGAGGCCGACCTGGCGAAGGCTGGCAAAGAGTTGCCGCACCACCCTGCAAATGCGGTGATCGATCGCATGCTCAATGATTTTGGTCGCCCCGGTAAGGCCGCTGGCGCTGGATTCTATGAGTACCCAAAGGATGGCAAGAAGTTTATTTGGCCGAAACTGAGCAGCACTTACCGCGGCGAGCCGATTCCATTTGACGATATGAAAGACCGCTTGCTGTTTATCCAAGCCTTGGAGACGGTGCGGACCTTTGAGGAAGGGGTCCTGACCTCGGTGAGCGACGCCAACATCGGTTCGATCTTTGGCTTTGGCTTTGCGCCGTGGAGTGGCGGTACGCTGCAGTTTATCAACGCATACGGCCTGCGTGCTTTCACCGAAAGGGCGCGGGAGCTGAGCAGTCGCTACGGTGAGCGCTTTTCACCGCCGGCCCTGTTGATTGCAAAGGCCGAGCGTAACGAAGCATTTTAACCAACGAGGGCCTAATGTTTACCAAACGGACCATCTATACGCCGGAGCATGAAGCGTTCCGCGAAAGCTTTCGCAAGTTTGTGCAGGAACAGGTGGTGCCCCACCGTGAGCAGTGGGAACAGGCGGGGATCGTCCCGCGCTCGGTATGGAAGGCGTGCGGCGATTTGGGCTTTCTCGTGCCCGCCGCCGACGAGCAGTTTGGTGGTTTGGGCATCAAGGACTTTCGCTATGAAGCGGTGATGCTTGAAGAGCTGTCTTATTTTGACGAGTTTGGCTTGCTCCTCGGTCTGCATACGACCATTGTTGCGCCCTATTTGTTGAACTACGGCAATGCCGAGCAAAAGGCGCGCATCATCCCGCGTATCGTCAGTGGCGAGACCATCCTGGCGGTGGCGATGACCGAGCCGGGAGCTGGCAGTGACCTGGCGGGAATGCGGACGGTTGCCGAGGACAAGGGCGACTACTGGCTGCTTAATGGCCAAAAGACGTTCATTTCCAACGGATTAAACTCCGACTTGGTATTGGTCGCAGCAAAGACCGTGGCCAATAACCCGCATGCCATGGGACTGTTTATCGTCGAGCGCGGCGACGAAGGTTTTCAGCGCGGCAAGCCACTCAAGAAAATTGGTCTGCTGTCGCAAGATACCGCCGAGCTCTTCTTTGAAAACGTCAAGGTGCGCAAGGCTAATGTCCTTGGCGATCCGACCAAAGGCTTTAAATACCTGATGGCGCAGTTGGCCACGGAGCGATTGTCCGTTGCCATCGGTGCGGTGGCCAGCTGTCGAGCCGCGCTCGATCACACCATTCGCTACGCCAAGGAGCGCAACGTTTTTGGCAAACCACTGGCCTCGTTTCAAAACAGTCAGTTCAAGCTCGCCGAGATGGCGACCGAAACCGATATCGCGCAGATCTACGTGGACCGCTTGATCACGGCCCAAGTCGACGGCCAGCTATCGGTTGAGCAGGCCTGTGGTGCCAAGTATTGGACCTCGGACTTGGCCTGCAAGATCATCGATGAATGCCTGCAGCTGCATGGTGGTTACGGCTATATGACCGAATATCCAATCAGCAAGATGTTTGTCAACGCGCGCGTTGGGCGGATTTATGCAGGTGCCAATGAAATCATGAAAACGGTGATCGCGCGGTCGCTGCAGCTTTAAACCACATCGAAGGTGGGCCCCCCATGCAACCACTGAGCGGACTCAAGGTTTTAGATTTTACCACGCTGCTGCCGGGGCCCATGGTCACGATGTATCTGGCGGATTGGGGCGCGGATGTCATCCGTGTCGAGGCCCCGGACCGAGAGGATATGAGTCGTCTGACCCCGCCGTTTGCGCAGGGAACCAGTACGACCCATGCCTTCTTAAACCGTTCAAAGAAGTCGGTGGTGATCGACCTCAAGGACCCGTCGTCGCATGCGAGCCTGCAGCGTTTGGTGCAAGAGAGTGACGTCGTTATTGAACAGTTTCGCCCAGGCGTGATGGCCAAGCTCGGGCTTGATTATCCAAACTTGGCAAAGCTGCAACCCCGTCTGATCTATTGCTCGCTGACCGGATATGGGCAAACCGGCCCCTATCGTGACAAGGCGGGTCACGACATCAATTATGCAGCGCTCGCTGGCCTAGCGGCGTTGACCGGTACCAAGGCAGCGGGCCCGGTCCTCCACGGTGCGCCGGTGTGCGACTTAGCAGGGTCTTATCATGCGCTGTTTGGCATTATGACGGCGCTCTTTCATCGCGAGCGCAGCGGCGAGGGCCAGTATATCGACGTCAGCATCACCGATAGTGCCCTGATGCTATCGGGTATGGCGGCGCAGATGGGTTTGGCAGCGAAGGTCTATCCGACCTGGGAAGGGACCCTGCTTAACGGCGGCTCCTTTTACGGCTACTACAAAACAAAAGATGGCCAGTACCTCAGTGTTGGTGGCCTCGAGCCCAAGTTTTATAAAGGCTTTCTTGAGGCGATCGGTGGTCTAGGTATCCTCGCGCTCGATCAGCGCAAGGTCGATGCTGTCAAGCAGGCGATCCAAGCCAGACTTGAGACGAAGTCGGCGGCTGAATGGTTAGAACTGTTCAAGCCCCTCGACGTCTGTGTCGAGCTAGTCTTGGGTTTTGACGATATCGAGCAGCATCCGCAATTTATCGCGCGCGGCATGTTTGTCGATGTTCCTATGGATGGGGGTAGTCAAAAGCAGCTGGCTTCACCACTGAGATTTTCCGAATTCCGACCTGTTTACCGTCACGCCGGTAGCAACAAGGGGGCGAATGATGCCCTTCTCAAATAGCCTGGCCGCGCAGACCGATCTACTTTCTGGACCATTTAGCAGTCCCCGCGTCGAAAGCTTGGCCGAACGCTTTTTTATCAGTGCAGAGCGTTCGCCAGAGGCCGTTGCCCTGCGCTTTTTTGACTCGGCTGCGGCGGCCTGGCGGACGATGACGTGGGCTGCCTATGCTCACGGCGTGCGTAAAGTGGCCAGCTGGTTGGTGTCAAAGGGGATTCGCCCTGGCGACCGAGTGGCGATTCTGAGCCTCAATCGGCCTGAGTGGATGATCTGCGACTTAGCGATCCTTGCCGCTGGCGCCGTTTCCGTGCCGATCTATGCAACATCAACCCCTAAGGATCTTGAGTTTATTCTCGATCAATCGGGGACCAAAGCGCTATTCTACGATGTGCCCGAGCGCCTTGGCGGCGTCGTGTTGCCTCCGGTCAGTGCCTGCTTCCTAGCCGGCGATCTCGAGGCCATCATCGCCAGTGACATCGCCCCTCTAGTCCAAGCGACACCTGTCGTGGCAAGCGATCTGGCGACGATCGTCTATACCTCGGGGACGACCGGACTCCCTAAAGGCGTCGTGCATACCCACGGGACGATGATCGCAGCTGCGGGGCCGGCAGTCGAGATTCTCAATCAGGGCAGTGATGGCTATGATCGCTTTATGTCGTTTTTGCCGCTGTCGCATGTCGCTGAGCGCTTATTGGTGGAAATTGGTTCTGTTTTTATGGCCGGCGAGGTCGTTTTCGCACGAAGCGCGGACACTCTCATTGAAGACATGGGACTATTTCCACCAACCATGCTTCTTTGCGTGCCCCGTCTTTGGGAGCGAATCTACGAGAAGATCACAAACGGGGTACACTCGGCCGGACTGATCAAGCGCTTGGTGTTTAAATTGGCCGTACGTGCAGGGTCTAGTCGTATTGTCGGCAACCGTATCGTGAAGGCCAACGATCGCCTACTGCGAGCCAAACTCGCCGACGCCCTGCTGGGTCATAAGCTAAAAAAGAAACTAGGAATTCACCGCGTACGCTCATTCTTCACCGGCTCGGCGCCGACACCTCCTGAGGTGCTGAAGTTTTTTGGCGCGATGGGCGTGTTTATCCGCGAGGTTTACGGCTTGACGGAGAACTTCTGCCTGGGTGTTTATACCTCGGCTGAGGAGATACACATCGGAACCTGCGGCTTGCCCTTTGTGGGTAATGAAGTTCGTCTGGGTCCAGACGGTGAGATTTTTGTGCGTGCCCCGTATGTCTTTAAAGGCTACTTTCGCAATGATGTAGCAACTAAGCAGGTGTTGAGCGAAGACGGTTGGTTTGCGACCGGCGACTATGGATCGATCGACTCGGCTGGGCGCCTTGGTATCAGAGGGCGCAAGAAGGAGTTGCTAAAAACGTCCACCGGCCACTACGTGGCTCCGGTGCCGATCGAATGTGAGCTAAAGCGTGAGCCGGCGGTCGTCGATGCCATGGTGGTCGGTGATAGCCGCAAGTACTGCGCGGCATTGGTCGTGGTCGATGAAAGTCTGGCCACAGGCTCAGCGCTTGATGCGCTGCTGCGGCAGCGGCTGAGCCTGATCAATGCAGGGCTGTCCAAACACGAACACATCGCTAGGATTGGCATCTTGAAGTCGGGATTTACTGTAGAAAACGGCATGCTGACGCCGACGATGAAGCTCAAACGCAGCGTCGCTTCGAAGCAGTGTGCACCATTTATCGAACGTCTGTATGCCACGACGGAGCAGATCATTCGTGAATGATTCGGCATGGGATCGCAGTAGGCTCGGATCGTAGCATCAGCTTGTAAATCGGCCTCAGTTCAGGTAATCATCGGACGATCACCTTTTTATGCTAAGGAGACTACACTATGCGCATCGCGCGACTCTTTGCCGCCCCATGTCTTTGTGCTCTCTCTAGCCTGTGGACGACCCAAGTCGCGTTAGCTTGGACTTCGCTGCCGCTCTCGATGCATGTCGATTGTCCCAATGATATTCCAAAGCTAGATTTCGAAGTCACGAGCGAATATCGGCTCGGCAATGCGTTTTTGGCGACAGCTGCTAGCTATGCCGTAGAGATGCCGACGCCGGAGCGGGTGGCGGAGCCACTGGAGGCTTGGGGCTTTAAGGACATTAAGATTTTTAACGCTTCGTCGCATGGAGCCGCGGCCGTCCTGGCCGAGGGTGACGGCTTTCGCTTATTGGTCTTTCGCGGCACCGTCGAGACCCAGGACGTTATCGACGACCTCCTGGTCGCGACGCTTCCATATAGTCGCATTGGTCTCGATGGCTGGGGGCATACGGGAATGCTGCTGCGCTACGAACGGCTAGCACCAGTCGTGATGCCAGAGCTACTAGCGAGGATCAAGGCGGATCCAAAGCCGCTGTTTTTGACCGGACACAGCTTGGGCGGGGCCATGGCTTTGATCTTTGGCATGCGACTCCAGCAGGACGGTCATGACGTCGCTGCCCTCTACACCTCGGCGCAGCCTCGCGTCGGTGATAGCAGCTTCTACAACCAGGCCCGTGCTTTGTTGGGCGATCGCTACTATCGACTAGAAAATCCTAGCGACATCATTCCCCACCTACCGCCAAGCAAAGATGTGGCGGCGGCCTTTGGGCGGATAGTTCCATGGGATCAATGGCGGCTTCAGGATATCCTTGCTGGTCTTGTCGAACGGCTCAATTATGATCGCCCGGAGACAGCTTCGATGGTCTTATCCGACCGTGTTGAACCAGCCAAGGTAGATCAGGCCGCCGCGGATTCGAGCTATTGGTCAAGACTTGGCGACTCCGTTGTGGGTGCTAGGACCCTGAACGATGTGATGGCCAAGATCAATGAGCGCATGGGCCAACATTCTGGGCACTCCTACCTGTGCCACTTTGCTAAAGTCATGAGTCAGCAGCATATCGTCACAGAGTAGTGGTTCAGGCAGCCGAATGGGCCGGCTGCTGTTATTTAGACAAGACTAGCCGTGGCATTTCCGTCACCCCAGTTTCGATGACGATTGCGCTCATATCTTTAGTGCTCGACGACACATAGAAAGCCTGTGATGGGGACAGTCCCAGGTTGACGGTGTTGGCGCCAAAGTCACTGCGGATGATGTAAGCGATGTCGGCATTGACGCCGAGCTCAGGCAAGCTACCGGAGATAGGTGATACGGTCACAGTCCCTTGGACGACGGTTCCAGCTGGCATGGAGCTGTCATTAGAGCTCGTGACGGTGGCCTTTACATTGCTAAAAGTACGGCCGCTTCCGACCTCGGCTTTAAACCGAGCTGGAGATGCCTTGGCCCAGATTCCACCAGGGATTGGCGGGTCGAAGCTGATGGTTTTGGCCTTGCCATTCTTGGTGAAGCTAAGACTCTTGCTCCCATTGAGGGTGCAGTAGATGCCCTTCCACGGGCCGTCGTGGCCGATCAAGTTAGCGCGCTCATCGTTGCTTGGGCCGGTCGCCGAAGTGTCGGAGTTGTTGGCTTGAACTTGTGCCTGGGCGTCGGCCTTGCCTAGATCCGGTGGCACAGAAATTCCCAGGACGCTGACGCTAAATCCTTCTAGACCGATGCGAACTGATTGTTTAGTCGTTGCCATGGATGCATTGACCTCAACCGAGGCGCGAACGATGGCTGTATAGTTTGCAGGAGGCAACGGTGGAGCAAACGGAATCACCGGCAGGCCAATCATTGCCGGGCTAATAGGTTTACTGCCTTTAGTGGTCACCTGCTGCGATTTTAAGCTAGCCTGAAAGACGGTCACGCTTGGGTCGGGCAAGACGCCACCAGGAAACCCACAGTCTTCCAAAATCGCGATGAGTTCACCTTTGCCGTCCACGATCGGGGCAGATGGTGTAGTGACCATGGTGCTGTTGTCGGTGCTGTCTACCGGCGGGCTATCTGGGCTCGCAGCCGGACTATCCGGGGTTGCGTCAGTCGTGCCAATGGCCGAAGCCCCCGAAGGGCTTTGGGTGGTGTCCTCACTCTTCTGGCTAGCCAATAGCTTTTGTGAATTCTCAGCAGTCCCAGTCCGTTGCTTTGGAGGAGGCATGTTTTGCATATCGTTGGAGCAGGCTCCAAGGCAAAAAGCTAATGCAAGACCAGCGGTGAAGAGCGTGTTACGCATTTGTTTCCCTCCCTTGAATAACATGTTCGGTAGACCGGCAGCTGACCTTGAGATAAAGCGTTAAAGCGTTGATTTAATTAGTCTTTGGGCGCATATATTCAGCCCCCTCGTGGGGGCGAAAAAAGCGGATTCGACGCGGGGAGGTCTCGACCAGGGAGGTTGCAGCTGCGACAGTGGGAACCATGTCGCGGATATTGCGGCGCGCCGCCAAAAGCCATTAGGGCTGTTGCAGCACCAAGGCGATCTTCTGATCGGCGGAGATACTAAAACTTGCATCTTTGAAGCTGGGTGGCCCCATCGTCCCTTGGGCGTTATTCGACACGACCCACGGCTCGCCTGGGCCGGGAGGCAGCCAGTTCATGTCTAATTTGTCGTTGTTGTTTTCATCTTGAAACGCCTGAAGCGCATAGGTGCCTGGCTCCAGGGTCAAGCTCGCCACGATATTTTTTCCAGTTGAATCGACTTTTTTGACGTCGACCGCCTTGCCCTTTTTCAGCCAAGTGTCATCAGTTTTATAAACGGAGATGACGATAGGCCCCTTGCCCGGGGTGACCCCTTGAATGGTGACCTGTACTTGGGCGGGAGTGACCGCGACGGCTGATGCAGCGTGCAAAGCGCAGGCGATGAGTGCGAATTTGTTCATAGAAGACACTCCGTGGCTCAAATTACGTTGAAGTGAAAAGGGCCCTGCCACTGCTGACGGGGGCGATGTCTAACGCCTCGTTCACCATATCCGGTAGTGGAAACGTAATGAAAAATGGATTTATTTCCAATCCCAATATCGGACGACGTCCGCTGATATCGGGGAAATACGCGCTATCGACCTGCAACTGTTCCAGCTTAGCAAGTCGACTAACACCATAACCCGAGAACCGCGTCATAAAGCCTTGGCCACCTAACCACTGCAAGAGCGGAAACGGTACCAACGCGGTGTGCATCGGAAGTGGAAAGCGGCCATAGCTCATGCTTGCGGAGAAAAAAGTCTTGCCTTGGTCCTTGACCTCCCAAGTCTCCCGGCGTGGGCCATTCTCGACGCGGCTAAACTCGGCCAGTTGTTTGGGAATACCCCAGTTGGCGCGGCCACTTTGGACGCTTAGATGCGAAGAGACCCAAATACGACTGATGGCGTGGCGCTTAATAGACTGCCAGATAAAGGTTCCAGGAATAAACAGCAGCTCTCGATACGGGCCAGCATTCGACGACTCGTAATCGACCAGCATGAGAGCGCCAAGCCCGCCTTGAAATTCGCCTCTAGTCTCCTCGGGAATAAACCTGGGCCTTGTGCCCCAGGCTTTGGGGAAATGATAGAGAAACATAAATCCACGTCCCTTGAGGTCCCAGGGTGCT
>Ga0315283_10000686_pt1 | contig 25481 bp, 24 predicted proteins | sample YL17G09_0_MG_FD_204541 | JGI IMG/M metagenome (GOLD analysis project Ga0315283, IMG submission 204541) | Sediment microbial communities from Yellowstone Lake, YNP, Wyoming, USA - YL17G09_0 | ecosystem: Environmental > Aquatic > Freshwater > Lake > Sediment | place: USA: Wyoming | collected...
TAGTCTATCCGTATATCCGGATATGAGTGAAGACGACACATGATCTCACCATCACGGCTCTTCCGTGCGCTGGCCGACCGCACCCGCCTGCGGATCGTGAACCTGCTGGCCCGCGGCTCGCTCTGCGTCTGCGATATCCAGCGGATCCTCGAACAGCCCCAGTCCAGCGTGTCGCGCCACCTGGCGCTGCTGAAGTCCGCCGGGCTCATTCGAGACCGCCGCGACGGCCTGCGGATCTTCTACGCCCTGACCGTCTGGGATTCGCGGTTGGCACGTGCCGTGTTGACTGCCGTTCGCGCGCATCTTGGAACCGAGGCCGATTACGGCGATGACCTCGACGCGTTGACGCGGTTACGCGCCAGGGGCGAGTGCCACGAGGAACCGAAGAGACGCAGGACTCCGCGCCGGCCGGTTCCACTCCCTGTCGAGAGTCGCCCGGAGGCCTGAATGGCGGAACAGACAGTGCTCTTCGCCTGCATCCACAACGCCGGCCGGTCACAGATGGCGGCCGCGCTCTTCAACGCGGCCGTTGATCCCGCGAAGGCGCATGCGCTGTCGGCGGGGACGAGGCCGGGCCCGGCGGTCCACCCTGAGGTCGCCGAGGCGATGCGCGAGATCGGCATCGACCTGTCGTCGGCCACGCCGCGCCTGCTCACGGACGACCTGGCCGGGAGTGTCAGCATGCTGGTCACCATGGGCTGCGGCGAGGAGTGCCCGTACGTGCCCGGCGTCGAACGCGCCGACTGGGCGCTGCCCGACCCGAAGGGACGGCCGCTCGAGGAGGTTCGGGCCATTCGCGATGACATTCGGAGACGCGTCGCGAGCCTGGCCGAGGCGCGGGGATGGAATCGGTGAGCGGTCGCGCGTACCAGAGGGGGTGCATCCATGTCTGAACGAGTGGCGTCACGGCTGTCATTTCTCGATCGGTACCTCACGCTCTGGATCTTCCTGGCGATGATCGTGGGGGTCGGCGCCGGCTACTTCCTGCCGGCGTTCGTCCGGCTCATCACGACGTTCCAGGTCGGCACGACGTCCATCCCCATCGCCGTCGGCCTCATCGTGATGATGTATCCGCCCCTGGCCAAAGTCCGCTACGAGGAACTCGGCGAGGTCTTTCGCAACACGAAGATCCTCGCGCTGTCGCTCGTGCAGAACTGGGTGATCGGCCCGGTGCTCATGTTCGCGCTCGCGGTGGTCTTCCTGCACGTCGTGCCGACCGCGCTGGGCGCCTCGCCCGCGGCGATGGCCACCAATCACGAGTACATGGTCGGCCTGATCATGATCGGCCTTGCGCGCTGCATCGCCATGGTCATCGTCTGGAACGAGCTGGCCAAGGGCGACACGGAGTACGCCGCGGGCCTGGTGGCCTTCAACTCCGTGTTCCAGGTGCTGTTCTACTCCGTCTACGCGTGGGTGTTCATCACCGTGCTTCCCGGGTGGTTCGGCCTGCAGGGTGTCGTGGTCAACGTCTCGATCGGGGAGATCGCCAAGAGCGTCTTTATCTACCTCGGCATCCCGTTCCTGGCTGGCATCCTCACGCGCTTCTCGCTGGTTCGTGCACGCGGGCGGGACTGGTACGAGACGCAGTTCGTCCCCAGGATCAGCCCGCTGACCCTCATCGCGCTGCTGTTCACCATCGTGGTGATGTTCTCGCTGAAGGGCGAATACATCGTCCAGCTCCCGATGGACGTCATCCGGATCGCGATCCCGCTGCTGATCTACTTCGTCGTCATGTTCCTCGTGTCGTTCTACATGGGCCACAAGCTGGGAGCGGACTACTCGAAGACCGCCACCTTGTCCTTCACGGCGGCGAGCAACAACTTCGAGCTGGCAATCGCGGTGGCCGTCGCGGTCTTTGGTATCCACTCGGGCGCGGCGTTCGCGGCCGTCATCGGTCCGCTCGTCGAAGTCCCGGCCCTGATCGCGCTGGTCAACGTGTCGCTGGCGTTCCAGAAACGGTATTTCAAGACCGAGGCGCCCGTCGCCTCGCGGGCCTGAAGGCGTCGTCATGTCCACCGCTTCCCGTCTCGTCATCGTCGGGGCCCTGGTGCTGGCCGTGGCCGTGACCGTCGCGCTGCGACGCGACAACCCGTCCCCCCAGAGTGGGTCACCGGTCTCCGCCGTGGCCGCCCTGCCCCGTCTCGTAGACCTCGGCGCCGACAACTGCATCCCCTGCAAAGCCATGGCGCCTATCCTCGTGGAACTCCGTCAGGAATACGCCGGTCGGCTCCGAGTGGACTTCATCGACGTGAACAAATTCCCGGACCAGGCCGAGCCCTTCAACATCTACGCGATTCCGACGCAGATCTTCTTCGACCCGTCCGGACGCGAGTTGTACCGACACCTGGGGTTCTTCTCGAAGGATGACATCCTGGCGACGTGGCGCCGTCTCGGGTTCCCCCTCAGCGGCGGGAAGGGCTAGCGAGGCGGGCCTCGGACCGCCGAGCATGCACGGCGACGACGCCCGCCTCGCTAGCCCCAGAAACGCTGTTGGCTGGCCCCGCGAAGCGCGGGGCGGGCTAGACGTCTTGAACGGGCAGACATATGCCGACAGAACTTGACTCATTAGCAACGACTCCGGCCGTTCAAGACGTCTAGGCCATGGCGGAGGTGCTGACGGCCCTGACGCGGATGCTCGAAGGCCAGCCGGCGCTCGGTTTGCTGGGGGCGTTCCTCTGGGGTGTCGCGAGCATCCTCCTCAGCCCGTGCCACCTGGCTGGGATTCCCCTGATCGTCGCGTACACGGGACGCAGCTCGTCCCTCTCGTCGCGGCGGGCGGCCGGCTTGTCAACGGTCTTCGCGCTGGGCATCCTCGTCACCGTCGCCATCGTCGGCGCGGTTTCGGTGCTCGCCGGACGGATGTTGGGCGCGATCGGAGGCGTCGCGAACTACCTCGTCGCGGCGCTGCTGTTCGTCGTAGGCCTCGATCTCCTGGGCGCCTGGCCCTTCCACTGGTCCGGCCTGCCGCGCCCGGAGACCACGCGACGAGGCCTGGCCGGCGCGTTCCTGTTCGGGTTGGCCTTCGGAACGGCGCTCGGACCCTGCACGCTGGCGTTCCTCGGACCGGTCGTCGGCATGACCATGAAGACGGCAGGGGCGCGGCCGATGTTCGCCATGCTGTTGATGCTGGCGTATGCCGCCGGCCACTGCGGCGTGCTCGCGCTGGCAGGCGCCAGCGGCCCGCGCCTGGCGGGCTACACGGCCTGGAGTGAACGAGGGGTGGGCGTGTTCCGCCGCGCGTGCGGCGTGCTGGTTCTGGCGGGCGGGGTGTACCTGATCTACGTCGCGCCATGACCATGGACCTGACGGTGAAAACGCCATTCGGCGACGACCCCGACGCCTTGCGCAAGGTCTACGTTGAGAGCACCAGCCACTGCAATCTCGATTGTGCGATGTGCGTCCGGCATGGCTGGCGGGAACCGCTGGGGCACATGCCGGTTGATCGGTTCGAGCGGCTCGTCGATGGACTCCCGAACGCTGCGGGCGAGGGGATCACGATCGCGTTCGCGGGCTTCGGAGAGCCGCTCGTTCACCCCGAGTGGCAGCGCCTGATCGCCCTGGCCCGCGCCCGAGGCTCGCGCGTGGAGATGATCACCAACGGCTTGCTGCTCGGCGCAGACGCCGCTACGGCATTGGTGGATCTGGGGGTCAGCCAGGTGACGGTCTCGGTGGATGGGGTCGACAGCGAGACCTACGCCCGAATGCGAGGCGTCTCGGCCGACTCTGCGCTGGCGGCGGTCCATCACCTGCTGGATGCCCGACGCCGTACGAGACGACCGATGGCCATCGGCGTGGCCGCGGTCTCCACCCGCGCCACCGTCTCCAGCCTGCCCGCCCTGCTGGAGTGGGCGTCCGATCTGAAACTCGACTTCGTCACGATCGGAAACCTCGTGCCCCACACCGAAGACATGGCCCGCGAGATCCTGTGGGAGCGGGCGGGCTGGGCCTCCGTCTTCCGGGTTCGGTCGTGGCGCCCCCGCGTGCGGGTTGGCCGCTTCGACATCGAGGAGGCCACGCGACCGCTGGCGGCCGCGCTCGCCGAGCGCGGTCTCACCTATCCGTCTCCCGCGGTCGATGAGGGCCTGTGGCGGAATCGCTGCCGGTTTGCGCATGAAGGCCTGTGCGCCGTCTCCTGGGACGGGCGTGTCACGCCGTGCCTCTCATTGCTCCACAGCCACACCGAGTTCATCAACAGCCAGGCTCGGCGGGTCCACGAGCACGTTGTCGGTCAGATCGATCGGCAGCCGCTGTCCGCGATCTGGCGCGACCCGACGTTTCGTGCGTTTCGCGAGCGGGTCCGCGCCTTCGACTTTCCACCGTGCTTCCACTGCGGGGGCTGTCCGCTGACCGAAACGAACCGGGAGGACTGCTACGGCAACCCGGCACCCGTCTGCGGCGAGTGCCCCTGGGCCCAAGGCATCGTGCTCTGCCCATGACGACATCCACCACGACCGACCGTCGCATCGACCCACGCCTTCCGCGATACCTCGCCGCGTGCGCGGCAACGGTCGTCGTGTGGGTCGCCGCCTACTGGAACCTGCAGCCGTTTGCCGCCTGGTTGACCTACCGGGTCATTGGTCTCGACGCCGGGTCGCACCTGGCGTCGGCGGTGGAGTTCTTCGTCTTCGAATCGCCGAAGGTGTTGATGCTCCTCGTGCTCGTGGTCTTCGGGGTCGGCATCGTCCGGTCGTTCTTCACGCCCGAACGCACGCGCCGCATCCTGGCCGGCAAGCGCGAGTCGGTGGGCAACGTGCTGGCGGCGCTGCTGGGGATCGTCACCCCCTTCTGCTCGTGTTCCGCGGTGCCGCTGTTCATCGGGTTCGTCACGGCCGGCGTGCCGCTCGGCGTGACGTTCTCGTTCCTCATCTCGGCGCCGATGGTGAACGAGGTCGCGGTGGTGCTGCTCTTCGGCCTCTTCGGCTGGAAGGTGGCCGGGCTCTACACAGGGACGGGCGTGCTGATCGCCGTCGTCTCGGGATGGACGATCGGCCGGCTTCACATGGAGCACCATGTCGAGGAGTGGGTCTTCAAGACGCGCGCGGGCGGTGGCCTCGACGAAGAACGCCTGGAGTGGGCCGACCGAATCGAGGCGGGCTGGCAGGCGATGAAGGAGATCGTGGGCAAGGTGTGGCCGTACGTGCTCGCCGGCATCGCGGTCGGCGCCGGCATTCACGGCTACGTCCCGGAGAACTTCATGGCGTCCATCATGGGCAAGAGCGCGTGGTGGAGCGTCCCAGTGGCGGTGCTGATCGGCATCCCGATGTACTCGAATGCCGCCGGCATCATCCCGGTGGTCCAGGCGCTGCTCGGCAAGGGGGCGGCCCTCGGCACCGTGCTGGCATTCATGATGGCGGTCATCGGCCTCTCGCTGCCGGAGACAATCATCCTCCGCCGGGTGCTCAAGCCGACGCTCATCGCGGTGTTCGTCGGCGTCGTCGGGACCGGGATTCTCCTCGTCGGGTATCTGTTCAACGTCATCTTCTAGGGGAGTGAGTCATGAAGATCGTGGTGTACGGTCCGGGCTGCGCCCGGTGTCATGAGACGGAGCGCGTCGTGCGGCACGTCGTCGAGCAACTCGGCATCACCGCGGATGTGGAGAAGATCAGCGATTACCAGGCGATGGCGGCGGCGGGCGTTCTGGCCACGCCAGCAGTCAGCGTTGACGGCGTGCTGAAGCTGTCTGGACGGATCCCGAAGGCCGAGGAAGTGCACGGGTGGCTCTCGTCGGCGCGTGGCTGAGTCTTCGTCTCTGAGTGCGGTCGGATTCATATCGCTAACACGAAGGAGGGAACCGTGGCCGAAGCAACTATCGGGTTCGTTGGGGGTGGACGCGTGGTCCGAATCCTGCTTGCCGGCTGGAAGCGGGCGAGTCGGTCACTTCCGCAGGTCGTCGTCAGCGACACCGATGCTGGGACTCGCGCGCGCCTCGAGGCCGAGTTCCCGTCGATCGTGATCACCCCGGACAACCGGGAGGCGGCCAGGCAGGGCGTCGTGCTGTTCGCCCTGCACCCGCCGGCATTCCCGAACGCTTTGGGCGAGATCAAAGAGAGCCTCTCGCCCGGCGCGATCCTCGTGTCCCTCGCCCCCAAGTGGACGACGGGTCGGATCTCGGGCCTGCTCGGCGGCTTCAACCGGCTAGCCAGGGTCATTCCCAACGCCCCGTCGATCGTCAACAAGGGCTTCAACCCGGTGAGCTTCTCTGAACACCTGACGCCCGCGGATCGCGTCCAGGTGCTCTCGCTGTTCACTCCGCTGGGTGCATGCCCGGAGGTGCCCGAGGACACCCTCGAGGCCTACGCCATCGTGGCCGCGATGGGCCCGACCTATCTCTGGTATCAGCTCTACCAGCTGATCGATCTCGGGTGCGAGTTCGGTCTGACACGGGAGACCGCCACCCAAGCCGTCTCGGCGATGGTGAATGGCGCTGTTGAGACGATGACTGCCGCCGGATTGCAGCCGGACGGAGTCATGGATCTCATCCCCGTCAAACCGCTGGCGTCGCTCGAACCGAGTGTCACGGAAGCCTACGGCACGCTGCTCGCAGCGTTGCACGGGAAGTTGAAGAGCTGAGCGCGGCTGGTTCGGGGCGACGTCACCAATCGTGAGCCTGTGCGGCGGCCGCTCCCGCGCGGTCCTCGTGGCCGCCGCTCACCCGCTTGATGGCGGCGACGACGTCGCCCAGGCAGCAGGCGCCCCGCGGGTTCCGCAGTTCGCAGGCGCAGCGGCCCGCTGCGATATGCGCGCGAATGCGGTCCGCCGCCAGGGACCGGCCAGTCGTCTCGATTTCCGCGCGGATGGTTCCTTCGGTCTCACCGAGACAGTAACAGACGGGCCGGGTTCCGAAGGGCAGCTTTTGCCACACCGGCACCCGCACGTCCGCAACCCGAAACACCACACCATGGGCGGCGAAGTAGACGACGAGGCAGTTCGGATCCGGACAGAATCGGTACTCGGCCGGCACAAAGCGCGTGAGTGCGGCCTCCGTCAGCAGCGCCTTGACGGTCGCCTCAGAGACGGTCGACCCCTGGGCGCCGCTCTCGGGGCAGCGGATCGCAACAGATGGCGTCGATTTCGTGGCGCAGCAACAGTCGGACATCTTGACATTATCCACCCTGGTGGATACTCCACGGCCAAGAGTTGTGCCCCCTATGAGCACCCCGATCGCCAGTCCCCCGCCCGCGAGCACCGTGCCGCTCACCTGGTGCGCGATGACCAGCGCGGCCATTGCCTTGAGTGGCTGGACCGGCATGGGCATTCGATAGCGGAGACCGGTTAGAATCTGTAGGGCGCCGAACATGACGAGGGCGCTGGCCGTGCGACTCACCAGCGGCGTGCCGGGCAAGGGGAAGCGCCGGGGGACGATGCTGACGCCCGCCGCCCGTCAGCTGATGACGCTGCTCACAGAAGCGCGGCGGCGCGCCCGCGCCGCGGCGGACGCCGCCGGTCGTGACGTTTGACGGCTGTTGTTGGAACACTTATGAGACAGAGTTCTTCACTCACCCGACGAGGTCTCTTTCGATTGGTAGCGGGTGCCGGCAGCACCGCTGGCGTACTGTCGGCGGGCCGAGCCAACGCCGCGGGCGGGCCGCGCCCTCGGAACATCATCTTCATGGTTGTCGACGGCATGAGCGCAGGCCTGCCGTCGCTCGCCGAGCCGTTCTCGCGGCTCGTTCGAGGCCGAGGAACACGGTGGGCCGATTTGGCACGCGACCCAGCCACCGCCCGCGGATGGTGCGATACGGCGTCGTTGGGGTCGCTCGTCGCCGACTCCTCGGCGGCCTCGAGTGCCTGGGCGACGGGATCTCGGGTGCTGAACGGTGCGGTGAACGTGCTGCCGGACGGCCGCCGCCTGACGCCCATCGGCGTGCTCGCCCGACAGTCCGGGCGTCGAGTGGGCCTGGTCACCACCACCACGATCACGCACGCCACACCGGCTGGATTCGTCGCTGTACACCCCAATCGCGACGAGGAAGAGGCCATCGCGTCACAGTATCTCGACGCCGTCGATGTACTGCTGGGGGGCGGGCGGCAGTTCTTCGAAGGTGCCCGACGAACAGACCACGTCGATCTTCTTGCTCGCTTCCGGGCCGCCGGCTACGACGTCTGCGGCTCGCGGGCCTCGCTCTTCGGGCCGCGCGGCGGTAGTCGACTCCTCGGGCTCTTTGCGAGCGGCCACCTGCCGTACGTGATCGACGAAAGCGCCGCCACGACCGCACCGAGCGCGGTGCCAACGCTGGCGGAGATGACGACCGCGGCACTCGATGTGCTGCGAAAGGCGCCGCGGGGCTTCCTCCTACAGGTGGAAGGTGGGCGGGTCGATCACGCCGCGCACCTCAACGACGCTTCGGCGGCGCTCAGGGAGTTGCTGGCGTTCGACGACGCCCTTGGTGTCGCGCTGGATTTCGCGCACCGCGCGGGCAACACCTTGGTGGTCGTGACGAGCGACCACGGCAACTCGAACCCCGGGTTGAACGGCCTCGGCGAGAGTTACGCCGGCAGTACGCGAGGACTCGAGCTACTCGCGTCGATCAAGGTGTCGTCCGGAACCGTTCTCGAACAGCTACGCCAGGGACGAGACAGCCAGAAACGAGTCTCCGCCGCGTTCGTGAGCGACGTCGTTCATGACCGCTGCGGAATCACGTTGTCGGCGGACGATGCGTCCACCTTGGCACTTGCCGTTGGAGGGCCACTGCCGTCGGAGGCCAACAAGCAGCATGCGAACGCCACGGGAATCCTGGCACAGGTTCTCGGCAACTACACCGGCATCGGCTGGACCGGAATGTCGCACACGGCCGACTTCACGATGGTGCTGGCGACCGGCGCCGGGCAGGAACGGTTTGCCGGTCTTCGGCGGAACACCGAGACGTTTTCGGCCCTGACCAGCCTGCTCGGCATTTCGTTCGTGAACCCCGTGATCTCGAGCGGAGAGGCCCAGCGTCATGTGGCCACGCCGACGGATGATCCGACTCCACACTGGCTCTGAACTTCGCCCGCGGAACGCTCGGCCGGAGCGGTGGACGCTCGTGCTGCTGGTCGGTATGTGCGCCACCGCCAGTGGGGTTACGCTCCTGGGCAGCGAGGCATCTGCTCACACCGATCCCGCTGCCGCGGTCGTGTTGTGGCTCGCGATTATCCTGCTCGCAGCTCTGTTGGGCGGCGATCTGGCCGCCCGAGTCCGGCAACCGGCTGTGCTCGGTGAACTCCTCGTCGGCGTCCTCCTGGGAAACCTGCGCCTGGTTGGTGTCCCTTGGCTGGAGCCGATCAAATCGGATCCCTACGTCGATCTACTGGCGCGGCTCGGGGTTCTGCTATTGCTCTTCGAGGTGGGCCTGGGATCGACGGTCTCGCAGATGCTCAAAGTCGGCCTCTCGGCGGTCCTCGTGGCCGCCCTTGGTGTCGTGGCCCCGTTCGCGCTCGGCTGGGCCGTGGGTGCATGGCTGCTTCCCGCGTCCAGTGCGTATGTGCACGCCTTTCTCGGTGCGACCCTCACCGCCACGAGCGTGGGGATTACGGCTCGGGTCCTCAAGGACATCGGGCGGTCGCAATCCAGGGAAGCGCGGATCATCCTTGGGGCTGCCGTGGTCGACGACGTCCTCGGACTCGTGATCCTGGCCGTTGTTACCGGCGTGATCGCGGCGGCGGCCACTGGGGGCTCGTTCTCATTCTCCGACGGTGCGGTCATCCTGCTGAAGGCCGCCGGCTTCCTTCTCGCGGCGCTCTTTTTGGGCGTGCGGATCGCTCCACATCTCTTCGGTCTCGCGTCCAGACTCCGTACCCGCGGGGTCCTACTGGGCCTGGGACTGAGCCTCTGCTTCATCCTGTCGTGGCTGGCCAGCCTGATTGGCCTGGCCGCGATCGTGGGGGCCTTCGCCGCAGGCTTGTTATTGGAAGACACGCATTATCGGGAGTTCGTCGGCCGGGGCGAACGGCCTCTGGATGATCTGATCCACCCGATCTCGTCGTTCCTCGTGCCGGTCTTTTTCGTCCTTATGGGCATGCACACCGATCTTGGCTCGCTCGTCCGCCCCGAAGTCATCGGGTTAGGGGCGGCGTTGTCTGCGGTCGCCATCGTGGGCAAGCAGGCAGGTTCGCTGGGCGTGGTTGGCAGCGGGATCGATCGGCTGAGTGTGGGTATCGGCATGATCCCCCGCGGCGAGGTAGGGCTGATCTTCGCGAATATCGGGCTGGCGTTGTCGGTCAACGGCGTGCCGATTATCGATCGGTCGACGTTCTCGGCAGTGATCATGATGGTCATCGTCACGACAATCATCACGCCGCCCGCGCTGAAATGGAGTTTCTCTCGGGTCGCACGACGGTAAGTCAGGCGGACACGTCACGAGCCCGTCCTGAAGGTCCGGGCCAACTGCTCGAACACGTGCTCAGGCAGGTCCAACGCCCGCAGTCGCCGGATCATCGGCTCCGGATCGTAGACAATCCGCAGAAACTGCACGGCACCGTCGCGGATGACAGCATAGCTGCCGTTGTGGTTCCCGTCCTTGGGCATGCCGACGCTGCCAGGATTGATGACGACACCCCCGGCAACCGGGCGCGCGAAGGCCAGATGCGTGTGCCCCAGGAGCACGCGCTGACCGACGAATCCGGCCAGCGCGCCCTCCCAGCGCGCGTCCGGCGATTCGGGTGGGACGTATTCATGGAGGGGGGTTGCCGGCGCAGCGTGCACCATGTGCCAGACCCGCAGACCGTCACCGACGGTCCGCGTGAGAGGGAGCGCGCCCAGGTAGGCGATCTCGTCGTGCGTCAGCGTGGCACGGAGACAGGCGCGTGTCGTCATCGACGCCTCCAGGTAGGCTGGCGCGCTTTCGCACGACTCGCCGGTCGCCATCGCGTGGTCGTGATTGCCCCGCACGACGTCAGTCGCGTGCGAGCGCACCCAGTGGATGACCTCGCTGGCGTCGGGACCGTAGTCGACGAGATCGCCCAGGCACACGATCTGGTCGAATTGCGCGAGGCCTTCTTCCCACTGACGGTCGACCGCCCGCAGGGCGTCGATGTTGCCGTGAATGTCGGAAATGACGAGGGCACGCATGTCACCGCCCTCCACCGGCGGCAAGGCCTCTGCTGGCTTCCGGCAGATGGCCTTCGTTTTCGACCCGTCGAGGTCTTCACGGCAACTGCGTCGCCCACGCGGCCTCGATTCGGACGCGGTCGGGCTGGCTCGGCTGCGATGATGAGTCCTCCTGCCGGTCGAAATCGACGCCATCGGCGATGCTGAGCGCTGCTACTCCGAAGCGTATCACGCGTCGAATTGGTCTCGAGGCCCGCGTGTACCCGGGCCACGCGGCGTCCGGGTTGCGCCCGCCGGACTGTCCGGCGGTATACTCCCGGTTCAGGTGATGGAGTTCACCTCATAACCGCCGCGTTTCTTGCGGCTGATAACTCCTGCGCGGCGGTTGTCCGGGCGGGCGGTTGTCGGTCGCGACCTTCCCGTCACCCCCACCGGATCACCTCGATCATCGTGTTCGGTCCTCAGTCATGAACGTCTTACTACACACGGAGGCAACGATGAAGAAGCCAGATCTCACCTTGTCGGACCTCAATGGGCTGTTCCCGGACACGTTCACCAAGGAACAGCAGGCCAAAGCAAAGACGATCTTCCTGAAGCAGTTTTCAGCCTCCTGCCACAAGTTCTACGGCGGGAAGATCGTCACGATGCCGAAGGCTGGGATCTACGGGTTCAATTGGTTCAACGTCTGGTACACACCGGGCGTCTCCATCGTGTCGACCACGATTCGCGACAACAACGAGGCCTCCTTCGAGCTGACGAACCGCAGCAACCTCGTCGCCGTCGTATCCGACTCGACGCGTGTGTTGGGAGACGGAGACTGCACACCGTCCGGTGGTCTGGGTGTCATGGAGAAGGGCTTCGTGCCGCCGCCGCCGATCGAGATGCTCGAGGAGGCTGTTGCCAAGGCCGTCAACGCGGTGAGCTAGGCGAATTCCGCCCGGCCGTACGCGCGAGGCAGTGCGGCCGGGCGATCTCTCGGGTGGGCCTGCGCCGGCAATATCCCTCCAGCCACGAGCTTCTTCACCTTCAGCGTTGTCATGAGCCCTTTCGACCCCGTCTGTCGCTCGCCGCGACACAATTCGTCATCATGTGGCATCTTCCTGTGTCACCCGGCTGCGCACGAGCCCCAGCATCAGCGTGCCTGCGCCCATCAGCAACGCGGCGACCCCAAAAGCCAGCACGGGCGACACGAGCGTCCAGAGCAGTCCCACGCCCGCGCTCGAGATGAATTTGGTGGTGCCGTTGACCGTGCCGAGCGCGCCGTAGGCCGTGCCGAGCGCTTCTGCGCTGACCACGCTCGCGGTGACGGACGCTTCGAGCGCTTCCTGCGCAGCCACATAGAGACCGGCAATCAAGAACATCGCGCCCAGCATCATCAGGTTGTCGGTGCCGAATGCGAAGGCGAGCGCCGCGACCACGGCGGTGGCCACGCCCAAGGCGTACCCGAAGACAAGGACGCTCAGCTGGCCATATCGATCGGCCGCCACGCCAATGGGATAGGACGTGATGACTTGGACGATGTTGCGCCACACGTACAGGAGACCGGCGACCTGCGCGGCCCGTACCACCCCCATCGATGGTGTCAGCAACTGCGTGGCTGCCAGGATCAACAATGAATGGGAGAAGTCGCCCGCGCCGAACAGGCCCACCGCACCAAGGTACCGCTTGAACCCGGCCGGCAACCCGCGCAGCGCGGTGAGGAATTTCAGCGCGGGATTCGGCGACTGCTCGGGATCCTGCACCAGCACCAGGAAGGCGAGTACGGCCAGTACGCCGGGCACGAGCGTGAGCCAGAACACGAAGCGGAACGGTCCGGCCGCGTCTGGCCAGCCGAGCCTTTGCGCCCAGCCGAGGAGCGTCACGCCGAGCAATGGCCCAACGACGGCGCCTACGGTGTCCATCGCGCGATGGAAGCCGAACGCCCGGCCTCGCGTCTCCGGGCCAATGGCCTGCGCCACGATGGCATCGCGCAAGGGACCGCGCAAGCCCTTGCCAAACCAGGAGACGGTTCGTCCAAAGAGCAGGAGTGGCCAGCCGGCCGCCATGGCGATGAACGACTGTCCAACCGGCGTCAACGCGTAGCCCAGGACGACCAGGCTCTTGCGATGGCCGAGCCTGTCGGCCACGTACCCGGCGACCATCTTCGTGAAACTCGAAACAGCGTCGGCAATCCCCTCGATGATGCCGAGCACCGCCGCAGGGATCCCGAGCGCCGCCAGAAAGCCGGGTAGGATGACCGTCGTCGTTTCGTAGGAGAAATCGCCGAGGGCGCTGGTCAGTCCTGCGCCGTAGACCGTGCGATTCAACCACCGACGCGGCCTCCCGGGTACCGGCGAGGGCGATTGTGCAGGTCTCGTCGTCGTGCCCGTCACGATGTTCGCTCGAGCCCTTCCTCCGCGATGGCCGCTGAATGCCGATGGCTGTACTTTACGATCTCCACGTTCGAGCACACGATGAGGCCGCTGGTCACGAGGTCCTGCACGGCCTCGATCGCCAGCTCGATCGCGGCGGCCGTGTCGACAGCGGTGACAATGACCGGCCGATCGTGGGAGAACACGTGGCTTCGGTGGAGACGCCCGGCGGCTCCGTAGCCTAGGATGCCCCGGTATACCGTCGCGCCGGCAATATCGATCGCCCGCAATCGCTGCACGATCACCTCGTGGACCGGCCGGCCGGCGACGTGGTCGTTCTCGCCGACGAAGACACGCAACATCCGGCCCGGTCCCTCGATGCAATCGCGCCGGTCTCGCCGCACCTGCCAGTGTTCGGTCTTGTGGTCCGGCTGGCCTTCGTAGCGTGCCACCACGGCGTCCCGGGCCACGAACACCGGGCACGGGGCACGCCGTGCCACGCGGCGCCAGTCGGCATCCAGGTCGTCCGTCGACTGTCCGAGCACCACCAGGTCGAAGCCGCGAGCCGCGGTCAGCCGGATGACGGTGTCCGCGCGAGGGCCGGCGAGGATCTCCGTGGTCACAGGTTGGCCCTGGTTCTCTGCGTACTCGCGAGCGGCGCGGACTAGTGGCATCAACTCCGCGCGCCCCTCTTCTTCGAGTTCACGCACTTCGCTGATCTCACCTGCCACGGCCGGCAACGCCACGACAGCGACAAGATGGAGTTCCGCGCCAGTCTGCCGCGCGAGGCTGACACCGTACTCGACGGCGAGCCCCCGACCCGGTGTCGTGTCGACCACGGCCAGGATGCGATGGAACATGACGTCACCTCCCGCCGTGTTGGTACTTGATCACCTCGACGTCAGACAGTACGACGAGGCCGTCCGTCACCATCTCGTCGAGTATCGGCAGGACTTGCCGAATCCGGATCTCGTTATCGACCACGGTGATCATGATCGGCAGATCATGTGAGAACCCGAACCGTCCGCTTGGATGAAGGCGCTGGTGCGCACCGTAGCCCATGGTACCCTGGTAGACGGTGGCCCCGGCCAAGTCGGCGGCCTTCAAGCGCGCCACGATTTGCTCGTACAGCGGCTTTCCCTCCCAGCGGTCGTCCTGCCCGATGTAGATGCGCAGCATCTTCGCGGGACCACGCACGTTCGGCTGAAGCATGAATACTCCCCCCGCCTCCGCTCGCCCTTGGCGAGCTGCGGCGCGGCCTCGCCGTAGCCCCTTCGCAACCCCATCGCGGGGCGAAGGCGGGCCAAAATGAAACGACTCCTACCAAAGGACCCGAAAGTCGTTCAGTAGGAGTCATCAGTCCCGCCTGGCGGGACGGTTGGTGGCGGACTCCACCGCCAAGCGCCGCCATTATACCGCGGTCTCTCAACAGTGGCTGTCGTAGTCCGTGCCGGCATGGTGCGGGTCTACTCCGCATCGATACGTTCGCTTGAGACCGCACGCCCGGGATGGTATTCTGATGGTCTTGATGGGCGTTGGAGTTCGCCTTTAACCGCCCGGCCATCCCGCCTGGGCAGATGACTCCTACGAGCTGCGCGCTCGGGGACTCTGCCATCTGCGATTCCCCGCTGCGACACGCTCAGGAGCGCACGTTTATGGAGAACGTCTGGTTCGCGGCGGCTTTGTGGGTGGGATTGGCGCTCGTGGCCACCCTGCTGGCCATCTGGTTCAAGATCTCCACGGCGCTGACGGAGATCCTCGTGGGGACCGCGGCCGCCTTCGTGTTCAGCATCACGGTGGGCGGTGATCTCCTCAACCCGAAGGCGCCGTGGCTCGTGTTCCTGGCGGGTGCGGGTTCGATCCTGCTCACGTTTCTGGCCGGGGCCGAGCTCGACCCGGAGGTCTTCCGACGCAAATGGAAGGAGGCCAACGCCGTCGGGCTGGTGGGGTTCCTCGCGCCGTTCTTCGGCGCCGCCGCCGTTGCCCGCTTCGTTCTGGGATGGTCCGTGCCCGCCAGTTGGCTGGCCGGCGTCGCCCTGTCGACGACCTCCGTCGCGGTGGTCTACGCGGTGATGCTGGAACTCGGCTTCAACAAGACCGACTTCGGGAAGGGCATCCTGGCCGCATGCTTTGTCAACGACCTCGGGACGGTCATCGCCCTCGGCCTGATCTTCTCGCCCTTCACGGTCCGCACGCTGATCTTCGTCGTGGTCAGCATCGGCGTCTTCGCCGGACTTCCCCGCTTCACCCGGCGGGTGTTCCATCGGTACGGCGGCCGGGTCTCCGAACTCGAAGCGAAGTTCCTGCTCTTCACGCTCTTTGCGATGGGGGGACTCGCCATCTGGGCTGGCAGTGAAGCCGTCCTGCCCGCGTACATCATCGGGATGGTCCTGGCGGGTGTGGTCGGCACCGATCATGCTCTGATTCGCCGCCTGCGGACGCTCACGTTTGGTCTGCTCACGCCGTTCTACTTCATCCGCGCCGGCTCGTTCGTGTCCGTGCCTGCCCTGATCGCCGCGCCGCTCGTCTTCGTCGCGCTCTTCTTGGCGAAGGTCGTCAGCAAGATGGCCGGGCTGTTGCCAACGGTTCGCGCGTTCAACTACACGAAGCACGAGAACATGTACTACACGCTGATGATGTCCACAGGCCTGACCTTTGGCACGATCTCAGCGTTGTTCGGCCTCAATCACGGCGTGATTACGCAGGTGCAGTACTCGCATCTGGTCGCCACCGTCATCGGAAGCGCGGTCGTGCCGACCCTGGTGGCCAATGCGTTCTTCATGCCGAAGCACCTCCTGCCAAGCGCCGCAGAATCCGCTCCCGGCGGTCGGACGAGCGCCGTGGAACTCGCACCCGTGCCGAGGGACTGAGGGACTCAGGTGACCAGCGAGCCGCTCGCGACGGCCGGCAATCACCTCAACGAGTACCAGCAGCGGCACGTGCTGGCCAGCTGTCAGTACATCGACAAGCTCCTCGGCGAGATCGAGCAGATCGCGCAGGTGCCGTCTGGAGCCTCGTTGTTCCCCCGGCACAGCTCGACGATGACCTCGATGCAGAGGCGGGTCCTTCAGGACTATGTGTCCAGGATCCGAAGTCGCGTCATGGCCGTGCTGGACGGCGAACACCTGCGCCTACCCGACCCGCACGGTCAGGACGTCTTCTCCATCCGATCGACCCTGACGTTCGTCGACATCGCGATCGAGGAACTGAAGCCGAAGTACATGCGGGGTTACGGCGCCGTGCCCGAGGCCGTCGTTCCCCGTATCGAAGGGATCGTCGACGAACTGCGGACGATCGTTCAGAAGTTGAGCGAGTACCTCGCCGAGGATCCGGGGCGCGACCTCCAGGCGCGGCTGGCACGGCTCGAACACGGACGCGACGATGTGCACGGCCTGAAGGTGCTGGAGCGGATCATCACGGCGCGCGGAATGGTGGATTACCGGCCTCGACTGGCCATGCTCGTCGAACGAGCGTCGAGCCGGGCGTTCGAGATCGCCGTGTTCGGCCGCGTCAGTTCCGGCAAGTCGTCCCTGCTCAACTACATCCTCGAGGCTGCCGTGCTGCCCGTCGGGATCACCCCAATCACCGCAGTCCCGACGCGCATTACCCACCGGAAGGAGCCGAGGTTGCACGTCTCCTTTGCCGATCGGCCGGATCTCACGCTGCCCCTCGATCGCCTGCCGGAGTTCGTCACCGAGCAGCAGAATCCGGACAACGCCCGACACGTTTTGCGTCTCGTCGTCGAATTGCCCGCCCGCCGTTTGCGGGAAGGTGTCGTCTTTGTCGATACGCCCGGCCTCGGGTCCCTGGCTCGAGGGGGCGCCGAGCAGACGCTGGCCTACCTGCCACGCTGTGACCTTGGGGCCGTCCTCGTCGATGCCGGTTCCACCCTGACTCCCGACGACCTGCTCACCGTGCAGGCCTTGTTCAAAGCCGCCGTTCCCGCGACCGTCCTTCTGAGCAAGGCGGATCTGCTCGCGCCGGCGGAGCGGGAGCGTGCGGTGGCCTACATGGTCGACCAGCTCAGGCAGGAACTGAACGTCGAGGCCTCCGTGCACCCGGTCAGCGTGATGGCCGGGCACGGCGAGCTGCTGGAGCGTTGGTTCGCCAGCGACATCGAGCCTCTCTACGAGCGACATCAGGAAGCGGCGCGACTCTCGCTTCGGCGGAAGATCGGCGCGTTGCGGGAGGCCGTCCAGGCGTCGCTCAGGGTTCGCCTGGACCGCAGGGGACCCGCCGTCGAGCTGAATCCCGCCGCCGTCGAGGAAGCCGAGGCCGACTTGCGGAGAGCTGCCGGGGTCTTCGGCCCGACGGCGCGCCGGTGCGAGGACCTCGCCGGAGGGATCCGCGCCCTCGGCCCTCAGATCCTCCGCCAGACGGCCCTGCGCTTGCGGCGGGACGCGTCGGTGATGCCCGACGATTCGCAGCAGGTGGTGAACCAGGTCGGCCTGAGCGTCAGGGATTTGGCTGGCGAACAGGTAGACAGAATCCGCCTGGAAGTCAGCGGAGTGGGCCACGCGTGCGCGCAGGCCCTCGACCGCGCCGCGTCCGCATTTCGAACGGGACCGGAGCCACTCGAGCCGGCCCTTGACGATCTGCCGCAACTCGCATTCGCGTTCGTTGGCTTCGTCGTTCCGCGGGCGTCACTCCTGGCGTTCAGCCCACCGCTCAGGGCCCGGTACGTGGAGCGCCACCTTCGTCGGCGACTCGGCGCGCGACTGGATGAGGCGCTCGCCGCTCACGCGACACTCATGGCGTCCTGGGCGCGACACGCCATCGAGGCCACACGAGCGTCCTTCGAGGAGCACGCAGAGCCCCTGCGTTCGGCGTTCGCAGAAGCCCGCCGGCCGGAAGCCATACGTGCCGCGGGCGACGAGGCCGCCGCCCTCACGCGAGACCTCGAGGAACTCGAGGCCCTCGCCGGCACCACTGACGCGCCTGAGGTGGGGCCACCTGCCATGCGTCGGACCGGGTGAGACCATGACGGAGCCACTCCAGGGAGCGGAGACCGCGCGCAGCACAGGGGAGATTGCTGGCCGCTTGGAGGCGTTGACTGCCGTGGCCGTCGAGGTGGGTGCCGACAGTATTGGCGGTGACGCCGCTGAACTGAATGAACGGCTCGCGCAGGGTCGGTTCTTCGTGGCGTGTGTCGGTCAATTCAAACGCGGGAAATCCACGCTCCTCAACGCCCTGCTTGGCCGGTCCATCCTGCCGACGGGCGTCATCCCGGTGACGACAGCGGTGACCGTGCTTCGCTACGGCGCGACGCTGACGGCGCAGGTCCGGTTCGGAGACGGGCGTCGGCTCGCCATCGATCCCGCGCTCCTCGTCGACTACGTGTCCGAGGCCCGGAATCCGGAGAACCGGAAAGGGGTACTGGCGGCCGAGGTCATGGTGCCGAACGCCCTGCTCCAATCCGGCATGTGCCTGGTCGATACCCCCGGCCTCGGGTCGGTTTTCGCCGGCAACTCGGCGACCACTCGCGCATTCGTGCCGCAGATCGACGCGGTACTCGTGGTCGTTGGCACCGACCCCCCCATCTCCGGAGAGGAACTCGAACTGGTCGAGGAGGTGGGCGTCCTGGTGGACCACCTCCTCGTGGTCCTGAACAAGTCCGATCGCGTGAGCGATGCCGAGAGCCATGAGGCCGAAGCCTTCACTCGACGGGTGATCGCGACGCGCCTCGAGAAGGACATCGGCGACATCTACCGCGTCAGCGCCACCGAGCGGTTGGCTGGCCGGCCGACCCGCGACTGGACACGGCTCGAGGACGGGCTGGCCGCGCTGGCCGCCCGCTCGGCCGCCGTCGTGGACGCTGCCGCGGCCCGCGGCCTGGCGCGTCTTGCCCGCGCGTTGTTGCGAGAGCTGGACGAACAGCGGGACGCACTGACGCGTTCCGTCGAGGAGTCCGAGCACAGACTGGCCTCGCTCCGCCAGGCCATCACCGAAGCCGAGTACGCCCTGCGCGAGATGTCCGCTCGAATGCGGGTGGAGCAGGTCGCGCTGTCCACGCGCTTCGCGGGTCTCCGCAGCGGCTTCCTGGCCAGCGAGGCTCCGCTGGCGCTGGCGGAGTTGGACGGAGGCGTTCGCGCGGCCCCGTTTCAGCGTGGCCCCGCATGTCGCTCACTGGCCATCGATCTCGCACATGACATCGCCAGGCGGCGCGTGATGACCTGGGCGCGGAAGATCGAACCGACAGCCGAGACGCTGTACAGCGAGACGATTGCTCGGTTCGTCACTCTCGCCAACGACTTCGTCGGTCGCCTCGCGCCGGGGACTTCCGGCGCCGGCATGACGCAGGAGGAGTTTGGCGTCGAGCGGGGTTTTCGAGAAGACGCGCACTTCTTCTTTACGAGCATGCTGACACTCGCAGCGCCTGGATTCTGGGCCTGGGTCATCGATTGGGTGAGACCCCGAGAATGGCTGCTACGGTCGGCAATCCGCCACGCGTCTCAGTACCTGGACCGGCTGATGACCATTAACAGCGCAAGAATGGCGAACGACCTGACGGCTCGTGTCGAGGAGAGCCAGCGGCGCCTCGAACTGGAGATTCGCACCCGGCTGTCTCGGGTCGTTGACAGCGCGGAACGGGCGTTGGAGGGGGCTCGCGCGCAGCAGGCGTCAGGGGCAGAGGCTGTGAGGGCCAGCGTCGCGAGGATTGACCGGCTGCGCGAGCAGGTCGAGGCACAAGGGCGGGAGGTGTGACAGACTGTTCCCTGGTCGGCCGGGGGCGGGTCGTCGAGGACATCCGGGCATACCTCGATGCCGGACGAAGCGTGCTGCTGGTCGGGCCCCACGGATCGGGCAAGACGGCCATCATCAACGTCGTCCGGCGCGAGGGCCTGCTGGTGGTGGACCCGTTCGCCGGGATGACGACGCCGCGGGCAGCGGCATTGCGACGCGCGCTCGACCGCGGGGCTCTGGTCGTGGGCGCGGCCACCAGCCTGGACCGGGCGGACATGGGTCATGTCGGACGCGTCGCCTGGCGGTTCGAACGCGTGTACTTGCGACCGCTCGCGCCGCGCGCGATCGCCCGCATCATCCGCACGAGACTGGAGGCGGAAGCGCCCCTGCCGCTCGACCGCCGGTGGATGAGGGAGGCCGTCGAGGCTTCGGCAGGCCTGCCCGGACGAGCGGTTGCGCTGGCGTCGGTCGTCGCTGCTCACTGGCGAGAGCGCAGGGCGGTGTTGCCGGCTCGCTTCGCGCTGGTGGTGGCCTGGCAGAACGATCTTGCGGGGTCCTTCGATCGTCTCAACACGACGGGCCTTCGGCCCGGGGAGTCTTCATCATGAGTGCGATTACGCAGATTCAGGCCAGAGAGATCCTCGATTCTCGGGGCAATCCTACCGTCGAAGTGGACGTGCACGTGGATGGTGGCTTCTGGGGGCGCGCAGCCGTGCCGTCCGGCGCGTCTACGGGCAGTCGGGAGGCCCTCGAGCTGCGCGACGGCGACAAGTCGAGATTCTCGGGGAAGGGCGTCCAGCGCGCGGTGCGCCACGTCAACGAGATCATTCTGCCCGCGGTCCGGGGTGCCGACGCCTCGGCGCAGGCTGCGCTCGACAAGATGCTGTGCGAGCTGGACGGCACACCGAACAAGGACAAGCTGGGCGCCAACGCCATCCTTGGCGTGTCGCTCGCCGCCGCGCGCGCCGCGGCGGCTGCCGCCGGCCTTCCGCTGTACCGCTACGTAGCCGCACTCGCCGCGGGACCCGGAACCCTCCTCCCGGTTCCCATGTTCAACATCCTCAACGGCGGCGCCCACGCCGACAACAGCGTCGATTTCCAGGAGTTCATGGTGGCCCCCGTCGGAGCCCCGAACTTCCGCGAGGCGCTCCGGATGGGCGCCGAGGTCTACCACTCGTTGAAGGGGATCCTGAAGGCCAAGGGCTATTCAACGGCCATCGGGGACGAAGGCGGCTTTGCGCCGAACTTGAAGGCGAACGTCGAGGCGATCTACGTCATCCTCGCCGCCGTCGAGGGGGCCGGATTGAAGCCCGGCACCGACATCGTCATCGCGCTCGACCCGGCGGCCAGCGAGTTCTTCGAGGACGGGGCCTACGTGCTTCGGAAGTCGGACGGCAGTCGGCTCGCGCCCGAGCAAATGGTGGCCTTCTGGGAGGGCTGGGTGGACCAGTTCCCCATCTGGTGCATCGAGGACGGTCTGGCCGAACAGGACTGGCCCGGCTGGAAGCTCATGACCGAGCGGCTTGGAAAGAAGATCCAGTTGGTCGGCGACGACATCTTCGTGACCAACCCCGAGATCATCGCTCGGGCCATTGAGCAGGGGATCGCCAACGCCGTGCTGATCAAGCTGAATCAGATCGGTACCGTCAGCGAGACCCTGACGGCCATGACGATGGCGCGGAAGGCTGGCTACGGGCTCGTCGTCAGCCATCGCTCGGGTGAGACCGCTGATGACTTCATCGCCGACTTCGTCGTGGGCACGTCCGCGGGCCAGATCAAGACGGGTGCGCCGTGCCGAGGCGAGCGCGTGGCCAAGTACAACCAGCTGGCGCGAATCGAGGAGTCGCTGGCTGGGGAGGCGCGCTATGCCGGCGTGGCCTTCCGTCGAATCGGTGGATTCAGAAGCATCTGAGTGGAGGCGCACCTGCCCGGCACCGTGCCCATCGTCCCCGCACGGTGCCGGTTCGTCTGGCCTACCTACGCCTGGTCGCCGCGAAGGCGCAGCATCAAGTAATACACGGTCGGCGTCGCCACCAGGGACAACAGCACCGAAATGCACAGTGCGCCGATGACCGCGATGGCGAGCGGTTTCAGCATGTCCGCGCCGGAACCAATCCCGTAGGCGAGCGGCAGCATGCCGAGCGCCGCGGCCATCGACGTCATCAGGACGGGGCGCAGCCGCCGCCGGCCCGAACCGACGAGCGCCTCGACCAGCCCTACACCCTGTCCTCGCAGGTGCTCCACGAAGTCCAGCATCAGGATCCCGTTCTTCGCGACGATGCCCACGCCGATGATGGCGCCGAGGAACGAGACGACGTTGAGAGACGTGCTGGTGATCCACAGCGCCAGGATGGTCCCGAACATCGCCAGCACGGCGCCGAACACGATAGCCGTCGGTTCGTAGAACGAGCGGAACTCGATCAAGAGTACCGTGAACACCAGGAAGATGGCCATCCCGAGCACGATCATCAGGTTGCGGAACGACTCGATTTGCTGCTGATACAGGCCGCCGAATTCGACCACCCCCGGAGGTAGGGTCTTGTCCTGGGCGAGCTTCGCGCGGATCTCCGCCATCGCGCTGCCGAGGTCGCGCTTCTCGAGACGGGCCTTGATCGCCACGTCCTGCCGCATGTCCTCGCGACGCAGTTCCAGTTGCCCGGGTTCCTCGGTGATGTCCACGACCTGGGAGAGTTTCACGGTAGAGCCGTCCGGGGCCCGAATGGGCAGTTCGCGAAGGCTCCCTACCCGGTCGATGCGCGACGGATCCACCTTCACGCGAATCTCCACGATCCGGTCGCCTTCGAGCACGGACGAGGCCGTCTGGCCGAGCATCGCCGCGTTCACCGCGGCCGCCACGTCATCGGCTGTCAGGCCGAACCGCTGGGCATCGAGATGCCGCACGCGGAGGGTCAGCGACGATCCCGCGTAGACCAGGCCGTCGAACGTATCGACCACGCCCGTGATGTCCTTGATCTGCGCTTCGACCTCCGGGGCCTTCTTCTTCAGGAACGCGGTGTCGGTCGAGAACAGCTTGATCTCGATCGGCGACGGCGCCCACATCAGGTCGCCGATCAGATCGCCGAGGATGCCCGGGAATTCCCAGTTGGCGCCGGGAATCTCGGCGTTGAACCGGCGTCTGAGCGCGGAGATCACCTCTTCGGTCGTGCGCTTGCGGTCGGTCCTCAGCTTGACGAGGAAGTCCCCAGTGTTCGGCTCGGCGATTGAGAGGGCCAGCCGAGCCCCGGTGCGGCGAGAGTAGCTGTCGAGTTCCGGGATGTTGAGCAGGATCTGCTCCGCCTGCGTGAGCTGCCGGTGGGTCTCCGAGAGGCTGGTCCCCGGCGGCATCACGTAGTCGATTACGAAGCCGCCTTCGTCCATCGGCGGGAGGAATTCCGAGTCGAGCTGGCTGTAGAGGCCGACCCCGCTCGCGAGGACGATCGCGCACACGCCCAGCGTCAGCCATCGATGCCCCAGGGCGAGTCGGACGGCGCCGTCGTAGAGCCGGATGACGCGGCGGAGGAGGAATCCGCCTTCGTCTCGCGTCGCTCCCGCCTTGCCGTCGGCCGGCGGCCTGATCAGCCACGCGGCGAGCGAGGGGGTGAGCGTAATCGCCAGGACGAGCGATGTCAGCAGCGAGACGACCATGGTCAGGGCCAGCGCCCGGAAGAAGACGCCGGTGATTCCCTCCAGGAACGCGAGGGGAATGAACACGACCACGGGCGTCAGCGTCGAACCGACCAGCGGCCGGAAGATCTCGTTGACCGCGTCCTGCACGGCGGCCAGACGGGCCGCGCCGGTCATCATCCTGGCGTGGATCGCCTCGACGACGACAATGGCATCGTCGATCACCAGCCCGATCGCGGCCGCGATGCCTCCGAGCGTCATCAGGTTGAACGTGAGGCCGAACAGCTTCATGGCCACGAGGGTGATCAGGACGGTGACCGGAATCACCAGCGTCGCCACCAGCGTGGTTCCCCAGTCCTTGAGGAAGAAGAAGATGATGACCACCGAGAGGAGGAGGCCAAAGATGATCGCCTCCCAGACGCTCTGGACCGACTCCCTGACGATCACCGACTGGTCGTAATAGAACGCCAGCTTCATGTCGGGCGGCAGTTCGCGTTTGAGCGCCTGGAGCTCCTGCCTGAGCTGGGCGGCAATGTCGAGCGTGCTGCCGTCCGGCTGGCTCCGGATGTTCAGCAGCACCGCATTCCGCCCCTGCGCCGTCACCACGTTGAAGACCGGCTCCGGGCCGCGCACGACCGTGGCGAAGTCGCCGACACGGATCGGGTGCCCCTCGACGAAGGCGACGGGCAGATTGGTGATGTCGTCGATGGTGTGGAGGCGGCCATCCACCACGGCCAGATACAGCGTGTGGTTCTCTTCGTGCATGCCCGTCGGCGCGATCAGATTGCTCCTGGTCAGCGCGTCGGCGACCTCGGTGAGGCTCAGGTGGGCGGCCTGCAGCCGGATCGGATCGACAACGACGTGGAACTCCGGCCGGCGCCCCCCCACGAGGTCGACGCGAGCCACGCCGGGGATGCGGAGGAAGCGCAGCTTCAGGTTGTACCGCGCGACCTCCCACAAATCGGTGACCGACCGTGTGCCGCTCGTCAGGCTGACGCCGATGATCGGGAAGGCCGAGAACGTCAGGCGGAACACGGAGGTCGAGGCCGTCGCCGGCAGCGTGCTGCGGATCTGTGACAGGCGGCTGAGCACATACAGCTCCGACTGCACCATCTCCGCCTTCCACGTGAAGAACACGCTGATCTCCGCCGCGCCTCGGCCCGTGGACGACTTGACCGTCACCGATCCGGGAATGTCCTTCATGGCCTCTTCGATCGGGCGGGTGATCGTGGCCATCATCTCGTCGGCGGGCATCACGCCGTTGTCCACCAGAATCACGACGCGCGGGAAGTTGGTCTGCGGAAACACCGAGGAGGGAATAGTGAACGCCGCATAGGTCCCGCCCAGGCACAAGGCGACGCTCACGAACGTGATGACGATGGCGAAGCGGGTGGCGAACTGACCCAGCCGCGAGTGCCTTCGTGTGTCGTCGGCGCTGCTCAGCATTCGGCTCTCCCGTTCACCAGATCAGGAACCGATGACGTGGATCTTGGACTCCTTGGGCAGGCCGTACACTCCCACGGTGACCACGGTCATGCCGGCCTTCAGACCCTCGCCTTCGATCTCCACGAGGCCGCCTTCGCGCAGCCCCGGTGTCACGGGCCGCTTGGTCGCCATGCTTCCCTCAACCGTAGCGATCAGGCTGTGACCCTCGGTGTCGGTCATGATGCTCGTCTCGGGCACGACCAGGCGATCCCGCCGGACCTCGCAGACGATGCGCACGGTGACGAACTGTCCCGGGCGCAGCGGCGAGGCGGGCGGAACCGAGATCCGCACCGGAACGGTGTCGGTTTTCG
>Ga0315283_10000687_pt1 | contig 25472 bp, 22 predicted proteins | sample YL17G09_0_MG_FD_204541 | JGI IMG/M metagenome (GOLD analysis project Ga0315283, IMG submission 204541) | Sediment microbial communities from Yellowstone Lake, YNP, Wyoming, USA - YL17G09_0 | ecosystem: Environmental > Aquatic > Freshwater > Lake > Sediment | place: USA: Wyoming | collected...
CTCAACGACGCCGACTACATCATAGCCCGGCGAGAAGGGCGGCTTATCCTTCACGTCGGGATACTTTCCTTTTCGAATCATTACATCTGTAAAAGCAGCACTTGTAACCAGCACCTTGATACGCACCTCGCCGGGCTTGGGTTCTGGCAACGCGGCTTCCTCGACAACCTTGAGCATCTCTAACCCGCCAAAGCCGGTAATAATAACTCGTTTGTAGCTCATTTCTTATTCCTCCTAATCATGTTCTATTGCGCCCAACATAGAGTTCAGTGTCCCCGACGCATCAGGCAAACGGCGGCCGAATTCCCGCCGGCTCCACCTGTACTCCCGGCCACCCTCGGGGACAACTGCAACGATTTGTTATCCAGCGCCTTTATTAGAAAGCCCACCGCGCCTTCTACCCGCTGTCTGCAAGTCTATTCATTCCTTCCAGTACGTCTTGCTGTAAAATCTGTTTCATTTTCGCAGGTTCTTCAAACATGGGGCTGTGGGCAGAGTACTCAAACGTGTAAAATCCCTTCAACGGTGCGCCAAGTTTATTAAGATATGCTTTTGCTAACGGGTAGGACACAGTGTAATCGTACTTACCGTGGAAGAAGTACACAGGGAGATCAAGCTTTTGCACTTGCTTGGTCAGATCCGTAGCGATCATTTTGTCCCAAAGAGCCTTGTCACCGGAAAACTTGCCACGCCAGATGGCAACTTTCTCGCGCAATGTGTACTCTCGGCATAACCAGGAGGCGAGGAAGACCCCGGTAATAACAGATTTCATGTCACGTGTTGTTCCAACGCCGAGGTCGTGCATAGCCTTGTCACGCAACTTCATGTACGAGGCTGGCAGTGGAATCGACAACGTAGGCGGCGTTGCTTCAAGTTGCTGAGCCATCTTCGTATTCCCGATTTCCCTATACCGCTTCACCATGTATTCGTATGATAGCATTTCAGATCTGAGCTGATAGGACATTTGACCCACGCCGATGTAGGCGCAATACAATTGAGGCGCACGGGCGGCCGCCTGTATTGCAATCAGACTTCCTCCTGAGTGGGCCATAAGGTATATCTTGTGACTATGGAAACGCTTACGTAGGTAGTTCGTTACCTCGAGTGTATCCGATATTGATTGCTCTATCGTCAGAGTTTCTGGTGGAATCTTAGCATCATAAGAAAGTCCCGCACCGCGCCGGTCCCACCAACAGACCGTGAAATACTGCTCCAGACCCGTAGGGTAGTTCTGCGTTAGGAAATACTCAGACATGGCAGTCCCACCATGGAGGAATAGAAGTACCGGATTGCCGGTATCTCTCCCCATGACAAACATTCCTTGTTTCACACCGTTGATGTTCACTTGAATCTTCTCTGAGATGCTGCCTGAAAGCGCCTTTCCGTTCTCGTCTAAGAAAGGTCTCGGTTTTCCCGGGCTGAATGCCAGTAGTACGCCCAAGGTGATAAGTATGGCCCCCAAAGAAATAGAGACTACAATCAACACAATGCGCCCCGCGGTTCCGATTCTAGCCACGATGAATTCCTCCCAGTTGTTGTGCAGAGGCTCTGCAACCGTTCAATCGACGCATTGGTAACGGGATGGCGCATGTACCTTAACCCCAAGAGAGTCACCTATTCCACCGGCAACGCTGGACGGTTTGAGTTCCTGCGCTCCGGTTCAGCGGCGGCGCGAAGCGCTGGCAGCTGCAACCGGTTCGGTGTTCCTTTCGATTGCCACTCACACAAGAACAACCGTTCTTGGTGTTGTAGCTGTTCAATGGTTTCAGTCCTTCCAATTCCACCATTTCAATTTCTCTGGATCGTGCCGTTGATGGTTTGAGAAGTAGACGGCCGCCCGGAAGACGTAAAGCACGCAGCGATCGACGTGCGCCCCAATGGTTTGTTCGAGTTTGTTGTAGAGTCGTTCAGGATCTTTGTTCCTAAAGTCACCGACCTTGTTCACACCGATCAAACGGAGTTTCTGTGCGATTCTTGGTCCGATCCCTGGAATCGACTCGAGCTCGTCTGACCGCTGTTTCATTTCTTTCGTTCTCTTCCACCGAAGTTATTCTAAAGTTTTCTTTATAACCTCCCCCTAATTGGTTTTTTGAAGGAGGGGAACAAATACTATTGGCCTATTTTTGTTGACTATTTGGCTTGCAACCCTCTCAGATTCTTTGTAACCCATCATAAAATATAGACAGTTTCTTGACAAATTATTTTTTTTTCATAATATGGACATGATGTATATCAGGTCAAAAAAGAAAGCCTGCCCAACTTTATCCATAAATTGAAAGAAAAAAAACAGACGAAGGGACAACAGGTACAGGCTGAAACGGAAATAACGATGTATTATGAAGTGGTTAGTTGATCTCTCTCCTCTAATAAAGTACTTCCTTCCGTCTCTGCCCTTCTTTTGAAATCCCTTCCTTAAGGCCTGGATGTTCCCAGGTTCTTAGCTTCACATGAAAGGCGCCTGTTGCTTTGGAAACCGGGGCTTCCTGGTAAAAGGAGTTTTTGACCTTTTTAGCGGTGAAGCAAAGGGTATCAGCCACCACGCAAAATCAGGCATTTAAAGAGATCGAAACCATCTTTATGCACCTGGCGCTTCCCTATGATCGTGTAGTAAAGAATCGGCTTGATTTATATGCCAATTTCAGCATATAAAAAGAAAATTCGTTATCCTTTTCTTGCTCAGGCCAGGGAAAATTGGAATCCATTATTTCCGGATTTAAATCTGCTTTTCTACTTATCTTGAATTTTGACCAGGAACTGCTGGGGATTATTTTGATGTCCCTTAAAGTCTCCGGACTGGCCCTGGTTTTAGCGACCCTTTTGGGGATCCCTCTGGCGGCTTGGTTGGGACTTAAGCGGTTTCCCGGCCGGAGCCTGATTATCAACCTGTTAAATACCTTTATGGGCCTGCCGCCGGTGGTGGTGGGCCTCTTTGTTTATCTGCTCTTGTCCCGTAAGGGTCCTTTGGGATTCATGGGTCTGCTCTATACCCCTTCGGCCATGGTGGTGGCCCAGACCATCCTGGCTTTTCCCATTGTCAGCGCCCTCTGCCACTCGGCTATTGTCAATGTCCCCGGTGTGATCCGGCAGGCGGCAAAGACCCTCGGCGCCACTCCCTCCCAGGAGGCGCTGGTCGTGATCAAAGAGGCCCGCTACGGGATCATGGCCGGGATCATCGCCGGTTTCGGTCGGGTCATGGCCGAGGTCGGGGCGATCCTGATGGTGGGTGGAAATATCGCCGGCTACACCCGGGTCATGACTACCACCATCGCTCTGGAGACCGATAAGGGGAATTTTGAACTGGCCCTGGCCCTGGGGATTATTCTGCTGGCCGTCTCCCTGCTGATCAATTTCGCCCTGCGGCTGATACAAAGACGGGGCGACGCGGGGGGCAAGAGATGAGCCTTTCTCTGGCGGTATCCGCCCTGTCTAAGCATTATGAGGGGAAGCCCATTCTCGTGGATTGTTCCTATTCCTTTGACGAGCCGGGAATCTACGGACTGATCGGGCCTAACGGGGGCGGCAAGTCCACTTTTTTAAGGCTTTGCGCCCTCCTGGAAGGTCCTGATCGGGGAGTCATAGACTATTATTCCGAGGGCCTGGTTATCCCTCAGGATAGGGAATTAAGAAGACGGATCACCTTGGTGTTGCCGAAGGTGGGCGTTTTTAACACTTCGGTTTTCAAAAATGTGGCCTATGGCTTGAAAATAAGGGGTTTGCCGGCCCGCCGGATCAAGGATAAGGTCCTGGACGCCCTAAATTATGTGGGGATAGCCCACAAAAAAGACCAGAATGCCCTGACCCTATCCAGCGGGGAAACTCAGCGTCTGGGGATGGCCCGGGCCCTGGTGGTGGAACCGGAAGTTCTGTTCCTGGATGAACCCACCGCTTCCATCGATCCCCAAAACACCGCGGTGATCGAGGAGATAATCCTGAAACTGAAAAAAGAAGCCCGAGCCATGGTGATTATGGCCACTCACGATATGGAACAGGTTAGACGGATCACCGACCGAGTCATCCGGATCGACCAGGGGAAAATCACGAATAGCCGAAACCTTTATCCCGCAATCTAATCTACCAGATATGGTGGTGATTTTTTATTGACATACCACTAATTCTACGTTACCCTTCCTTACTGGTTTTATTACCTATCCTGATAAGCTGAGATTAGTATTCAAATGGGACCCTTACCGGAAGACGAATATATCCATCTGGTGCCAACCTCGGGCCAGGCAGATCAGAACGTCACCAGCGCTGAGGCCTTTACTTCTGGAAAGGCAGATTTAGAATATGCCGACCTCTCTAGTTTATTGGATCGCCTGCGGGCTTGGGCGGCGGTCGATGACCCTTCAATCGTCCTACTGCCATCCAACCTTAAGATTCTTTCTCAAAGTCGATTAGTCAATCTATTTAATTTTCGTAATTTTCTCGGGAAAGAGATTTTTCTCGTCTTTAATCACCCGCGGTTTAATCAGACCCATTTTATTCCGGTTAATCCCTCTCCCAGTACCGACAACCGCCTAGTCTGTACTTGGTCTGAAGGCCGGGATCTCAGGGGAGGTTTGGCCCCATTTCGTCTGGCCTGTCTGTTGTTTGACGAAGGTAGCTCCTGCGTTATCGCCCCGGCTGAAGAAATCCAGTTTGAAAAAAAAGAGATAATCATACGTCTCCCTCGGGTAGGTTTTGAAGTTCTTTCACGAAAATGCCGGAGATATCCTTGCCGGCCCATCACCGCTTCGCTCATGCAGGACGGGTTCGTTTGTCAGGGTCAGATGGACGAATTAAGTATTAATACCTTCCGGGTGGCAATCCCGGATTTGGAATTACCGCAATGGAACCGGATTAATCCGGGGAAACCGTTAAACATCCTCCTGAAAAACCAGCCCGGCGAGATTGTTTATTCGGGCTGGGTTCAAGTATTGAAAGAACGAGACCGAGAGCGGGAGCACCTGGTAATCTTCAACCCGAAGGTGAATGGTTTCCAGAGGATAAAAAACAGAGAAACCCGTACCGAGCGATTCAAATTAACGCCGTCCCCGAATGTTATTTTCCCCCATCCCCTGATTCAAAAAACGATGAAGTTGCCCATCCGGGATGTTTCGATTACCGGGTTTTCATTGGAAGCGCAAGAGGAGGAAAGCGCCAACTTGATTCCCGGGTTGATTATCACGGAGATGAATATTGAATTTCCCGATCAATCCAACTTGCCTTGCCAAGGCCAAATCGTCTATCAGCGGCGGGTCAACGAATCCCGGATTCAATACGGGTTTTTCATCCTAAAAATATCGTCCGTTGATCATCTAAAATTATCGAATTTGCTGAATCGGATCATTAATCAGAATGTCGAACTGAACGGACTTATCGACTCCGAGTCGCTGTGGTCCCTGTTCTTTCGATCCGGATTCATCTATCCCCAAAAATACAAACAACTGGTAAACAAAAAAGACCATTTCCGGGAAGTGTATTCCAATATCTGCCTTAACCATCCCGAAATCGCCCGCCACTTCATTTATCAGGATCGAGGAGAAATTCAAGGACATATCGGCATGCTCCGGGTTTATGACAAGACCTGGATGATTCACCATTACGCCGCCGATCCGGATTTCCGCTACAAAAAAGTGGGACTGACCCTGCTCCATCAGCTCCACCGGTATATTATTGATTCCATAAACGTAACCACCACGAATTTGAAATACATTATCTGCTATTATCAGCCAAAAAATAAATTTTCCAACCTGGTATTCGGCGGGGCGGTCAGAAAAATAAAAAATCCCTCGGCCTTCTCACTGGATAAACTGGCTTATCTGAATTTCCCCAGTTACCTTAGATCGGAGGAACTGCCCGCGCCCTGGTGGATCGAGCCGGCCACCCCGAACGACTTAGAGGAATTGTCCGGGTTCTATAAGATACTTTCGGGGGGGTTGATGCTGGAGGCCTTGGATTTAAAGCCGGCCCCGGCCGGCCCGGATAGGCTGAACGAGCATTATGCGCAAGCCGGCCTCAATCGGCAGCGGCAGATCTTGGCGGTAAAGAAAGGGGCCACCCTCCGGGCCGTGATATCCCTGACCATGACCAACGTGGGATTGAATCTTTCGGAATTGACCAATGCCGCAACCCTGATTATTTTAGAACCGAAGGATTTTCCTTACGATATCTTTCTAAGAGTCTTATCCTGGTTGGGCGGGCATTTTCCCATGGAGCAAATGCCCATCATGGTTTTTCCGGAGGAATACGCCCGCGATAATAATCTGCCCGTTGAGCGGATTTACAATTTATGGGTTTCCAACCTCGAATGGGTGGAATTATACGCCCAATATATCAAGGACGTATTTTTCAAAGTCAAGCTGTTTTGAGGACCGGTCGGCGACAGAGGGATAGTTCGGGAGTCTTTCAGGACCAGAGTTTTCACCCGCAGCCTAAATCCGTAACCCGGGTCTTTTATTTTCAGCCCCATCTCTGGAATACCTACCACCGGTTCATCCCCGTTTCTAATTCTTTTATAAAATTATTCTTTTCCCATCCGTAGTACCAATTTGTCTCAATTGAGCCCATAGTCTAAAAAAAAGGGGAGTGCGAAATTTGGGCAGGGGTTTTAAGCCGTCCGGGGTGGCGGCGTAAAGCGTTTTTTCGGTCAGCAAACGGGATAGGATCTCCACCCCCGATGCGGCCCTTCGGCCTTTCTGAAGCGCCAGGGCCATCGCTTCAGAAAAAGAGATGCGGGTCGGGTTGAAGCGGAGGCCTTTCAGGAAATTGATGATTCGGGTGGCCACCCAGAGGGTGTACAGGTCCTCCCGTTTACAGGACTCGGTCTCCAGGGCCAGGGCGGTAAGCCGGGCTCGAAATAAATCGACGGGTTCAGGGGTGGGAAAATCCCGGGACAAAGGAGTTTGGGGGGACAGGTAAAAGGGTGAGGCCCCGATCAGGACGGGCAGGCCGGCGGCCAGGACCAGTGCCCGGATCATGGACCCCAGGGATTCCCCGGGCAGGCCTAAAATCTGGTAGGAGACCAGTTTGAAACCCAGTCGATGGGCCTCCTTGACCACGGTGATATACCGGTTCAAGGTATGGGGCCGGCGGGTGCGATTTCGGGTTTCAGGATCCAGACTGACTAAGGATAAATTTAAATGGGTGAAATGAGCCTTTTTCATTACCGCCAACAGCTCCGGATCCAAACTCATATAGGATATCCCATTCATGGCCAAGCACTGCACTTCCCCCGGGGCAAAGGCCCGGCTGAGGTGTTCGCCCAGGGCGATCATGTCCTCCCGGGAGAAGGTCAGGTTGTCGTCTTCGAAATCAAAAACTCGGTAACCCTGGCGGTATCTTTCTTGGATCTCTTCGAAAACGGCCTCGGGGCGGCGGCGACGAACCCCCCGGCCGAAGGTCAGATAAACCGAGCAAAAAGCACAACGGTGAGGGCAGCCTCGGGAGGTCATCAGGAAACAGAGGGGCTTTTGATCGTATAAATAATATTCCGGCGGCAGGTCCGAGAGATCCGGACAAGGGATCTCTTCCAGGGGATAGTTTTCCTCTATGGGATTCAGGATTACCCGTCCCTCTTTTTTAAATCCCAAGTTCGGGAGGCCGGATAAGGCGCGGTCCTGAAGGATGGCCCGGAGCAATTCGACCAGTGGTTTTTCGCCTTCGCCCCGGATGACCCAGTCCACAGCGGGGTGACCGAGCATCAACTCCGGGGCGGCGGAAACATGCGCACCGCCCAATAAGACCGGGACCTTCAGCCTTTTTTTCAGCGCCGCGGCGCTTTGCCAAACTTCACGATGATAGGGAGTAAATAAAGCAGAAATTCCCACGAGATCAGGTTTTTCCCGGACAATCTCCAGCGCCATAGTTTCATAGTCAGCCCCGAAATGGTAATAGTGAAAAAAGGTGGAAAAAGGGCTCTGGTCCGGCCAGGCATAATAATCCTTCAAGTAAGCCAAGTCGTCGGGCAGGGGGATGGTCCGGCGACCCCAACCCCGGTGGTAATCTTTGATGACCACTTCCACCTCAGGTAGGTATTTTTTAACCGTTGCCTTCAAATACCCTAAACCCAGGGGGACCAACCGTACCGGGGTATGATAAAAATCTTCGATCGGAGGTTGTATTAGAACCAGTTTCATGGGTGCCTGGGGTTTTAGATTCTTCACCCTTTTGGGTGGGCGGCTTCACTACATAGTAGATCAACCCGAACCCAAGCTTCGGTGGCCGCCTGGGTCTCTGGAAAAGGGTTTTCCACACTTCTTTTTCGGTTCTAACCCGACCCCCTTGTCCTCAACTCGCCCAGGAGTCAGGGCCGACTGGGTAGGCGTTAAAGGTCTCCAGTTTCGGGCCTGCTTTTAAATAAAGTTAATGGCTTAGGCCCGGATTCGGAGTCCGGATGGCCTTTGGAAAACCCTTTTCCAGAGACCCAGGCGGCCATGCCTGTGGGGGAACCTACCCAAAAGGGCGAAGCGTCGTTTTAATTATCGCCGGGGGGAACCGGGAATCGTTTTTGACATGGACCAGTCAATGGTGTAGACTAAATAAGTAATTATTTCAAATAAAAATCGATTTCCAGGATAAAGCCCCCTTAACCGTCGGCCAAAGGAAAACACGGCATGTCCATTGAACTATTAATCAACGCCCGCTCTTATGAAACCCGAGTCGCCCTGGTTGAGAATAACATCTTAACCGAGTTCCATTTGGAACGGCCTCAGCGAAACAGCCTGGCGGGCAATATTTATAAAGGACGAGTGGTCCGGGTCTTGCCCGGGATGCAGGCTGCTTTTGTGGATATCGGGTTGGAAAGGGCCGCCTTTTTATATGTCAGTGACGTGGCTGATAATTATGAAGAATTTGAAGCCCTGATGCAGGAAGAGGAAGAGGGTGAACTGGAAGAGAGCTTCGGCGAGGGTACCGAGGAGGTGGAAGGGAAGGTCCGTCCCCTTTACTTCAACAACATCGAAGACCTCTTGAAGGAAGGCCAGGAACTCTTGGTTCAGATTATGCGGGAACCGATCGGCTCCAAAGGGGCCCGGATCACCACCCACATCTCCCTTCCCGGCCGGCATTTGGTCCTGATGCCCACCATGGATCATGTGGGGGTTTCCCGGCGGATTGAAGACGAAGAGGAACGAAGGAAACTTCGGGACCTGTTAACCGGCATCAAACCCAACGGGTTTGGTTTGATTGCCCGGACGGCCGGTGAAGGCGCCCCCAAAGACAAGATCAAAACCGAGATGGATTTCCTGATCAAACTCTGGAATAACATCCAACAGAAGATGTCCCGGGCGCCGGTCTCCAGTTTGATTTACCAGGATTTAAACGTTACCCTCCGTTCGGTCCGGGACCTGTTCACCAAGGAAGTGGACCGCCTGGTGATCGACGGGAAAATGGAATACGAGCAGATCCTCAATTTTATTGATACCTTCAATCCCAAGCTAAAGAATCTGGTCCATTTATACGAAGAGCCGGAACCTCTCTTTGACGCCCACGGGATCGAGATGGAACTGGGCCGGGCCATGGGCAGAAAGGTCTGGCTGAAATCCGGCGGCTATATCGTCATCGAAATGACCGAGGCCTTGACTTCCGTCGACGTGAATACCGGCCGTTACGTAGGGAAGCGCAACCTGGAGGAAACCATCCTGAAGACCAATCTGGAGGCGGTCAAGGAGATCGCCTATCAGTTGCGGCTGCGCAACATCGGGGGGCTGGTGGTCATTGATTTTATCGATATGGAAAAAAAGAACGATCAGGAAAAGATCTTCAACTCCCTGAGGGAGGCCCTGAAAAGAGATAAAAGCAAGACCAATGTGCTGAAAATGTCCGAATTGGGTTTGATTGAGATGACCCGGAAACGGACCCGGGAGAACCTGAATCGTATTTTTCGGGAACCCTGCTTCTACTGCGAAGGGGAAGGCTGGTTGAAGTCACGAAATTCCATCTGCTACCAAGTCCTGCGCCAGATTGAAAGGGAGGCCTGGGAGTCGAAGCGGGATAACGTGGTTGCGCGGGTCCACCCGGATATCGCCCACCTGCTTTTGGACGAGGAACGGCAGGCCATGGAGGAACTCGAGGTGCGGATCAATAAGCGCATTTCGGTGGAATCCAGAGAGAATATTCATATCGAACAATTTGAAATTTATAGTTGACAAAATAAAAAATTATGGTTTAATACTCCTTTTATAATTTTTTTCAAAGGAACAGCCTATGTATGCCATCATTCAAACCGGTGGGAAACAGTATCAGGTGGCCCCGGGCGATATCATCCAGGTGGAGCAATTAAGCGGGCAGGTGGGGGAAAGCGTGGTCATCCCCCAGGTCTTGTTTATTGCCCAGGATGAAGAGGTCTTGGTGGGACATCCTTTTCTGGAAGAGGTCTCCGTGGAGGGCGAAATCCTCCGGCAGGGGCGCCAGCGAAAAGTATTAATATTTAAACATAAACGTCGCAAGGGCTATCGAAAAATGGTGGGGCACCGCCAGCCTTTCACGGCGCTGAAGATCAAGGCCATCCAAGGCCTAACCAAAAATAGTTTAATTTTTGGTTAAGGAGTATCGATTATGGCACATAAAAAAGCGGGAGGCAGCTCCCGAAACGGTCGAGACAGCGGCGGACAGCGGCTGGGGGTCAAACGGTATTCCGGGCAACGGGTTAAAGCGGGGAATATCCTCGTCCGCCAGATTGGAACCAAGTTTCACCCCGGGGAAAACGTGGGCATGGGCAAGGATTATACCCTCTTTGCCAAGATGGATGGGGTCGTGGCTTTTGAAGCCTTCGGCCAGGACCGGAAAAGAATAAGCATCCGCTGATTTCCCGACCCAACTGTTAATCTAACGAACAGCCAATCCTTCAAAATAAAGCGCTCGCCGGCCGTCTCCAGGGACGGCCGCCGCCCGTTAATCCCGATCTTCGTTGAAGTTTGTTGATGAGGCCAAAACATTCGTTCGCTCCGGAGACGGGGGGAAAGGTTGTGTCAGTTTCCGGCGGGAGCGGTTCAAACCCTTCGGCGGACCCGATGGCGGGGACGGCGGGCGAGGGGGAGACGTCCTGTTCATTGCCTCTTCTAAGATCCATTCTCTCCTTGATTTTCAATACCATCAGCATTTTAAGGCCACCAAGGGCGGACAGGGCCAGGGAAATGACCGCCACGGCAAAAACGGGCACGATATTCGGATACCGGTTCCCTTAGGGACCCTGATTCGGGATCCGGAATCCGGGGAGATTTTTGCTGATTTGGTTACGGAGGGGGAGATCTGGGTCGCCGCTCAAGGGGGGCGCGGCGGAAAAGGGAATAAGCATTTTGCCTCTGCCACCCAGCGGACACCACGTTTTGCCCAGGACGGGGAGCCAGGAAGGGAACGATGGCTGCGTCTGGAACTGAAACTTTTGGCGCACGTGGGACTGATCGGCCTCCCCAATGCCGGGAAATCCACGCTGCTCTCAAAAATCTCCGCGGCTAAACCTAAAATTGCCGATTATCCCTTTACCACCTTAACTCCCAATCTGGGAGTTGTTGAAGATCCTCTCGGCCGACGATTGACCCTGGCCGACATACCAGGGCTTATCGAGGGGGCTGGATCCGGTTCCGGGCTGGGGTTAAAATTTTTACGCCACATTGAAAGGACCCGGCTGCTCATTTATTTGATTGACGGGGCCGATGCCCATCCCCTAAAATCATGGCAGATTATTCGGGAGGAAATACAGGCTTTTAATCCCCGGATATTGGAAAAACCCTCCCTGGTGGTGGTCAACAAAATAGACTTGGTCCCGGTCCGGAAGGCGTTCCTGAAAACGGCAGCGGTCTTTCGAGAACAGGGACACTCCCCCCTGGGGATTTCGGCTCTGACCGGAGAGGGGTTGGAAGATCTGGTGGCCCTAATTTTTCAAAAGGTTGAAATTCATGATGACCCCCAAGGAATCACTGACGGAACAGCGGAAAGAACTCCTTAAGGGAGTTAACCGGGTGGTCATCAAAGTGGGGAGCGCGGTCCTCACGGAAAATGGGGCCTTACACCGGCCGACTATTTTTCGACTCTCCGAAGAGATCGCTTTCCTGAAGAAAAAGGGTTTTCAGGTTACGCTGGTTTCTTCCGGGGCGATCGCTGCCGGCATGGGCAGGTTGGGGATAAAAAAGAAACCGGAAACCATTCCCCAGAAGCAGGCCGTTGCCGCTATCGGACAGGGCCGTTTGATTCAGGTCTACGAGGAGGCCTTCGAACGTTTCGACCTGAAAGTCGCTCAGATCCTGCTTACCCGGGACGATCTGACCCACCGGGGCCGATACCTCAATGCCCGGAATACCCTGACCATCCTGCTGAACTGGGGGATCATCCCCATCATCAACGAGAACGATACCGTGGCCGTGGAGGAGATTAAATTTGGCGACAACGACAATCTTTCGGCCCTGATTACCCATCTCATTGATGGGGATTTGTTGATCATCCTGACCGACTTGGACGGGCTCTACAACCGGGACCCCAGGCAGGATCCCCAGGCTGAATTGATCCCGGTAGTGGAGAAGGTGGACGGCCAGGTGATACGCTATACGTCCATTAATTCCGGCGAATGGGGCCTGGGGGGAATGCGGACCAAAATTAAGGCCGCCCGAAAGGTGACCGTTCAAGGGACACCAGTGATCATTGCCAATGGACGGCGGGCAGGGGTATTGAAAGAAATAATAAAAGGCCGGCCGTGGGGAACCCTTTTCCTCCCCGAGAAACATTCCTTAAGCCGCAAGAAACATTGGATCGCCTATACCCTTAAACCCCGGGGCGAAATTATCCTTGATGAAGGGGCCCGAAAAGCCCTGGTCGAAAAAGGAAAGAGTCTTTTGCCCTCCGGAATCGTGGCCGTCAAAGGCCGTTTTGGAGTGGGCTCCTGTGTCGGTTGTCTGGATCAGGAGGGTAAGCGCGTGGCCAAAGGCCTGGTGAATTACTCCTCTTTCGACCTGGAGAAGATCAAAGGACTGAAGACTTCGGAAATCGAAACGCGCTTGGAGTTCAAGCAGTCCGACGAAGCCATCCACCGGGACAATCTGGTGGTGATTTTGGAAGATCTGTAATCAGCGGAGGACCCCAAAATGTCCATTCAAAAAATGGTCCTGGATCTGGCTGAAAAAGCCAAGGCGGCCGCGCACACCCTGCCTCTTTTGAGCACCAGCCAAAAGAATCATTGTCTGTTGGCCATGGCCGAGGCCTTGGGAAAAAAAACCAAGGTCATCCTTAAGGAGAATAAAAAAGACCTCACCCTGGCGGAACAGGCCGGCCGGCCCCGGGCTTTTTTAGATCGATTGCAGCTCACCGAAAAAACCTTGGCTGAAATGGCTCAGGGGTTGCGGGAAGTGGTTCAACTGCCCGATCCGGTGGGAGAGGTTACCGGCTTATGGATTCGGCCCAACGGATTGCAGGTGGGGCGGATGCGTATCCCCTTAGGGGTCATCGGTTTTATTTATGAAGCCCGCCCCAATGTGACCGTGGATGCCGCCGGCCTCTGTTTAAAATCGGGCAACGCCGTGATTCTCAAAGGGGGGAGCGAAGCCCTCCACTCCAATCGGATCCTGGCTCAAATACTCCAGGAAGCGCTGATCCGGACTGAAGTCCATCCCGGCGCCATTCAGGTCGTCCCGACCACCGACCGGGAGGCCACGACGGAGCTGCTTAAACTGGAGGAGTATATTGACCTGATCATTCCCCGGGGCGGGGAGGGACTGATCCGGACCGTGACCGCCCAATCCCGGATCCCGGTATTGAAGCACTACAAGGGGGTCTGTCATATATTCGTGGACCAGGGCGCCGACCTGGCTTTGGCGGAAAACGTCAGCTTGAATGCCAAAGTGCAACGACCGGGCGTCTGTAACGCCATGGAAACATTGCTGGTTCACCGGCTGGCGGCCCCGAAGTTTTTACCTCAGATGATCAAACGCTTCCGGGAAGCGGGAGTGGAGATCCGGGGCTGCCCGGCCACCCTGAAAATAGTGGGCGGGGGCAAGGGGATCATCCCGGCCCGGGAAGCGGACTGGACCGATGAGTACCTGGATTTGATTTTAGCCGTTCGGGTGGTTAAGGACCTGGACCAGGCCGTCCGGCACATCCAGCGCTATGGTTCACAACACACGGAGGCGATTATCACCCAGGATTATACCCGGGCGCGGCAGTTTCTCCAGGCGGTTAATTCCTCGGTGGTTCTGGTGAACGCCTCCACCCGTTTTAATGACGGGAACCAATTAGGGTTGGGGGCCGAGATCGGCATCAGCACGTCCAAGCTGCACGCCTTCGGACCCATGGGACTGAATGAATTAACCACCACTAAGTTCATCGTCTTTGGTCAGGGACAAATCAGGAGTTAATCGAAATGCGGCTGGGACTTTTCGGCGGGACCTTTAATCCGATTCATCTCGGGCATCTCCGGGCCGGGTTGGAGGTCCAGGAACGATTTTCCTTGGACCGGGTCCTCTACCTTCCGGTCGCCATCCCGCCGCACAAGGCCACCCGGGAGCTCCTTTCTTTCGCCCACCGTCTGAAGATGGTACGGTTGGCCGTGGCGGGTCAATCCCGTTTAAAGGCCTCGGATGCGGAAATCAAACGTCCCGGGAAATCCTATTCCATCCAAACCGTACGCTATTTTCACCGGGCCTTCCCCCAGGGTGTGGATCTTTTTTTTATTCTCGGCTTAGACGCCTTCCTGGAAATTTCCACCTGGAAAGATTATCGTCAACTTTTCGGACTCTGTCATTTCATCGTCCTGGACCGACAGGGAGTTTCGCGACGGCGCTTACCGGAATTTCTTTTTCGGGAAATTTCTCCGGAGTTCGTTCCCTATCCCCGGGAGCATCGTTTCCGCCATCCCAGTGGATATTCGGTCCACTGGGCACCTATTACCCGGCTGGATATTTCTTCCACCTTCATCCGCGGACTGCGCAGGCAAGGGAAAACCGTCGCCTGCCTCGTCCCGGAAGCGGTGGAGGAATATATCCTAATAAAAAGGCTCTATGGAAACCAAGAAAAAACCGCGAAGTAACCTCTCGGCCCGAGAAAAGGCCCTATTCATTGTTCAAACCGCCTTGCAGAAGAAACCGGTGAATCCGATCGCGCTGCAGGTGGAGGGGCTTTGCTCCTTTACCGAGTACTTTCTGATTTTGAGCGGGACCTCCACCCGGCAAACCCAGGCCTTAGCCGGACACCTGCGAACGGCATTGGGGAAAAAGGGCATCCGTCCCCTGGGGGTGGAAGGAGAGGAACCGGGACAATGGATTCTAATGGACTACGACGAAGTCATCGTCCATATTTTTCTGGATACCATCCGGGATTTTTATGATGTCGAGGGTCTATGGATCGATGCCCCCCGGGTGGACTTGCCGCCGGGACCCTTCCCCACCGGAGGCGAGTTTTAGGAAAGGAATCATTGACGGATTTGCAAAAAGTCCGTACAGAAGGTAGTTTTTGGACTTTCTGCGAGGTAATCATGAACGCCAAGTTTTTTCTCTGTTTGCAGATGTGGATTCTATCCCTGATCCTAATCGGGGTGTCCCCTTGGGTGCCGGTCTTTAACCTCGCCAATTCGGTTTACGCCCTCACTCTGGAGGAAGAACAAAAGCTGGGGGAGCAGGTCGTCCGGGAGGTAGAAGCCAGATTCACCGTGATCCGGGATCCCCTGCTGCTGAATTATCTGAACCGGATCGGTCAGGAGATTTTGCAGAAAACCGGTTCCATTCCCTATCCGTTTCGTTTTTACCTGCTGAAGGATCCCCAGTTGAATGCCTTTTCCGTTCCCGGAGGCCATATTTTCATTACCACCGGCATTGTGGAGGTCATGGACTCGGAAGGGGAGCTGGCCGGTTTGCTGGGCCATGAAATCGCCCATGTGACGGCCCGCCATATTGCCAAGCGAATGGAACGGGAGAAAAAAATCAGCCTGGCGACGATGGCGGCGGTTCTGGCCAGCATCTTTGCCGGGGATCCCCGGATCGCCAGCGCGGTACTTTCCACTTCCCTGGCCACGGGGATTTCTCTCAGCTTGAAATACAGCCGAGAAGATGAAGAGGAGGCGGACAATTACGGGTTTAAATATATGACCCGTGACGGCTATAACCCAGAGGAAATGGCCGTTTTGCTGGGCAAACTTCGGAAATGGGGCGCCTTTGGCTCCGAGGTCATCCCCGCCTATCTGTTGACCCACCCCGGCATCGGGGAACGGATTGAACAGATCGAAGGCCTTAAAAAATATTACGAAAGCCAGGGACCCTGGACGAGGGCCAGTTCCGAAGATTTTCGGCGTTTCCAGATTCTCCTTCTGGCCCAATACGGGAATCCCCAGAGGGCCCGGAACCATTTTTCACAAATGGAGCAGGAGAACTCCTCCCCCCTATGGATCCACTACGGAAGGGGATGGGTGAACCTCCGGGAAAAAAACCTGGAGGAGGCCGTCAACGAATTTCAAAAGGCTCTGACCCTGAAACCGCACGACCCCTATATCTTGAGGGATCTGGGGCAAACCTACCTTCAAAAAAGCGACCTGAATTCAGCCATCCAATATTTGAGTCAGGCCTCCCTGATGAATCCCCAGGATTCCAATGCCGCCTTTTATTTGGGCCGGGCTTACCTGGAAAAGGGCGATAACCCCTTGGCCTTGGAAAATTTTCAGCGGGCCTTGAAAATGGGTGCCGAAAGCGATGAGGTCTTTCAATATTTAGGGAAGGTGTACGGAAACCTTGGTGACTTGGGACCGGCCCATTATAATCTAGGACGCTTTTTCCAAAGGCGGGGTCAAAACGATAAAGCGGTCTTCCATTTTAAGACCGCCTTGAAATATTTAGATAAGAACCCGGAATTAAAAGAAACCGTAGAAAAGGAAATCAAAAAGCTGACCTCCGCCAAAGAAGAAAAACCTAAACCCGCGGCTGAAGATAAAAAAGGCCCGGGGTTTCAACCGGGCCGGTAAGGCGCGGATGATGCTCTATTGATATCCCGCCACTAAGATCCCCATATCCTAACCAGGAATTTTTTATTTGAACCCGAAATCCGAATGCGGATTTTCCTACTTAGGTCCAAACCCGCCCTCCGGGGGCTTGGGTAGGGCGGAGGGCGGATACAGAGGCAGGGGGATTTTTTTCTTGGGAGCTTTTGGTGATGGGGTCGAAGGTTTGGCCTCCGGTGGGGTCTTGTGGATAATGGCCAGGTAGATGGGGATCTTAACCGTGGTCCCGGGCTTTAAACGGAGGGGGTCCAGGTTGGGGTTATATTTGGCCGCTTCAGGCCAGAAGTCGGCTTCGCCGGAATACCACTGGGTGATGGAAGGAAGGGTGTCCCCCTCCGTGACTCGATGGAGGATAAACTCATCTTTAGGTGAGGGCTTGCTCGGATTCTTGTCTGCGGCAGGTTTGGTTTTCGGTTCGGCAACGGGTTCCAGCGAACGGGCCACCGGTTTATTGAATTCCTCGATCAGCAGGGGATCGTTTTGAGACTGGCTCGGTGCTGAAATAAGCGTCAAGGTGGCCTCCGTGAAACCAATACGGGTTTGTTCGATCTGGAACGGCCTGCCCCGGGTATAGCGATAATTCGATTCCAGCCCATAGCGGACCAAGTACTGGTAGTCCCCGGCCGGCAACAAAATGGTTCGTTCCTGCCCGGCGGGAATATCCAGCAGCCAGTCGCGAGGACCCAAGATTTTGATGGCCGAGTCTTCTCCGGATTGGTTGAGGACGGTGAGCTTATTCTTATCGGCGGCCTGGGTTGAAGTTCCAAAAAATATGACGGCCAGGATCAGGATAAAGAAAACCTCATAAAGTGGTTTAAAGTGAAGGAGGGCTTTGGCTTGGTGAGGTATTTTCAACTGTATTACCCGAGTCGGAATTCTAAACCCGTTCAATAAATTCTTCACCCAGGAGGCCCTCCGGGCGGATAAGCAGGACTCCAATGATCACCACAAAGGCCAGGGTATTTTTAAAGGCTACGGTAATGTAACCCCCGGCTAAACTCTCCGCTACCCCCAAAATGAGACCTCCCACAATGGCCCCGGGAAGGCTGTTCAAGCCTCCCAGGATGGCGGCCGCAAACCCTTTAAGGAAGGGTTCCATCATAAAAAAAGGATCGAGCAGCAGGGCCGGGGCCAGGAAGAGCCCGGCCAGTACGCCTAAAAGAGCGGCCAAGCCCCAGGACAGGGAAAGGACCCGGCGGGTGGGAATGCCCAGGGTCTGGGCTGCCGGGAGGTTTTCCGAGGTAGCCCGCATGGCCAGGCCCAATCGAGTTTTCTGAACCAGGAGGAAGAGTAAAAAGCAGCCGATCAGGCCGATCACCAGTGCCCCCAGGCTGAGTTCGCTGATGACCACGTCCTGGTAGACCTTCCAGGTCTTGGTGTCGGAAAGGGGAAAGGGAAAGGACTGCGGTTCGGTACCCCAAAAATGGGAAACCAATCCTTGAATGATCAGGCTCAGGCCCACGGTGAGGATGATCTGGCCAAGCAGGGTGGCATTGCGCCGCTGAGCCGGGATCAGGATGACATAATAAAAGACCATGGCCAGGACCGCGCCGATGATCAGGGCCAGAGGGAAGGCGATGGCCCCGGACACCTTATGGCTTAAAAGGGTGAAAGCGAAAAAAGTGCCGACCGTGGCCAGGTCCCCGTGCCCGAAATTCAAAATACGGGTGGAGCGATAGATGAGGACCAGCCCCAGGGCCACCAGGGCGTATAAGGCCCCAATGGATAAACCGGATACAGCGTATTGCAGAAATTGACTCATAATAGTTCCTTAGAAAAGACGCCAAGCGCGGAGCGCAGAGCGCCAAGCGTTAAAATATAGAGTCTGCAATTGTTCATTCCATCGGTTCACAAAAAATCACCGCAACAGGTTAGTGTCATTCTGAGCGAGGCGAAGAATCTCAGACTTCCAACAGGTTACGAGATCCTTCCGGAGTCTACCCTGGGCCGAAACCGAGATCCTTCGCTTTGCTCAGGATGACAGGCCGGGGGGGATATACGCTCTGCGCTCTGCGCCTTACCGGAAGGGCCACATTCTCAAATACAGCCGGATTTTCAGCCAACGGCCCGCCAGCCCCAAAGGTTCAAATATGAGGATGATCAAAATAACCACTCCAAAAACCACCGGAACCAGATGCTTGGCGTTGCTGAAGACTTGAGGGATCAGGATGACAAAGGCGGCGCCTAAGATGGATCCTTCCACCGAGGCCAGTCCGCCGACGATAACCGCCACAAAAAGGCCGATCGTTTCCAGAAAGGTGAACATGTTGGGTTCCAGGTAGCCCAGGAGCAAGGCATAAAGCCCTCCCTGAATTCCGGTGTAGAAGGAGCTGATGGCGAAAGCCAGCAATTTGTAAATGGTGAGATTGATCCCCATGGCCTCGGCCGAGATGTCATTGTCGCGGATGGCAATGAAGGCCCGGCCCAGAAAAGAAGAAACCAGGTTGTAGGAGGCCAGGGTAAAGAGGGTGGCCAGCAGTAGATTAAAATAATAATAGGTGTTCCCCTGGCTCAACCCGAAAAGGGCGGGAAGCTTCTGAACCGTCAGGCCCATGCGGCCCCCGGAAAGTACTTCCGAGTTGACAAAGACCTGATAGACCGCGATCCCGAAACCTAAGGTGGCGATGGCCAGGTAAGGTCCTTTCAGGCGAAGCGAGGGAAACCCCACCAGCAGACCGAAAAGGCCGGCCAAAAGCCCGGCACCGAGCAGGGCCATGAGTATCGGCACCCCCAGGCGCACCAAATGCCCGAAGGTAAAGGCCCCCAGAGCCAGGAACCCGGCCTGGCCGAAGGAGATCTGGCCGGTGTAGCCGATGAGCAGGTTCTGCCCCTGGACCCCGATGGAAAAGATAAAGATCAGGGTCAGGATGTAAACCCAGTGCTCTTTGCCGTACCAGGGCAGGAGGATCAGGGCGACCGCCAGCAGGCCTATCCAGAATCCGGTCCAGGGTTTGCGGATCAGCCGTAGTTCTTCTTTATAGCTTTCGATTAAGTCCATAAGCTTGTAAAAAAAAAGAATTCAGCAGTCAGAAAACAGTAGTCAGAAGAATGAGAGAATTCTATTCTGAATTCTGACTCCTGAGTGCTGTATTCAGGATTATTACCCTCTTCCTCCCTTATATAACGATTCAATCAAATCAGCATACCGCTTTTCCAGGAACCGTCTTTTCACTTTTTTGGTGGGGGTGACGTCGCCGTCTTCCTCGTAAAACCGCCGGGGAAGGAGGGCGAACTTTTTAATCGATTCCACCTGGGAAAGGGTCTTGTTGACCTTGACCACCTCCTGGTCGATCAGTTTTAGAATTTCCGGGTTCTGGGTCAGATCTTCAAAGGTGGTATAGGGGATGCGGTTATCCTGGGCATATTTGGTGACGTTGTCCTCGTCAATCAAGACGAGGGCCGACAGGAATTTTCTTCCGTCCCCGATGACTACGGCGTCCTGAATATAGGAACTGAACTTGAGCTTGTTTTCAATAAAGGCCGGGGTAATGTTTTTCCCGCCGGCGGTGATGAGGATATCTTTCTTGCGGTCCATGATTTTGAGGAAGCCGTCCTCCAAGGTCCCCACGTCCCCGGTATAGAGCCAGCCGTCCTTCACGGTTTCCGCCGTCAGTTCCGGGTTTTTGAAATACCCTTGGAAAACGTTGGCCCCCTTGGCCAGGATCTCCCCGTCCTCGGCAATCTTGACTTCCACGCCGGGCACCACCTCGCCCACATAACCCCAGCGGGGTCGATCCAGACGCTGGAGGGCGATTACCCCGGTGGATTCGGTTTGACCGTACCCTTCCCTTAAGGGGACCCCCAGGGCATTGTAAAACTGAAAGAGTTCAGGGGAGGCCGGGGCCGCCCCGCAGATGGCTACCCGGACCCGCTCCAATCCCAGTTGTCTTTTTAGATGGTAGAGGACCAGCGCGTAGAGGGGCCAGTAAAGCAGGCTCCACCAGAATCGTTGCCTGGAATGCTGGGGGGTTTGGACGTACTTCAGGCCCACCCCGATGCTGGTTTTATAGAGCAGTTTTTTTACCGGAGTGGAATCGGCCATGCGGATGGCGATCATGGAAGCAAATTTTTCCCAGATCCGGGGTACGCTGGCAAAGATGGTGGGGGAGACCTCTTTCAGGTTGTGGGGCAGGGTATCCATGCTCTCCACAAAGTTGACCGTGCCGCCGGATCGGATGGCCTGGAAGAGGGAAATCAGGTTTTCGTAAATATGGGCCAGGGGCAGATAGGACAAGGCTTCATCGGTGTCATAACCGGGGTTGGCCTGGAGATAAGACTCGGTCATGCTCAGGATGTTGTGGTGACTGAGCATGGCGCCCTTGGGCCGGCCGGTGGTGCCCGAGGTGTAAATGATCATGGCCGTGTCTTCCGACTGGATTTCAGCCAAACGCCGGTCCACACAGTCGGGGTTTTCTTCCAGGTAGGCCTTGGACCTTTTAAGAAATTCGTCGAAGAAGATAATCCCTTCCTGGGAAAACCCCCAGAGGCCTTTGGGATCCCAAATGACCACTTGCTTCACCTGCAGTTCGGGAAGGATCTGCAGGACCTTGTCGACCTGCTCCTCGTTTTCGATAAACAGGACCTGGGACTCGGAATGACCCACCACATAGGCTACCTGATCGGGGGCGGAAGTCGGATAGACCCCGACCGAGACCCCCCCGATACTCATATTCCCCAAATCGCAGAAGAGCCATTCCGGGCGGTTCTCCCCTAAGATGGAAACCTTATCCCCCCGTTGCACCCCCAGGGAAATCAGCCCGGCGGCCACCAAGCGGACCATGGCTCCGTATTCCTTCCAGGAAATTCGTTTCCATATCCCGTAATCCTTGTGGCGCAGGGCTACCCGGTCCTGGTAGCGGGCTACCTGGCTGAAGAAAAGGCCCGGAAAACTGCCGTTTCCCGCGGTCATTACCAGCGCCTCCGTTTCTTGTACAGTCGCCAGCCTTTGGCGGAATCCGTCTGACCGCCCAGGCCCAGATACAATTCCTGTACGTCTTCGTTTCCTTTAAGTTCTTCCGCGGTTCCCTTAAGAACGATTCGGCCCGCCTCGATGATGTAGCCGTAATGGGCGATCTTCAGGGCCAGCTTGGCGTTCTGTTCGACCAGCAGAATGGTGGTACCCAACTGGCTGATCCTAAGCAAGGCGTCGTAAACCGTGCGGGCCACCAAGGGGGCCAGACCCAGGGAAGGTTCATCCAGCATCAGCAGCTTCGGCCGTCGCAGGATGGCCCGGGCGATAGCCAGCATCTGCTGTTCCCCGCCGGACAGGGTTTCCGACTGCTGGCGGGTGCGTTCCTTTAAGATGGGGAAAAGGTCATAAACAAAATCCAGGTCGTCTTTGATCCCCTGGTCGTGCCGGCCCCAGCAGCCGAGTTCCAGGTTTTCCCGGACGGTCAATTCCCGGAAGAGGCCCCGGTCTTCCGGCACATAAACGATACCCAGGGAGGAGACTTTTTCCGGCGGAAGCCGGTGAATCCTTCGGCCGTCAAATTCAATGCTGCCTTTTTTTGGCTGGTCCTTAAGCAATCCGGCGATGGTCTTGAGCAGGGTAGTCTTTCCGGCGCCGTTCGGACCGAGAACGGCGAAGATTTCCTTTTCTTTGATTTCCAGGGTCAGGCCTTGCAGGGCGTAAATCCGGTCGAAATAAAGGGTCTCGATATTGGCGATCTGGAGGAAGGCCGTCATTTATGACCTCGCAAGAAGTCCATCAGTCATCTCCCAGGTAGGCTCGGATCACTTCGGGATTGCGCTGAACCTCCGCGGGAGTACCCTCGGCCATTTTTTGTCCATAGTAAAGGGCGACCATGGAATCGGACAAACGGGAGGCAATCCGCAAATCATGCTCCACCAACAGAATGGTCATCTGAAACCGGCCTCGGATTTCATTGATCCGGTAAGCCGATTCTTCCTTTTCTTCGGAGTTCAATCCGGAGATGGGCTCATCCAGCAGCAGCAGCTTGGGCTCCAGGGCCAGGGCCCGGCCCATTTCCACCCGTTTCTGCACGCCGTAGGGGCAGTCGGACACTCGGGCGCCGCGATAGGCCTGAAGGTCCAGGAAGTCGATAATCTCCTCCACCCACTCCCGGTGGCGGATTTCTTCTTTGCGGATCCGTAGCAGGGGAGCCAGGGGGTTTTTGTTGAAGCGAAGGTGCCGTCCCACTAAAATGTTATCCAGGACGCTCATGTTCATGAACAACCGCAGGTTCTGAAAGGTGCGGGCTATCCCCTGGGCGGCGATACGGTCCGGGGAAAGCCGGCGTACGCTTTTCCCTTGAAAAAAAATGTCTCCCCGATTGGGATGGTAGATGCCGGTCAAACAATTAAAAAGGGTGGTTTTGCCCGATCCGTTGGGACCGATAATCCCCAGGATGGATTTTTCCGTAACGGAAAGATTCAGCCCGGTTAGGGCCATGATACCGCCGAAGCTGATGGAAAGGTCTTTGATTTCTAAGAGAGCCATTTAAAAAGAGGTCACCCTATGAACCATGAATAGGTTTATTGTAGGGGCGGGGTCCCATCCCCGCCCTGGCCGGCTGTCGGTTGGGGAGCAACGCGAAACCCAACGGAAACCCGTCAACCCTGGCCGGCACAGGCGGGCGGGGATGGGACCCCGCCCCTACATTTAGAATAAAGGTTTATGAATCGTATAATCCGTAATCGGGACGTGCTTGCCTTTTTCCGCTTTCATCACCCGGGAACCGTTGACTCCGTGACGGCGGTCCGCTGAGAAGGTCACCGGGGCCCCGATCCCTTCCGGTTTCCAGTTTTTGATCATCTCCATACCCTTGATCATGGTCTCCGGGGTCAGGTTCCGGCCGGCATTTTTAAGGCCCTCCACCAGGTACATCATGGAAGTGGCCCCAAAAACCGCCAGGTATTCCTTGCCGGCCAACTTGGGGTCGTATTTTTTCAGTATTTCTATCACCCGATCCACTTCTTTTTCCCCCGGGACACCGGAGTTGGCCGGACTAGCCGGATAGACCCCTTCCCAGACCTCCGCACCGGCAATATTGAACATGATCGGATCGCCCAGGGTAAAGGTGAGCAGGACCTTAGGTTTGTAACCAAGCTTGGCCATCTCTTTGAGGATCAAGGCCCCGTGAGTCATAGTGGGATAAAGCAACAGGGTATCGGCGCCCGTTTCTTTGAGCTTCTGGGCCTGGGTCGCCAGTGCCCTTTCAGTCACCTCATAGGGAATCGTACCCACCAGGCTGGCCTGTCCGGACAGCTTTTTCAGCCCCTGGTTGACCCCTTCCATGGCCATTTTTCCATAATCATCATTCTGGTAAAAAAGGGCAATTTTTTTCGCGCCCAGGGTCTTGACGGCATAGGTAGTCAGATACTCGGCTTCATTCTCATAATCGGGGTAGCCGATAAAGACATATCTCAATTTGTCCTTGGGATACTTGGCCCAGATACGGACATCGGCATAGGCATTGATCAGGGGGATTTTGTTTTCCGGGAAAAAATCTTTGGTGGCATTGATGATCGCCGTGCCCAGCAGGGCATTGACGGCAAAGATCTGACCTTTCATTTCAGTCAGGTTGGCCATGGCCCGGGCCGGGTTATAGCCATCGTCTTTCAGAATGACCTTGATCTTACGACCGTGAACCCCGCCCTGATCGTTAATATAGTCGGCCCAGGCTTTAGCCCCAAGGGCCGTGGTGCCCCAGAGGGCGGCCGGTCCCGATAGCGGGGTCGTCATGCCGACGGTCACTTCGGTGTCCGTCACACCCGGTACCGCCGCGGCGTGAGTTGAAAAAACGAACCCCAGGTACAGCACCAGACTGACTATCCCGATCCAACCGGTTTTCCTGCTCATATTTTTCTCCTTTAAGCGATGGGGGTTAACGATGATTAACGACTAAGGACTTTTAACAGAGGCTCAGACGTGTTTTAATCATCCCTCCCTTCTATATGATTGGGCAACCACGGGGGGGTTGCCCCTACAAAATTGTGAAATCGGAAACCCTGGCCTGAACGAAGGCCAGCGCCCCTCCTTAATACCAACCGTCTTTTGGTCTGTCAATGCTTTTCAACCATTTCCAGGAAGGTCTGAATCTGTTTCTCCGCCTGCTGCGGGGCATAGCTTCGGGCGTCGGTGTGGTCGGCTTCAATGATCAGCCCGGGCCTGCCGGTGATCTCCGAGACCTTTCGTTTGATATCGAATTGCCCCAGGGAGTAGGTTTTGCAACTGCGGTTGGAATGCATGATAAAGCCATCCGCCTGATAGTCTTGTACCAGGTCGGCCATCTTACGAATCTTATGTTCCAATCCCAGGTTCAAGTGCACGGTGGCATAGGTCCGGGCCAGGCTTTCCAGAGGACGCTCCAGGTCCAACCCTTTCAGGGTCCAGGCCGAGGTGTAGGTGTCGGCCACCAGGACGGCTCCCCGGCTGGAGAGCATTTTGGACAGGTTCCGGATGTCATACCAGATGGGGATATTATCCCAGATCAGCCGGATCTCTTCCCGGGCGAAGGCCCCTTCTCCTTTTCGGACCCTTTCTTCCAGTTCTTTTTTGAGC
>Ga0315283_10000690_pt1 | contig 25414 bp, 22 predicted proteins | sample YL17G09_0_MG_FD_204541 | JGI IMG/M metagenome (GOLD analysis project Ga0315283, IMG submission 204541) | Sediment microbial communities from Yellowstone Lake, YNP, Wyoming, USA - YL17G09_0 | ecosystem: Environmental > Aquatic > Freshwater > Lake > Sediment | place: USA: Wyoming | collected...
CTTTTTCATAATAGACCAGCGCATCCCTGAATTTTGTCCGGGTGGCATATGCACGCCCCTTCTTTAGCAGGTATTCCACTTCTTTTGTCGTCACGGACATCTACCCTGTAATCCATCACCCTGGCTATTCATGGGTATCCTATTTCCTGATCGAACGAGGATTTTTCAATCAGGTCCCCGAAGATCTTTTTTAACGCCCCAAATTCATATTCTGCTTTTTTTCCCTGGGCTTCCTGCAGGTGTTTTGTCGTTTCCCAGACAAACCAGCCCTGCATTGACATATACGAGATAAAATGATTGGTCATATTCATACCAATCTGGTAGATATCATGGAAATAATCAAGGCCAGGTTCTGCATTCCAGTCAATGTTCTGCAGGTGTTTTTCCATAATGTCAAGCATGGCATCACCAAATATTTTAGACTGGTACCATGAGGTATGGGTCCAGCGCGTGGTTAGCATCTCTTTTACTTCAAGGTGATTGAATTTTTTCATCTGGGGGATATTGATGACTGGCATCAGTTCATCTGCCGGCAGGATCTTTGCCAGGTACAGGTCACGGGCATAAAACATGGATTTGCTGAGCACAAAATAACGTCGTGGAATGATCTCTTCATATTCCATCATACTATCCATGTCCATTTTCCCCTCTTTCATAAGATAGTAGAGCTGGGTTTTTCGAATCTGCGGAATTCGGTGATAGACAATGGCATTGGTGATCGGGTTCCAGGGAAACTCGTTGATATCATTATTAAAATTGGTATAGAGGATATTGAGCATCCGGATAAGTTTTTGGACCGGGAGTTTCTTTGCTTTTTTCGCTTCGTCTTTCAGTGCATCGATATAGATCTGGTGGATCCCCTTGTACACTGAATCTCCCGTAAAAGAACAGACCAGGTACCGGGATTTTTTTGCTGCCGCTCCCTTGATGAGGAGGTTTACACAATGCCGGGCGATGATAAAATCTTTTAACAGGCCGGTATAGTGTGGGGGGAAAAGAATGACATTTTTTTCGATATTAAATGTATATACATCCACCAGCGTCCCGTTCTGGTCTGCCTCAGGATTGCGGAGGAGGGTAATTTCTGTGTCCAGGAGTTCTTCAGCCTGGTTGACAAAGAGCCGTATGGGTCTTGACAAGGGCATGTCAGTCTTCATTATACCCCATAAAAAAACCGTTCACTCGTATACGCAAAGGTTCTTTCTTGTTCAACGTGCGATATATAACCTGATATACCTGATGACTCATACGGGGCCAGAAGTGACTATGACCGAAGGTCGGCTGTTTTTTTAGCCTGCTGGAATGGTCGGAATAAAAGATCGACAGATGATGGTGTCAATGGGGAATCATGTATCACCGGAAATTACCCGGTGACTTCTCTTTTTTACATAACGTCGTGCAGGTATCCTGTGAAAATCCATTCAATAAATTTATCTGTTTGACATCGTAACAGTCAATGAGATTGTTATGGCTGACATGCTTACCGATGTGTTAATTTACATCAATATCGGCATTATTACCTTTGCCATCGGAACAATTCTCGGTTACCAGCTCCTGATGATGTATTATAACCGCAGGTTCATGGAAATCGCCCAGCAATGTTCCGATGCAGAGTCTGTGGTACCCATTATTGACGAACTTGCCCGGGAGACATAACTAAGGAGTGAAGGATTGTGGTTGACCCGGTAAATTATTTCCTGATCAGTGTTACGTGCTTTTGTTTCGGGCTGATTGTCAGTTTCCAGATGGCACACATCAGTTATTGCCGCACGCTTACCCGCCTCGTGAGACGATCAATATCCACAAAAACAATCGCTCCCGTCCTTGTAGAATTCGAAGAGCGAAAACTGAAAAAGTAATCTTTTTATCAGTTTTTTTACCGGTTTTTTGTCTGACGTACCCGTTTGTCGGACTTATCCAGGTACACCGATATTGTACAGATTTATTGCTTTTTTTGTGTTTTTCGCTCTTCCCTATGCATGGAAAAGGTAAAAGATATGATGAGCATCATGTTCATTCGTCTGCGGTATAATAGTAGAACTCGCCCGATGCTTTCTGTTCACGGTCAAGGAACGATCCGAGCTTGTTGATCCTTGGTCTTCCGCTCTGATCCCGGCGGAAGGTAACGTCAAGTGCCTTGAGAAAGCGGTTCATTCCTTCCCGCATCTTAAATGGTCCGGCAGCTGTTCCCTGCCTGCCAGGTTCACCTTCAAAGACAAGGATTCTCTCGCTGATCATATCGATTAAGTAAATATCATGATCGATCACCATGATGCCGACTTTTTTACCCTCGGCATGGTGCTTGATCATACTGGTGACTTTTACCCGTTGCTCAACGTCAAGATGTGCACTGGGTTCGTCAAGGATGTAAAGATCAGCATCCCGTGAGAGACATCCTGCAATTGCAACCCGCTGGAGTTCTCCGCCACTTAAGGTATCAACAGGTGACTGGAGGATTACTTCCAAAGAGAGCGATTCGATGATTTCATGCTGGTAGAGCGAAGAATCAAACTTTGTCGTGCGCTGGCGGAGATACATTTCGACCGTATCGGAAGTATCTGCCCTGATGTACTGGGGTTTATACGAAATCCTCAGGGTTGTTTCAATGTTCCCGCTCGTTGGTGTTTCTACACCGGCGAGAAGTTTTGCAAACGTGCTCTTGCCTATACCATTTGCCCCGACGACTCCCAGCACCTCCCCCCCCTTAATCGTACCTCCGTTCACGGTCAGGTTAAAGGTTTCATAATTCTTGGTCATTTCAGGGATCGAAAACATGTCTTCACGGTCTGAACCAATGTCGTGAGCCCGTTTTTCAAAAACTACCTGTGTATCCCGGAAGCGGACGTTTTCTTCAACCAGGAATCCTTCAAGATACTGGTTGATCCCGACACGGACCCCCTTGGGGCGGGTGATGATACCAAAGACTGCCGGCTTGCCATAGCCTACATGCACCGTATCTGCGAGCATATCAAGAATTGCAAGGTCGTGCTCGACAAGCATAACGGGACGTCGTGTGGCAAGGTCCCGGATAAGTTTCGCTGCTGCAATTCTCTGGTAAATATCCAGAAATGGGGTAATTTCATCGAAGAAATAGAGGTCTGCGTCGCGGGCAAGGCATGCGGCAATCGCTACTCTCTGGAGTTCTCCCCCGCTTAGTGTGCGGATGTCATGATCGAGAATTTCATTGAGTTTCAGAACCGGCAGGATCTCTTCAAGCTTATTGCGTTCATCGGTAGTCTTTAACAATGCCCTGACTGATCCGGAAAAAACGTTGGGAATAAAATCGATATATTGCGGTTTTGATGCAATTTTTACGCTCTTTTTTGAAACGGTCTGGAGATAATCAAAGAGCTCGGTTCCTGCATACCGTTTGAAGATCTCTTCCCAGGAAACTTCGAGATCAAAGTTCCCGAGATTGGGGCGTATCTGCCCGGCAAGGATCTTGACAGCCGTGCTTTTACCAATACCATTTGCACCTAATATCCCTGTTACTTTTCCTTCAACAGGTATGGGAAGACCGTACAGGGCAAACCCGTTCCTGCCATACCGGTGCGTGGGGTGCTCAAGTTCTTCTGGCAGGCTAACGATATCAATTGCATCGAAGGGACACTTCTTGATGCAGATGCCGCACCCGACACAGAGCTCTTCTGATATCAGGGCCTTGCCATCTTCACCGATGACAACGGTTTCATCCCCGGTCCTCACCCTGGGGCAGTAGAGTATGCATTCAGTACCGCACTTTTTTGCATGGCACCGGTCTTTGTGAACAATCGCTATTCTCATCGTGGATCACAAAAGAGGAATAATCAGTTCATGGCCGGCGGTAACGAGGTCAACAGGATCGTCCATGTCATGAACCAGAAGGCAAATGTCATGAACCCCTGGTAGAGCCAGTCTTTGCCACCCATTTTTGTGGAACCCATGCCAAGAAGGATAAATATGTGCTTCTGGATTACGATACAGGCAAGCATCAGCATAAAGGCAAGAAGTCCCGAATCTTTTGAAAAATATATGCTGATGTAATATGACAGAACGCCAACTAAAATTCCTAATATGCTTGCAATGAGCGTCCGCTTGATACGGGCAATATGCTCGGCCTGTTTATCTGCCCTGGTCTTCTCTTTTTTTGTCAGGGCAGGTTTTTCTTCGATAGTAATTTCACTCATCGCTCTTCACCAGTAGTCTTATTTTTTAGTGTCCAAGCCATATCTAATTTGGTCTGGTACGTTAAAGGAAATATTCAGGGATACACAGTATTTTACTATTACAGGAATACTGGATTTTTTTGGTTCTCAATAGTATTGGGAGAGTGAGGTTAATAAGCGTAATACCTTCATACCGGGACAAAACAAAAAATGTATTGAATGTTTGAAATAATTACTTTCCTCTCTGGTATAATTTCGTCATTAAAAAAAATTTCCCCTCATTTTTCTATAGAAATATATCGGCTCTTGTTTAAAAAAACCGGAATGGATCGAAAAGTATTAATAATATATAAAATATATAATCAATTCGTAGCGGGAAAAAACCCATAAAAAGTGTTATTTGGCAATTCGGATGCGGAGTTGATTGAATTCTTACATGAGGATCATCACTAAATTATTAATCTTACTTTTTATTGGCGTCATTGCCGTCGTTCTGTTAAACGTATTGATAAATGTCAACGCAGAAAATTTCCTGATACAAACCGATGACACTAACGGTCCATCATCGGTATCGGCAAGTCCGACCCTTCTTGCCCCGATTCAGGAACCGGACGCAGGTACGGTATCTGGCCAGAACTACAATTGTGTAATATACTTATTAGGGCTTGTCGGGTTTATCGGGATTATGGCCATCGGTATCAATTACATGAAGCGGAACTGATAGCAACCCAGGGAGACAAATCCTGTTTGTTATGATAGATAACCCTCACCATTTCCCAACCATTTCCATAGCTTTTTAGTATCAGGGTTCTTTATTCAATCACTCTATTGGATCATTACGTCTCTACAATCAATCCGTCGCCCGTCTATTGATTATGGATTTCTCATGTTCAGGTTATGAATTAATTAATTGAACCATCAATGATCTGGTACAAAAATGGCATCCGAACAGGGAATGAGCGGGATCGACGTTAAAGCGATGACATCAGAGCTGTGTGCAAAATTACCGCTCTGGATCGACAAGGTATACCAGTTTGACTCCCGTACCCTGGGTATCCGGCTTAACGGCGAAAATAAGGCACGATACCAGATGATCGTTGAATCGGGAAGAAGGGCACACCTGGTAAAAGACATGCCCGAGCCGCCGAAAAACCCACCCCAGTTTGCCATGTTCCTGCGAAAATATCTTTCGGGTGGCAAGGTACTTGCCATCCGTCAGCATGGGCTTGAACGTATCCTGATTTTCGATATTGGTAAAGGTGACCTTATCTTCCGGCTGATCATCGAACTTTTTGATGAAGGGAATGTCATCCTGACCACTGAAGATTACACGATTATAAAACCCCTCAGGCACCATCGTTTCAAGGACCGGGAGATTGTTCCAAAAGCAATCTATATGCTGGGGCTTGTCGATCCGACATCTTCTCCCGATGCGCTGGCTGCCCTGCTTAAAAATGATGACCGCGATCTCGTTCGTTCTCTTGCAATAGGCTGCATGCTTGGAGGAATATATGCAGAATATATCTGCGGGAAAGCCGGGGCTGATAAAATCCAGGTTGCCAGTTCTGCTGATCCTGGCAGGATCTTTGCAGCACTACAGGACCTTTTTTACCAGGTTGTGCATGCACAAAAGGCAGTAATTTCCGGCAGGCACTGCGAAGCGGTAGATATCTGGAATGACAGGGATGTCCAATACTTTAAGAGTTTCTCAGAAGCCCTTGAAGCATTCTACCCGCTGACAAAAGCCGAGAGAAAAACAGCAGATGCAAAATCAACACTCACCAAAGAAGAGCGGATCTTAAAATACCAGAAATCAGCGGTGAAAAAATTCGATGAAAAGATCGAAAAGACCGAAGGTATTGTTGCTGCAATGTATGAGAATTACGCGTTTATCTCATCCGTGATCAGTTCCCTTGACCATGCCAGTAAAACCCTGTCATGGCAGGAGATAGAAAAACTCCTCCGGAATACCGATACACCGGATGCAAAAAAGATTGTAACCTTCTATCCCGATGAAGCAGCGGTTGAAGTTGATATCGGTAAACGCGTGAAAATATTTGTCCATGAAGGGATAGAGCAAAACGCGGGCAGATATTATGATATCATCAAAAAATTCCGCCGTAAAAAAGAGGGTGCGCTCAAAGCGATGAAAACAGTCCCGTTAAAGAAAAAAGAACTGAAACGGGATTTTATACCTATGAAAAAACTGTGGTACCACCGTTTCCGCTGGTTTTTGACAAGCGACGGCATTGTTGTGCTTGGCGGACGGGATGCATCCCAGAACGAAGAACTCGTCAAAAAATACATGGGCGGGCAGGACCTCTTCATGCATGCTGATGTTCATGGTGCAAGCGTTGTTATTGTCAAAGGAAAAACAGGGCATATGGACGAAGTAGCCCAGTTTGCCGCATCCTATTCCGGGGCTTACCGGAGCGGGCACTTCTCTGCGGATGTGTATAGTGTTCATCCCAGCCAGGTGAGCAAGACTCCTGAGTCCGGTGAATTCATCTCGCGGGGTTCTTTTATTGTCCGGGGGGAACGCACATGGTACCGTAATGTACCACTCGCCGTTGGCATCGGGCTCATGCTCGAACCAAATGTTGCGGTAATCGGGGGTCCTCCTTCTGCGGTCCAGAGCAAGGTAAAAGCCTATGCCGAACTCAGGCCCGGCCGGTTTGAATCCAATGATATTGCAAAAAAAGTACTGCGCATCCTGAAGCAAAAAGTATCTGAAGAGGAGCAAAAAGTCTTAAAGGGCATCCTGAACACGGAGCATGTTGCGGCATTCGTGCCGCCCGGTGGTTCTGATATTGTAGGACAGCATGAAGGCTGAATACGGTGAATTAAAGGACAGATATGGCGAAATCCGGTTGTTTCCGGAGAATATTGATGATCTCTGGCACCTCCGGCACCTCATTGAACCTCACGACCTGGTATTTGCAACAACGTTCCGGAGCGTTGATACAGCATCGGATAAAATCCGGCCGGAGAAGCTCGAGAAAAGGCCGGTCCGGCTTGGCGTCCGGGTGGAGCGGATTGATTTTTCCGAACATGGCATGCGACTCCGCCTCACCGGCATTATTGAACATGGTCCTGATACCGGCTCGTTTCATACGATCAATGTGGAAACGGGATTTGAAATTTCCGTCATCAGGCAGTGGCGACCGGTCGATCTTGAGCGGGTAGAGCGGGCAGTAAAGGCTTCGGTGTACGGTGTCATTCACATCCTGACGATTGAAGAGGGGGAAGCAGAACTCTTCAGGTTGCGGCAGTATGGTCCTGAAAGTGTAATGACGCTTGTTGCCGGGAGCGGAAAAGGTGCTGAAACTGATACCCGTGCGGGTTTTTTTGAACACGTGCTTATGCAGGTCAATGATATTTCCGGACCGCTGATCATTGCAGGTCCCGGGTTCATCAAAGATGATTTTATCAGATTTGCTAAAAACCGGTCCAGTGCGACTGTTGAGCGGGCGATTGTAGTTGAAACCCGGCGCACCGGTCGCGGTGCGGTACAGGAGGTAATCGGCAAGGGAGCGCTGGATAAACTGATCGATGACCTCCAGCTCTCCCGCGAAGTGAAAATGATGGACGAAGTGCTTCTCAGGATCTCGCAGGGGGGTGCTGTTGCATACGGGAGAAAGGAAGTCAATGAAGCGATCGTGCTTGGGGCTGTTGACCAGGTACTGCTTGCTGATACACTCCTGCGGGACGCAGAAGTTATGGACCTTGTTTCAAAAGCAGAGTCGATGCGGGCAACTGTCATTGTGCTCTCATCGGCGTTCGAACCCGGGGAACGACTGGTTGCACTCGGGGGAATCGCGGCCCTGTTGCGCTACCGTATCATCACGTGATCTATGAATCGGATGAAAACGCCCGTTTATGATTATTTTTCCGTTGTAATTCCCCCAAATTTACCGGGGGCTCTTTCCGGTTACTACAGGATTTTCCGGGTACGATGACCATTCGGAAAATCCTCCTTCGTACATGAGGACATCCGGGTATCCAAGGTAGAATTTCAGAACAAGGAAAACAACAGTTGCTGTCCTTCCTGTGCCACAGGAGCAGATGATGGTTTTTTCCGGAGTAACTCCGCACGAGAAGAGAATCTGCCTGATCTCGTCTTCTGTTTTTAAGAGCGTGGAATTTTTTTCATCCATGAATCGGGTTGCCGGCAGGTTGACTGCTCCTGCTATATGGCCGGGTTTTATCCATGGCCCCTGTCCTTCGTACCATGTGGCGGGACGGGTATCCAGAAGGACGGTATCGGGATTATCTTTCAGGGAAATACATGCTTCATACCCTGCAAGAAAATCGATCCGCATATCAACCGTAAATGAAGAAGGCCGGGAGATGCCGGGATCCTGGGTTAATGGCCTTTTCTCTCCTTTCCATTTTGAAAGGCCACCGTCAAGAATCAACACGTTCCTGCACCCAAACCGTGCTAGGGAATATGCAACCAGTGATTGTTCCAGACCATCACTGGTTATACCCGGTGATGCTGATCGGGGTTTGCTGTCCGAATATACTACAATCGGACTATCCTGTTCAAAACCAAGAATAGAAAATAATATCTCTGCTGCCAACGGCGAGATCCACTGAAGCGGATTTTTTCCGATATGCATCCGCAACAGTCCTTCATGCAGGTAAATAGCGCCTGGAATATGCTCATGGAAATAGGCATGCGTCTGCTGACGGCAATCGACGATAACAAGAGGGATTTTGTCAAGATGAGCTTCCAGCCATTCGCATGATACCCAGGAGATAACGCCATTATCCGGCTTTACCGGTTCTGCCTCTTTCATTTCGTTCATTCAGCCAGTCCACTACCATCAATTAACGGGAATGACAGGGTTTCTTACTACCGCCGTTTTGCATATAAGATGATATATATTGTGCCTTTTGCTCTAAAAAAAATTAGAAAAAAGCAAACCTGGATCAGGGACCGGATACCGGTTTTAACCATTCCATGAGCCTTACAAACTCTTTAACGGAGTACTGCCCGGCAGCAGTTGCAGTTCCAACATGACAGTATACCATCTCAGAACCAAACAGCGGAAGAATGGCACGGGCATACCGGAACGGTCCCCCCATAACACCGGTACAGAGTGGTTTTTTCACGGCATGGGTAAACGCGATAAGCTCAATAATATCTTCTCTGTTTTCCGGCGTAACAATGATCTTTACGATATCCCCGTACGCACGGAGTTTCCGCTCTTTATCAAAAAGTTCGGGAAGCTTCATCATATCGCCGCAATGGTGGGAGGCAATAATCGTCTTTTTTGCTTCTTTTACAAAACAGGCAAAAGGTTCAAACTGCTGTTCGATATCCACTACATCAACAAGGGGTACCAGCGGGCGGATCTTCTCGAACCATGAAACCGTATCGCCAAAAAACTGCCCCCCTTCCCGTGCAGAGCGAAGAGTGGCGATTATCGGTAATGAACATGCTTTTTTGCAGATGCTCACACTGCTCACCGGATCACCTTCAATCAGGTCAAAGCGGAGCTCGACCATGTCGGCACCCTGTTCCTGTGCCAGCGAGCCAAGAGCCGGATCCGTGAGCGCAGCGACGATTTTCATTGTAATGATCTCCTTTTAGCGTGCCGACAAAAAAAAGATACGCTCTGGTCGTTTGAGAAATAGCCTTCAGACACAACAAATGGCAAAATTCACCTTTTTTATCCCGTAATATTCCTGTCTTTGAAGATACCTGTTTATCCTTTTTTATACAATACTTCTATGACCAGCATGAAATGCAGCCCACTCCCCCCATATGCGCAAAACCTTGTTGTAGCAATCAGCAAAGGTATCGTACTGGTAGTTGTGCTCCCTCTTGTCGCTGCAATCATATTCGCACAATCTTCTGCCGCTACTATTACACTCATCACGAGTACGCTGGTCATTGAATACGGAGCCGCTCCTATCGGCATCGGTCTTGGCCTTCCTCCCGGTTTTGTCCTCTTTGTCATGACCTGTGTGGCACTGGGGATTACCCTGGCTCTTTTCGACCTGTTCGATACCCTGGGCCGGCATTCCGAACGGGTAGCACGGTTTCTTTTACGATCAGAAGAGAAAGTAAAAGAATCAAAACTCATATCAAGGTATGGAATATACGGGTTGGTTCCCTGTGTCCTCACCCTTGGGTTCTACGTATGCCCCCCGGTCTCATGGGCCCTTGCATGGCGCAGGGACTATTGCATTATCCTCATAATGGGAGGTTTTATTGCTATTTCGGGAATTCTGATCCTTGTTACACTCGGATTGTTCAGCGTTATCTTTCAGTAAGAGGAGATCTTTTTGTCCGGCCAGCGAAAACATCCTGCGAAAAAACCCCTTCCCGAACTTCTGGCACCTGCCGGGTCCCCCGAAGCATTCAGGGCAGCAGTTGCAGCAGGAGCTGATGCAGTTTACCTGAGTGGAAAGAGGTTTGGTGCCCGGAAATTCGCTCATAATTTTACGGACGAGGAGATAGAAGAGGCAATCAATTTTGCCCACAGCAGGGATGTTTGTGTCTATGTCACAATTAACACCCTGATCTATGACCGTGAACTGGCAAATATCGGAAAATACCTCCTCTGGCTCTACTCAATCGGTGTTGATGCAGTCCTTGTACAGGATTTCGGCGTTGCTGCTCTTGCAAAAAGAATTGTTCCTGATTTACCCATTCATGCCTCGACGCAAATGACCATTCATAATTCCGGAGGTGTCTTGTGGGCTGCAGAACAGGGTTTTTCCCGCGTTGTGCTGGCCCGCGAACTCTCCCTCGGGGATATAACCCGTATTGCTGACGAAACGGCAGGCTCCGGTATCGGTCTTGAAGTATTTGCCCATGGTGCACTCTGTTATTGTTACTCGGGCCAGTGTCTGCTCTCTTCAGTTATCGGGGGAAGAAGCGGGAACCGGGGCATGTGTGCCCAGCCCTGCCGTAAACCCTACTCTCTTGTGACCGGGCAACCGGATAAATTTGGCAGGCCAACCAGATTGCAGGACCTGGCATTATCCGATCGTTTCTTACTCTCCCCAAAAGATCTCTCTACCTTTGAGAACCTGCGTGAACTCGTCGATTCACCCGTAATATCATTAAAGATAGAAGGGCGTATGAAATCCCCGGAATATGTCGCTATGGGAGTCTCAAAATACCGCATGGAACTGGATGCGATCGGCAATGGGGAACCAGGTGATACCAAAAACGCACTCCAGGATCTTTACCTTGCCTTTAATCGCGGTTTTACCAAAGGATACCTTTTTGGAAAACGACACACCGCTTTGATGGGGAGGGACGCTTCAGACAATCGCGGGTTGTATATTGGTGAGGTTACCAGGTATGATGAACGATCAAAAAACGTGGTCATCAAATCAACCGGCTCCTATATTCCTGCTCCCGGTGACGGGCTCCTCTTCATACTCCCCCAAAATCCCCGGGATGAGTTTGGTTTTGCCCTTAACACGCTCCCCCGTAAAAAAGATGGAGAAATTATCGTTAACGTCCCTCGCCCGTTTGCACCCGGAACGAGAGTCTCCATCACCCATTCATCAGACTATGACCTGCGGGCACGTCAGATAATTTCCCCGTCATCGATTGGTCTGCGGCACCCAATCCCGATTGATCTCAACATTACCGTTCATCCCGGTGGCAATGTGGTGCTTGAAGGTATCCTACATACAAGGAATGGAAGGGAAATTCCGGTTGGATATCGATCAGATCCCATTTTTGTTCCTGCCCGTTCACATCCTCTCACCAGGGAACAACTGGAGCAGCAGGTGAAAAAAAGCGGAGGTACCCCGTTTACCATTCGCACATTTACCCTCGACTATAACGGGAATTTGTTTGCACCGCTTGCAGTGCTGAATCATGTGCGCAGGGAATTCCTTTCCCGTGCTGAAGAGGTGCTGGTTGCTGCATCCCGCCCCTCTGCTCAACATCTTGAAGAATCCGCGGAACGGTGGACTGCTGTTGAACCGGAGGTCAGAATTCATGCGACTGGTAACAGGGAGAATCTCCCGTCATCCACGCTAAGCCTTGCTCTATGCACTGATTCAATAGAAGGTGTGCAGAAAGCAGCACTGGGTGGATGCGACACCATTTATTTTGAACCGGCATTCATCACCCCGGCGTGCAAATGCATGTATGGTCCCCATCCGTTCTCTTATGAATCACAGGTTATGGCAGCATCGGACCTGTGCGACACTGCCGGTGTCCGGTTTGTGGTGAAATTACCCAAAATCACCAGCAACGAATTTCTTGATGCAGTTCTTCCGGTTATAAAGAAATTATCCGGCAAGAGTATCAAAGAGGTTATGGTTGAACATTGTGGTGCGGCCCATGCGTTGATGCAGGTGGATCCGGTACCTGTATTGTCCGGTTCTGCCGGGCTCAATATTTTCAATCATGTTACGGCACAGAACCTCTCGTCATGGTGTTCCCTGATGACACTCTCTTCTGAACTTTCACGCGATGAGATATCCGTCCTAGTCTATGCGGCACGGTCGCATGGGCTTACAAATTCTTTTGCCCTTTTTGTGCAGGGCTATAGTGAAGTGATGGTTTCTGAGGATTGCATTCTCCAGCCCCTGGCCCGGTGTCATGGTGCAGATCACGATATACTTCATCCGGCATTCTTTGGCATCAGGGATACGACAGGGCATATCTTCCCGGTGCGGACCGATGGTGAATGCAGGTCGCATATTTACAATTCTGCAGAGATTTGCCTGATTGATTATCTCCCGTCAATACAAAAAGCGGGTATCAATGAAGTGATAATCGATGCACGGGGCAGGCCTGAAACCTATGTTCTGGAAATGACCCGTCTTTACCGCCAGGCAATCAACCTGTCAGGACACAAAACACCCAGCCAAAGCCACCAGCTAAAAGAATTGAAAGATGCAATTAAAAATCTGGTTTTTGGTGGAATCACTACCGGTCATTTCATCCGCGGGCTGAAAGAATCGTAACTGTCAACAAGTTTTCATCACGTACAAAAATTCATCATAACTGAACCGAAATGGTGTAACTAAGCCAAAAACAACAAAACCACAAGGGGATTACTATGCCATCGCCGTTAATTCTTATCAACCTGAAGACGTTCCGGGAAGGAATGGGTAACCGTGCCCATTTTATTGCGAATGCTGCGCAACTTGTTGCGCACGAAAGCGGGGTAACAATCGGGATCGCGCCTTCCCCTATTGATCTCCACCCCCTCTCCCATCACTTTGCCATCCCGGTCTACGCACAGCACGTCGACGGGTTTGAACCCGGGGCTCATACCGGGCATCTTACGGCTGATGCCCTGAAAATGGCAGGAGCTGTCGGATCACTGATTAATCACTCTGAGCGACGCCTGACGCTTGCCGATATCGAAGCGTCGGTGAGGGTATTACAGGCACTAAAACTTATCCCGGTGGTCTGTTCGAATAATGAATCTACGAGTGCCGGGGCAGCGGCGCTCGGGCCTGAATATGTTGCCATTGAACCCCCGGAACTTATCGGGAGCGGGATCTCGGTCTCCAAGGCAAACCCGGATATTATCAGGAAATCTGTTGCTGCAGTGCGTGCAGTAAACCCAAAAGTGAAAGTTCTGACCGGTGCCGGTATCCAGTCCGGGGAATGCGTGAAGATCGCTGTTGATCTTGGAACCGATGGGGTTTTGCTGGCATCCAGCGTTGTAAAGGCTAAAGATCCCGGTGCAGTGATGCGGGAACTTGTATCAAAACTATGAGATTCCCAAACTTTTTTCTTCATGGTTTTTTTAGTAAGAGCACATAACCTCAATCATTACGGTGGCGATAACCACCGCCGCCCCCGATGGGGCGCCCCCGCGGCGGATCAATGAGAAAAATTGAGAACCTCCCTTCCCCGTCGTGCCTCGGAGAAGCACTGAGGTGGGAAAACCTCGCAATAATAATATTTTCATGACTGATTTTTTCACTTCCCATTTTTTTAAGATACTAAAAGATGACACCTCTCTCGCTTAAAGGGAGATACTAAAAGAGAAGAATCCCCTTCGACCCTCTCACTATTTCTCCCTTTAGGTAAAATGGAATTTTTTATCATTTTTCACAGATTCTCTTTTATTTCTAAAAATCTATTGACTGCACCTATTATCGTCATAATTTCAGGGTATTTTGGGATTGACCTGCCGAATTGTGATAATCTCATTATAACACCGGTTATGAAAAAACCAAAAAAAATCTCAAATTTCCTGATTCAGACAATCAGCGATATCAGGTCGTGCTTGGTGATGACGCCCTTGACAATCCTGCCCTCTACTACCAGCACCGCATGGTTCTGCTGGAGGATATTGATCACCGTCTCAACATCCATATCGGGCGGCACCGAGGGAAATCCCGGCTCCATAAAATCCCGCACAACAAACAGATGGGTCTTATGTAAGCGCTGCTGTTCGATTGCCTTAACTATCACGGTCTCTGAAATGCAGCCTACGGGAACTCCATGTTCTATAACCGGAAGTTGCGAGATATTGTTCTTCTCAAAGATATCAACCGCACGGGTGATGGCGTCCTGTGGCTGTACGGAGAGTACCGGCGTATGCATGATCTGCGCAGCCTTGATCTTTTTTGGTTCAGCACTATTGAGAACCAGGATAATCTTGTTGAGTGTACTAACCCGCGGGTCAACATTTGCCGCTTCAATCCGTGCGACCATTGACTGGCTGATGCCAGCGCGTTTTGCAAGTTCAGTCTGTTTCATGCCCAGTGCCACGCGGCGTGCACGGAGTTCTTCTGGTGTTGGAATATGCATCTTTGATTACTGATGGTGATATCCGCACTATTAACTTTTTGCATGTTCTCTGGTATGGTGCTATGCCGACTGAACTAGCCTATCTGCCCAACTATCTTCATTCATTGTAGAAGAAGCAGCACAAACCTGCCGGATATGAATCCCGGTCATTTTTTATCGATGCCTGCAAAGTTCTTTAAAGATCGCAATGGATCGAACAGGGATGCCTTGCGGAGCCGATTGTCCGGTGATATAAAAAAGAGCAGTACACTATTCCAGTACTTGAGGATTTGGCGATGTGCTTAGAGAACAATTGTCCTTTTAGTCTTCCTTGATTTTTTTCTTATAAAAACCCTCATAACATAAGAACCTGCTATACACACATTGGTAGTATTCACATGACTCGCAGAATGCTTTCAGAAGCGGAAGGATACCACCTGTTACAGGACCACGGTATACCGGTTCCTGAATTTTTTATTGCCAGAACACGAAAGGATGTGGCTGAAGGTGCAGGACGTGCTGGGTACCCGCTGGTAATGAAGGTCATATCTCCCCAGATCATCCATAAAAGCGATGCGGGAGGAGTTATCACGGGTATCAGGTCTGCTGCCGATGCAGAACATGCGTTTGACACGATAGAAAATAACCTCACATCATTTGATCCGTCCGCAGTTTTTTCCGGAGTCATCATTGAACAACAGAAAACGAAGGGGCTTGAGATCCTGATCGGGGGCCGGAAGGACCCGACGTTTGGCAAGGTCATCACCGTAGGTATGGGGGGAACGCTTGTCGAACTTATCAAAGACGTCTCCATCCGGGTTCTTCCTGTCGGTCCCGAAGATATCAGCGCAATGCTCTTTGAATTACAGGCATATCCCCTAATCAGCGGTTATCGCAATGAACCCGCACTCGATAAAGAAGCACTCATTGCGATGATCTCCAGCATAGCGCGATTATTTGTCAACAGGGATGATGTGGTTGAATTTGATCTCAACCCGGTTTTTCTCTATGAAAAAGGGGCATGTGTTGTTGATGCCCGCTTTTATATCACCGATGAGGCTGCCCCTCCGGACGTTTTACAAAAAGCTGCATTGCCCCCCGGTATCCTGGATGCAAAGTCAATTGCGGTAATCGGCGCTTCTCCAGATTCCAATAAGGTCGGGTATGCGGTCCTGCGGAATCTGTTGGCTTTTCCGGGAAAACTCTACCCGGTAAATCCCAAACATTCGCAGATTCTCGGGAGGACCGTGTATCCGACACTTGCCTCAATTCCCGATCCGGTTGATATTGCTGTTATCGTTGTTCCGGCACGGCTTGTTCCCGAAATTGTCAAAGAAGCCGGGAAAAAAGGGACACCGCTTGTCATTATCATCTCGTCGGGCTTCCGCGAGAGCGGAAAAGCCGGGGTGCAGCTTGAAGAGCAGGTCCTGACAATTGCACGGCAGTATGGTATACGGATTGTCGGTCCGAACTGCCTTGGCGTCATGCTTCCTCACCAGGGTATCAATACCACATTCGATCCGATATCCCCAAAATCCGGCCGTATTGCCTTTATCTCCCAGAGCGGGGCAATCATATCGACCATTGTAGACTGGAGTCTGCCCGAAGAGATCGGTTTTTCAGCAGTGATCAGCATCGGCAACCAGGCAGATCTCAGCTTCGAAGATTTCCTGCTCTATGCCGGAAATGATCCCTATACCCGGGCAATTATCCTCTACATCGAAGAGATCCGCCAGGGAAAACGTTTCATGGAGATTGCACGGGAGATAACCTTTAAAAAACCTGTCGTAGCCATCAAGTCAGGGTCATCCCATATCGGCCGGATGACTGCGGCATCTCACACCGGTTCTCTGAGTGGAAGTTCTGAAGTTTACCTTGCAGCTTTCCGACAGTCGGGAATTATTCCTGTGCGATCCATACGGGAAGCGTTCCAGACGGCCGAGCTTCTTTCATCGGAAGGCTATCCCAAAGGAATCCGTGCTATAGTGATCAGCAATGCCGGTGGTTTTGCCGTACTTGCTTCTGATTATGCAGAACGGTTCGGTATTGAAATCGTGGAGTTCCCTCCTGCCATTATCCGGGAACTTGATGCCATCCTGCCCCCTGACTGGAACCGCCGCAACCCTATCGACATGGTGGGGGATGCATCGGCAGACCGGTTTGCCAGAACATTTGACATCATGATAAAAAACCAGGAACTCTGGGACATTGCTTTTGTTATTGCCGTGCCATCGGCGATCTCCGATCCCATACGGGTGTCCAATGAACTGGTCAGGTTCTCAAAAAATACCCGCAAGATGATCGTTGGTTGCATGATTGGCGGGGACTCGATGAAGACCCCGCTGCGAATCCTCAGGGATTCAGGAATTCCCAATTTTCCGGACCTTGAAGATGCGTTCAGGGCAGTAGGAAATATCTGTCGTCATATCTGCTGGGAGGAATTTCACGGCAAGCGCTGTAACAGATAACATTGGAAAAATACTCCTCTTCAATAAAAAAAGCGCGATCAGATAGTAATTTTTTTGAGTATCATACCATTTTTAAAGATCGTAAGCCCTCCACCACTTTGGGATACTACGATGCCAACGGCGTTTGTAACCTGTGTCATTGCAGCAACAGAATTGTGACGGGTGCCCATCCCTTTTGGCAGAGTCACATTACTGGTATCGACCGTGATATACCGGCTCTGGGCCTGAATATACCCATTACCATCGATAACAAACGCCCCGTCAAGCTGGGCGAATTCCTTGATGTTCTCCTTGATGTCATGGTTGGTAATCAGGCGTGACTCAGGTTTCTGCCCCTCAAAGGCATTGAGGGATATCTGCCGTGATTTTGCCATGACATTTTCTGCATCACCGATCAGAAATGTGGTACCTACCGACTTTCCTTCCCTGCCTTCTATCGATATTTCAGTACAGATGTGGAAGACTGCATCAAAGACTTCCTCTTTTATATCGGTATCGGCAACAACGATATCTTTCCATGTATCAGTACTGATGCGGACTTCGCCACTCCGTTTTCGATCGGTAATGTCATTGCCGATACAGAGTATTTCGATAATATGGCCCTTTTCATTGCGGATCGCCTTGTTGATCCATGCAATCCAGACACGGTCACCAATGCGGCGCACATTCTCGCTGACATTGACGGCGTAACCTTCAGCGTTGAACCCAAGGTCATTAGCCATCATAGAAAGGTCATGACCGGAGCGGGTTTTTTGGGGGACGATGGTCCCGATCACATTCTTCCCGATCACATCCTCGCTGGAATAATCAAAGAACGAGAGTGCGAAATTATTAAAGAAGGTGATTGTACCTTGTGTGTCCATCCGGATGATGATGCTCTGGGTATTCTGGAGGACTTCGCGGTATTTGGCCTCGCTCTCTTTTAATGCATCGGCCATTTTCCTCCTTTCTGAAATATCCGTTACAATAAATGTCCCGCCCCGGCTGATATCCCGCGGATCGGTCATCTGGACTTCGACCTGGCATGCAAGAGACCCGGAATCTTTTTTTACAAACCTGCATTCTGCCTGAGGAGATCCTTGAGAATTTTTGGCAAACTGGAGTTCCCTGCACATAAGGTCAAAATCTTCAGGAGTTTTAAAAAAAATGTGAATATCTTTTCCGATAAGGTGCGATTCTTCGTAGTCAAGCATCCGGGCAAACTGGTGGTTCACCCAGGCAACGAGATTATTGCGTACCTGGAATATACCCAGGGGGGTAGCAGAAAGGATTGCGGTGAGTTGCTCGTTTTGCACCTTTAACTCACGTTCAGCTTTCCGACGGAGCATGGTCTGTTTGATAAGGGTGACCAGCTCTGCAAGGTTTGGACGTATGTCGCCATTTTTTGGGAGACGGATCTCTGCAGCGATAGTGATCTCTTCTGCTGCCAGCTTATTGTTACCCCGCCGGCAGATCAGGATCACCGGTGTTGTATTTCCTTCGGATTTGAGGTACTGAAGGAATTCGATCCCGTTCATGTCCGATACGAATTCGATCCCATTCACTTCGGGTATCTGTTCGTACGACACAATTACATCATACGTACGGCCTTTTATTTTCTCTATTGCCTGTTTTATTGAATGCGCACTTTCGAGACGTATATCCCCGGCCTTTTCCAAAAATGAGCGTATCTGTCCGAAAAGATCGGAATTGTCATCGACAAATAAAACAGAAATCATGGCGAATCTCTTTTTTTAAGAAATTGCGTTGTATTCACTTATAAGAGGTGGATAGTTGTGCGATAAATAGTTGTCCGATGAATTTTGACAAGGTCAATAATTAACACTACCTGTGTCTGAATGTGTATTAAAAAAAACTGTTTACACTCTCCTTTGCATGTTCTTCTTTTTTTAAAAATACCATGCAAGGAGCAAACTTTAATTATCTTACATCCCAAATTAGGGCAGATGGTTAATGGAATTGTTTTGCCAATAAAAAAAGTGTTTGGGCTTGTAGATTCAAAGATATCTGTCGAGATCAAAGACGAAGGCCGGAAATTGCAGGGGCGGCTCGTTGCCGTAGATGAGTATCTCAACATTCATATGGACGAGACGATTGAGTTTGTTGATAACCAGCGGGGAAGGAGCCTTGGCACCGTAGTGATCAGGGGTAATAATATCCTCACCATCGCGCCGGTTATTTAATGTTAAAAAAGGTGTACGCCGTGACAGATCCTGTTGATGAAGCACTGAAACTGATCCAGTCTAAACCTGAAGGAATTCTCCAGAGCGAGCTCTGGAAAGAACTGGGAGTCGACAGCCGTAAATGTTCGCGGATTGTCAAAAAACTTGAGGATGAAAATCTCATTGACCGGACCGAGTTCAAGAAAGACGGGATCAAAACCTACCTCCTCCACGCCAAAAAAATGCCGGTCAACCCGTCTAACCTGCTTGCGGGCGATGAGCTGATCCCATGCATCAACTGTGAGCTTGAATGCATTGTTGAGGAATGTCATCCGCTCATGGACTGGATGTACCAGCTGGCAATTGTCGGGCACACAGAATAATATCTTTTTTTTTAAATTTTTTCATATACAAAAAAAATTATTGGATCGGCGCATGTTTTTGGAAATCTGTGCAGGATAATTCCGGTTTTGCAAAAATCCGGCCATTTTCCAAAAACACCCTTCAGTTGTATCATTACGTGACCTGAAGTCAATCCGGGTCCGAATCATCCCCCGATTGACTCCCGACAAGCAAAAAAGAAGCCCGTATAGCGCCCGGTTTAAAAAAGTCCTCAATTTGGGGTTATTTTGGCAATCGGACAATTTTATCTCACCTTGTTATTCCAATTCCTAGCCAGGATCTGATGGAAATCATACTACTGGCCAGGTAAAATACCGATCCTGCCAGAACGCGTCTATGGGGCTGGAAAGGGCATTGCAGGGTGCTCAAATCAGGCGTATTTTTCAAAACGGGAGGCAAATACGACGATAAAATAGTGCAGCGGGGCTACGGGAGTGACTTCCAGGTGTTATTGGAAAAGCACCCCGGAATTTTCCCGATCGTCCTCACCCCTGTTTTTCATTTTTTACCCGTTGAATAGATTCGATATCCTCAATACACAACCCGTGAAATAATTATTCCGTTGTTATGATGAACAGGTTCAAACTATCGCTGATATTCCAGTGCCTCATTTTTCTGATACCGCTGAACATCTATATGTGGGGCGACTGGATCCTGGTAAATGTCCAGTGGGCGCTCTTCCGGTACCAGCAATCCCCGTATGGAAACAGTCTCATCGTCGGATACAAGGATATGCTCTATATCCTTCAAGGTCTGAGTACGGGATTGTATAATATTGCAGCTGCTGTCCTCTGGACAACCGGTGTGATCATTCTCCTCGCCTCGCTTATCATCACTATTGTCGCGTACACCCGGGAAGAATCAGATAAACTAAAAACAGCTTCGTATTTTACCCTGGCTGGCGGAATTTTCCTGGGCCTGTCAGCCCTCTGTCGTTTTAATGGAGGATTTGCTATCCCCATTGGTGTCCCGATTATTCTTATCATTGGATGGTGGATGTACAAAGAAGCGGATGAAACTGATGAGCACGATAATGAACCAGAAGATGGTGTGAATAATCCTGAATGATATTTTTTTATATGCTTTGGAGAAATCATGAGAAAATGTTCTGATGTTTCATTCAAACGACATGTATCCTTGCCGCAGTCCTCACCGAAGGGATATCTTGAATAATCGGTATAGCTCCTAAGAAATTTGACGAGAAATACTCTTTGGAGATAAAAAAATCTGAAGGGGGGTCAAGGAGATGCTCCCCTTGGGCTGCATCACCCGCTGGGGGAGAGAGGGGGTCACCTCCATAATAGCTTTTTTTTAATAAAAAAAATAAGTGCAACGATAGGATTTCTTCAGAGCAATTATAATTCCAATAAAAAATTATTCCGGTAGGGCTTCCCAGCGACTCCGGAACTGTTTTTCAATTCCCGGGAGAGTAGTATATTCCATCTCTTCCAACGAGAGCCGGTGTGGTTCAAACGGCCCCTGGGCTCTCACGATATCAGCTATTTCATTGCAGCGTGCCCTGACGCGGTCAAATCCGATATCATCAAACATATCTGCTGGGCCGATAAGCTGACCGTTGCAGATCTGGAATCCCAGGCAGATACACCGGGGCGGACCATCAAAGCGGGTCATATTGGCGTCAGGAAGCCCTACCGGCATAAAAGGTCCGTGATGTGAACCCCTCATCCAGCCGGCAACGATGATAGGTGTACAGAACGGCTCGATCACTTCGCCGACGGAGGGAAGACCGCTCTGTGCCCGGACGATCATGACCGGATCGTCCTTGCCAACATACCTGCCGGCGGTGAGGTTCAACTTCTCCGTGCTGGTTGATGCGGCAATAATCCCGTCTTTCCTCCAGACGTATTTGATCACATACCGCGAGCAGGCGCCAATATATGAGAGGAGGGTATAGGTCTCTTCGGGAGTTTTAAATTTTATTCTTCGTTTCTGGATGACATCGTGGACTTCAAAAATAAAGCCTTCATGCATGCTGGGATCTATCACCAGGCCTGATGTGTTGAATGGGTCAGCAAAAATTTTGTAGAGGAAGAAATTCCATGCTCCGGGTTCGGTTTTATCGGCCATGAACACCAGCACCGGGTCACTTCCCCGCTCCTCAAACTCCATCTCGGCAACACCAGGTCCCAAACCTTTGACATTTCCTGAAAATGCGTCGGAGAGCATATCCTGTCCCGCTCCGTAGAGTTTCATGCTCTTGGCAATTTTGGTACATTCCATGAAGACATCCCACGCAAGCTTGTGGACTTTTATGTTATCGACTCCGTGGGAATGGGTCATTATCAGTTCGAGATCGTCCCCGCAATGGGTTACGAATGAATCGATGAGGAGTTTTCCTTCCTCGTCCCGGAGCATCTTTGCCGCTTTTTCTAAGAGCTTCGGGTGAGTCCGTGAATGTCCGGGAAAACTTCCCACATCTGCTTTAATTACAGAAATGGTTGTCTTGGGCATGAGAGATCACTCTAATAGACTCTCTCCGGGGTATAAAAAAATTACTGAGTATTCTCGCTCATTTTTTTTCTTACATGAGATGCAGACCCATACGAGCTGAAGGCCCTGAAAAAGATGAGACTTTCTGCATATGCCATTGCCTGGATAGCCTGTTCTGTTGACTCTTCTACTGCATAGATTTCTTTATAGAATTCTTTTATTGCAAACTTGCAGTTGCTGTCAACTATCCTGCTGTCTTTTTTCCCGGGATTTAAGGGACGATATTTCTCAAGAGTCCATTCCTGGATCTCTTTGTAGAGAACTGGTTCGTACACTTTGAAGCAGTTGAACACAAGGTCCTGCCAGAACGTTCCGACATTTCCCTTGATGATATCGCCTTTTGGGAAATGCTGGTTAATCAGATCCCGTGGAGTGCCGGTTATCCCGTGCTGGGCGATCCCTATCTGCAGGTTATTCTCCCTGAGGGCCTGGGCAACCGCCTTTGTCCTGGGAATATCTATGGAAAGCTGTTCGATCACATTGCCTTTTTCATCGTATACATGCCCATGCGTACTCCCGTTGGCAATGGCAAGCACCTGGGGATATACCCCGTTTTCCTGTAATGCTTTGATGAATTCAACTGCTTCTTCAGGTCTTGTCAGGACCAGCCCGTGATCATCTTTCCTCCCAATCTCACCAACTTCCACTTCGAGACCAAAATCCCTTCCCTTCAACCTGTTTTTAATATAAAGAGCCAGGTCGGTGGTTGCCAGGATATTTTTTTCAAGTTCTTCCTGGAGATTTTTTCCTTCAAAATTAAAGAGATGGGAGGCATCGATTGCAAAAGAAGTATAGCCGGCCGCTATCTGGGCATCGATCAGCTCTTTTGTCCCGTCGATTTCCTTCTCATTTCCCGTCTTTATCGTGATATGATCAGCGTGAAGCGCCCAGACCTCACATTGAGCTGCCTGTGCAGCCTCATTCATCTTTTCAGAAAAATCTTTTGGGGTTAATCCTGTATAGCCCCCGTTGAGGTCGCATTCAGACCGCGCAAGTTCCATAAACACGGCAGAATCAGTATCTTTTGCAGCTTTAAAAATTCCTTTGGCAACAGTGGTAATCCGGGTATTTGCAGCCATAATGATTGCTTTTTTGCCCGAAATGCCCCCAAGAATTCTCGAACCGGATAGTGGACCATATTCTTTTTTTGTCATAGATCCTCGCTCTTTTTTCTTGTCACCCTTCAGTCATATACTTTTCAATCAGCCCGATCTCTTTTTTACCGCCGATATAGATGGGGGTGAGTTCATCAATTGATTCCGGCGTGATCTCCAAAATATTACCAGACCCGTTGCTGATTGCTCCACCGGCTTCACAAATGATCATTCCCATGGGATTTGCCTCATACAGGAGCCTCAGTTTTCCTTTTTCTTTTCCTTTAAAGGCTGGATACGCAAATACCCCGCCTTTATGGAGGATCTGGTGAACATCGGCGACAAAACAACCGCTGAAGCGAAGTTTATACCCTTCATGCTCGAGATGCTCAATCCACTGTGCATGTGACCTGAGGTACTCTTTCCTTTTTGCCCCGGGTGCATAGATCTTTCCATCCGGAATTTTGATATCCCGGTGCTTTAAAAAAAATTCCCCGTTTTCATCCAGTACAAATTCATGCACACCTTTTCCGGTGGTTATTGTCAGGGAGGTAAGCGGACCATAGAGGAAATACATGGCAGCAACCATCTTTGCGCCCTTTTCCAAAACATTTCCCGGATAAATCCCGATGATGGAGCCGGTGCAGAAGTTTACGTCAATAAGAGACGATCCGTCAAGAGGATCGATGACAACCCCGAAATTATTTTTTGGGTCATCAACGGTTATGATCTGGTGTTGTTCTTCGGTAGCGATATAACGGGCCAGGCGTGTCCTTTTCAGCCCGGAAATAAACACCCTGTCAGCATACTTGTCAAGAGCCATCTGCTCTTCGCCATACATATTCCGGGTCTGCGTATCTGTTGTTTTTCTCCGGAGTGTACAGAAAAAACCTCTCCGTACCTGAAGGGCCTGCCTGCTCAAAAACAGAATCAGTTCTGTTAAGTTTTTATCAGTTCCCGCACTGAGAAGGAAATCTTTGAGTACCATGTTATTTTACCATCCTTTGCCTCAAAAGGGCAATAAATTACGGATAATCCTGCAGGATTTACTGGTTACTTACGTAGTCGTATGATTCCGGGGTTTATCAGGATTATTATGCGATGAAAGGTACGTAAAAAAACTGTTCAGCCTTTTTTTGTCTGCAATTTTGTTCTCTCTTGCCGGTAGTTAGCCACCAGGAAAATAATTGGAGAGATCAAAAATACTTCTCCCCGGATTGATAAACACCGCTGCCCCTATCGGGGCGCCCCTGCGGTGGATCGATGACTAAAAATACGAAACTCCCTGCCCCGCCCTGCCTCGGAGAGACCCTGAAGCGGGGAATCCTCTCAAATCATGAAAATTTTACCCGTGAAAAAGGAAAGACGCAGAACAAAAATTTAAAATTTTGTGTTTGCTGTTTTACCTCTCTCCATTATCCGATATACCAGACAACACCACAAACGTAACTTAGAGCACCCCGTTCTTTAATGATACCTGCACTGGTTCGGTATCAACGGGATGCAGGATTGCCGACGTGTGATACTGCAGGTCCCGGTATCTGCGTCAATGAAGAGTTTATTCCCTTTCACCGTGAGGAAAAGTGTATCCCGGGTTACACCGGGAAGTTCTGTTATCACTTTCACCTCATCATCAATACGGTGCATCTCAACACCCGGTTCGGATCCTGCCTGCACCTCTTCATGCGGTAAACCGGGTTCTATTGATGATTCCCCTTCACGCTCCAGGATATCAGGGTAACTAAAAAACCCAGGATCCCCTCCCCAAGAACTGACGGGTCATCCTGGCGGAGAGATAGGCAAATATCTCGTCCATATCCCGGAACATATCTTGTGGATCTTGATACATTTCTCCTCCTTTCTTATCTTATTTTTCCAGCTTCTTCTCTAGCGT
>Ga0315283_10000692_pt1 | contig 25351 bp, 21 predicted proteins | sample YL17G09_0_MG_FD_204541 | JGI IMG/M metagenome (GOLD analysis project Ga0315283, IMG submission 204541) | Sediment microbial communities from Yellowstone Lake, YNP, Wyoming, USA - YL17G09_0 | ecosystem: Environmental > Aquatic > Freshwater > Lake > Sediment | place: USA: Wyoming | collected...
TCTTGTCCAGCACGATGTCGGACACGATCGGATGAGAGGTGCGGATGAACGACTCACTGCAACAGGTGCATTCCTGGAAGTGGAACCAGACCACGGGGAGCCTGGGCTTTGTGTCGAGTGCTTTGATCACCTGACCGACGGCCGTCGACTGAATCCCCGCCGCCGCCGCAAGCCAGCCACAGAACTTCATGAAGTCACGGCGTGAGTACCCTAACAATTGCGCGTGCTCCCAGATCGTGAGGGGGGTCTCGTTCATGAGTTCCTCCATGTGGTAATGTGAAAGGGAGATTCGTCCCCGGTGAGTTCAAAACCTGATTCGGTCCGGTTCCCCTCCCCGCGCACGGGGGGTAGTTCGTATCGGTCCGGAATTAGGAAGGGTGATAAGAAAGTCGACATCCTCCATGCAATTGTAATGCCAGATGAAATTGGGGAGAAAGGGTGGAAGATGGAGAGAGGTTCATTGATGACGACGGGATTCCGCCGTTTGGTGGTGGAATTCCGTCGTGTGCCATCTGGGATGAAGAACGGAAGGTGCTGCGGGAGCGGCTACCTTATTCCTGGTCGTCGAGCTTGTATTTTTTCAGCTTGTCGCGGAATGTGGAGAGGTTCAATCCCAGGACTTTGGCGGCGTTTGTCCGGTTCCCTCCCGATTCGCGTAAGGCGCGGCGGATGAGGTTGGTCTCAAGGCATGTGACGACTTCGTCGAACGACATCTTCCCCTCGGCGAAACAGCGATCGCATGCCTTGATCATGAGGTCGAGAGGATTCTCCTGGCGAATCTCGGAAGGGAGGTCGGCGAGCCGGACCTGACCGTTCACGAACAGAGCGATTCGCTGGACCGCATTGCGGAGCTCTCTGATGTTGCCCGGCCAGGAATACTGCAGGAGGGCATCCAGTGCGCCGGCGTCGACGGAGATCTGCCTTTCGGGCGCAAAGCGTTTGAGGAAATGATCCACGAGGAGCGGAATATCCTGTGCGCGATCGCGAAGCGGCGGAATCACCATCGGGACAACGTTGATCCTGTAGTACAGGTCGGCCCGGAAGAGGCCCCGGTTCACGAGATCTTTCAGATCGACTTTTGACGCCGTGATGAGGCGGACGTCGACCGATATTGATGTGGTCCCGCCGACACGCATCAATTCGCGCGATTCCAGCACGCGGAGAAGTTTTGCCTGGAGGGGGAGGGGGAAGTCGTCGATATCGTCGAGAAATATGCTGCCCGTGTGGGCGAGCTCGAAGAGCCCCTTCTTTTCATTGGACGCGCTGGTATAGGCCCCTTTGTCGTGCCCGAAGAGCTCGCTCTCGAGAAGTTCGTGCGGGAGGGCGGTGAGGCCCACCTTGACGAACGGGCACGCGGAGCGGGTGGACGTCTGGTGGACGTATTCGGCGATGAGCTCCTTGCCCACCCCCGTTTCGCCGATGAGGAAAATCGACGAATCGGAGGCCGAGATCGTATTGATGCGGGCAATGATGCCCCGCATGATTTCGCTCTGGGCGATGAACGATATGGAATGGGCCGAATGCATAGGAGGAGAAGACCTCATCCCCAACATACAGAAAGCGGGCAATCAAGTCAACCGAGGGGCCCCGTAAGGGTGGGTACAGTCAGCGGGTGCCGAATGTCGCCCTGAGGCCGTCAGTTGAATCTCCACCGGTCAATCTGTATATTCGTTCAGATTCTTTCCGTTCTCCACTCCCGCGAGGATCATGCAGAGAGATTCCCGTTCCCTCAGAGCGTTCATTGAAGCCCAGAAGCTCGAGATTGCAGCCGCCCACCGCAAGGGTGCAGGTGCCTTTGCCACCTGCGGGGCCCTGACGTCGCTGATGGACGGAGCCATACGCTCGGCCTGCGATGTCCTCCCGGCCGGGACGATGGATCACATCGCGATCCTCGCCCTCGGGGGCTACGGCCGGGCGGAGCTCTGTCCCCATTCCGATATCGACGTGATGGTCCTCTGCGCATCCGGCCAGGACCGGGGGGCGGGTTCCGATGCCGCGAAGACGTTCCTTCATCTCCTGTGGGACGCCGGCCTCGACATCGGCCACAGCGTCCGCACGATCGACGAAGCGCTCGCGCTGTACGGGACGACATTTGATTCCTGGACCTCGATGCTGGAGAGCCGCTGCGTCTGCGGCAACGAACAACTCGCCGCACGGTTCTACGAAGCGCTCCGGACGCATATCAGTCGACAGTCCTCCGCCTGGTTCATCAACGAGGTCTTCGCCGACGTCGGGGCCAGGCACGAACGCTACGGCAGCTCGGTGAAGCTGCTCGAGCCGAACATCAAGAAGAGTGCGGGAGGACTTCGGGATCTGCAGGCCGCGTTCTGGCTTCACCGGGGGACCGATCCCCGTTTCTTCGCGCCGGCCGAACCGGGCAACCCGGCGATCACGGTGTTCCTGGAAGAGCTCGTGCGTGCAGACACGCTTGCGGCGGACGATCACGCAGCGGCTCTGCGAGCCTTCGAGTTTCTGCTCCAGGCACGGCATGAGATGCACTACCGGCGAGAATCGCTTCACGACACCCTCGAATACGCGCTGCAGGAGCTCGTCGCGGAGGGACTCGGCTTCGGGTCCGAGACCGGACTGCGGGGGGTGGAAGTCTTCATGCGCGAATACTACATCCATGCGCGCACGATCCACCGCCTGCTCACCCAGCTCGGGCAGCAGTTTCGTGAAGCCGTCGAGCCCCTTCGGCCCACCGGTCATCGGGGGGAGTCGATCGGGGCGTCGTTCATCCTCTACGACGACGTACTCTCGGTCGCTCCCGCACTCCGCGAGTTCTCCGACCCTTCGCAGATCTTCGAAGCCTTCGCACTCGCGGCGGAAAACGACGTCGGGCCGGACCTCCGTCTGCAGGGTGCCCTCAAGCGGAGCACCGCCGCTCTTCGTCCTGAGCACGCCCGGTCCCCCGAGCTCGCCGCAATCTTCCGGCGCATCCTCCGCTCACGGCGTGTGGCCAAGACACTCCATGAGATGAACGACCTGGACATCCTCCCCCGCTACATCCCGGAGTTCGGCGGTCTTGTGGCCTTCTTCCAGCACAATGTCTATCACTATTTCACCGCAGACGAGCACACGCTGATCGCCGTCGCACATGCCGAGGCTTTGAGGGAGCAGCAGGGAATCCTGCACGAGGTGTTCAGAAACCTGCGCAGGAAGGACATTCTCTACGCTGCGATCCTGCTTCACGACATCGCAAAGCCGCGCGGGGTGGCCGACCATGAAGTCACCGGCGTGGAAATGTCCCGGGTCATCCTCCAGCGCCTCGGGATGGACGAGATGTTTCCGGACGTCGCGTTCCTCGTCCGCAACCACCTGGTCATGGAACAGACGGCCTTCCGGCGGAACATTCATGATACGGACACGCTCCGGGAATTCGCGGGACGGTTCCCGCGCCCGGAGCTTCTGGATTACCTCTATGTCCTCACCTATGCTGACCTTTCGGCGCTGAACACATCGATCTGGACGGGATGGAAATCGGCGATGCTGCAGGAGCTCTACCAGCGCACCACGGAGGTGCTGCGGAGAAACCTGAGCGGGGAGCAGATCGACGAGTACCACCAGGAGAAGCGCGAGGCGGCCACCGAGACCATCAGTGATGCGCTCAGTGCCACGATGCCTCGCGAAGATGTCGCCCGGCATCTCAAGGGGATGGACAACGCATCGTATTTCGCGCTGTTCACCGAGGAGGAAATCGGACAACACATCCTCCGGGGGGCCGCTGAGGAACCGGTCTCGGCGCTCTTTGCGGAGTCCGAGGGATGCACCGAAGTCACGGTGATCGCACGCGACGCCCCGTTCGCCCTCTCGAAGTTTTGCGCCGTCCTCTCCGTGAACGACGCCAACATTTTCGACGCGAATATCTTCACGCGGGACGACGGATTGATCATCGACCGGTTCCGCGTGAGCGATGCCGCCACCCGGCAGCCGCTTGAGAAGCGAACGTGCGACAAGATTGCATCGGACCTCCGGCTGGTGATGGAGGGGACGGCGGATATCGGTCACCTCTTCCAGGAGCACCACAAGAAATGGAAGCGCCGCCCCAAGCTTCCTTCGAATCCGAACACGCGCACGGAAGTCCGCTTCGAAGACAACCCGCGGTACACGATCATCGATGTCTACGCGGCTGATACCGTCGGCTTTCTCTACCGTGTGACCGAAACCATCTCGGATCTCGGGCTGGACATCTATTTTGCGAAGATCGCGACACGGGTAGACGGCATCGTGGACGCGTTCTACGTGCTTGACCGTTCAGGACACGCGGTGACCGATCGCAGCCGCCGGGAGGTCATCAGGGGACGGATCCTGGAGACGATACAGCGGCTCTCCGGGGAAGGGCTCGGGTAGAATTCATGAACTCTCGGCCGATCGGAGTATTTGACAGCGGCATCGGTGGCCTGACGGTGGTACGGGCGCTGACGCAGCGACTGCCGCACGAGAACATCGTGTATTTCGGTGACACGGCGCGTGTTCCGTACGGGCCCAAATCGCCGCTGGTGGTGCGGGAGTACGCGGCGCAGGACGTGGATTTCCTGATGTCGCAGGGAGTCAAGATGGTCGTTGTCGCCTGCAACACGGTCTCGGCGGTGGCGCTCGATGTCGTCCAGAAGCGGGCCAGGGTGCCCGTTGTGGGCGTGATCCTCCCCGGTGCCAGCGAGGCGGTCAATGCGACGAAGAACAGGAGGGTCGGCATCATCGGCACCAGCGCGACCGTCAACAGCGGCGCCTACACCAACGCGATACGGCAGCTCAACGGAGAGGTCCAGGTGTTTGCGCAGGCATGTCCCCTGTTTGTCCCCCTCGCCGAAGAAGGCTGGACCGATCACAAGGCGACGGCTATGATCGCACGGGAGTACCTTTTTCCGCTGGGGCTCGAAAAGATGGACACCCTTGTCCTGGGATGTACCCACTACCCGGTCCTGCGAAAGGCCATCGAAGCTGCCGTCGGGCCGAAGGTGACCCTTATCGACTCCGGCGCCGCTGCCGCGGTGGAGGTGGAAAAAATGCTGGAGGAACTTGATCTCCGGAACCCGAGCCGTGACCGCCCGAACCTGCAGTTTCACGTGAGCGATGTGCCGGCGAAGTTCAGCGAGGTGGGGGAGCGGTTTCTCGGCCAGTCGATGGGGAAGGTGCACCGGGTCGGGGGCTTTTGAATGCATCACAACGCAATGACGCACACCACCAACGCGAGGGTTCTATGAGCATTCGACCGATTCTTCTCCTCGGGCATCCCGGACTCCGGGTCAACTGCACACGGGTGAAACGGTTCGGCACCACGGACCTGCAGTCCCTTGTGACCGACCTGTGCGAGACATTGGTCGATTTCCGCTTGCGCAACGGATTCGGCCGGGGCATTGCGGCGCCCCAGATAGGCGACCCGCTTCGGGTCATTGTGGTCGATGTCGACACGCCCGTCGCGCTGGTGAACCCCCTGATCACCCGGCGCAGCAGAACGATGATGACGCTGTGGGACGAGTGCTTCTGCTTCCCCGATCTGGCGGTGAAGGTGAAACGCCACCTCTCGATCGAGGTGAGATTCCAGGACGTGGAGGGGAGGAGACATATGATGAAGGCGAAAGGCGGAACGGCCGAACTCCTGCAGCATGAGATCGACCACATCAACGGAGTCCTCGCCGTCGACAGAGCCGTGGACTCTCGCCATATCGTCTACAAATCGGAAATCGAGAAGCTGAAAACGACGAAGAGAAAAGGGGGAATGTAGGGGAGGAAGAGATGCCGTCCGGACTAGGCCGGTCGCTTCCCCCAGTTGCTCCGGAGGCAGTACGCCAGGATTCTCTCCTGATACTCGTTGTAGACGGGGAAGGTGATCCCGCTTCCCCGGAGCAGGTCGTCGGTGTTCCGGGAATTGAAGAGCCTGTCCACGCTGACATAGGGGAGCAGGGTGTCCAGCTGGTTGAGGAGGGCCTCCTCGCGCCCCCGTGTGAGAGATCTCCGCCGCTGGAATTCCTGCTTTGTGACAAACTCCATCGTGCGCGGTTTCTTCAGGGGTGCGCGCGCGTCGAAGTAGGCCGTGGCGCCGAGCACCACCTCTTCCAGGAGCGCCGCGCGGTCCGGACCCGCCGTGACATGGCACACCTTGCCGTTGGCCTCGTCTTTCCCCATGATATGCACCATCACGTCGTCCACCCAGTCGATGGGGACCAGATCCATCCTGGTCCGGGGCGTGCCCGGCACAAAGCTGAGGAGTCCCCGCTGGAGAAGACGGAGGGGGATATAAATGACGTTGAAAGACGATGTCCTTCCGGTCCGGGAATCGCCGATGATGATGCTGGGGCGGAAGATCACCGTGGGGATACGGTCGGCATGGTCGCGGACGATCCGCTCGGATTCGCATTTCGACTGCTCGTAGGTGTTGAAGAAAGTCTGTCCCGTCTCGAGCTCATCTTCGGTGATGGTGCCGGCCCGTTGTCCGGAGACCGATGAGGTGCCGATGTACACCAGGCGCTTCAGCCTCCCCCGCGCCACGCACCTCTGTGCGATCGAAAGGATCGTCTTCGTCCCGCCGCAATTGATCGCGCGGGCTTCATCGATCGGATGGTCGAACCGGGTGGTCGCGGCGCCGTGGATGATGTAGGTCGTCTCCCTCTCGAGACGGTCGAGCTCGCTTGGGGCGAGCCCGAGCCGATCAAGCGTCGCGTCGCCCCGGAGGCCGCGGATGCGTGCGGGGGCGTCAGGGATACCACCCCCGGCCGCGATGTGCGCCGCGATCGCCTCCGCGCGCGAAGTCGCCTCCGCGTCGTTTTCGCCGCGGACCAGCAGCGTGATGGTCGACCCGGGAAAACGCGCGAGGATCCTGGGTATCAGATTGGTGCCGACGAGTCCGGTGCCGCCGGTGATGAAGAAGTTCTCAGGCATCGCCCGTGGGAATGGTGGCTCCGTGTGAAGGGTGAGAAGAAGGATCTGGTGAATTGGGCGGCTGTCGCCGAATTCCGCTCTAAAATACGGCTTAATCACCCCCGGTGCAAATTGGAATCGCGCCAATTAATCTTTATATTTACATAATTATGCCGTTTGTTCCTTCGTATATTGCCCTGCACCGCTCCGGCGAGCTCCGCCGGCGGGCCGATGAGCTTGAGGCGATGCTCACGTCGTGCACGATCTGCCCGCACGACTGCGGCAACAACCGCCGGGAGGACGAGCTCGCACGGTGCTACTCCGGCTCTCGTCCGGTCGTCTCAGCCTTCACCCCCCACTTCGGAGAGGAACCGGCGCTTGTCGGCACGCACGGCGTCGGCAACATCTTCTTCGGCAACTGCAATCTCCGCTGTGTCTACTGCCAGAACCACCTGATCAGCCAGAACCACAGGGAAGAGCGGAAAAACGAGATCAGCATCGAACGACTCGCCGCGATCATGCTCGAATTGCAGGACCAGGGGTGCCATGAGATCGGACTAGTGTCGCCGACCCATTTCGTCCCGCAGATCGTCAGGGCGGTCGACATCGCGGCGGCCGCGGGCCTCGCCCGTCCCCTCATTTATAACACCAACGCCTACGACGCCGTCAAGGTGCTCGAGCTGCTCGACGGCGTGATCGATATCTATCTGCCCGACCTGAAATACGCGGACGACGAATTGGGCTATCGCTATTCCAAGATCAGGGAGTATTCCCGCTTTGCACGCGCGGCGCTCCTCGAAATGCACCGGCAGGTAGGGAGCCGTCTGCTCGTGGGGGAGGACGGACTTGTGAAGAGGGGGCTGATCATCCGGCACCTTGTCCTCCCGAACGATATGGCCGGGAGCAGGGACACGCTCGCGTGGGTGCGTCAGGGGCTCGGTGCGCAGACGACGCTGAGCGTCATGTCGCAGTACTTTCCGACCCACGCGGCGGCGGGGATCCCTTTGCTCGACAGAAGACTCCGCCCGGGTGAGTATGACAGCGTGCTGGGACTGCTCGAGAGGAACGGGATGGAGAACGGCTGGGTGCAGGAGTTTGAAGCCTCGGAGTATTACAGGCCGGAATTCCAGAACCGGGACCGGCCGTTCACGGGGGGAGCCGACAATAACACCTAACGCAGAAGGAACGGAGGAATCTCTATGACACCTGAAGAACGCCACAGGAAGATCGAACGGATCCGGGCCCTGCCCGCTGCGCTCGAATCAGCGGTGCGCGGACTGGACGACGCACAGCTCGATACGCCCTACCGCCTCGGCGGATGGACGGTCCGGCAGGTGGTCCACCATCTTGCCGACTCGCACCTGAACGCGTTTATCCGGATGAAGCTGATCGTCACCGAGGAGAAACCGACTCTCAAGCCGTACGATCAGAATGCCTGGGCGGCCCTTTCGGATACCACACAGATGCCGGTCGGGGCCTCGCTGGAAATACTCCGGGGTCTGCACGGCCGGTGGTGCACGCTGCTGGAAAGCGTACCGGAGAGTGCGTGGTCGCGGCTCGCATTCCATCCCGAGCGGGGCGAGCTGACCCTCGAAAGCCAGGTCAATACGTATGCCGGACACGGCGATAAGCACGTCGAGCACATCATGAGTCTCCGGCGTGCGCGGGGATGGTAGCGGAGACCGCCGTCCCCTTCTGTTCACTCTCTAACAGTCACGGTCCTCACACGAGTAGGATGCCGATGTCATGTCGATTGCTTATGGCGGCGCTGATAGTCGTCGTCGCCGCTGAGGGAAGTGCGCAGCAGGCGACGCGGTCGCCCTCCCCTGTGCTTCCTGCGGGAGGGCCTTCCCTCTGGATTTTCGGAGGGATGTCATGGCCCCTCTCACGGAGCGGATTCACGGAATACTGGCAGGCGGGACCGGCCGGTGCGGTGGACTTCACGACCAATGTCTCCCGCAGGCTGTCCGTGGGGATCGAACTCGATGCCGCGGCATACTGGTTTCGCGCGGAGAAGTTCGTCGCGTCCCACCCGGGTGTGCCTCTGAGGAATACGCCCGTGGCGATGATCAACATCGCGCTCATCGGGCGGTACGAACTTATGAAGGGGAAAAAGTTCGGGCCCTACATCGGCCTGGCTCTCGGCGCCGTGCGCATAACGGAGGCAGTGTACCAGCAGATCGTGGATTCGGTTCGTGTGACGTATTACAGCATTCCGGCGAAGACACGCCTCACCATGGCCTGCATCGGTGGCGCCGAGTACAAGGTCAGCCGGAAGTTCGCTCTTGACGGGGAAGCCAGGCTGATGTACGTACACCACGATCCCGACGTCGGTTTGACGCTGACAGTGCGGGCCGGCGTCAGGTTCACGCTCTGAGGAGCTCGCCCACCACGTTCGTTCGTCATCTCCCAACGGTCGTCTGCCATGGACAGTGATCATCTTCTCTCGATTTTCCGCGATTCGCGGGCTCTTCTCGAAGGGCATTTTCAGCTGACGTCGGGGCTGCACAGCGACCGGTATTTCCAGTGTGCGAAGGTGCTGCAGTTTCCGCACTACACGGAGCTCCTCTGTGGCGAGATCGCCGCTCAATTCCGGGCGGCTTCCCTGGACGTCGTGATTGCACCGGCGCTCGGCGGTATTGTCGTGGGACAGGAGGTGGGACGACAGCTCCGAGTCCGGACCCTCTTTGCAGAACGCAAGGAGAAGGTCATGCAGCTTCGCCGCGGATTTCACATTGAACCGGGGGAGCGTGTTCTCGTCTGCGAGGATGTGGTGACCACCGGCGGCTCGGTGATGGAGGTGATTGAGATTGTCACCGGGCTTGGCGGCATCGTCGCCGGCGCCGCCTTCATCGTCGATCGGAGCGGCGGCAAGGTCAGGTTCTCCCTGGCCCCGGGGGGGAAGCAGTATTCCCTCATGCAGATGGACGCCGTGGCCTTTCCCCCCGAACGATGTCCCCTGTGTGAACAAGGGGTCCCCCTGGTGAAGCCGGGGAGCAGGGGGAATGCCTAGGGAATCGCGGGCCCCCGAAAGCAGCGGGTCGACATCATCCACCAAAAAGCTCCTGATGGAACTCAAACAGATCTCGCGCAATGTGGTCTACACGGGACGGGTCATCGACCTCATCGTGGATACGGTCGAGTATCCCTCCGGGAACCGGGGGGTACGGGAGGTGGCGAAACACCCTGGGGGTGCGGTCACCGTCCCGGTTCTGGACGACGGCCGGGTCATCCTCGTGACGCAGTTCCGATATCCGCTCGGGCGGCGCGTGACCGAACTCCCCGCAGGGAAACTCTCCCCGGGGGAGGACCCGAAAGCCGCCGCCGCCCGGGAGCTGACGGAGGAAACCGGCTACAGCGCCGGCTCGCTCGACCATCTTGTCACCGTGTACAGCACGCCGGGGTTCTGCGACGAAGAACTCCACATCTTTCTGGCACGAGGACTGACCTCTCACCCCGCCGGAACCCGGCGGGAGGAAGGGGAACTCTCGATGACGATCGAAGCGATACCGTTTGGAGACGCGGTAGCGCGGGCGTTGCGGGGTGAAATCCCGGACGCGAAGACGATCGTGGGGCTTCTTCTGGCGGAACGCCGGTTGAACGGTCGCTGATTCTACGGATCACTTTTTTCACTCGCTGCGGATCTCATTGCCCATCACCAACATCATATTCGATTTTGACGGCACACTGGCGGACTCCAGGCGGGACATCGCGGGTGCGCAGCTCTGGGTCCTGGGGCAACTCGGCGTCGACGGGTTCCGGGAAGAGGACCTCTATCCCCATATCGGCAAGACGCTGGAGGAGACGTTCGAGCGAGTCCTGCCGGCCACCATGCACCACCGGATTGCCCACGCCGCCCGGATGTATTCGGAGTACTACCCGCAGCGATCGCTGCTGACGACGCGGTTGTTTCCCGGTGTTCGCGAGACCCTTGAGATTCTCCGTTCGGGTGGAACGAAGATGGCGGTCGCTTCGACAAAACGGGGGGCCGGAATCCGGAGGGCAACGGAGCATTTCGGCATCACCGGGCTTTTCGCCCAGCTGCAGGGAAGCGACGGAATTCCCTACAAGCCGGATCCCTTCATCATCAATAAAATCATCGGCGATCAGAGGTGGGACAGACGTGCGACCATCATGGTCGGCGATACGGACAACGATGTCAAGGCGGGGAAGAACGCAGGGATCGCAACCTGTGCCGTCACCTATGGTTCGTTCAGCCGGGAAGAACTCCGCCCGCACACCCCCGATTTCATTATTGACGGGTTCCCGGCCCTCCTGGCGGTGGTCGCGCAGGGCCCGCATCTTCTCCCCCCCGAGGTCCCATGAACCCGGTGGAACTGATCCGCAAGAAGCGCAGCGGTGGCGTCCTCTCGCGGGGCGAGATCGAGTCATTCATCGGCGGCTACGTCACCGGCCGGATTCCCGACTACCAGATGAGCGCTTTTCTCATGGCGGTGTATTTCAAGGGAATGGGACCGGAGGAAACGGCGACATTCACCGACGTGATGCTGCACTCCGGGACCGTCGTGGATCTCTCCTCCATTCCAGGGCGCAAAGTGGACAAACATTCCACCGGCGGAGTGGGAGACAAGGTCTCCCTGATCCTCGCACCGATGGTCGCCGCCTGTGGTGTCCCCGTCCCCATGATCTCGGGGCGGGGACTCGGCCACACGGGCGGGACGCTTGACAAGCTCGAGGCCATCCCCGGGTTCAGGACGGACCTGACGATCGATGAGTACAGGGAGGTCATCCGCACAACGGGACTCGTGCTCGTCGGTCAGACGGCGGAGATAGCGCCCGCCGACAAACGCATGTACGCGCTGCGTGACGTCACAGCGACCGTCGAGTCGATCCCCCTCATTGCCGGGAGCATCATGAGCAAGAAACTCGCCGCGGGGATCGACGCGCTGGTCCTCGATATCAAGACCGGCAACGGCGCATTCATGCAGTCATATGACGATGCCGCGGCTCTGGCACGTACCCTCGTCGGCATCGGTACGACGTGCGGAAAGGAAACGGTCGGGTTCATCACCGGCATGGATCAGCCGCTCGGGCTGGCGATCGGCAACTGGTGCGAGGTGATGGAGTCGGTCGACTGTCTCCGGGGCAAGAATATTCCTGATCTGATGGAGGTCTCGTTCGTCCTCGGGGGGGCGATGGTCCATCTTGGAGGAAAGGCAGCGAGCATTGCTGAGGGCATGGCACAGTGTCGCTCGGCGATCTGGTCGGGGGCGGCATATGAAAAATTTCTGCAGATTGTGGAACGCCAGGGGGGTGATACCTCGTTCATCAAAGAGCCCGGAACATATCCCCGCTCGAAGCACGCCGTCGAGGTCCGCTCGCCGGCCGCTGGCTATGTGACCGGATTCGCGACGATGCGCATCGGCGTCCTGGCGGTCGAGCTGGGGGCCGGACGTCTCGCCGTGGGGGATGTGCTCGACCCGAAGGCGGGGATTCTCCTTGCGAAGAAGCTCGGTGATCGTGTCGAGAAGGGGGATCTTCTTGCGATCGTCCACACGGACCGGGACGATGTGCTGGAACGGGCCTCCCGCGACATCGTTTCCAGCATGACGCTGGGCCCCGGGCCGGCCGAACGGCATGCGTGCATCCGCGCCTATGTCGATCGGGGGGGTGTGCATCCGTGGGCCACCCCCGAAACCTACTGACTATCAGCAAAGGATCTGGGCCAAGAGACGTCAAACCTGATCACGAACTCCGGAAGGGAAGAAGGAATGCCTGCCGTCACTTTGTACAACGAACACCGCACGATCGACGCCGACGCCGGTGTGAACCTGCGTGAACTGATGCTCCGCGTCGGGGTCTCCCCCTACCGGGGGCTCGACATGGTGCTCAATTGCCGCGGACACAATATCTGCGGGACCTGTGCGGTGGAGCTGGTGGACGGGAAGGGAGCCGGGCCGAGGACGCAGGAGGAGGAATCGACGCTGAGGGGGAGCCTTGCGATCGCGCACGAGGTCGGCAAGAATCTGCGTCTTTCCTGCCAGACAAAGGTGATGGGGGATATGACGGTGAAGACACGTCCGTCCCGCCCTGTTGACCGGGAGGCGACGAAAGAGAGGCTCCTGTTTGTCGGCATCGCGGTCCTCTTCGGGATCGCGTTTCTGGGGACGTTCGGGTTTCTGTTCCTCGACATGATCAAGAAGTTCTGACGTCGTGGGGGGGACCGCTTTACCCCCCCCCCCCTCGTCGGTTATGCGTGGGGTGAGGACCGGTTCAGAATCCCGACCATGGCGCCGTGGATCAAACCGTTCGACGCGACGATCCTTTTCCTGTAGATGTCCAACCGCGCGCCGGCGTAGTCGCTGACCGTGCCACCGGCCTCCGTCACCAGCAAGATCCCCGCCGCCATGTCCCAGGGGTTCAGGCTCACCTCCCAGTACCCGTCGAATCGCCCGGCGGCAATGTAGGCAAGGTCAATCGCGGCTGATCCGAGACGCCGGACTCCCCGTGCCTCCATCAGGAATTTTACGAAGTCCTCGACCGTGTGACCGGGGTTCTCCGCGAGGTCATACGGAAATCCCGTCACCACGAGGCTGTTGATAAGCTCGGTCGAGCCGGAGACCTTCATCCGATTCCCGTTCACGTACGCCCCCCCCCCCTTCTCCGCGGTGAAGAGCTCGTCGTGGTTCGGGTCATAGACGACGCCCGTAACGATTTCCCCCTTTCGCTCGATACCGATGGAGACGTTAAAGATCGGCACGCCATGCAGGAAGTTCGTCGTCCCGTCGAGCGGGTCAATGATCCACGTGTACTCGGACGTCGCACCGCTGGGGCCGCTCTCCTCGGCGAGGATGGCGTGGCCGGGATAGTGACGTCTGATGATGCTGATGATCCGTTCTTCCGCCCCCTTGTCGATTTCTGAAACGAGGTTCCGCGCTTCGCCCTGCTTGACCTCGACGGTGCGCACGTTGCCGACGTTTTCTTTGAGGAACCGGCCCGCCTCGCGTGCGGCTTCAATGGCGACCTTGAGCATGTTGTCCGTCCGCTCCATGATAATGTGGGATGTCAAGATACCAAAAACCTCCTGAGGATGCCATATTGAAAATCAGTGGTCTTTTCCGTAGGTTAAACATCCATGTACAACGACGGGAGTTTATGCGCACCATTGGTGTCCTTCTTTTGATCTCTGTTCTGTTGACCGGTTGCAGCCGGAATGAGCCTGACCGCCCCGCACGTCCGCCGATCCGTGTCGAATCCCTTGCCATTGTTGCCCGCGGCGGAGAGCGCTCGTACATGCAATCGGACAGGGAAGGAGGGTTCCTCGTCGGGGTGGTGGGGGGGCGTGCGGACGCCGACCGATGGACGGTGGAGGGTCTGGAAGTGGTGCGGGGTCTCGTCATTGAAACGCCGGACGGGACCCTGACCGCTGACCGGCTCGATTCGGCCAGAATTCTCCCGTATGCAACAGAGAAATTTTATGCCGGGGGGACGGAGGTGGTTCTTTCGGTGCTTGAGGGAGTCAACGGGATCAGAACGCACGGGTTTGGCATCCGCGTGCGTTCGGGCCGTCCCGGCAGGACGACGGTCCGGGTCCTTCCGGGGAGTGACCTGCGAACCGCGGCGCCGCATCCCGCGGGGGACCACATGGTCTGGACGCTCAACGACGGCCGATCCCTGATCCTCTCCGGAGACCACAGCGGACATGCAATCGCGGGAGGGGTCGACACATCGGGCGAGGCCCGGTTCGTGCTTGTCGTCGTGGAGAAGGGGAAGCCTTTCGCCGTTGCGACGGAACTTCTTGCCGCGTTTGACACAATGGCATCAGCGCGGAAATCACGCATGGAGAAGTTCCTCAACGCCTCGTACGTTCGCACGTCAGATGACACCCTCACACAGGCCCTGCAATGGATGAAACTGTCCCTGGACGGGTTGATGATCGATCAGCGGGACACCTTCGCCGTGGCGGGACTTCCCTGGGACGGCTCGATGGATTTGCGTGCGAATGCGCAGTCGATCGCGGGCCTGGGGCTTGCCACCGGCGACTATCCCCGGACCGCGGCCATTCTTCGTTCGCTCGCACGTTATCAGGATAGACGGCCGGGGAGCGGGACCTACGGGCGTCTGGCGGACCGGGTGGCCGGGGGGCACGCAACCTACGCCGGAGCGGATGTGGCGCCCTGGTTTGTGCGGGAGCTCTACGAACATGTCGTTTACTCCAACGACACGGCACTAGTCCGGTTGTTGTACCCCGCCGTCCGCATGAGTCTCGACGGGACGTACGGGTCTCATACCGACCGGTTCAACTTCCTGACGCACGGTCCGTACGAAACCTGGATGACCCGGAGCCCCCGCGGCAACCGCGCCGTTGAAATGCAGCTGCTCTGGTATTTTCAGCAGATGATAGGCTCGTATATTGCCACCTTTCTCGGCGACACCGCGCGCGCGGGGAAATGGTGGAGGTCTTCCGTTGAGACATCGGACAATTTTGCGCTACAGTTCGCCGACACCGCGGCGAAGACCCTTGCGGACCACCTGACCCCCGGGGGAGAGAAGGGTCCCGGCCTGCGTCCGAACGGTATCATGTGCCTGGAAATGCTCGAAAAGGAACCGATGAGGTACGGTGTGACGCTGGCGACCGTACGGAACCTGATGCTGCCGTACGGGGTGAGCACGCTGGCCGGCGGGGCCATCTCGGGGAATCCGTCTTATGACGGTCCGGCGTGGACGTGGCTGGCGGGGCCGGTCACCTATGCGTTGACCCGCTACGACCGGCAGGACTTGGGCTACATCCTCACGAAGTCGATGGCCCGCGTTGCGCTGACGGAAGATATGGCCGGCACCCTTCCGGCGATCCTCGGACCCGGGCCGGTGGGGGTGCGTGCATCGCTGGTCGGGATGGCGGAGTACGTCCGGACCTTCTATCAGGACTATCTCGGCCTGCGCGTGGATCTTGCGGCGAACGCCATCACCATCCAGCCAAAGCTTCCGGAGGAACTCACCGAGGTGGAATTCAGCGTCTACGCCGGGGCGCACCGGATCGACGGTTCCTACCGAAGGACGAAGGAGGAAGGGCGGATTCTTCTCGACGCCCCGGATCTCCCCGGCGCGATGAAAGTGAACGTCCTCTGGATGATGGACAACGGCAACGCCTGGCGCGGGACGGCCTCTCTGACCGGGGGAAGACCCTTCACCCTGGTGCTGCGGCAGGACGATGCGCTGCTGTTCCGGGGCGACGAGGTGGTGGAGCTTGCGGGAAAGCGGCTGCTGAAGAATTTCTCGCAGAAGACGTCGGCGGCGGAGCTGACCTTCTCGGGTCGCTGACCCTCGGGTCGTTGACCCTCGGGTCACTGATCCCTCGGGTCACTGATCCCGGGAGCGTTTCTTTCGCAGGAGGGCTTTCTTGATCTGTTCGGCCCGGGGACGGATCATGCGGAATCGAAGCGTGACGCTGTCGCCGTCATAGCGTGTTTCCAGCACCTCCCCGCCGTCGTGCACCTGCGACATGAGCTCATAGTCGTTCTGTCCGAAGGTCATCGTTTCCTCGGCGATCGTCCCCTCCAGAAGCGACGTCACCTGAGCGACGAGCCCCGTCATATTGATTCCCCGCGATGCAGAGATACACACCGCGTTGTTGAAGTTCGCTCCCACGTAGGGTACGATGTTCCGGTTGTCCACACGGTCCACCTTGTTGAATACATGGACCGTGGGCTTGCCCTGGGCGCCGATGTCCTCCAGTGTCTCGTTGACGACCGCGATCTGTTCCTCGAACAGTGGATGGCTCAGATCGACCACATGGAGGAGGATGTCCGCTTCCCGGACCTCGTCGAGGGTGCTTTTGAAGGAGGCGACGAGATTATGGGGGAGTTTCCTGATGAAGCCGACGGTATCGGACATCAGGAGCCGATGGGCCGGGGTGAGTGATACGGCCCTCACCGTTGAATCCAGCGTGGCGAAAAGCTGGTCCTGCACGAACACGTCGGCCCCCGTGAACCAGTTCAGCAGGGTCGACTTTCCCGCATTGGTGTATCCCACGAGCGCGGCCCGGGGGAGGTTCTCCCGCCCTTTCCGCTGCACCTCCCTTTCCTTGCCGATGTCCCTGAGTTTCGTGTGGAGCCTGGCGATCTTCGTCCGAATCGCGCGCCGGTCGGTTTCGATCTGCGTCTCTCCGGGCCCCTTCGTTCCTATACCGCCGAATTGCTTCGAGAGATGCGTCCACTGGCGGGTCAGCCGGGGGAGCATGTACTGGAGCTGGGCAAGTTCGACCTGTGTCTTCGCCTCGTTGGTGCGGGCCCGTGAGGCGAAGATGTCAAGAATGATTCCGCTCCTGTCGATGATCTTGCATTTAATGAGTTTTTCGAGATTGCGCACCTGGACCGAGGACAGATCGTCGTCGAAGATCACGAGGTCGATTCTTTTCTCCTCGACCAGCCAGGAAATCTCTTCGGCCTTTCCCTTGCCGATGAAGAATGCCGCGTCGATCGACTTCCGTTCCTGCAGGATCTTGTGAAGGACGTCCGCTCCGGCCGAATCGGCGAGAAGAGCAAGCTCTTCGAGATAGTCCTCCACGCGGGTACGCCGCTGGTCGGCGGTGGCCACGCCGACGAGGATTGCCTTTTCCCGGACTGATGTCGATTGCATGGTCATGCTGCACTGCCTCCTGGCCTTTGTCTGGACGCCCGGCCGACGGCCATTTCGGCCAGCGCGACCAGAGCTGCGAGCATGAGAAACTGTTTCCACAGTTCGATGCCGTACCGGGACAGGCGAATGCTCTCCGCCGGCTCCTGGCCGGGGGCGATGCGACGGACGTTGTCCTGTGTGATGCCGGATCTCTTCCAGAACGACGCGAGCTCGTCATCGCTGGCCGGTCGCAGGTCCGATTCCGTTGTCGCAATGTTGACCGCCGCCGCGGCGATCGCACGGTCTGACGGCTGTTCGCCAGAGCGTTCGCGCCTGAGAACATACACGCCCGGTTCTTCTGCCGCAGACGACGTGAAGAGGGCTAATCCTGTCGAGGCCTGCATGCGGGGAACGATGCGTTGGGCGTTGCCGTCAGGTCCCGTGAGCGTATAGATGTCACGGTCGGTGAAGTCCCGCAGCCGCACGCTCAACTCCAACGGGGCGCCCGCGACCAGCGTGGACGCGGGGCCCATTCCACCGGCCAGGTACCTCACGGCACGGTGCAGGAGGGGAGCGAACAGCCCCTTCACGGGGAAGTCCGACCATCCGACGCCCGCCTCGACCGCAAACAGAAGGACCCGCCCGGCACCGGCGCTGTACTCCTCGAGGAAAGGCCTGCCGTCCGACATCACGATGACGGTCGTCCCGCGATCACCGGCGAGGAGAGGGAGCGTAGTGACGATGCGCGGGGATTCAACGGCAGGGCGTTTCTTGCGGAGCCCCGAGCCCGCGTCGAACATCCCTTCGAAGAGGGGGTGATTGTAGTCGACCGAGGCGAAGGAGAGGAAGTTTCCGGGTCCTTGCGTCGAGGGTCCGCCGGTCAGACCTGGAAGACCGAGTTCGGCGAAGAGTCCCTCATTGTACAGCGGAATCCGGGATTCGGCCCCCGGGAAGACGATCAGTCCCCCTCCTCCGTTGACGAATCGGGCGATCCGGCGTGAAGGGGCGGGAAGAAGTCCGCGCAGCCCGCAGAGGATCACCACGTCCTGGCGGTCGATATCCACTGATGGAAACTCCGCTTCCGTTATCGTCCGGACAGTGAGGTTCCCTGCGAGGGTGGAATCCCCGGCGAGGGCGAGGGCGGCGAACGACGTCGCGGTCGAGCCCGGTCCGACCAGAAGCACGCTGATGTCATCCGGAACCTCCAGCGTAAAATACCGTCGGTTGTCGGGTTCGAACATGTCATCCTGGATCTCGACAAATCCTTCCATTATTCCCCGCCGCTTCGGCGTGACGTCAAATTCTTGGTCGCCGACCCCCTGCGCGGCCAGGTCCAGTCCCCTCTGGGCCACCCTGCTCCCGTCGAGATACACGCTCGCCAGCGCTCCCCGGAGCGGGGTCCCGGCGAAATTCCCCGTTTGCGTCGCGATCCGCACGGGCTTTTTTTCAGAGAGAATGCGGGTGGTCACCGTGGCGGAGAGGATGCCGGCGTTGTCGCGGAGCGACGGGGGGGAAGCCAGAAGAAATACCCGTGCCCCCTCATCGAAAGCGCGGACGCTGTCCCCTTCACTCTTCCCACCGGCAAACTGTGAGGCCTGCCCGTCGGTGATCAGCACGACCTCCTTGTTCGCATCGGCCGAGGCCGCCAGGATCTCCCCGGCGCGGCGGAGTCCCCCGTGAAAGGAGACGGTCGCGAAGGAGGGAGTCATGCGTGTGATGGCGGCCGCCGCAGAGGAGGGCCTCCATGGGGCCGGAAGAGGTCCGCCGGGTCGAGCCTCCGACAGGGGGATCAAGAAAAGGTGGTCGCCGTCCCGGGCAAGACCTGCGACCGTCAGGGCGGACTGCTGTGCACGCGTGAACGAAGCGCCCCGCTCGTCCCGTGCTGCCATGCTCGGTGAATCGTCCAGAATGATGACCATCGTGCTCGCTGCGTCCGTCCCGCCGACCCCGGCGAGAGACCCGCGGAGAGCGGGGCGTGAAAACGCGAGGACGAGGCATGCGATCAGCAGCATGCGGAGCACGAGGAGCATGAGCTGGCGAACGCGGACGCGGTGCATCGATGTTTTCTGCAGCTCCTTCAGGAAGCGGAGCGAACTGAACTCGATCGTCCGGAGCTTGCGCAGATTCAGGAGGTGGAGGACGAGCGGGATTGCCGCGGCGGCGAGACCAAAGAGGACGAGTGGGTTCAGAAATGTCATCTTTGAAAAGAAGAGAAAAATATGGGCGAAATGCAACTTGACTCTCCCGTTGATGTGGGATATATTTAAAGCAGGCAGGTTTCGTCCATTTGGACCCATCCCGTTCACCCCTCGCGCATCCTGACCCCCATGCGGCATCGGTACCGTTGTCCGGTTCTCCTTTGGTTGCTCATCGCCCTGCATGCCGTCCCGGGAGAATCGGGAGAGACCATAACGGTCCGCCCCCGATTTGACGAAAAACGTCACCCCGGCAGGCTTTTCTTTCCCCATCACGACGTCACGCGTCCGAGGATAGCGCTCGTCCTAACCGGGGGGGGCGCGCGGGGTGCTGCCCAGATCGGCGTTCTGCGCGTTCTGGAACGATACAACATCCCGGTCGACTTCATCGCGGCCACCAGCATGGGGGCGATCATCGGCGGTCTTTATGCCTCCGGCTACACCGTCGATGAGCTGGATTCGCTGGCCCGCAGGACGGATTGGGATGACGTGCTTTCACTGACGGAGGACCGGAAACGGAGCGAACTGTTCGTCGACCAAAAGATCGCCGGCGACCGGAGTTTTCTCGCGGTCCGTTTCGAGGATTTCACCCCCGTGTTGCCGACGGCGGTCTCGAGCGGGCAACGGCTGACGGACTTTCTCAATACCCAGACGCTGCAGGCGCTCTACCACCCTTTTCCCGATTTTGACAAACTGAAGATTCCTTTCCGTGCGGTGGCGACCGACCTCGTGTCGGGAAAGCGGGTCGTTCTTTCCGAAGGACCTCTTGCGGAGGCTCTTCGTGCCAGCGCGACGGTTCCCCTTCTTTTCAGCCCGATCGAGAAGGACACCATGCGCCTGATCGACGGCGGCCTCGTGGCGAATATCCCTGTTGACGTGGCGCGCGAGGCGGGCTATGACATCGTGATCGTCGTGAACTCGACGAGCGGTCTGCGGACGATCGACGAAATGAACGCTCCGTGGCAGACCGCCGACCAGATCATGGGCATCATGATGAAAGTCCTCAACGAGCGGCAGCTCGGGGGAGCCGACATCGTGATCACTCCCCCGGTTGGAACGCACCGCTCGTCGGATTTCCGCGGCCTGGACACGGTCATCCGTGCGGGAGAGTCCGCGGCGGAACAGAGCATTCCGGCCATTCTGTCGCTCTACGCACGCAAGCGGGGTGAGTTGTCGCAGCTCCAGGACAGCTCGTCTGCGGTCTTCACCCCGACGGCCGTATTGTTTGAGGGGGGGGCGATGCCCGATTCTCTTCGTCGCCGCCTCGAAGAAGGTAACCGGTGGAAACCGCTCACCATGAGGGGTGTCCGGCGACAGATTGAAGATGTGTATCAGACGGGCGACTACCGGGACGTGTCTGCGGAGATGAGGACCGGCACCGCGGGAACGAGTCTGACGTTCACCGTGACACCCAACCCTTTGCTCACGTCGGTCGTCTTCGAGGGGTCGCGCCTGGTCCCTGCGGAGGACCTTGAGGAAGTCTTCGCCCCCTTGCGGGGCAAACCTCTGAACGACGGCACAGCGGGGGACGCCCTGGAGCGGTTGCTCCGTCTCTACCGTGCCCGTGGGTACTCGCTTGCCCGCGTGGACACGGTGATGTTCGACGAGCGATCCGGCGCCCTCCGGGTACGCCTGAACGAAGGGGTGATCCATGTGGTGGATGTGCAGGGGGGGGTACGAACGCGGGATTCTTTCGTTCTCCGCGAATTCCCGCTCGTGCCGGGAGATGTTTTTCAAATCGACAAAGCGCGACACGGGCTAAGCAACATCAACAGCACCTCCCTCTTCGAATTTGTCTATCTCGAGGTCACCTATGATGCCGACCGTCCCGTTCTGACGATCCGTCTTAAGGAGCGGCCGTCGCAGCTCGTCCGTTTCGGCCTGAGGGTGGACAACGAGCGGCTGCTGCAGGGGCTCCTCGACGTTCGTGACGAGAACTTCCAGGGCTCCGGAATGGAACTGGGGATGACGGCGGCAGGAGGGGAGCGCAATTTCGATGCCCTGCTCGAGTACAGGGCGCGTCGTCTTTTCGATTCCTATCTGACCTTCGGGGTGGGAGGGTTCTTCAAGGTCCTCGACAGTTACCTCTATGCAGACGCGTCCCCGACCGAGCCAAACCATTGGAGCCGCGAACAGGTGGGCGAATACCGCGATACCCGCGCCGGGATCAGTCTTGCCTTCGGCAGTCAGCTTGAAAGGCTCGGCAATGCGACAGTCGAGCTTCTCCTGCAGGACGTGCGGATCAGGAGTCTGGACAATGCCGAGGAGCTCGAGGGGCGCTACCGGCTTGCGACGATCCACCTCGGTACGATCGTCGACACCAAGGATCGCTTCCCGTTTCCCACCAGGGGGGTCGGACTGAACCTCTCGTACGAATTTGCCTTCGAAGGCCTGGGGAGCGACATCAGCTATAACTCGCTTCGCATCATGTATGAAACGTACACGACGTGGGGGAGGCACACGTTTCATCCCCGCCTCACGATGGGGTTCGCCGACAAAACCATGCCGTTTGCACAACAGTTCCGGCTCGGCGGACGTGAGAGCTTCTTCGGCGTTCGCGAAGACGACCGGCGGGGGAGGGAGTTGTTGCTCCTGAACGCGGAATACCGTTACTTTCTTCCGTTCCGTATCCTCTTCGGAAGCTACCTCAGCGTCCGGTACGATCTGGGGACAATCTCAGCCGTGCCGGAAGAGCTTAAATTCAGCACCTTGCGGCACGGCATCGGAATTGAACTTGCCCTCGACTCGCCGGTAGGTCAGGCCGCCTTCGCCGTCGGGAAGAGCTTCTACTTCGGGAAGAATCTGCCGGCGAATCCCGTTCAGCAGGGACCGTTTCTGTTCTATTTCATGATCGGTTATCAATTGTAGACGCACCTCACAACGACGAAGGGAGTGCATCAGACATGACGACGAAAGCGCCGTCGCCGGTGGAACCGGCTGAAGGGACGACCCTGGCATCAATCGCGTACGCCGCTGTGAGCGGCATTCCCGCGGCGGAGCCTCATGACTGCGACAGGCTGGGATACAACGTCTGGCGCTGGCTCTCTACCGGGACAGATTCGCTTGAAGAGGCGGTGAAGACCGCCGGCGCCCGGCTGAAGATCAGCGAAGAGGACGCGGTCGGAAGGATCCGCGCGTATCTGCGGGAGAAGGGGATGATGGAATGAGCAGGTCCCCCGGAGCATAGCAGCTCCCGGACCACCAGGGTGGGAGGGCGAACGTATGGAACTTGGACTTCGTGGCAGAGTAGCGATAGTCTGTGCAGCGAGCCGGGGGTTGGGCAAGGCGGCAGCCGCGGGTTTTCCCCGCGAGGGGGCGCACGTCGTCATTTGCTCGCGGGACCGCCGCACACTCATGGAGGCCGCCAACGAGATCCGGGCCGCTGCGGCACCGGGCGTCAAGGTCGAATGCGAGGCGGCGGACGTCACCCGACCCGCCCACATCAGACGGCTGGTGGCAGGGACGCACCGCCTGTTCGGGCGGATTGATATCCTCGTGACAAACGCGGGGGGACCCCCGGTTGCGTCCTTCCCGGAGCTCGACGACGCCGCGTGGCAGAAGGGGATCGATCTTACCCTTCTCAGCACGATCCGCTGCATCCGCGCCGTACTGCCGCATATGACGAAGCAAAAGTGGGGAAGGATCATCAACATCACGTCGGTGGCGGCGAAGCAGCCTGTGGAGGACCTCGTGATCTCTTCCACCGTCCGCCCCGGCGTGCTCGGGCTTGCAAAGGTTCTCGCGAGCCAGTACGGCAAAGAGGGGGTGCTTGTCAATAACGTTGCGCCCGGCTTCATCATGACCGCCCGGCAACAGGAGATCGGCAGGGCGCGCGCCAAGAAGCTCGGGATCACTTATGACGAATACCAGAAGGGGCTCGCCAAGCAGATCCCGCTCGGGCGTCTGGGCTCCCCCGAGGAGCTGGCCGACGTCATTGTGTTCCTTGCCTCGGAGCGGGCAAGCTACGTGAACGGAGCGACGATCAGCGTGGATGGTGGACTCATAAAGGGGCTCTTCTGATGGGTATGGTGACGGAAATGCGCCTCCGCGACGCCGGGGAGGGGGGAGAAAGGTTCAACTACAGGGGGATGCACCGTTATCTCATGACGCTTTTTCCGGCGAGGAAAGGGACGGTGTTGGCGGAGAAGGAGACCGTGATCGCGTTTCTCGATATCCTGCGTCAGACGTCGCGGGACCACTCCTTCGAAGTCTACGCGTACTGCTTTCTTCCGGACCGGCTCGTGATGATCATCAGGGGAAAAAGCGAGGAGGCAGACATGAAGGAATTTCTCTCCGCCTTCCGTGTGAACTCCACCGTCGCCCTGGAGGCGCGGCTGGGAACTCCGGTCTGGGGACGGAAGTATCAGGAACGTGTGCTCCGTCGGATGGAGCAGACGAGAACTGCTGCGGAGCTGATATTCCGCATGCCGGTGAAGGCAGGACTCGCCCCGCGTCCCGCCGCGTACGCCTTTCAGGGATCATTCGTCCTCCCCGGGATTGAAGCCCCGGCACGGTCACCGTCGGCGAAGCGCCGGCCGATATCCCGTGCGCGCGCTGGAGGAGGACCTCCGCGGCGCAGGCCCTCCCGCTAGGTTTCCTGACACCGCCGTGTGCGGATTTCAAGGGCCGCCGGCGTTCTTCCCCGCATAGCGCAGCGCGAGAACAGTAATATCATCCGATTGTGGCGCTTCGCGGGTGTGCTTTTTGATGTCAGCGATGCTCCCGTCCACAATCTCCCGGATGCCTGATCCGTTGGTGGTTTTCAGGTACGCCTCGAGGCGTTCCTCATTGTACTGGCCCATGTCGGCATCCATCGCCTCGATCACACCGTCGGTGTAAATGAAGAGCGTATCCCCCTTTTGCATCTGCAGTTTCTTCGTCTCGAAGTCGACGTGCGGGATCTTTCCCAGGAGCGACCCATCCGTCAGGGGCAGCTGTCCCACCTCTCCCGTCGACCTGACGTGATACGGCGGGGGATGAGCGCCATTGCTGTACTGGACCTCTCCCGTATGGATGTTGATGACCCCGAAACAGACCGTGACGAATGTCGCCTCTTCGCTCTCCGGGATCAGCAGCGTATTGAGTCTCCTCAGCACCTCCCCCGGATGCCCGACCTGATGTGCGATGGCCTTGAGAAGAGTTCTGCTGACGGCCATGTAAATGGCGGCGGGAATTCCTTTGCCCGACACATCGCCCACGGCAAAGGCGAGCCGCGATTCATCAATGAAATAGAAATCGTAAAAGTCCCCCCCCACCTCCTTGGCGGTGATCATCGCGGCGAAGAGGTCAACTTCCGGCCGGTCCGGGAACGGAGGGAAGGTCTTGGGGAGCAGGGACTGCTGAATCCGCGTCGCTGTGCTGAGGTCCCGCTGGACAGCCAGGAGATCGTCGCGCGATTTCAACGCACGCTGAATGACATCAAGGTGCTGAATGGTCTTTTCGACCGTGACTTCCAGATCATGGAAGTCGATCGGTTTCGTGAGAAAATCGAATGCCCCCCGGTTCATGGCCGTCCGGATGTTCTCCATGTCGCCGTACGCCGAGATAATCACGGATTTCATCGCCGGGTTGTTCTTCTGGCTGATCTTCTGCAGAAGGGTCAACCCGTCCATTTCTGGCATGTTGATGTCGGAGAGGATGAGCGAGATCTCCTTGTGCTGATCAAGGACATTCAACGCCTGTACGCCGTTCTGCGCGAATTCAAAACGGAGCTCATCGTC
>Ga0315283_10000698_pt1 | contig 25257 bp, 19 predicted proteins | sample YL17G09_0_MG_FD_204541 | JGI IMG/M metagenome (GOLD analysis project Ga0315283, IMG submission 204541) | Sediment microbial communities from Yellowstone Lake, YNP, Wyoming, USA - YL17G09_0 | ecosystem: Environmental > Aquatic > Freshwater > Lake > Sediment | place: USA: Wyoming | collected...
CGGCCACCCCGGCTGTTATTGCCCCAGCCGCCACCGTCGCCAGCAGACACATGCCGACCGCGGCCCGGGCGGTCAAGAGGTGGGAACGGGAGGCAGGCGTGGCTTGGCCCTCCTCAACCTCGACCTCAACCTCGACCTCTACCTCGACCTCAACCTTGAACTCCTGCTCAACCACCACCCCCGCCGCCGGCGGCGGGGGCGGCACGGACGCGGCGTCGTCCAGGGCGTCCGCCAGCGATTCGGCGGACCGCCCAGATACACTAGAGGTGGAGCGGGTGGGGGCAGCAGGCGGCGCGACGGCAGCCATCGCCACCGCCACGCCCTCCTCCTCAACAACCACGGAGGTAGCTTTTCCTTCCTCTGGGCAGGTGGTGGCCACCACCTCAGCCTTTTTCGCCGCCGGCTCACCCGGAGCAGCAGGCGCGTTGGCGACCGTGTTGGTCGCATCTCCCAACGGAGCGCGCAGCAGGCGGGCCGCCCGCGGGGACACGGCCGCCGCAAAGGCGGCCACCGTGACGACTGCTGCAGCGGCCACGCTGGCTGCTGCGATCGCGACGGCACTGGAGGAGGCCGGGCCCAGGGAGGAGGATGGTGGGGGGAGGGGGCGGGTTGGTGGCGGCGCTGCAGGGGCAGGCGCAGGTGCATCAACGACAGCAGCAGCCTCCTCAATGGCCGCCGCTGCAACTGCCGCAGCTGAGGGCGCGACCGTAGTCGCCGCCGTCGGCGCCCACGGCCCCTTGGCCGCCGTGCCAGCCGAGGCCGCCCCACCCCCGCCCGTCCTGGTCCGGGGTTCCGCCCACCGCCGCCGGGCGGAAAGGACGTGCCCGCTGCTTGTCGACACGGCCGCGGGGGATGGCTGCCGCCGGCCGCCGGACCCGGACGCGCCGCGGCCGCCGCCAGAGACGGAGGGCGAGGACGAGGAGGCGGGTGCGGCCGCCGCAGCCGCGGCCCATATCGTTTCCTCCCACCGGGCGACCGCGGCCTTGGTCGCGGACGCGGACGCGGCCCGGATGGCCGGGCTGGGGCTGGGGCCGGGCGCGGCCGCTGCAGTCGCCGGCGCGGGCGTGGTGGCCGTCAGCAGGCCAGGCGTGGCAGGCAAGCCACCCGCACCAAGGCCACCACCCGCGCTGGTCAAGCGTTCCAGGGCGGCCACCCGGGCGGCCAGGCTGGCCGCCCCGTCGGGCAGGGACGGCGCGGGCGGAGCCGCCCCGTCCCAGTCCGTGGAGGTCGCGCCCACGGCGGACACCGCCCGCCAGGCCGCAAAGGCCGAGGCGGAGCCCGGTGGGGGCTGGTCGGCAGCCAACGCGGGCGCTAGAGCGGGTGCGCCGGGGGCCAGGCGGCTGGTGGTGGCGGTCGTTGCCGTCACCACCGCCGCCTTGCGCGCAGCTTGCGTCGCTATCGCTTTCGGCGGCGGCATATTGGGCTTGTCCGGCCAGGCCGGCAGGCGGAGGCGGGAGGTACTGTTTGTGGTTGATGAGAGAGGAGGAGGGAGGAAGGTCGGTGAGAGAGACAGCTGCGCCTCGCTCGCGTTCAAGAGGCGGGGGGGTGTGGGGGGGGCGGTTCTTCTTTTTTTCAGTGCAATCTCCCGGGCCAGGCAGGCGGATCAGCAGTGCCGCCACGCTATACGCGTGCCCAGGCGGGCGCTCTGGTCCCCCTGCCGGGTGCCCCGCGACGGGTGCATCTGGCTGGCGCTCGCTGCTTGCTTTGAATTCTCTCGGCCTCTGCCTCCCTCACCCGTCGTCGCTCTCGTCGCCGTCCATGTAGGGCGACGCGCCGGACAGGCTCTTGCGCAGGCTGTCAAAGGCGGCGGACCCGCCCTTGGGGAGCGGGGCGGAGGGTGAGGTCATGCGGAGCGCAGCAAGCGGAGGCGAAGAGGAAGTCGGAAATTGGAGTGACCGCTCACAGCGCCGGTCGTTTTTATTGTTTTTCTCCTGTCCATCCCCAATGTCGGAGTACTCGCTGTACGGCGGCGGCGCCCTGCTGCCCCCACCCCCCCCCGGCGGTGGCGGCGTCCAATGGGTCGAGACCTCATACGGCGCGCCCCCGCCGGGCGCGTACGGCGGCGGTGGCGGGCAAATGCCCCCGCCCCCGCCCTACGCCTACGGTGGCGGCGCCTACGGCGGCGGGACCGCCCCGCCGCCGCCGGTGGGCGGCTCGGTCGGTGGCAGCGGGCGGCCCAATTACGAGGACGAGCCGCCGTTGTTGGAAGGCGAGAGATGAAGGAGGGAGAGGGGGAGGTGCGCGGAGGGTGGCGCAAACGCGCACGACGCTCTCAACCTTCTCTCCACTTTTTTCCATCACGCGCACGACTCTCAACCTTCTCTCCACTTTTTTCCATCACGGCACACAGAGCTCGGCATCGACCTGCCGTCCATCCTGCGCAAGTCCGCAGCCGTGCTGACGTGCCGACCCCGGGCGGCGGGCGCGGAGGCGCCCGACCTGGGCGGGCCCCTGCTGTTTGCGGCCGCGCTTGGGGCGGTGCACCTGCTGGTGCGAAGGGGGTGATGTTTTTTTTTTTAAAATAGAGAGAGCTAGCACACGCGCACGCCTCTCTCCTCACACGCCCACCCACCCACCCACACGCAACATCAATAGACATCCAAGCTCCATTTTGGGGTTATCCTGGGCTGGACGGTGGCCGGGTCGGCCGCCGTCTGGGCGGTCGCGGCCGCCCTGGCGTCCGCCGCGGCGGCCGAGGGTGGCGGGTCGTCCGCCTCCGCCTCCGCCTCCGCCTCCGGCGCCGGGCCGGGCATCGGCCTGTACGACACGACCTGCCAGGTCGGGTACGGCTTGCTTCCCCTGGTGGTCTCGTCCGCGGCGGCCCTGCTCCTGCCCCGGGCGCCGGGCGGCGGGGCGGGCGGGGCCGCGCGCGCGCTGGTGTGCGGCGGGGCCGGGTGGGGGGCGCTCTCGGCGGCGGCCCTGGTGTCGGCCCGGGCGCCCGCCTTGCGGCCGCACCGGGCGTTGATTGCGTACCCGTGCGGGCTACTGTATGGCGCGCTGGCGTTGTTGACGCTGTACCACAAGGGGAGGGAGGGTGGGCATGGGGTGGGGAGGCATTATTGAGGAGAGTGCGTCATGCTAATGCTGAGGAGGTCTAAAAAAAACACCACCCCCACCCCCGTCTCTCTATCTCTCTCTCCACCACGCCCTACACACACACACACACGCACGCACACACACGCGCCCGGTGCGTGGGCTACGCGCCTCCCCTCCCTCCCTCCTCCTAACCCGCCTTCCCCACAAACCCGGCCAGCGTCAGCTGCCGCCTCGCCCGTTTGGCAGCGGCCGCGGCGGCCGGCGACCCGCCCGGCCCGGCCCGCCCGCGCGCGACCGCGGCCGCCCACAGCGACTCCTGCTGGGCGGGGTCGACACCGGCCAGGTCAAATGGAAGTGCTTGACCATCAGGTGGCGGTGGTGGAGGCGGAGGCGCCCCGGCCGCCCAGGCGTCGGCCTCGAGCTCCGGCCCCCACCCGTCGTCTGCCTCATCCTCGGCCTCCCGCTTCAGCGGCGGCGGCTTAGGCGCTGCCGCCTCCCCAGCCACGCCCGCTTCGGCTTTTACACCGGGCACCGCATTCTCGGTGTCCGCGGGCGGGGAGGTGGGCGTCCGCGGTGGTGGAGCGGCGGCGGTGGTGGCCATGGTGGTGGCGGCTGGGTTGGCCGCCCCCCCCTCCGCCTGGCGGCTGAAATAGTGCGTCACCCGCCTCCGGGCCGCCGCCACAGCCGTCGGCCCGTCAGGCGCCAGCCCGTCCGCAAAGCGGGCCAGCAGGGTGGCCCGGGCCGCGGGCGTGGTCGCGCCCACCGTCGGGATGAGGGTGCGCGGGCGAAAGGCGGCGACCGCCGCGCACAGCTCGCTGAAGGAGGAGTGCTCGGAATATGGGATCGCGTACGTGACGACGCCCGGGCCGCCCGGGATGGGGCGGGGCCGAAGGGCTGGGGGTGGGGGTGGGGGTTGGGCGCCACCGCCACCCCCCCCCCCGCTGCCTCCCTGCTTCCCGCCCCGCCCGCCCCCTCCGCCTCCCCTGTGCGCCCACCCCGTCGGCCGGATGCCGACAACCCGGTCCCACCGGCCCCGCCCCGCCGCCAGGCGGGCCCGCAGCGCCGGCGGACTGAGGGCGCCGCCCATCGGCACGACGTGGATGCGGGCGGCGGCCGGGTCGGAGCACAGGACGGGCGGGGAGGGGTCGTGGGCGAGGAGGAGGTGGGCAATGCCGGCCGCGGCCGGGCCGAGCGCGCCGGGCATGAGGCGCCCGCTCCTATCCACCAGCCCCACCCGGCGAAGCCGGTCCGCCCGGTCCCTGTCCACCCACACCCGCCACCCCAGGGCGGCCGCGGCGCCCAGGTAAAAGCGTTCCTTGCCGATGCGGTAGGAGCCAACAACGAAAAGAGGGCCTAGGCAGGCGGGCGGGGGTGGGAGAGGGGAGGCAGAGGAGCCTGGGTGTCCGGGCGCGCCGCCGACGCGGACCCCGGCTTCGGCCGCCATCACCACCACCGCCGCAGCCACCGCGTCGGCCTGGGGCGGGAAGGCGTGGGCGGGGGCGGCGTACGTCGTGTCCAGGAGCAGCAGGTCCACCCGGGGCGCGGTCGGGCTGGAGAAGCAGGGGTGCTCCGCCAGGGCCGGGTGGTACCTAAAGTCGCCGGTGTGGACGATGCGGGCGGGGTGGAGGGGGCGGGCGGTCGGGTCGGAGGAGGGGGCGGGGTCGGTCGGGCGGGGCCCCGGGCCCCGGGCGACGGCGACGGCGACGGCGCCTGCGGCTTCTACCCCTCCGCACCTCCGCACCCCACCCTTCGCCCCCTCCTCCTCTGCCGCGGGCACGTCAAAGACCAGGACGACCGCCCCCGGGCAGTGGTTGGCGCACAGGGCGGTCACCACCACGGGCGGCCGGCCCTCCCCGTCCGGGACCGGCGTCGCCACGCCCAGGGGTAGGTACACCACCGCCGCTGGGTCGACCCGGGGCGTGTCGTGGATGATGAGGGCGGCCGTGGCGGGCGAGGCGTACAGGGGGGCCGGGACCCAGGGCGAGCCGGTCACCGCCTCGTCGTGACCGCGGGGCACGCGCGTGCCGAACCCCCGCCCCAGCCCCGTCGTGTGGTCGGAGTGGGCGTGCGTGAGGAAAAAGGCGGTCACGCCGGGCGTCGCCTGGAAGCGGAAGCCGTCGACCAGGAAGCCGGTGCCCGGGATGCGCTTGGCGGCCAGGCGCTGGTCCGCCATGGTGTAAGGGGGCGTGGTGGTGGGGTTCGGGTGGTGGTGAAACAAGGCGTGCGGGGGCGCCGTGTGGTGCGCCGTCCTCTCTCCAGGCGGGAAGCGTTTTTGAGGGTTGGAGAGCGAGCGCATGCGTTGCCGCTCTGTCTTCTCACGCGCGCCGCGAGAGCGAGCTCAAGGCCCGCCTGGTCCCAGAATGTGGGACCCTGCCACTGTCTGGCGACTGGTCAGGGGGCGCGAGGGCGGTGGCGTGTGCATTGACCGCGCGGGGTCCTGTGTGTAGGACCCGCAGGCACACGGCGGTGCAGTGAGCGAGAGGCGAAGTCTCTTTTGTCAAGTTTTGGTTCTAAACTACGAAGGCTCTCTCAACAAAGCGAGCACTCTCTCCCTTCCCGCCGCACAATACACTCGCACACACGACACCACACGCATGCTCACATCAATCTTGCACTCCCATTTCAGAGGAGGGAACAAGGCAAAAAGGAGAGGCACGAGGAGGCAGGCAGGTGGAGGGAAGCAAATGTAGGTGAAGGTTTGAGAAAAATTCTCAACCTTCATCATCTCATTCACGCGGCGGCAGCGCGGTCAGCCCGCCCTTGGCCCGCTTGGGCGCGGGGGCACCCTCCACGCTACCGCCCTCCTCCCGCGGGCGACCAGCCGCCGCCGCCGCCGCCGCGGCCGCATCATCGCGGCGCCGCCGCCCCGCCAGGCCGGCCACCACTTCCGCCAGCACGGCCGCCGCGACGTCGCCCACCCGCTCCAGCGCGGCCAGCTCCCGGGCCACGTAGGTGGCCGGGTCGACCAGGGGCGGCGGGGCGGCGCCCGGGGCGAAGGGTGGCGGGGGTGGCAGGCCGTGGGCGGCGGCGGCCAGGGCGGCCGGGTGGAGGGGCGGGGGCGCGGGGTGGCCGCCGCCGCCGCCGCCGCCGCCGCCCCAGGCACCACCCCCGCCCCCCGCCCCGAGCAGGCCGAGCATCGCGGCCGCGACCGCCGCGCCCGGGTCGTTCTGGTGGGCGCCACCGCCGCCGCCGCTCCCGCCCCCGAGCCGGCTGAGGGCGGCGAAGGTCGCCGCCCCCGCGCTCGCGGCCGCCTCGGCGGGGCGCGGGTCGGCCCGGGCGGCGGCGCCAGGCGGCAGCGGGCCCCTGCCAGGGCCGCCCATCATCACCAGCAGCCCACCCGCGCCGCCCGCGCCGCCTGCCGCCTGGGCGGCGACCTGGGCGGCCGCCGCCGCGTGCGCGGCCTGCGCCACCTGCGAGGCCGTCAGGCGGGTGCCGGATCGGCGGGACCCGGACCGCCGGTTGGTCGGCGGCGCGTACGGTGGGAACTGGTGAGGCGGGAAGGGGGCGGCCGCCGAGGGGCCCCCTCCGCCGCCGCCGCCGCCTGCCCGCCGCGCCGCGCCCGCCAGCAAGCCGCCCGCCCCGCCGGCGCCGCCACCCCCCGCCTCGCGCGCCTGCTGGTGGGTCGCCGCCGCAGACACCGCCGCCGCCGCGGCCGCGCCCGCCGACCCCCGCCACAGGTTGCCCGCCTCCGCGGCGGCCAGGGCGTAGCGTTCGGCTGCATAGGGCGGCAGGTGGCGCACCCGCTCGGCCGAGCCCTGGTAATTCAAGCACCGCTCGCACTTGCACCGCCCGCCGCAGTAGATGGCTGCCTGGAAGCACTCGCAATACTTCTTCAGGCAGTGCGACTTGCGGCAGTTGCAGCCCTTGGCGTGGGAAGCGGCCGGCGCGGCGCCGGCGGCGACCCCCCCGCCCGCCGCGGCCGCGGCCGCGGCGCCCCCGCCCGCCCCGCCCGCACCAATCTTGGGGCGAAAGGCGGCCGGGTTGCGGTCCAGGATGGCTTCTACGGCGGCCTGGCGGACGGCCTCACAGCCCTGGTTGTTGCAGCAGTTGACGCAGTTGCAGGATGAGGACTGGAAAAAACAAACGGGCGGTAGGGGGGGAGGTTGATGAAAAAAATGGAGAGTAAGGAAGGGGTGTGGGTTTTTGGGTGTGTGTGGACACACGCGGTGCTCTCCTCTCTCTCTCTCCCCTCTTCCTTCTCTCTCTTTCTCCTCACCACGCAGTACCGACCGGACGCAAAGCATTCGCAGTACAGCTTCAGGCAGCGCGAGTTCTTGCAGTTGCAGTGCCGGTGCGGGCCGCCGTCAGGTGGGGCGGCGGCGCCTCCGCCGCCGCCGCTGGAGCTGGGCCGGCCGGACGCGCGCCCGGGCGCGGCCGGGCGAGGAGGGTGTGGCGCCTGCTGCTGCTGGTAATGCTGCTGTTGCTGCTGCTGCTCGTGCTGGTGTTGCAGGGAGGCGGCCAGCAGGTTGGCGACGGAGGCCAGGGCGGCCGGGTCGGGGACGGCGCTGGGTCCGGCGGCCTCCGCGCCTGTGCCGCCTCCTCCTCCGCCGCCGCCCGCGCTGGCGCGGGCCAGGAGGGATTGCAGGGCGGCCAAATGGTCGGGGTCACTGCGCGGTGTGTGGGCGGTGAGAATTGAGGATGAGCGGTGTGGGCGTGCGCGCGCGGGGGAGAGAGAGTGCCGCCGCGCCCTCGCGCCCTCGCCAAGGTGGGGGGGGCCGAGCCCGAAGTATGAAAAAGAGAGAGAGAGTCCCGCGCGACCCACGCCGCCCCGCCCGATCTCAATTGGGCCGCCCGCCCCCACCGCCGCCGAGTCAGTTGGCCGTGCAAGCAGAGGAGCGAGGCGGTTGCGGGGTGTGTGAGGTCGATGGGATGGAGGCACGCGGCACGCGCAGCCGGCGCCGACGGCGTGATTTCGGAAAAACGCGCCGGCGCCGGTGCTCAGTCGTGCGCCGCCCCGACCGGCTTGCGGCCAATCCCTGGCAACGCCCGCCCAAGGGACAGGCAGGCATTTTGGTGGGCTTGCCGGGTGAAGCAGTGTGGGGTGGACGGGCGCTGGGGCTCACCCGCCCACGGCGGGCGGGGCACGCAGTGTTTTAAATTCGGGCGTTGCTGTTTTTCCGTCGGTTTGTCCTCACCGCCAGCAACCGCACCCCGCACCCCTTCCTCCTCCCGCCCCACGCACCCCATGGCCGTGTCGCGCCCTAGGTAGGGCTGGGCGGCTGTGGTGATAACAAGTGAGAGGTGCACAGGGAGCCGAGCCGTGAGTGGCGCGGCAGCCGCTAGCCTGCGTTTTTGTATGAGTGAGCACGAAAAGCCACACTGTCTCTCACTCGCCGGATTCGCGACTCACTCTGCCGCGCCCTCACACACACACACGCACGCCATGCTCCGCACCCTCCCCGGCCATGCCACCCGCGGGTGGGCACCCGCGCCCGCGCGCCCACGCCCGCGCGCCCGCGCACGCCCTGCCCCTCGCACCCCCCCGTTGTCTGCGTTCCCCCCTGCCTCATCCTCCTCGCCCAACGACCCCGACACCCCCGTTCCCGGCGACCCGTCCGTCCAGGACGGCCTGGCCGCCATGCTGCGCCTGCAGATCGGGGCAGAGGAGGTCAAGGAACTGGTCGCCCGGGAGGAGGAGAAACTGATCGCGAGCGCGGAAAAGGTCAGATATGATCGAGAGATGGGATGGAAAGAGAGAGGGGGGCCGAGGTTGGGAGCGGGGGCCGCGCTTATGCCTCTCCGTCTCTCAACGTCTCTCTCTCGCTCTCTTCTCTCCTTCTCCTCAGATCAAGGCGGAAGCGGAGGCCATGGCCGCTGAAGCGGCGCAGGCCCGAGAGGCAGCGCTGGACGCAGCGCTGGTGAGTATTTGGAGAGCACGGCGTGAATTCATGACCCCGACCCGACCCGCGCTCTTCCCACTCTCTTTGCACGCCCTTTGGCGGCCACTCCTCCGCAGCCCACCCATCCCGCCTGGACCAGGGAGCGTTCTTGAGGGTGTGGTTGGAATGGCAGTGTGGCGACGGCAGGCCGCGACGGCCGCGAGACGCTCTCCCCTCCCCCCCTCCCCCCCCCTGCTCTCTCCATTTTTCCATTCCATCCCATTCAATCATCACCTCCACCATCCACGCACGCTCAGGCAAACATCAACCGCCTGGCCGACGAGGCCGAAGCCGAGCTGGCCGCCCGGCGGGCGGTCATTGAAGCGGACCGGGCGGAGTTGGAGGCGTTTGAGGCGGACACGGCGGCCGCCCGGAGTGAGGGCCTCTTTTTTGGGGGGCTGCACAAGAACAAGGGCGGGGAGGCGGCGACGACGAGTGACAAGCAGGCAAGGCCCCCCCCCAGCAGCAGCAGCAACAGCAGCAGTATCACCGGTGACGCGTCCAGCCGCATGCGGGCAGCCCTGTCCCGCCTTCCGGGCGACGTAGCGGACGCGTCCGGCTCCCGGGTCAGCGCTGGTGCCGCCGGCGGTGCTGCTTCCACCCCCTCCCCCTCTTCCTCTTCCTCCTCGCCGCGCCACCCGCCAGACCCGGCGTCTGCGATCGTGACGGCCGCCTCGTCCGAAGTCCGGTCCAGCCTGCGGTACGGGGTGTGGCTGGTCCTCTGCATCGCGACGGGCGGGATAGCCATCATCGACTTGTTTGGCGTGGAGCCCGCGTTTGGCGCCGACGCGGCCGCGCTCGGCCTGGCCGGGCTGCTGGGGTGGAGCGCGGCCCGGGAGGGGAGGGCGGTGGAGGAGGCGGCGAGGGTGGTGGAGGCGCGGGCGCGGAGGAGGGGGGAGGAGTGAGGGGGGTTTAGCCAAGGGAGGAGATTTGAGAGATTTCACCAGTCACACTTTTTTTTTCTCCTACCCTCTCATCACCAAATATGAAGTCCACCCTGGTCTTATCCGTGCTGGCCCTCCTGGCCACGGCCGCCCTGGCCCACACTGGGGCCCCTCCCGGTGCGTTGTGGCGGGGGGTGGGTTGGGAGGGACGCGCGCGGGGCCGGGGCCTAGGCCCTCCGACCCCAAACCACAACACACACAAAAAATCGACACACAACTCGCGTTCTCTTCTCTCTCTCTCACTCCTCCACACAGGCGTCACGGTCACCTTTGCCCCCCCACGCAAATTGTTGCAGGCTTCCTCCGCCGCCGCGGCCGCAGCATCAGCCGCGGGCGATGCGGCGGCCGCGGCATCGGCGGCCGCCAGTGGAGGCGGCGGGGCGGCCTCCAGCGCAGTGGCGGCGGCAGGCGCAGCTTCTTCTGCAGCCTCGGCGGCTGCCTCCTCCGCGCCTGGTGTGGCCGCCGCCACCGCCGCCGCTGCTGGCTGGGCGTCGGCTGCAGCTGCCGCCGCGGCGGCGGGCAACGCGGCCGCGGCGAGCTCCGCGGCTTCGGCGTCCCGTGCGTTGCCTGCAAGAAGGAGGGGGGGTGGGGTGGGGATGAACATGGGCAGTTTGGCACTCACATCACACCCACACCTCACAAAAACGCGCAGGCTACTGGGCCGACTTTGCGCGGCGCGACCAGTTTGACACGGGCGCCATCGCGGCGGCCGCAGCCGCGGCCGCCCGGGGCGCCGCCGCCGCCAGCGCCAGCGCCGCCACGGGCGGGGCGGGCGGTGCCGCGGCCGCCTCGGCCGCGTCGGCGGGTGGGGGGGCTGCGAGCGCGGCCGCGGCGGCCGCCACAGCGGGCGGTGCGAGCGCGGCCGCCTCCGCCGCCAGCGCGGCCGGGAGCGCGGCCTCGGCGGCCGCGGCCGCCGCCTCAGCGGGCGACTTTGGTGCGGCCGCCTCAAGTGCCGCCGCCGCCGCTGGCCAGTCCGCCTCGGCCGCCTCGGCCGCCACGGCGGCCGGTGGTTCCCTGGGCAACACGCCGGATGTGGGCGCCTTCCGCCAGGGTGGCGGCGGCGGCCAGGGCCAGCAGCAGCAGCAGGGCCAGGAGGCTCAGCAGCAGGGCCAGGGCAACCAAGGCGAGGGCCGTGGCCGGGGCCGGGGTGGGCAGGGCGGCGACTGAGTGCGCGCGGGGGGTGTTTGTGTGTGTCAGGGAGAGGGAGAGCGCGCGCGGCGCGCTCGCGCTGCCTCCCATTTGGTGGTGAGGGGTGCGCCCCCTCTCTCCTCGCGCGCCCGTTGTGCGCGCCCTTTCCCCTCTTTTCCTATTCTTGCTTTGTTTGTGTGTGTTAGGAAAGAAAAACGAAAACGACGAGGACGAAACGTACCTACCCTCCCCCCCCCCCCTCCCCCCAACAAAATCGCGGGGGGAGGCGTTCAAGGCGAGAGGGTTTCAGTCAAAGCTTTCTTTTTTGCTCGCGTGCACAGACCGACCCGTGCACTCCACAGGCCCCGAACCCACCCCCACAGGGGCGTGTGCGGTACACCCGTCACGCCTCCATCAACTCAGCAGGCGCGATGGTGGGCCGGGCCCCGGCTGAGCAGCCAGCCTCGCCTGCTGCTGTGCTGGCCCACAACCTCAACCTGCCCTTCCCACCAGGCGCGCACGCCTTTATTTTTTCGGCGGCGCTCACCTTGGGCTTGGCCCTGAGCGGGGCCCGGGCTACTGCTGGGGAGGCTGGGACGCGGACGCGACTCGGAGGCGGTCCGGCCGTCACTGGTCGTGCCTGAACAGCCACCACCACCACCGGCTGCCGCGTCCGCGCCTGAACGGCCACTCCCACCACCACCACCGGCCGAGCGCAACCTGGCGCCTCCCCAGGCGGTGCCGCCACGCCCTGACCGGGCGGTGCCGCCACGCATGGCCCGCCTCCGCATTGGCAAGATGTCCGTCACGCACAACGAGCAGGGCCTCCCCCTAGATTTTGTGCGCGACCTGCTAGCGGGCGTCAACGACGGTGACACGGTCACCCTGGTCAGCCAGGGCGGCGCGTCGCCCGGCTCGCCGCGCACCTTCGACGTCGTGTATCGGCTCAGTCCTGCTAAGCGATACGCAAGAAGTTTCACGCACCTTTTAACGACGGGCTGGCGCCAGTTTCTGGAAGCGCACCGCCTGGAGGTCGGTCAAGTGGTTGTCTGTGAACGTTTGGAGCGCCGCGGCGGCCGCGTGGTCCTGGGCACCCGCATCCTCCGGGAATTTGAGCCTCCTGGCGGTGGTCCGGGGGTGCCCCAGGCGCCGCCGACACGCCCTGGACGCCTTCGCGTTGGGCGAGCAACTCACGCTCAGTCCCTCACCATCCAGTTTGTGAACGACATGCTCGAAGGCGTGCGCTGTGGCGACAAAGTCACCCTGGTCGGCGCGGGCGGCGAGGGCGGTGCTGCGCAGCTCACTTTCGACGTCACGTACTCTGGACGCACTGTGAACAGCCAAGGTACTCGCATCGCGCATCGTTATCAAACCGGCTGACTCCAGTTTGTACAAGCGCACGCACTAGAAGTCGGGCAGGTTGTTGACTTCGAGCGCGTGGGGCGCTGCTGTGGGCGCCTGGTCCTGCGCGTCCGGCGGATCATTCGGAACCCTGTCTAGCGCCTCCCAATGAGCGCGCAATGAGGTGGCCCGGGGCCGCGGGTGGGTGGTGCTGTGTGGGTGTGCATTGAGCTCGAGGACTCGCGGGGAGTGTGGCGGGGGGCTGCCTGCCTGTGGGGCGTGTTGAGAGTGCTGTGTGGGATGCATGAGATGGACACGGTCGAGGTCACTTTTTTTTTCGTTTCATTTTTTTTTTTTTTTCGTTTCGGCGAGAGGTTATCTGCCACACATTCATCTCACCCCACCCCCACCTCCGCGCGCGACCCCTGTCATCATGCAGCGTGTCCTCGTCTCCTCCACCTCTCGTGTGGCTGTCGCCCCTCTGGCCCGCCGGGCGGCGCCCCCGGCCCCGCGCCGGGCCGTCGTCGCCAAGGTGAGCGAGGAGGAGAGTTGGGAGGCCAGCTCCCTTTTTTTTGTTTTCTTCTGCGCCGGCAGCGGCGGCCTTTTTCTCTCTTGCCCGCGTCCCCGCGTCCAACTCACCTTTGTTCCCCGCACCTCTCATCACCTCTCACGCAGGCCACGGGCGGCATGGAACAGGTGGGCTCCGCCTACGCCAACGCGCTCGTGGAGGCCGCCCAGTCCAAGGGCGCCCTGGACGCGGTCCACGCCGATGTCGACGCGCTGCAGGTGGGTGACTGAAAGGGGAAGAGGGGCGCGTGAGAGCGTGGGGCGCGCGCCGGCCGAGCTGCATTGTGACCCCCCAATTTAACGGGGTCCCATGCTGGGCCGAGGCGGAGGAGGCTGGGAGCGCGTGGCCGTCGGCTTTCGCGGGGCGGGTGTGGAGCAGGGAGGGCTTGGCTGGGAGTGCGGGCTCCCGCTGCCGGCGCTGCGGTCTGGCGCCTGCTCGCCCACCGCGCTGGGGCCACGCTCCGGGCGCTGCCTCCCTCGTCTGGCACGACCAGCGCAAAATGCCTGTGCGGGGCGATGCAATGGAGAGCCCCGCGAACACCGGAGGAGCCGGCTGCGCCCGATCTGGGAGCAAAAGAAGAGAAAGCGAGCCGCCGTGCGCCCCCCCTATCCACCCGCTCGCCCATCTTCTCTCGCCCCTCACCAGCTTCCCCCTTCTCTCTCCACCCGCGCCTCCAGACCCTCCTCCGCGACTCCGCCGACGTGAAGGAGTTCCTGGAGAACCCGACCGTCGACATCAACAAGAAGAAGGACCTGATCGCCCGGGTGGGGCGGGAGGCCGGCCTGAACGAGGCGACCCTCAACTTCCTGGGCCTGCTCCTCGACAACGACCGCTTTGTCGCGGCGACCGCCATCTTCGAGGCCTTTGAGCTCCAGTACTGCGCGCTGACCGACACCCAGGTCGCGACCGTCACGTCCGCCGTGAAGCTGGAGCAGGAGCAGCAGTTCCTGATCGCCAAGAAACTGCAGGAGCTGACGGGCTCGAAAAACATCAAGCTCAAGCCCGCGGTCGACCCGGCCCTGATCGCCGGCTTCGTGGTCGAGTACGGCTCCTCCCAGGTCGACCTGTCGGTCAAGGGCCAGCTGGCCCGCATCTCCTCCGAGCTGGTGGCGGCCGAGTGAAAACAGGGAGGTGTGTGTGCGATAAACGCGTCTCCCCCCCCCCCCCCCCCCTTTTCGGGGCGTGTTTTTTCTTTTTTGTTTGACGGTTGGGAAGATGGGGTTTTGGGGCGAGAAATACGACGGGGGCCTTGTCCGTGGGGTGGGGGAGACGTGGGGGGACGAGGTGCGGCACGCATGTGTGCGGCAACCCCCCTTGTCATCCTATTCTTCCCACTGCGGGCCCACGTGTGCGTGTCCTCTTTTTCTTCCTCTGATCCTCTCCACAGTGCAGCGAGAAAGGGAACACAACAGGAGGAGCCACGACGCGCGCCCGCCCCTCGCTCTTTCACACCAGCACACACACACACACACACACACACTCACACTCACACTCACGCTCACGCTCGGGCGGGGGGGGGGGGCGGCCCGCGCGCGCGGCCCCCCCCGCGCGGGGCGCCCCCCGGGGCCGCCGGCCCCTCGCCTTTGCCACCCTTCACACAAACAAAAACCAAACCACACAACCACCAACCATAACCCACACCCTCACCCCCCCCCCCCCCCCCTCTCTCTGCCCCTCCCCTCACGACGGCGCCCCCAAGTACGCCGCCAACCGCAGCAGGTCACTGAAGATGCCGCCCGCCGTCACCTCCGCCCCTGCGCCCGGCCCCCGCACGATGAGCGGCTGCTTGCGGTAGCGGGCCGTCGTGAAGGCGATGATGTTGTCACTCCCCTCCAGCGAGGCAAAGGCGTGGGACGCCGGGTACTCGCGGAGGCCCACCGACCCCCGCCCGTTCTCCACGTCCACCACGCCCACGTAGCGCAGGGCCTTGCCCTCCGCGGCGGCGGCGGCCAGGCGGGCCCCAAACGCGGCGTCGTGCTCGGGCAGGCCCGCCAGGAAGGCGTCCGCGTCGGGCGCGGCCTGCAACGACGCCGGCACCAGGCTCTCCACGGGCACGTCCTTCATCTCCACCTCGACGCCCGCCTCCCGGGCCAGGATGACAACCTTGCGGGCAACGTCCGTGCCGGACAGGTCGTCCCGGGGGTCGGGCTCCGTGTAGCCGGCGGCTTTGGCGTCCGCGACGACGGAGGAGAAGGTGGCGGCCGGGTCGGCCGACAGGGTGTTGAGGATGTACGAGAGCGTCCCGGACAGCACGCCCTCCACCCTCAGGACCCGGTCGCCGGAGTCGACCAGGTGCTTGAGCGTGGCGATGACGGGCAGGCCCGCCCCGACGGTCGCCTCGTACAGGAAGTGCGTGTACGATTCCCGGGAGAACGCGCGCACCGCCCGGTACTGGTCCAGCGGGCCGGCGCCCAGCTTCTTGTTGGGCGTCACGACGTGGATGCCCTGCTTCAGCCACGGCAGGTACATGGCGGGGGGCGCGTCGGACGCGGTCGCGTCGATGACCACGCAGTTGGGGACGTACGACGCGGCCAGGTGGTCGCCCAGGGCCTTCAGGTCGACGGGCTGGGCGGCCGGGCCTGTGTACGCCTCGCCCCAGGCGTCCAGGGGCAGGCCGCCGTCGGAGAGGACCATGGCCCCGGACCCCGCGACCGCCAGCAGGCGGCAGTCGACGTCGTACGTATCCCGCAGGTCGGCCGCCTGTTCGGCGAGCTGGGCGAGGAGCGTGCCGCCGACCAGCCCCGGGCCGACGAGCGCGATGCCGAGGGGCAGGGTGGCCAGGTAGAAGCGGCTGTGCACCGCCCGCAGCGCCCGCACTGCGTCCGCCTGGTCGACCAGGACAGTGATGTTGTACTCCGAACACCCCTGCGCCATGGCCCGGATGTTGACGGAGGCCTTGGCGAGCGCGGAGAACATGGTGGCCGCGACGCCCTTGCGGCTGTTCATCGACTGCCCGACCGCGGCCAGGACGCAGCAGTCCGGGATGACCCGCACCGCCTGAATGCGCCCCCGGGCGATGGCGTCCGCGAACCGGTCCTCCAGGGCCGAGACCGCGCGCTGCGCTTCTTCCGCCTTGACGGCGAAGCAGACGGAGTGTTCGGAGGAGGCCTGCGAGATCATGACGACGTTGCAGGTCGCGTCGCGCACGGTCGTGAAGATGGCGGAGGCCGTGCCGGGGACGCCCACCATGCCCGTGCCTTCGACGGAGATGAGGCAGACATTGTCGATGGTGGCGAAGCCCTTGACCATGCCGTCGCCCAGGGAGGCCGGGCGGTTGTTGAGGGTGCGGCGGGAGGAGGGCGGCTTGGCGGGCGGCACGTCCTTCTTGTCGCCATCCTCAATGTGCGCCGCAATAACGGTCCCGGGCGCGGCCAGGTTGAAGAAGTTGCGGATGGCGATGGGCACGCCCGCCCGCATGGCGGGCTGGGTGGTGCGCGGGTGGAGCACGGACGCGCCAAAGTAGGCGAGCTCCCATGCCTCCAGGTAGGACAGGGTGGGCAGGCAGACCGCTTCCGGCACCTTGCGCGGGTCGGCCGAGAAGACGCCGTCCACGTCCGTCCAGATGGTGATGTTGGCCGCCCTGAACAGGGCGCCCACGATGGTGGCGGAGTAGTCGGACCCGTTGCGGCGGAGGGTGGTGACCGTGCCGGCGGGCGTGCGAGCGATGAAGCCAGTCACGATGAGCAGGCGGGACACGGGCAGCAGCTCCCTTCCACCCCTCCGGGCGGCGGACGCGCCCGCCCACGCGTCCAGGGCGGCGTCGGACGCCTCGTACTCCACGTCCACGGACGTCCCGTCCGGGGTAGGGGTGACGACGAGCGCGTCCCGGGCATCCAAGGCTTCCGCGTCCGCGCCGCGCGTGCGCAGGTGGCCCGCCCACAGGGCCGCGCACCAGAGCTCGCCGTGGCCGACCACAAAGTCGGCCAGCATGTCCGTCGCCCCGCCCGCGATCTTGATGGCCCGCAGCACGGCCAGCAGGTCGGCCGCGTCCGCGTCCAGGCGGGCCACAAAGGCCTCAAACTCCGGGGCGCCTGCCCCGCCCAGCAGCTCCGCCGCCGTGTCGACGTGCTTCGCCCGCAGCGCCGCCAGGTCGTCCGCGTAGGCGGGGTCGCCCGCGGCGGCCCGGGCGATCATGTTGAGGAGGAGGTCGGTGACCTAGCAGGGAAAAAAAAAGGAAAAAAGGGTGAGGTTGGTTTTTTTTTCCCCAGCCGCGCGGGCCTAGCCAAGAGGGAGGGGAGGGAGGGGCGCCGCGCCCACCTACGCCCCTCCATTCGCCCCGCTCCTTGTCCAGGCCAGGACGGCGCACACCTCGCACTCTCCCCCATTCATTCATACCTTGACCGGCGAGCTCGGGTGCGACCCCATCGCGCTGACGACGACCGCGGTCGCCCCACCTTCGGCCGCCCGGCCTGCGTGCCGGTCCAGTATGTAGGCCGCCGCCTCCCGGATGCGTTCTGCCGCCGACACACACGTCCCCCCAAATTTGTGGATCTCCCAGTGCGGGCCGCGTGGGAAGGGGGTGGTGGAGGTGGGGGCGGTGGCGGCCGCTGAGGACGGGGCCGACACAGCCGGCGATGCGGCCGGCCGGCGGGCGAGCTTTCCGGTGGGCGCCGCCGGCAGGGGCGATCCTGCCGCCCACCCGATCGCACGGGGTGTGGCCAGGGCGACGGTGGGTGGGCGGACCGGTGGCCGGCCTGGGCGAGACCCACGCCCGGCGCGGGCGCGGGCAGTGGCCGGCGACGGGGCGGCGGCCAACGACGTCGCCATTGAAGGGGGCCTTTTGCCTCGTTGACTGACAAAAAAATAGGGGTGCAGGGGAAGGCGAGCAAGTGTCAGGGACCACACGACCAGCGAGGCGGGCGCGTGGGGTGGGGTGAGCAGGGCGGCCGGCGGATAAAAAAGTGAATTTTATAGCAAACACTTTTCATTTTCTTTTTTTCTTTCTTTCCGCTCTACCTGAGAACGCGCACTTACCACACTTCCTCTCTCTGAGCCTTCACAGCCCGCCTTTCCCGCGACACCACACACACACCCACACCATGGCGCCCAAAGATGAGGTGAGGTCTGGGCGTGGAGGAGAAGATAGGAAGAGCGAGAGAGCGCATTCGATCTGGCCGCCGGTCGGCGCTACAAGCCGCCCGCCTGCCCGCCCTTTCGCCCACCGCCTGCTCTGACCGCGGCATCCATGGATACGCGGCACAGTTGGTTCACCCCCTGGGACCATCAGAACCACCATCGTCTCTCATGGCCACCCTCAAAACCGCATCACTAACTCCTTCGGCGCACCCGCTTTACATCTCGCCCTCTCCATTTCCAGGGCGCCGCCAACTTTGCGCGCCGGGACCTGCTCCTCAAACTGCAGGCCGACGCCCAGGCCCGGTGGGCGGCGGACCGGGTGTTTGAGGCGGACGCGCCGGCTGAAGGTGAGAGCGAGAAAAGACGGTGAAGGAGCTCCACCATTTTTCTTTCTCCTCTCTCCACCCTTCAACCCCGCCCCCCTCCCTCCCCCTCCCTCCCGTCTCCCTCTCCCCCAGCCTCCACCGACAAGAAGAAGTTCTTCGGCACCTTTCCCTACCCCTACATGAACGGCCTCCTGCACCTGGGCCACGCCTTCTCCCTGTCCAAGCTGGAGTTTGCGGCGGCCTACAAGCGGCTGACGGGCCACGCCGTCCTGTTCCCGCAGGGCTTCCACTGCACGGGCATGCCAATTAAGGCCTGCGCCGACCGGCTGGCGAACGAGGTGGCGGCGTACGGCGACCCGCCCGTCTTCCCCGATGCGGAGGATGTGGGAGAGTGCTCCGTCATCGAGGCGGAAGCCGCGGCGGCCGCCGCCGTTTCGGCGGACGCGGAACGGGACCCCTCAAAATTCGCGGGCAAAAAAAGCAAGGCCGTCGCCAAGGCGGGCATCGCCGCCAGCCAGTGGGAGATCATGCGCCTGTCCGGGCTGGCGGACGCTGATATCTCCGCCTTCCGGGACCCGGCGCACTGGCTGGCGCACTTCCCGCCGCTGGCGGCGCGGGACATGGCTGCCATGGGGTGCGGTGTCGACTGGCGGCGGTCCTTCATCACCACGGACGCCAACCCCGTCTACGACGCCTTCGTCGCCTGGCAGGTGCGCGCCCTGAAGGAGGCGGGCAAGATCGTCAAGGACAAGCGCCTGGCCGTCTTCTCGCCTCTGGATGGGCAGCCCTGCGCGGACCACGACCGGGCCAGCGGGGAGGGCGTGGGGCCGCAAGAGTACACGCTCATCAAGTTGAGGGCCCTGGCCACGCCGCCCGCCCTGGCGGCCGCGTGCGCTGGGAGGGGCCCCATCTACTTCCTGGCGGCCACGCTCCGCCCGGAGACGATGTACGGCCAGACGAACGCGTGGGTGCTGCCGACGGGGGCGTACGGCGCGTACGCGGGGACGGAGAGCGGGCGGGCGGGTGGGGAGCCGTGCGTCTTTGTGATGGCGGCCCGGGCCGCCCGTAACCTGGCCTGGCAGGACGGCCTCCCCGGCGGGGCGCCGCCGGGCAAGGATGCCGTGCCCGCGCTGGCGACCGTGGCGGGCGCCGACCTGCTGGGCACGCCCGTCTCCGCGCCGCGAGCGCCGCACGCCCGCGTCTTCCTCCTGCCCCTCCTCACCATTTCGATGTCCAAGGGCACGGGCGTCGTCACGTCCGTCCCCTCCGACTCGCCCGACGATTTTGCGGCCCTGCGCGACCTCAAGTCCAAGCCGGCCCTGCGGGCCAAGTTCGGGCTGGACGACGGCTGGGTGGTCCCGTTCGACCCCATCCCCATCATCGACGTCCCCGGCTTTGGCTCGACGGCGGCCGTCAAGGCGTGCGAGGACCTGGGCGTCTCCTCCCAGAACGACGCCAAGAAGCTGGCGGACGCCAAGGCGGCCGTCTACCTGAAGGGCTTCACGGACGGGGTCATGCTGGTGGGCGAGCACGCCGGGCGGAGGGTGTGCGAGGTTAAGGCCGGCATCCGGGCAGAGCTGCTCGAGGCGGGCGACGCGCTCCCCTACTCGGAGCCCGAGCGCCCGGTCACCTCGCGCTCGGGGGACGACTGCGTGGTCGCCCTCACGGACCAGTGGTACCTGACGTACGGGGAGGAGGAGTGGGCGGCCGCGACCAAGGCCTGCCTGGCGTCCATGGACGTGTTCTCACCGGAAGCGCGCAACGCGTTTGAGCACACGCTCGGCTGGCTGCGGCAGTGGGCCTGCTCCCGCGCGTTCGGGCTCGGCACCCGCCTGCCCTGGGACCCGACCTTCCTGGTGGAGTCCCTGTCCGACTCCACCGCCTACATGGCCTTCTACACGGTGGCGCACCTGCTCCAGGGCGGCGACCTGTACGGCGGCGGGGCCGGCGGGCCGTCCCGCCTGGAGGGGGTGGTCGGGGCGGTGCCCCAGCCCACGCCCGCCCCGCCCGTCCCCGCGGCCGCCCTCACGGACGCCTTCTGGGAGGCGGTCTTCCGCGGGGGTCCCGACCCGGCGCCCGGCCAGTGCCCCGGCCTGCCGGCCGGCCTCGTCGCCAGCGCCCGCCGGGAGTTTGAGTTTTGGTACCCCATGGACCTGCGCGTCTCTGGGAAGGACCTGATCAACAACCACCTGACGTTCTGCCTGTACACGCACACCGCCCTGTGGCCGGGGCAGCGTGCGACCCGGTGGCCGGCCGCCATGCGGTGCAATGGCCACCTCCTGCTGAACGCGGAGAAGATGAGCAAGTCGACGGGCAACTTCAAGACCCTGGCCCAAGCGATCGCCGAGTACGGGGCCGACCCCATGCGGATCGCCCTCGCCGACGCGGGCGACGCCCTGGACGACGCCAACTTTGAGCACTCCACCGCCAACGGGGCCATCCTGCGCCTCACGCGGGAGCTGGCGTGGGCGGAGGAGGCGATGGCGGCGGTCGCCGCCCTGGCAGGCGGGGCGGAGGCGGGCGGCGGCACCGGCGGCACGCCCACCCCCGGCGGCGCTGCGCGGGAGGTCGTCGTCCGGGCCGGCCCCCTCACCTTTGCCGACCGCGCCTTCGCGAATGAGCTGGCCATCGCGTCTTCGGCCGCCCGGGCCGCCTACGACCGCCTCCTCTTCCGGGAGGCGCTCAAGGCCGGCATGTACGACCTCCACGCCGCGCGCGACACCTGGCGCGCCGCGTGCGGCGCGCACGGCCTGCACGCCGACCTCGTTCGCCCCTACCTGGACCTGGCGACGCGCGCCCTGGCGCCCATCGCCCCGCACTGGGCGGACCACATGTGGCGGGTCGTGCTGGGCGAGCGCGGGGCCGTCCTGACGGCGGGCTGGCCGGAGGTGGCGCCCCCGGACTTTGTGCTGCGGCGGGCGGCCGCCGTGCTGGAGGAGACGGCGGGCGGTCTGCGGGCCGGCATCCGGAAGGCGGAGGCCCCGCCCAAAGCCAAAAAGGGCGCCCCGCCCGGGCCGGCGCCCCCCAAAGTCACCGCCGCCACCATCTTCGTCTCCCCGGCCTTCACGGGCTGGCACGCGCCCGTCCTGGCCGCGCTGGCGGGCGCGTTTGATGACGCCACCAGGTCCTGGGTGCCCGACGCCAAGGCCGCCCTGGCGGCCGCGTCCGCCGCCGCCGCGGACGCGTTCGTCGCGTCCGGCGGCCCCCCCGGCGACAAGGCCCTCAAACAGACGGTCATCCCGTTCGCCAAGGTCGTGATGGATGAGGCGGAGGCGGGCGGGGCCGCCCTGCTGGCGCGCACCCTCCCCTTTGACGAGGCCGGCCTGTACACAGAGAACGCGGGCTCGCTGGCCCGGGCCCTGGGCCTGGCCGGGGCCGGCGGCATTGTGGTGGTGGTGGGCGACCCGCCGACGGGGTCGGGCGGAGGGGCAGCGTTGCCGGGCAAGCCAGCACTGCGGTTCTCGGCCGAGGCGTGAGGGGGGGGGGGTCAGTCAAAAGAGAGGATTTCTTTGGTGGGGGAAACGAGGATGGAGGTGGGCGCGGGTTGAGTGTGTGAGTGTGTGTGTCGTGCCCGTCTTTGCATCTATCTACATTACTTTTTGCTCTTGTCCAGGGGCGGGAAGGCCTCCACCGCCCGCGCGGCCACCCCGCCCAGGTCACAAAACGTGCAGGCGGCCGCCCGCAACAGCCTCGGGTCGGCCGCCGCAAACCGGAACCTAACCTCCTTTCCTTCCGCCCACACGGCTTTTGATACGGATTCTGGGCGGAGCTCTGGGTCGACGCCCAGGGCGGCGGCCGCGATGGCGGCGGTGGCGGGGGTGGGGAAGGCGACGGAGGCGGTGCTGCGAGATGAGGAAGTGGGTTTGAGTTTTTTTTTTTTTTTTTTTCCCCTAGCCGTCGCGGGGTCGAGAAGAGAGCGAAAAGGGGCGGGGCAATGTGAGGGCGGGCGCTCATGGCTTGCACGCATGCCTTGCGCGGCTGCACTTCAGCGTCTGTCCCGCGTCAAGCTGGTGCTCACGGCACCTGTTGGTGTGGGGGGCCGTGGGGGGCTTTGTAGCGCGGCAAGAAGAGAAACTCAACCCATGCGTCACCTCATCTCCACCCCCCCCCTCCATCAAAACAACTCACAGCACGCACGGCTTGTCCGGCTCGTCGGCGAAGGTGGGAGGGGAGTTTGTAGGGGCAGCGATGGGCGGGGCCTCCGCCTGGAGGGTCGCCATGGTCGGGGGCGCGCGCCTGGTGGCGGAGAAAAAAAAAAAGCCGCCTGTGTGCGTGGGAGAAGCAGCGGGCCTCTCCTCCAGAACGACCATTCAGGAGAGAGAGGGCCCCCCCCCCCGTCCGCGCGTGCTGCCCGCTCTCTGTCTCGTCGACGAGCCCCCCCCCCACACACACACACACGCACACCGCCCCCTCCGCCACCCACCTGGCACCATGGAGGTCGAACGCCCCCTCCCCCCCAAGGACGGGATGGACCTCGACGGGCCAGGCGTGTCGGCGTCGGCCGCGCACCACGCCCACGCCGACGACGCGGCGGCCGGCGGCGGCGACCTGTACACCCACCTCAAGACGCTGCAGCGCCAGCTGGAGCTGACGGAGATCCAGGTAAGGGCGGAGTGGCGTGTAGGCGGGCGCGGCGAGCGAGGCGGAAAGGGGACACCCGCGCGCCTTTTTTCTTTTTCTTTTCCGATGGCGCGCTCGTGCAAGGAGAAACCGGGCGCCCGCCCACCTTGGCGCGCCTTTGGCCTCGTCCTCCCATCCCCGGCTGGTCAGGCAGGGGACTGCACCCTGCCCTCCTGTGCGCACATCAGCTCCAAAGGGCCGGACGCCGCCTTGAGAGCGGAGGCGCGCCCCGCTTTTGAGTCTCGCCGCGCGCTCTTTTCTTTTTTTCCTTGAATGCTCTCTCTCACTGTTCTCTCCCCTCTCCCCCGCCCCTCCCCTGCTCAGGAGGACTACATCAAGGAGGAGCAGCGCGCCCTAAAGCGGGAGCTCCTGCGGGCGCAGGAGGAGGTGAAACGCATCCAGTCAGGTAAGGATGCGAGAGGAGAGAGAGAGAGAGAGAGGAGAACCCCAACCGATCCGCGGCCCTTCCCTCGACCTCCTCGACCTCCTCGACCTCCTCGACCCCCCTCTTCCCCCGCCACACACTCCTCCCAAACCCAGTCCCCCTCGTCATCGGCCAGTTCCTGGAGATGGTGGACGCCGGGTCCGGCATCGTCGGCTCCACGACCGGCTCCAACTACTACGTGCGCGTCCTGTCCACGCTGGACCGGGAGCTGCTGAAGCCGAGCGCGTCGGTCGCGCTGCACCGCCACTCCAACGCGCTCGTCGACGTCCTGCCCCCGGAGGCCGACTCCTCCATCTCCCTGCTCTCCGCGGCCGAGCGCCCGGACGTCACGTACGCGGACATCGGCGGCAACGACGTCCAGAAGCAGGAGATCCGGGAGGCCGTCGAACTGCCGCTGACGCAGGGCGACCTGTACGCGCAGGTCGGCGTCGACCCGCCCCGGGGCGTCCTGCTCTACGGGCCGCCGGGGACGGGCAAGACCATGCTGGCCAAGGCGGTCGCCCACCACACGACCGCCAGCTTCATCCGGGTCGTCGGCTCCGAGTTTGTGCAGAAATACCTGGGCGAGGTAGGGCTACGAGCGAGCGAGAGAGGACAAGCGAGGGGAGGGAGAGGAGGAGAGAGAGCGGCGTCAAAGCACCACCACCCCCTTTTTTTTATTTTTGCTCACACCACCCTCCCTCCCCGCCCTCCTCCGCCTCCTCCTCCTCCGCCCAGGGCCCCCGCATGGTGCGGGACGTCTTCCGCCTGGCCAAGGAGAACGCGCCCGCCATCATCTTCATCGACGAGGTCGACGCCATCGCGACCGCCCGCTTCGACGCCCAGACGGGCGCGGACCGGGAGGTCCAGCGCATCCTGATGGAGCTCCTCACCCAGATGGACGGCTTCGACCAGGCCGCCAACGTGAAGGTGATCATGGCGACCAACCGGGCCGACACGCTCGACCCGGCCCTGCTCCGCCCGGGCCGCCTGGACCGCAAGATCGAGTTCCCGCTGCCCGACCGGCGCCAGAAGCGCCTGGTCTTCCAAGCGTGCACGGCGCCCATGAACCTGGGCCCGGAGGTCGACCTGGAGGACTACGTCTCCCGCCCGGACAAGGTCTCCAACGCGGACATCGCCTCCATCTGCCAGGAGGCGGGCATGCACGCGGTGCGCAAGAACCGGTACGTGGTCCTGCCCAAAGACTTTGAGGCCGGGTACAAGGCGACAGTCAAGAAGGGGGACACCGACTTTGAGTTTTACCGGTGAGGGTTGGAAAATATAATGTGGGGAAAGTGTGGAGAGGAGGGCCCTTCCTTTGTGTGTGTTCGGTGGAGGGGGCGCGGGGGTCGAACAGGGTTGTGTGTGTGGTGTGTGTGTGTGTGGTTTGGAGCGGCGGTCAGTGCAAAAAAGGTTCCTTCCCGCCCGGGCCCGTGTGCAGTGTGCGCGCCCATGGGGTCCGCGCCTATTTTGTCTCTCTTGTCGCAAAAATCTGTTTTACACAAGGGGTTGCGGAAAACTCAAGATCTGAAGCTGGTTCTTCTCTCTGTCGCTGCGAGCGTTTTGTTTGTTTTTGTTTTTGTTAGAGCGGCATCACAAAGGGATAAATAGGGAGGAGAGGGGGTGGGGAGGGGAGGGGGAGGGGGCAGCTTCCTAATTTCTAAAGTTATTGGATGAGGGGGGTTAAGGGGGTGGGGGGTGGGGTGCAGGGGGGGGCAGCCAGCATTGCATACTGGCCGCGGCAGGTCACGGGCCACCGGGAATCGCAGTCGTGTGTGTCGGTGTTCGGTGCGGGGGAGGGGGCGCGGAGAGAGCAAACCAGCGCTCAAAAAGGGGGTTGAAAAACGGGGGGGGGCCGGGCCCGCCCCGGGCGGGGGGGGGGGGGGGGGGGGGGGGGGGGGGGGGGGGGGGGGGC
>Ga0315283_10000699_pt1 | contig 25249 bp, 19 predicted proteins | sample YL17G09_0_MG_FD_204541 | JGI IMG/M metagenome (GOLD analysis project Ga0315283, IMG submission 204541) | Sediment microbial communities from Yellowstone Lake, YNP, Wyoming, USA - YL17G09_0 | ecosystem: Environmental > Aquatic > Freshwater > Lake > Sediment | place: USA: Wyoming | collected...
TGGCCCAGATGGACGACCTGACCGTGACCATGCTCGGCGACCTCAAGTACGGCCGGACCGTCCACTCCTTGTCTCGCCTGCTATCGCTTTACAATGCCAAGCTCAACTATGTCTCGCCCGAGATCCTACGCATGCCCCCCGAGATCATCGCCGAGCTCGAGACCAAGGGCATCCGGCAGGCCGAGCATAAAATTCTCGACAAGGTCCTCCCGGAGACGGACGTCCTCTATGTCACGCGCGTCCAGCGCGAGAGGTTCGAGAGCGAAGAGGTTTATGACTCTGTCAAGGGGGCTTTCGTCGTCGACAAGGGTGTCATGGCGGCGGCGAAACAAAAAATGATCGTCCTGCATCCGCTGCCCCGGGTCACGGAGATCAGCACCGACTTCGACGACGACCCCCGGGCCGCCTATTTCCGGCAGATGGAGTACGGCCTCTATGTCCGGATGGCCCTCCTGGCTATGGTTCTTGGCAAGGCGTAATTGAAGGCCGGGCGGCTTTTCTCCCTTCTGGCCTCGGCCTTTCTCCTCGTCTTCGTCGAGGCTCACGCTGCCGCCGGGGACCAGGCCCCCTTCCTCGAGGTCCGGGCCGCGCGCGTTTCCTCCCCGCCTAAGATCGACGGCCGGCTCGACGACACGGTCTGGGCCTCCGCCGAGCCCGCCAGGGACTTTGTCCAGCGGGAGCCCCGGGAAGGCCAGCCGGCGAGCGAGAAGACAGCGGTGCGCATCCTATACGACAGCGAGTGGATCTATTTCGGCGTGATGTGTTTCGACTCCGAGCCAGGCCGCATCGTCGCCAACGAGATGCGCCGCGACGCCGAGCTCCAGGGTGACGACCGTTTCGTCGTCGCCCTCGACACCTTCAACGACCACCGCAACGCCGTCCTCTTCGCCACGAACCCCCTCGGCGCCCAGATGGACGCCCTCGTCCGGGACGAGGGGGCCAGCCTCAACACGGATTGGGACGGCATCTGGGTGGTCAAAACACAACGCGGGAAAGACGGCTGGTCGGCCGAGATCGCCATCCCCTTCCGGACCCTGCGCTTCAAGAAAGGTCAGGCGCAGACCTGGGGCGTTAACTTCGCCCGCTACGTCGTCCGGAAGAGGGAAGAGGACTTCTGGACGCCCGTCCTCCGGAGCTACGGTTTCACCGGGCACTTCAAGGTCTCGTACTACGGTCACATCGCCGGCCTCGAAGGGATCCGCCAGGGGGACAAGTGGCAGGCCATGCCCTACGTCCTCGGCGGCGGGAGCAAGGACGATCGGGAAGAGCCCTTCCGCGGCACGGCCGACGCCGGCCTGGACCTCAAGTACCGCCTCACCTCCGATATCATGGCCGACCTGACGGTCAACACGGACTTCGCCCAGGTCGAGTCGGACCAGGAACAGTTCAACCTGACCCGCTTCGACCTCTTTTTCCCGGAGAAACGCGAATTTTTTCTTGAGGGCGGCGACATCTTCCGCTTCGGCGAGCGTTGGCAGGAGCACGAGCCGCCCACGTCGCTCCTCTTCTTCAGCCGGACGATCGGCCTTTCCGAGGACGGCCGGGAGATCCCCGTGCTGGCCGGCCTCAAGGCCACGGGCAAGGCCGGCCCCTACGACATTGGCCTGATGAACATCCTGACCGACGGCATCTCCTACACCGAGGACGAGGAGCTCGTCGAAATCGAGCGGACGAATTCTTCCGTCTTCCGCCTCAAGCGCGACATCTTCGAGAAGTCGACGGTCGGGATCATGGCGCTCAGCAAGGACTCCCTCTCGAGCGGCGATTACAATCGGGCGGCGGGCCTCGATTTCAACCTCGCTTTCGGCAGCCACGTCCAGGGCACGGGCTTTCTGGCCAAGACCTTCTCGCCGGGCCTCAGCGGTGCCGACCTGGCCGGCCACCTGGGCTTCATCTACCAAAGCGACTTTTTTTCGAACGACATCTCCTACACGGATATCGGGGAGAACTTCAACGCCGAGATGGGTTTCATCCCGAGGACGGACATCCGCAAGCTCCGCTGGAACGTCGGCGTGTCGCCCCGGCCGAAATTCCTGGGCCTCCGCCAGAGCTTCATCTTCAACTGGTTGACGTCCATCGAGAACCACGCCGGGCGGCTCGAGTCGCGGACCAACATGACCGGGATCTTCAACCTCTTCCAGAACGGCACGACGGTCTTCTTCGGGGTCATGCAGAACTACGAATTCCTCGAAGAGGGCTTCGAGATCGAGGACGGCGTCGAAATCCCGGCCGGCGCCCACCGCTTCAACTCGTTCATGCTGTTCGTCGAGTCGGACCAGAGCCGGGCCCTGTCGTTCCGGACGGAAATCAACGCCGGGAGCTTCTACAACGGGACTCTTTTCAGCCTCCAGCCCCAGGCCCGCGTCAAGCTCTCCCGCCACTTCAACGCCGAGCTCGTCCTTTCGCGGAACAGCTTCAACATCCCCGTTCCGGGCGGGCAGTTCGTCACGTCGATCGCCGGCGGCCGGCTCATCTACTCGTTCAGCCCGAACCTCTACGCCAAGGCCTACGTCCAGTGGAACGACAGCGAGAAGCGCTTCCGGACCAACTTCCTCGTCCGCTGGATCTACAAGCCCGGCGCTAACGTCTATGTCATCTACAACGAGACCCGCGAGCTCGGCCCGGCCGGCTTCCTCCAGGACCGGGCGGTCATGGTCAAGGCCAGCTTCCTCTTCAATTTTTAAGGCCGGTTTGACCGCGTCCCCCCATTGGTTTAAACTTGAGCCATCATCGGGATGGAGGCCCGCCGACATGACTCGCAACCGCATCAACCTTTGGCGATTCGCTGTTTGTCTTGGTTTCCTGGCCGCCGTTTCCGGCCTTTTCGGGCAAAGGACCGGCTTCAGCCGCGAGGAATTCGCCCGGCGCCGGGCCGCCCTGATGGACCAGGTCAAGGACGGCGCGGTCGTTCTCTTCGGCGACGGGGCCGCGCCCGCGGGCTCCCACTTCCGGCAGGACAACGACTTCTTCTATTTCGCCGGAAACGAGGACCTGGGCGCCATCCTCGTCCTCGTCCCGTCGACGCGCGCAGCCTGCCTCTTCCTGCCCCAGCAGACGGCCCGCGAGGAGATGGTCGACGGCCCCAACCTTCTCAAGGACCCGGAGGGCAAGACGAAATTCGGCTTCACCGATATCTTCCCCTCGAGCTATCTCGACGAGTTCCTGGCCCGGAACCTGTCCCGGTTCGGGGGGCGGTTTCACGTCAGGCTCTCGCCGCGGGACAGCCTCGACGACGCCCGCTCCGAAACCGCCCTCATGGACGCTCGGAGGTCACGGAGTCACTACAACGACCAGCTTTCCGTCGATAACTACCGGATCGTGAAGCTCAAAGAGCGCTACCCGCAGATGGAACTCCGGGACGTCGCGCCCTTGATAGACGCGATGCGGGCGGTCAAGACGCCGGAGGAGATCGCCGTCATGCGGCGGAACGGCAAGATCTCGGCCGAGGCCGTCAAGCAGGCCATTCTGGCCACGCGTCCCGGCGTCTTCGAATACGAGGTCGAGGCCGCGGCCATGTTCACCGTCCTGAAGAACGGGGCCAAGGGGGCCGCCTACGCGCCCATCGTCGGCTCGGGCCCCAACTCCTGCATCTGGCACTACGACAAGAACTCTAGGCGCGTCGAGGCGGGGGACGTTGTCCTCATGGACTTCGGGGCCGACCTCGACCACCTGGCCATGGACATCACCCGGACCTGGCCCGCCTCGGGACAGTTCACGGAAGAACAGAAAGAGGTCTACCGGGCCGTCCTCGAGGTCCAAAAGGCCTGCATCGAGGCCTACAAACCCGGAGCGACGCCAAAGGACGTCCGCGACCATGTGGCCAAGGTCATGAAGGCCAAGGGGATCGATCCCCGCGGGCTCGAGGGCGGCTTCGGGCACGGCGTCGGCCTCTGCGTCCATGACGTCCCGCTCGGCGGCGTGCTCAAAGAAGGGATGGTCTTCGCCATCGAGCCGGCCCTCTATTACCCGGAGAAAAACTTCGGGGTCCGCATCGAGGACACCGTGCTCATCACCCGGTCGGGCTGCGAAATCCTGACCGCGGACGTGCCCAAAGAGATCGGAGAGATCGAAAAACTCATGGCCGGGCGCGGCAAGTAGAAGCGGTCGATCCCCATGGATCCCGATGACATCCTGAGCCGGGTCGAGAAAGGCCTTTGGGCCCCACTCCCCGGCATCGCGGCCCAACTGCGCATGGTCCCGGAGCCGCGGCCCGGGCATAAAGCCTACTTCGAAGTCGAGGACACCTCGCTCAAGGCCGGGGTCCTCATCCTTCTCTACAAGAAGGACGACCGCCTGTGGATGCTCCTGACCCGGCGCACGGAGCGCGTCCTCCACCACCGCGGCCAGATCTCTCTCCCGGGCGGCGAGCAGCATCCCGGCGAATCCCTCGAGGCCACGGCCCTCCGGGAGACCGCAGAGGAGCTCGGGCCGGACCTCGCGTCGGTCCGTGTCCTGGGCCGGCTGACCCCCCTCTACATCCCGCCGAGCAACTACTGCATCTATCCCACGGTGGCCTTCGTCCCGGGCCCGCTCGAATTCCATCTCCAGCCCGATGAGGTGGCCGAGGTCATCGAGATCCCGGTCGACCATCTGGCCGACCCCGCGAATACCTGTCGGGAAACATGGGCTCTCGGCGGCCGGGATGTCGAAGTCCCGTTATACGAGTTCGAGGGCCACAAAATCTGGGGTGCCACAGCCATGGTCCTGGCCGAGTTCCTGGCTCTCCTCGCCTGCCCGGAATAGGAAAGATCCGGGACATGACCCTTTTCTCTTGAAAAGGGATCGTGTCCCGCGGATTTTTCATATACAATACCTTTGGAATCGAATCGAGGTCGGGACATGACGAATAGAAAACGAATCCTGAGCGGCATCCAGCCCAGCGGTACGATCCACATCGGCAACTATTTCGGGGCCATCGAGAACTGGGTCCGTCTGACCCGAGAGTATGACTGCTTCTTCACCATCGTCGACCTCCACGCCATCACCGTCGCCTACGAGCCGGCCCTCCTGCAGAAACGCGTCTGGGAGGCTGCCCTCGACAACATGGCCGCCGGCCTCGACCCGGAGCGCTGTACGATCTTCGTCCAGAGCCACGTCCCCGAGCACACCGAGCTCTGCTGGCTCCTCAACTGCGTCACGCCGATGGGCGAGCTCGGCCGGATGACCCAGTTCAAGGAAAAATCGGAGCGGGAGAGGGAAAACGTCACGGCCGGGCTTCTCAATTACCCGATCCTCCAGGCGGCCGATATCCTCATCTACAAGGCCGCCGCCGTGCCCGTCGGCGAGGACCAGGCCCAGCATATCGAGTTCACGCGCGAAGTCGCCCGCCGCTTCAACGGCCGCTTCGGCGAATACTTCCCCGAGCCGGCGACCCTGATCGGAAGGGGAGCCCGGGTCATGGGGCTCGACGGCGCGTCGAAAATGAGCAAATCCCTGGGGAACCACATCGGCGTCGTCGAGGACGCGGACGCCATTTGGGAAAAACTCCGGCCGGCCAAGACCGACGAGGCCCGCAAGCGCCGCAGCGACCCCGGGACGCCCGACCTCTGTAACATGTTCAGCTACCACACTCTGGTGACGCCCGAAGAGGAAATCAAAGAGCTCGTCGAAGGCTGTACGGGAGCTACGATCGGCTGCATTGACTGCAAGAAAGTCCTCTTCAGGAACCTGATGAAGGTCCTGGACCCGATCCGGGAGCGGCGACTGGTGCTCGAACGGAACCCGGAGGGCGTCCGGGAGGCCCTTCGGGAAGGAGCGCGGAAGGCCCGGACGGCGGCCCGCGAGACGCTCGAGGGGGCCAAGAAGCTCATGGGGCTAATGAGCTAAAGAGGGACTGTCCCTCTTTTCTTAATAGGCAACTCTTTCGGGGGGATTTTCGTCTCCTTGTATGAAGGCCGAACTTCAAGGAGGTTTCCATGACAAAAGCTAAGATACTGATCATTTTGGCTGTCTTCGTGCTTCTCCTGGCCGGGTCCGCGGCGGCCCTGGCCGACTACCGGGAAGATTTTTCGAAGACCCTGCCCCTCAAGGCCGGGGAACGGTTCTCCCTCGACAACGTCAACGGGGGCGTGACCGTCTCCACCTGGAAAGAAGACAAGGTCGAGATCAGGGCCGTCAAGGTCGCCCGCAACGACGAGAAGGACCTCAAGGACGTCGAGATCCGGGTCGAACAATCGGCGGGGCATGTTTTGGTCAAGGCCATCTGGCCGAAATTCCGCCTCCATTTCAACGTCAACGTCGACTTCGAGATCAAGGTCCCCGAGGGCGTCATTCTCGATGAAGTGGAGACGGTCAACGGCGGGGTCGAGGTCACGGGTCGCTACGGCCGGGCCGTGGCGGGGACGACCAACGGCTCGGTCAGCGTGGAGGACGCGTCGGGAGAGCTCAAGGCGTACACGACGAACGGCGGCATCCAGGTCAGCCGCTTCGAAGGCAAGTTGGACGCGGAGACGACCAACGGCAACATCCGTCTCGAGGGGCTGACGTTCAAGGACGGGATCGCGGCCGAGACGACCAACGGCTCCATCACGCTCGCCATCGCGTCGCCCGAAAAGCTAAACGCCAATCTCTTGGCCAGGACGACGAACGGGCACATCACCGTGGATTTTCCGGTGACGCTGAAAAACCTGACTCCGTCGAAACACCGCGTGGAAGCCACGATCGGCCAGGGCGGCCCCGAGATCTCTCTCGAGACGACCAACGGCTCGATCAAGATCACGAAATAGGCCCGAGTCCGGAGGGCATGGTCACCCGCCGCACGGAAGTTCCTGAGGGAACTGACGAACCGCCGTTAGGGGAAAGACTGCGCCTTGCGGCGTCGTTCACGAGCCCGAGAACCTCATAGTCCATGGTCAATCCCCTTCGCGGGATTCCACGGAGGTAGATCTGTGGAGATTCAGTGACAGCTCGGACGGGGGCCCAGAGAACAGGTCAACAGGGAAGCTGACCGTCCCCTGATCCGGCGCGAAAGGACTCCCCCCGGCTTGAAATCCTGCGGCATCCAGTCGATGACGGTCCCTCCGCTGTTGAAGTAATAGGGGCTCACGAGCATATCCATGTCCGCGCCGCGTAGGACACGAAAATCTCCGACCCGGAACTGTTTCTCCTCATGTAGGTCATACATCATTTCAGTGAGCGCGGGGACCGGCTCAAATGGGTACAAACCATTGAGGACCTTGGCTTTCTCTTCCTCAGGGATGATGTATTCTTCGATCATCTTCGCGCCTTCCGGGACCTGGCGCGTGGGATAAGTCAGCCTCGGCAGGATTTCCCTATGTCTTTTAAACACTGCAGACCTCCTTTATCGATTTTCTGTCTAATTTCATGAGTTAAGACGCTCAGCCCGCGCGAGATTTCTCGTTCCGAAGCACTTGAGGAATCAGAAAAAACCCTTGACATCAGAAAAATTATATGTTAACTATAAATAACGTATATTCGATATTAGGTTAACTATACATGCCAGATATTAAGGCAGTCCTTCCAGACTTTAATCCCTGGTGGAAGAAGCCTTATCAGGCGAACTATAAGGACCGGGCCGTTTACTCCCAGATCAAGAAGTTCCTGCCGCTTCGGCAGATCATCTCTTTGACCGGTCTCAGACGGGTCGGCAAGACAACTCTCCTCTTAAAGGCCGCCGCTGACGCCATCGCCGAAGGCCTGGATCCAAGGAACGTCATTTATTTTTCGTTCGATGAATTCAAAGAAGTGGAAATCCGTGATGTTCTTCGGATCTCCGAAGAACTGCTGGATAGGGCCCAGGGGACAGAGCGAATTCTCCTTCTATTGGATGAGATCCAAAAGCTGGACGACTGGGAGAATCAGGCCAAAGCCCTTTATGACACCTACCCCCAACTGAAAATGTTGATCTCCGGCTCGGAGTCGCTGTTCATCAAGCGAAAATCCCGGGCGACGCTGGCCGGCCGCATTTTTGAATTCCGGGTTGGACCGTTATCGTTCCGGGAATTCTTAGCCTTCAAGGGCCAGGAGCTCGTTCCGCCCGGCCTCTACCCACGCGAGCTCGGCCGGCTTTATGACGAGTTCCTGAAAACCCAGGGATTTCCGGAACTGGTGGGTATCCATAGCAAAGAGATCGTTTATAAGTACATCAAGGAGAGTATCGTCGAAAAAGTTATCTACCGGGATATCCCCCATTTGTTCAGAGTCAAACAAATCTCCGTCCTGGAGGGCCTCCTTGGCATCCTCATGGACGATCCCGGCCGGATGATAGACCTGGCTTCTCTCGGGAGCGATTTGAAGATCTCCCGCCAAACGCTTTCGCTCTATCTCCGCTATCTCGAGGAGTCGTTCCTCGTCAGGAAGCTCTATAACTTCAGCGGAAACCGCAGGAAGGTCGAGAGGAAACTGAAAAAGGTCTATCCCACGATCCTGTCCCCGGCGCTCACTTTCAAGGAGGACGACCAGTCGCGGTCAAAGGTTTTCGAGTGCTCGGTCGTGAACCAGTTGAACGCCGAGTATTTCTGGCGCGACCCGTATAAGAACGAAGTCGACGTGATCCAAGACGGCCCCGTTCCATTGCCCATCGAGATCAAGTACGGCAAGATCGAGACGGGGGGCCTCGATGCCTTCATGAGGAAGTTCAAGGTCAACGAAGCCGTCCTCATCTCGCGCGATAAGGAATATGTCCACGATAACCACGGACAAAAAATCAGCGTTATACCCGCCTATAAATATTTTTTATCTTTTGATCCCGGCGAAACCAGGGGGGGGTGATTCATGAGCGTTCCTAAGGAAGTTTCGCGCCTCATCGAGAAGTTCGATCAACATCTGGAATCCTACAGGTCGGGGAAGTACAACGAAGCCCAATTACGGAATGAGTTCCTGAATCCCTTTCCAAGACCTACTTCATCTCCTTGATCTTGATGTTACGGAAGAAGATGGGGGCGCCGGCGTGCTTGCCCTGGAGACCGATCCGCCCTTTCGTAGCCAGCTCCGCGACCGGCCGGCTCAGCCAGGCCGGGATCTCGCTCCCGTCGGGATTCGTCTTGGCCGAGGTCCACAGGCTCATATCCATGTCCGTCACCCGTTCGCCGTTGAGGACGACGGAGATCTTCTGGCCGAGACACGTGATCGTATAGCGGTTCCACTCGCCCGGCTTCTTGACGGCGCTCTTCGTCGGCGCCAGGTGTCCGAAGATCGCTCCGCAGTGCCAGGTGGCCGGTTCTTTGGCCCACTGCTCGGCGAAATCGTCGGCGATCTGGACCTCGACGGAGTTCGGGATCCAATTGGCGATGTCGCTCGCGTAAACGATGACGCCGCTGTTCGTCCCCGGCGCCGTCTGGAACTCGAGGTCGAGCGTGAAATTCTCGTAATCCCGGGCCGTCCAGATGGCCTGGTCCTCGGAAGCGGTGAGGACGCCGTCGGCGACGGTCCAGACTCCGGCCGGGAACTCGGCGTTGGAGAGGTTGGCCGCGAAGAGGTTCGCCCAGCCGGAGACGTCGGGATGGACGGGCGGCGCCGCGGGCTCCTTGGGCGGAGAGCAGGCAGCCAGGACGAATAGGCCCAGGACGAGCGCGCCGAGAGAAATTCTCAAGGTTTTCATAGGGACTCCTTTCGGCTCCAGCCGCGAACGGCCTCATTTTAACAGGATTGATGCCCATACCGCCAGGCGAATGTCACGGCCGGAGAAACCGTGTTCTTGCCAATCGCGGCTCGTTCGTATTATGCTCCTGCCGAATGTTCGACTTTGAGGTGAAACCATGACCAAGCGTGCCCGCGTATTCGGATTGTCCCTCTTGGCGGCGATCGGACTTTTTTCGTCCTGCGCCCCGAGGCCGGCCGCAACCGTGACCCCGGCCCCGAGGCCTCTCATCCTTGGCTTCCATGTTCTCATCGAGAGCCGCAAGGCGGCCGAGGTGCTCATCGGCGAGATCCCGGCGCTCGCGCGTCAGGGCGTCAACCTTCTCATCGTCGAGGTCGACTACAATTATGAATATGTTTCGCACCCCGAGCTGAGGGGGAAGGATCCCACTTCCGCGGCGACGATCAAGAGGATCGTCGGGCTCTGCCGCACCCACGGCATCCGCCTCGTCCCCGAATTCCAGAGCCTCGGCCATCAGTCCTGGGAGGAAAAGACCTACCCGCTCCTCGTCAAGTACCCGCACCTCGACGAGTCGCCCGGCAAGTACGCCGGGAACAAGGGCCAGGACCCCTGGGGCACGGATTTCTACTGCCGGAGCTGGTGCCCGCTCCATCCCGGCGTCCAGCCCATCATCACCGACCTCTACGATGAGCTGATCGACGTTTTCGAGGCCGACGCCCTGCACGTCGGCATGGACGAGGTCTTCATCATCGGCGACGCCGACTGCCCCCGCTGTGCCGGGAAGCCCACCGCAGAACTCTTCGCCCGGGCGGTCAACGACGCCCACGACCACATCGTCAAGAAGAGGGGCAAGGAGATGATGATGTGGGCCGACCGCCTCATCGACGGCGAGGCCACGGGCTACGGCCTTTGGGAGGCCTCCAAGAACGGGACCCACCCGGCGATCGACATGATCCCCAAGGACATCATCATGTGCGACTGGCACTACGAGCGGAGCTATGAAAAGCAGGGGAAGAAGCAGGCGACCTTCCCGTCGGTCCGCATTTTCATCGACAAGGGTTTCCGTGTCCTGCCGACAAGCTTCCGGGACGTCAAGGTCGTCAAGATGTTCATCGACCAGTCCCTGGCCGTTTCGTCGGACAGGATGCTCGGCCACCTGTGCACGATCTGGCACGGGCTCGAGCCCGGCCAGGCGGCCCGACTGCCCCAGCTCAAGGCTGCGGCCAAGAAGATCCGGAAGGCCTCGGGCCGGAGCTGAAGGCCGCCTCGTCACCTCGATGTGATAAGGTTCCTCCGCCGGAGCTCCTCGAGAGCCTTCTCCCACGGCCCGGCGGCGCCCCACAGGTAGTAGGAGAAATAGCGGATCGTCTTCTGGAAGATGGGCACCCACGGCTGGAACTCGGCGTAATAGTGCGCGGACTCGCCGTTCGAGGGGTGGTTCATCCACATGTGGAGGAACTCGGGTTCGCTTACGGGGAAAGCCCCGACGAACGAGACGTCCTCGACGGTGTCGCGGCCGGCGTTCCAGCCCTCCTTGAGGAAGAGGACTTCCCCGAAATACTCTTCGGGCCGCATCCGGACCTCGCGCCGGCCCGACAGCGCGGGCACGACGAAGACATCTTCCGTCCAGTGCTTCTCTCCGAGGGCCAGGATGGGCTGGGGGCCGAGCATGTTCAGCTCGGGGTTGCGGAATTCGAGGGCGAACCGGACTTCGAGGAGGGGTGAGTCCCCGTCGAGCGTGAACGTCTTTTCCAGGCGGTTGCCGAAATAGTCCGCGGCCATGCGGACGGAGGCGGACGTCCCGCCATCTTTGACGACCTCGGCTTCGTAGACCTTGTGCGTCTCGATCGAGGCCTGGCCGAGGAAGTCCTCGAAGCCGCCGTAGGGATAGAAGCCCCGTTCGCGGAAAGGCCGCCTATCCGTGCTCTCCTTCTCCGGCCAGAGCTTGAAGAGGACGTTGTCGTTTTTTTCCTTGACGATGTACTCGATGACGCGGGCCCCGATGGCGAGCAGGGTGACCCGGACCTTGTCGTTTTCGAGCCGGTACTCGTTAATCCCGTCTCCGTCGAGGTCGACCGCGGAAACCGTGACCTTCCCCGCCGCCTGGCCGACGCCGAGCTGGGTTTCGTTCGACGCGCCGAGCGCGGCGACCTTGACGGTGTAGGAACCGGGTTCGAGGGGCAGGCGGAATTCCATCTCCTGGTGCTCGCCCGTGCGGGCCGCCCCGGGCCGCGAGGTTTCGAATACGGGGGTCCGCAGACTCCCTTTGGCATAAACCTTGACCTCGACCGGATAGCCCGAAATCGCCGTAAAATTATGTATCGAAACGGGATAGACGACTTCGGGTGCCTGCCCGTAAAGGAGCTTATGGACGGAAACAGCGGGCGGCAAATCGAGCACGGCGAGCGTTCTTTTCCGGCCTCCCTTCCAGCGCATTTCGACGAGGACGGGGTTGGCCTTGGCCATGGCCGCCGCGGAAGGTTTGACGGCGAACGAGAAAGAGCGCTCGGTTCCCGGAGGGAGCGTGACTTCGGTCGATCTGCCGTCGACCGCGAGCTCCGGCGCGGGCCGGACCTCGAGCGTCCCCGCGAGAGGAGAATCGCCGAGGTTGGCCAGCCGGACGCGGAGCTCATAACCCTCCACCGAGGCGTCGAGCTGGACCCTGTCGGCGAAGAGGTTTTCCAGGTAAACACGGTCGAGGAGGAGCATCTGGAGAGCGCCCCGCAGGAGTGCCGGTCCCATCATCCGGCCCTGCGGCAGGACCCCCACCGCCCGCCGGTCGAGGATGGCCTTCCACATTTCCTGACGCGTCAGGCGGCGCCCCTTGGCCGCGAAGAGAACCATCGAGGCCGGCGCCTCGTCCTTGATGAGCCCCGTCTGGAGGATGAAGGGGACGGCCTCGGTATCGATCTGCTTTTTATTGCCGTCGATGCCGATGACGCCGTCGTAGGCGTACTTATCGCAATCCGGGCTGTAGACCGGCCGGAAGATGTATCCGTCGCGGTCCTTGACGAAGCGGATCCATTCCTCCTCGGTGGGCATGTCTTGGATCTTCAGGCCGTCGTAGTTCCCGAGACCGTAAGCGACGGTGCCCAGGCTGTGTGTGGCCTTTCCCGTGCCGACGTCGACGGCCAGGTCGAGACCGACTTCGCCCAACCAACCGGCGAGCTCGCTCTGCATGAGAAAATCCATGTAGCCGCTGAACGTGAACCAGTCGTTCCCTTGGCCGAGACCCCGGCCGATAACCTCCAGGGGATGTCCGGGATGGCAGGTGACGCTGTGGAGAAGGGTCCCCGTCCCGAACCAGCCGCGATGGAGGTCGTAGCGCCCGATGACGGACCGCAGTCCGTCGAGGAGTTCCTTGAAGCGGCGGCGGCAGTCGGCGCAGTCGGCGACGATCGCCAAGAGCCGGCGTTCGCCGCTGCCGAGAGGAAAAGCGATCACGTCGTGATAATCCCGGGCGTTCCTCTGGTGACTGGCGAGGGAATTCCGCAAGTCCGACGGGCCCGGCAGTCTACCCAGAAGCCTCTTCCCGAGGGGGCTTGAGGCCTTTGACCAGACGAGGACATCGCTACGGTCAAGGGCCTTTTCGAGAGCAGCCGCGTCCGGATCATCGAGCTCGGTCATGGGACCCTTCAGCCACGCCTCAAGGAAGCCCTCGGCCAGGGACAGTCCGGGAATTCCCAACTCCTCGGCGATGTCGACTTTGTTCTGGGCGATCGACCGCTCGATGTCCGGCTGGCTCGCGACATAGAGATTCCCGTATTGCAGCCACTTCCAGTAGACGCTGTGCCAATAGTTCGTGTAGCCGTTGAATTGGCCCTTTGTGACGACAGGAGAGGCCGCAGGGAAGAAGGCGGCGGTGAAGGCGAATTTATCCAGGTCTTCGCCCGCGGCGGCGGCTAGGTTGAAGATGACGATGATGAGGACGATAACGATAAGGCTAAGCTTGATCACGGTTTTCATGGTCTCGAAGACTCCTTTCCGACGAGCCTGATCAATCCCAGATATGGGAGTATTTCGCTCCGCCGCCGGTATTGAAAAGAACGACGGATTCCCCGTCCCGGATCCAGCCGTTTTTCCGGAGCCGCAGGAAAGCGGCCAGCGTCGCCCCACCCTCCGGCGCCGGCCAAATCCCGGTCGTCTTTCCCATGAGGTAGGTCGAGTCCAGGATCTCGGCGTCCGGGACGGCCACGGCGGTGCCGCCGCTCTCGCGAAGCGCCCGCAGGATGAGGAAATCGCCCACGGCCGCCGGGACCCTCATGCCGTCCGCGATCGTCCGGGCGTTCGGCCACATCTCGGCGAATTCCCGGCCTTCGTGGAAGGCTTTGACCATGGGCGCGCAGCCTTCCGCCTGGACCGTGACCATCCGCGGCCGCTTGGAGCCGATCCAGCCGAGTTCTTCCATCTCGGCGAAGGCCTTCCACATTCCGACAAGTCCGGTGCCGCCGCCCGTCGGGTAGATGACGACGTCGGGGAGCGTCCAGTTCATCTGTTCGCCCAGCTCATAGCCCATCGTCTTTTTGCCCTCGATCCGGTAGGGCTCCTTGAGGGTCGAAACGTCGAACCGCCGGTGTCTCTCGACCCCATCGCGGGCGGCCTTGCCGCAGTCGGTGATGAGGCCGTCGATCAGGGTCACCTTGGCCCCCAGGACGCGGCATTCGTTGATGAACGGCCGGGGGACGTCGGCCGGCATGAAGACGTGCGCTTCGAGTCCGGCTAAGGCGGCGTAGGCGCTCATGGCGCACCCGGCGTTCCCGGCCGTTGGGATCGAGACCGCCTTGACGCCCAGCTCGTAAGCGCGGGAGACGGCCGCGGCCAGCCCCCGGGCCTTGAACGACCCTGTCGGGTTGAGGCCTTCGTCCTTGATGTAGAGAGGGCCGTGGCCGATTTCCCGCTCAAGCCGGGCCGCCCGAAAGAGGGGCGTAAATCCCTCCCCCAGACAAAGCTTGAACTTGTCATCTCTCAAAGGAAGAAGCTCGCGGTATCGCCACATCGTCGGTTCGCGGCCGGCCAGGACGGTGGGCGTGAAGGCCGCCCGGACCGCATCCAGGTCGTAGCGGACGAGAAGAGGTTTTTGACATGCGGGGCAGAGGTTCCACAGTCTGTCGGCGTCGAGTCGTTCGCCGCACAGCCCGCATTCGAGATGGGACAGGAAGTTGATCCTGGGCATCGGCTGAGATTTATCACATTTCCGGCCGGGCCGCAATCGGGCCGCCGGCCCAGATCGTCCGACAGCGAAGCTAGCGCTTCCTGATCAGTTCGATCAGTTCTGCGGCCTTTTCGGCGAAGGCGGGATGGGCGGCGGCGAGACGGGCCAGGTCGAGGGCCCGCTCGAAGGCCCCGGCGTTGTGGAATCCGGCCGCGCCGTTGTACTGGCAGGTCGCCTTGGTCGCTTGGACGGAGAGGATCTGGGCCCTCTTCTTCGCGACGAGACGGGCCTTCCGTTCCGGCTGCATCTCGGAGGCCTCGATCTCTTCGATCTTTTTCTCCATCCCCCGCTCCTTTTCTTCGAGCGAGAGAGCGGCCCCGGCGAAATAGATGCCCGAATTCATCCAGTCCTTGCGGTCGGCGTAGAGCCGGCCGAGGTAATAAGCCGCGTCGCTGTCGGACGGCTCGATGTTCAGGGCTTCGCGGAGATCTTTTTCGGCGTCGTCCAGGCGTCCCTGCCGGTAGGCGACGATCCCCGAGAGCGCCGCGACGTCGCTCACGCCGACGAGGAAGACCTTCGCCGATTCGACCGCCCGGCGGGCCTCTTCGAGGCGTCCGAGCTCGTTGAAGTTCCAGGCCGTCCAGTAGCGGGCTTCGCCGATGTAGTAGGTGCCGAACTCGATGAGCCGGCTGAGAATGGCCAGGGCCTCTTCGTTCTGCCCGAGGTAGCCGAGGCAGAGGCCCTGGCCGAGCAGGGCGTCGCGATATGTCGGGAGGAGCGCCAGGGCTTTTTCGTTGTATCCAAGACAGCTTTCGTTTTCCTCCATCTGGAAGGCGACCTTGGCCAGGGAGATGAGGACGGACAGCGATTCGGGGATCTTGTCATAGACCGCGAGGTAATGCCGCTCGGCCGTGAGGAGTTTTCCGCTGAGAAGAGCGACCTCGCCGAGATAGTAGTGGATTTCGGAGAATTCCGGGTCGAGAGCGAGGAGCGACTCGAGCCGGTCCGGCTCGAGGGACGGAGAGACGGCCGTCTGGAAAGCCGCCAGGCGGGAGTCAGGATGGAGGTCCGCGTAAATCCCAGGCGCGAGCTTGTCCTGGAACTTGTAGAAAAAGGCGGTCCGCAGAGCCAGGTGGAGGGCGGCCGCCAAGTCATCGCTTTGCGCCAGCTCCCCGATTTTTCTATCGAGGTCCGGGATCCTGGCGTTCACCCAATCGAGCTGGGCCTCCAGAGTCCGGCCGCCCGTTTCGACGTCCCCCGGCTTGCCCTTGACCTTGTTCGGCAGGCCCGCAAAGAGCTCCAGCGACGAGGCGTAGGGAGCGAGCGCCGGGTCGGCGGCGATGAAAGCGGCCAGGTCTTGTGCCGGCTTCGAGGGCAGGACCCCGAGCTCCTTCTCGCGCAGACCCAGCGCGACGGCAGAGCGGACGAATTTTTCGGAGACGGCCGCCCGGCGTTCCGGGATGGCCAAGGCCTCCTCGTAGATTCGCCGAGCGTCCCGCAGCGCTGTGTAATGGCCCCGGGCATAGAGCGCGTCGGCCGCCGCGATCCTTGCCCCCCAATCGACGGGCGGCGACGCCGACGGCGCGACGGCCGCCTTTTTCATGGGCGCGCAGGCGGCCAATCCGAATAGAGCGCAAATCAGGATCGCTTTCTGTCCGCAGCGCTTCATGACGTCACCTCCGCCTTTCCCGGCCGCACTTCACCCCCGGGCTCCTCTCACTCGAGAATTCGCCCGGGCCCACCATTATGTTTAGGCCGCGAATTCCGGTAAAGTTAATTTACTCCATTGTATTCTCCTTTACACCTAATCGTGAAATGTGCTCGGTGGCCAATACAATTTATTGTTTCCAGGCCGCCTGAGGACGCGTTGGCTAAAACGCGAGAAATTGGCATAATATGTACAGCATGGGACGTCCGCGAGAAAGGAGTCGAACGACTATGGATAGAAGAGATTTCATGGGGAAGGCGGGCTGCGCGGCTGCCGCGTTCGCAGCCGCGGCCGGATTCGCAGATGGGCAGGAGAAAGCGTCGCCGGCCGTGCCGCCGCCACCGCCCAAGGCGGAGAGGTATAAGATCGACATCGAGATCTTCGAGGCGCGTCCGGACACCTGGTGCCACAAGAAGGGCGACAAGTTCGCCTATCCCGCCGACTGGGGAAAGCTCTGTCCGTGGCTCCGGGGGAGCCTTAATGAATTCGTTCGGCTCCTCGAGAACGGGGTCACGTTGCCCTGGATGTACGAAGGGACCCTTTATCAGAAAGTGATCGACCCTTTGGGCATAACGACGGAATTCGTCCGCTGCCCCGACCCGACGTCCAACCTCGTTGCCAAGATCACCCGGACCCGGGCCTGAGGCCGGCTGAGGGGCCTTCGGCTGGGCGGAATTCCCGGCTCGCAGAGACAACCTTCCATGCCGTCCCGGAGTATCTATACAAAGAGGAGCTGAAATGAAAAGAGTTCGACGTCCTGCCTTCATCCCGCTCCTATTCGCCCTCCTCGCCGGTGCCCTGTCCGGTTTCGCCTCGCCCTCCCAGGCTCCGGCCAAGCCGGAACGCGTCAAATCCGCCCGGTTCCAGGTGACCCAAGCCCCTTCGAAGATCGAGGTGAACGGCGTCCTCGACGAAGAGGCCTGGGCCGTGGCCCCGGTGATCCTCCTGCCTTTCGAATGGCTGCCGGGCGACAATATCCCCGCCCCGGTCAAGACCGAGTGCCTCGTCACCTATGACATCCACAACCTCTATATCGGCTTCCGCTGTTTCGATCCCGAGCCGAAAAAGATCCGGGCCCATCTTATGGACCGCGACGACACGGACACCCTGATACTGGACGACCACCTCAGCTTCATGATCGACGCCTTCAACGATGAGCGCCGTGCGTTCCAATTCCGGGTCAATCCCATGGGCGTCCAGGCCGATGCCATCTTCAGCGAGCTCGAGGGATACGAAGACTTCTCCTGGGACGCCATCTGGAGCGCGGCCGCGAAGATCACGGATTGGGGTTACGCCGTCGAGGTGGCCATCCCGCTCAGCCAGCTCCGCTTCCGGAAGTCCGAAGGACCCCAAACGTGGGGTTTTAGCGCCGAGCGGTCTTGGCCCCGTGACGCCCGGCACCGCATGACCTCACACCCCCGCTCCAGGAACGTCAATTGCATCCTCTGCCAGTTCAACAAGTTGACCGGTTTCGAAGGGATCATCCCCGGGAAGAACATCGAACTCAATCCGACCTTCACGGCCAGCCGGACCGATGCCATGGACCCGGCCGCATACCCGGAGGGGTCGCTCGAGCGCGGAAAAGTGGCCGCTGAAGCCGGCCTGACCGCTAAATGGGGCATTACACCGAACCTCATCCTCAACGCCACGGCCAATCCCGATTTTTCGCAGGTCGAAGCGGACGTGGCCCAGCTCGAGATCAACCGCCGCTTCGCCCTGTTCTATCCCGAAAAACGCCCCTTCTTCCTCGAAGGCGCCGATTTCTTTCTGACCCCCGTCCAGGCCGTCTTCACCCGGACCGTGGCCGACCCCCTGTGGGGCACTAAACTGACCGGCAAGTCTGGGCGTACGGCCATGGGTTTCTTCGGCGCCCAGGATGAGATCACCAACCTCGTCTTCCCGTCCAACCAGGGCACGATGCAGACCTCTCTGGGCCAGGACGCCTATGGCGGCGTCTTCCGGCTCCGCCAGGACGTCGGCCGGATGTCGACCCTGGGCGTTCTTTATACCGGCCGGGCCGGAAGCGACTACTACAACCACGTGGCCGGGGCGGACGGTTTCATTCGTCTCGACCAAAAGAGCTCGTTCATCTTCCAGTTCCTGCATTCGGAGACCGACTACCCGACGCCGGTCGCCGTCGATTACGGCCAGAATGAAGCCCGGTTCGGCGGCAACGCCGTCAATCTCCAGTTCCAGCACTTCTCCCGGAACTGGATCGTCCAGGCCCTTTACGAGGACCTTTCTCCCGGCTTTCGGGCCGACTACGGGTTCGTGCCGCGGGTCGACACCCGGCGCGGTGAAGGCATCGTTTTTCGCCAGATCTGGGGCAAGCCGAAGGGCTGGTTCAACCTCATCCGGCTCGGGGCCATGGGCCAGCTCATCTACGACCACGACGGCCATTTGACCGACCGCGGCTTGAACCTGGGCGTCATGTACCAGGGCAACCTGGAAACGCAGGTCAACGTCAACGGCAATATCCTGAGGACCTATTATGACGGCCAATATTTCGACACGGCCTTCGGGACGGCCAATTTCCGCATCCGCCCCTTTAGCGGGTCGGAGATCGGCGTCCAGGGCATGGCCGGCCAGTCCATCGATTACGCGAACTCGCGGCTGGCCGACGTTTTCGCCGTTGGGCCGAACGCCTCTTTCAGCCTCCTCCGCCGCCTCAATCTCGTTCTCTCTCAAAGCTACGAGCGGCTCTCCGAAGGCGGCGATACGATCTACACGGCCAACCTGACCCAGACCAAGCTGGTCTGGAACTTCAGCGTCCGGTCCTTCGTCCGGGCCGTCGTCCAGTATCGCGACCTCCGGCAAAACCCGGCCATGTACACTTTTCCCGTGGATTCACGGACCCGATCGTTTTTTACCCAATTCCTGTTCTCCTACAAGCTCAACCCTCGGACCGTCTTCTTCCTCGGCTATTCGGATAATGCGATGGGCGGCGTCTTCGACAGCTGGCTGGGATCGGGCCGCGTCGGCATCACCCGGACCGACCGGACCTTCTTTCTGAAGATCGGCTACGCCTGGCAGATCTGATGCCGGAGGGGCTTTTTCAGGCCAAGAGCCGCCCGGCTTCCCGGATCCTTGACCTGACGGCGACGCCGTAGGGGCACGACCTTTCGCACGCGCCGCAGTCGCGGCAGGCCGAGGCTCTCTCTCCGCTTCCGAGCGCCGCATAGGCCTCCCGGGCCCTCCCGCTCTTGCCGTAGCTTTCGTGGTAGGCGAGAGCGTGGAGGATAGCCGTCGTGGCCACGCCCGAGGGGCAGGCCTGCCGGCAGCGGGCGCAGGCGTGGCAGTAATCCTTGCCGTTCTCGCTGACGAATCGGGTCAGGGTCCTTTCTTCGGCCCCGGTCAGGCGCGTCCCGGCGGCGCCGAGGTCCTCCTCCATCTGCCGTTCGTTGAGGATCTCGGTCACGGCCGAGGTGACCCGGGAGTCCTCGAGGACCCATTTCAGCATGGCCTGGAAGATGGACGCCGACCCGGTTTTGTATTTCTCCAAGTTCTGCCGCCGGCCGCCGACCTTGAGCGTCTTCATGGCGATGATCCCCACGTCGCGGGAATGGGCCAATGCGAGGAGCCCCCGGAGGCCGCTCGTGCCGAGATAGTCGGGGTAGGTCTCGACCTCGCCGGACGTCTCCTGGATGTCGAAGACGTTGTAGCCGACCTGGACCATGTCGTAAAGCCCGCAGTCGACGGCCTTGCGGACGACTTCATCGTGATTCACGTGGCAGGACAGCCCCCTGAACCGATAGGCGCCTTCCTTTTTTAGCTGTTCATAGGCGGCCAGGACGCGCTCGTCGACGAGGACGCCGGCCGATTCCGCGCCGTGGATGCAGAGGATGTCGATCGTCTCGGTCGCCAGGCGGCGCAGGCTGCCGTGGACCGAAGCGACGATGGAGGCGGCGGTGTCCCTGTCCGCGACGTGGAATTTCGTGCTGACGAGAACCTTGTCGCGGCCGACATCCTTGAGGAGGCGACCGATCTGGCGTTCGCTGTTCCCGTTGTCGTAGTTGTGGGACGTGTCGATGTAATTGAGGCCGCGGTCGATGAGGGCCCTGAGGAGGCTGGGGTCGGGCAGGGGACTGCCGCCGAGCGAGATCTCGGAGACCTGGAGATCGGTCCGGCCGAGCCGGCGGGTAGACATGCCGCTTTTCTCGAGCCGGGCCGGAGCCGGCCGGCCCTTGCCGGCGAACCCGGCCAGCGAGGACCCCAAGGCCACGGCGCCTCCGGCCATCGTCCTGATGAACGTCCGACGGTCCTGCGGCTTTCGGCTCATAAGTGGCCCTCCCGACCTCACCAATCTAGCGGAGCCGTCGGCGGCGGTCAAGCCGAAGTTCTATAAATACCCTTGAATCGGGGAACGAAAAAGGGGGCGGGTTGACACGAGGGGGCCCGTTGGCTTACCTTGGCAATGGGGGTCAGTCATGCGCCGCACCTCGGTGTCTCCAAAATCCGGGATCCTGACGGGGGCCGTCCTTCTCCTGCTGTCGGCCGTCCTGATGGCCGTTCAATTCTCGCCTGCGGAGATCGCCGAGAGGTCCAGCTGGGAAGATTTCCTGCGCACCGCGAATATCGTCGGGGCCGTGCAACTCGGGGAAGAAGAGGCCGTGACCACGCCGTGGAAACTGACCCTCCAAAAAGACGGTGTCGTCCGGCACGCACTCTGGAAAAACGTGAGCGGCAGTCCGCGGGGGATCGTCGACAGCTGGCTCTATGAGATCGCGGCCTACAATCTGGACAAGCTGCTCGGCCTGGCTATGGTGCCGCCGACGGTCCAGAAGCGATTTCGGGGCATGCTCGGGTCATGCCAGCTCTGGATCGAGGACACCGCCATCCTCAAAAAAAGGCTCCAGGAAGGCTTGTCGCCGAAGATCATGGATAAGCCGAAATGGCTGCGCCAGGCCTACATCCAGCAGTTGTTCGACAACCTGATCGGGAACGAGGACCGTCACCGGGGCAACGTCCTGATAACCTCGGACGAACGGTCGTTCCTGATCGACCACTCGCGGACCTTCCGGACGACGAAGGCGTTCACGGAAATCCTGCCCTTCTCGGAGGAAAAGTTCCCCGGCGTGGGCGTGATGCGGGAGCTGCCGCGCGCCCTGGTCGAAAAGGTCAAGGCCCTCGACGAAAGATCGATCCGGGAGGCGGTCGGTAACACACTGAGCAAAAAAGAAATAGGAGCTGTCCTCGCCCGCAAGGAGCTCGTCCTCAAAGAGATCGACAGGCTCATCGCCGAGCACGGCGAGGCCGCCGTCCTCTACTGAGTCCGACTTTTCAATTCCGGCCTTTACCCTGATGTCACGTGGATACGTCCCGGATGGACGGGGCCGGACCTCCTGTGATATAAAACTCTCTAGGTAAGGCCATGAGCGGTAACGTTTACGACGAACTCAAGGAACGCGGCTTCGTGGCCCAGGTGTCCGACGAGGGCGCCGTCCGGAAGATTCTCGGCCAAGGGCAGGCCACGTTCTACGTCGGCTTCGACAGCACGGCCACGAGCCTCCACGCCGGGAGCCTCGTCCCGATCATGGCCATGGTCCACATCCAGCGGGCGGGCCACCGGGCCATCGCCGTCGTCGGCAGCGGGACGACCATGGTCGGCGACCCGAGCGGCAAGACCGAGATGCGCCAGATGCTCGACGAGGCCACCATCCGGGCCCAGGGCCAGGCCATCCATATCCAGCTGGCCCGTTACCTCCGCTTCGACGGCAAGAATGCGATCGCGGTGGACAACGCCGACTGGCTCCTGCCGCTAAATTACATTGCCTTCCTGCGCGACATCGGCCGCCACTTCAGCGTCAACCGCATGCTGGCCGCCGAGGCCTATAAGCTCCGCCTCGAGAAGGGGCTGTCCTTCATCGAGTTCAACTACCAGCTCCTCCAAGCTTACGACTATCTGACCCTTTTCCGGAAATACGGCTGCACCCTGCAGATGGGCGGCGATGACCAGTGGGGCAACATCCTGGCCGGCGTCGATCTCATTCGAAGGGTCGACGGCGGGGCGGCCGAAGCCCTGACCTTCCCCCTCCTGACCACGGCCTCGGGGGCCAAAATGGGCAAGACCGCGCAGGGCGCCGTCTGGCTCGACGCCTCGCTCTTCAGCCCCTACGATTTCTACCAGTACTGGGTCAACTGCGACGACCGGGACGTCGGCCGCTTCCTGAGGATCTTCACCCTCCTGCCGCTCGACGAGGTCCGCCGCCTGGAATCGCTCAAGGACAGCGGGATTAACGAGGCCAAACGGATATTGGCCAATGAGGCGACCAAGATCACCCACGGCGAGGTGGACGCTGAAAACGCACGGAAAGCGGCAGCCGCGGCCTTCGGCGGAAAGACCGTTGTGCCTGATCCGGTCCAAGGATCATTTTCCGTTGGCGACATCACGGTCCTGCCCACGACGGCCATCCCGCGCGCCCGGCTCGAAGCCGGCATCACCCCGGCCGAACTCTTTACCGAAGTCGGCCTGACGCCTTCGCGCCGCGAAGCCAAGCGGCTCGTCGAACAGGGCGGCCTCTACGTCAACGACGAGCGCATCGATACGGCCGAGCGTCTCCTGACCGTCAAGGACCTCGGCCCCGACGGCGGCATGCTCCTCAAGACCGGCAAGAAGAAGATTCACCGCGTCGTCGCCGGCTGAAAAGCCCGAGAAATCCTTTGCGTTGCCCCCCCCATCTGTGGTTAAATATCAGGATGTTTCTTGAGAACCCAAGGAGAATCGCATGAAGAACATGTTCATCTTAGCCCTGCTCTCGACGCTGCTCGTTTCAGGCTGCGCCCCGAAAGTTGAAAAAGTCGCCCTCAAGGAGGGCACCCCGGCTTACACCCTGGCCAAGGACCTCGCGGCGGTCATGCCCGCGCTCGGCCCGGACAAGGTTACCATTCTCGTCGAGGGCAAGGGCCTGGCTATCACGGCCGCCGAGGTCATCCAGGCCATCCAAGACAACCTGGGGACGCGGACCGCCCAGCTCAAAAGTGTCGATGCCGGCCAGCTGAAAAACATCATCGAACAAGGAGCGACCCAGCTCGCCGAGCGCAAGCTCCTTCTCGCCGCGGCCGCCGGAGCCAAGACGGTCGCCCCGGCCGAGGAGTTCGACAAGGCCATGCAGGCCCAATATGCCCAGGCCGGCGGGGAGCCCGCCTTCCTCGAAGCCCTGAAAAGCGGGGGGATCTCGATCGACCACGTCAAAAAGAGCGTCCAGGAGACCTTGGTCATCAACAAGTACCTCGAGGGCGTTGCCGAAGCCGGAACTAAAGTTTCCGAGGCGGACATCCTGAAGGCCTACCAGGAAGAGACGGCCGGCGATAAGACAGCATCCGTGCGCCACATCCTCCTGCTGACCCAGGGAAAAAGCGACCAGGAGAAAGCCGAGGCCCGGAAGAAAATCGAGGACATTCTCGTGAAGGCCAAGGCGGGGGAGGATTTCGCCGCCCTGGCTAAGCAGTTCTCCGAGGACCCCGGCTCCAAGGACAACGGCGGTCTTTACGAGAACATCGTTCGCGGCCAAATGGTCAAGCCGTTCGAGGATGCGGCCTTCTCCGTCCCGGTCGGCCAGGTCAGCGGGATCGTCGAAACCGATTACGGCTACCACATCCTCCAGATCGTCGACCGCAAGAAGGAGACCCGCCCCTTCGAAGAGGTCCGGGCCGAGATCGAATCGCGGCTTAAGAACGGGAAACAGGGAACGGTCGTCGAGGACCACATCAAGAGCCTCAAAGTCAGGGCGGGGTTCAAGCTGATCGGCTTATAGAGCGCCGCGGCCGGAAACAGCTTGAAGAAACGATGAGAAAACGGCCCTCCCCTCACCCCCTGGGGGGGCCGAGATTCCCCAATGAATCCTCGCCGGGGGGGATTGCCCGAGGATGCCTCCGCGCCCAAACTGGGAATGAGGACGCCATAGACGCGTCCGGGCAACCGTCCTATCAAGGAGGAAACATGAAAAAACTTATGACAGTTCTCGTGATCGCGGCCATCATCGGCCTCGCCGCGCTTCCCCAAACGGCCGCAGCCGGCGTCCAGTTCGGCATAAAGGTTGGCGCTAACATGGCCAAGCCGACGGGTGCCGACGCCCAGGACCCCCTGGCCACCGTTAATTCCAGAGTGGGCTTTACGGGCGGCATTTTCCTGGCCTTCAACCTCGGCAAGGTTGTAAGCATCCAGTGGGAAGCCCTGTACACGATGAAAGGGGCCACCTATGTCGCACTCGACGACAGCTATACCGATAAGCTCTACGCCGATTACATCGAGATCCCCCTTCTCCTGAAGATCAAGATCCCTCTGCCGGTCATCCAACCCTTCGTCTTCGCGGGGCCTTCCGTGGGCTTCAAGCTCAGCGAGAAGGTCGAGTCGAACGGCGTTCCGTTGGGTGAAACCCTCTTCAAGAACAACGATTACGGCGCTATTTTCGGAGCTGGCGTGAATTTGGGGCGAAGCTTCATGATCGACATCCGCTACAGCCTGGGGCTACAGAAGGTCGTCGACACGATCGGAGGCGGCACCTCCCCTGACTACAAGAATGGCGTCTTCTCCGCGACCATAGGTATTGGATTCTAAGGCATTAATTCTCTGAAACGACAAAGGCGCTTCCGCCGGGCGGAGGCGCCTTTATTTTTTTTCATATCTTCTCCAGATTTTGGGGCTAGCTTACGTACAAGCGAGTCCCCGAAATCGGGAGAAGGTCCTTCCTTCAGTCGACGATAAAGACCCGGGCCCCTTTTGCGGCATCAGCGGATGTACAGATAGATGTAGTGGTCTTCGCCGTTCTCGTCCTTGACCGTTTCGCTCAGGACCTGCTTCTCCTCCCATCCGGGAATGGTGTAATTGTGG
>Ga0315283_10000700_pt1 | contig 25244 bp, 28 predicted proteins | sample YL17G09_0_MG_FD_204541 | JGI IMG/M metagenome (GOLD analysis project Ga0315283, IMG submission 204541) | Sediment microbial communities from Yellowstone Lake, YNP, Wyoming, USA - YL17G09_0 | ecosystem: Environmental > Aquatic > Freshwater > Lake > Sediment | place: USA: Wyoming | collected...
CACCGGCGGACGCCGCTCCGCCTGATCCCCGACGGCACCGCCACGGCGCCGCACGAACACGCAGGTCAGCACAGATTTCCCCGACGTGGCCTTGCGTCCGGGGGTCATCCGGTGGAATGATGACAGAAGTGTAATTACAGCGGTGTCCCGGACGGGTGGACCCGATCACCGCAACGGCATCGAACGCTTGGGGAAGCAACGGGCGGTGCGCCAACAAGGAGGCACACCAGTGAGATCGATCTTCGATGACAACGAGGACCTGACATGGCAGGAGTACGCCAACTGCCTGGGCGTCGACCCGGATCTCTTCTTCCCGGAGCGCGGCGCGTCAACCCGTGAGGCCAAGGAGGTCTGCCGGGGCTGTGTCGTGCGCGACGAGTGCCTGGAGTACGCGCTGAACAACGGCGAGAAGTTCGGCATCTGGGGCGGCATGAGCGAGCGTGAGCGTCGGCGCATCCGTCGCCAACGGGCCATCGCCCGGGAAGCCGCCACCATCACCGTCCACACCGCCTGAGCGCGTTGGGCGCTCAGGCCCGTCGACGGTCGAGGCGGGCCTCCACGGTCCGGTCCTCGGCCAGGTCCAGCTCCGGCCAACGGTCGGTCGCCACCGCGGCCAGCACCCGCCGGGGCAGCAGCCCCACCAGTTCCGCGCGGTCCACCCGGGCCCGCGCCGCCACCCGGTCGTAGGCCACCGCCGGGCCGACCCGGTCGGGATCGATCAGGTTCATCGACACCTGCACCCGCTCCCCGACGGCGAGGCCGAGGGCCCGGATGCCGTCCCCCCGCACGGCCGCCGCCACGTCGCGGGCGAGGACCAGGTCCGGTTCCGCCAGCCAGAGGTTGTAGGCCACCAGCGGCGGCCGACAGCCCACGGCCACCGCCCCGGCCGTGGGGTGGGGCCGGTCGGGCCCCGTGTCGGGCGCCAGGTCCACGAAGGCCCGCCGGCGCACCTCGGGCAGCGTCGGCACCGCCTCGCCATCCCCATAGCGGAAGGCGGGCACGGCGAGCTCGTCGGCGATCCAGGTCGCAAACCGCTCCCGGGCGCCGCAGGCGTCGGCCGGTTCGGACCCCTCGAGGGCCACGAAGGGCACGACATCGACGGCCCCCAGCCGGGGATGCACGCCGTCATGGGCGCGGAGGTCGATGCGTTCGACCGCCACACGGGCGATCCGCCGGGCGGCCGCCTCACCCACGGTGGTGAGGACGCACCGGTGGTGGTGGGGATCGACGTGCTCGTCGAGCAGGTCGCCGCCCCCGGCGTCCCGCACGGCGTCGAGGACGTCGGGGTCCCGGCCCTCGCTCACGTTCACGATGCACTCGAGCATGCCCGCCGCCTCCTGACCCATGACCGCAGGCCGTCGTCGGCCGACGGTACGCTCGCAGATGTGAACCTCGGTGCACCCGAACTCATCATCGTGCTCCTCATCATCCTGGTGATCTTTGGCGGCGCCAAGCTGCCGCAGCTCGCCCGGTCGCTGGGCAAGGCCCAGTCCGAGTTCAAGAAGGGCTCGGAAGAGACCACGACGTCGACCGAGAGCGACGATTCGTCCCCCACCGCCTGACCGACTCCCCGGAGTCCTCAGCCTGGTCCTGACGGATCGCTAGCCTCGACCGGGAACCGGGCGCGCCCCGGCGTCGTTCCCATGTCGAGCCCCTCGCCACCACCGCCTCGCGCCGACCAGGTGCCGAGTTGGGAAGAGGTCGCCCGTCACTACGGGCGGTTCCTCTACACGGTGGCCTACCGGCTCACCATGAATCACGACGACGCGCAGGATCTGGTGCAGGACGTGCTGTTACGGGTGCAACGAGGGCTGGCGACCTACCAGCCGGGCTCCATGGAGGCCTGGCTGTCGCGGATCACCACCAACGCCTTCCTGGACCGGGTGCGCCGCCAGAAGCGCCGGCCCACCGACCCCCTGCCGGAGGAGAACCCCGAGCGGGTCCTGCCCTCGTCGGCCTCGGCCTCCGAGGCCCTGGACGCCGCCGTGCTGCCCGACCACCTGCAGGACGCCCTGCGGGACCTGCCCGAGGACTACCGCACCGCCGTCGTGCTCTGCGACGTGCTCGACTTCAGCTACGAGGAGATCGCCGTGGCCCTGGACGTCCCCGTGGGGACCGTCCGCTCCCGTATCCACCGGGGCCGGGCCCGCCTCCGGGCCGCCGTCGAGGCCCTGTCGTGACCGAGCCGGAGGACCGGGCGGGCCCCGCCGAGGGACCGGAGGAGGATGAGGCCGTTCGGCGCCTCCTGGCCGACCTACCGGAGGTGGCGCCTCCCGACGGGTTCTTCGACGACCTGATCCGCACCCGCCGGCGCCGGGCCCGGATCATCGCCGGCGCCGGACTGGCCGCCGCCGGCGTGGCCGGGGCGGTCGTCGTCGCCCACGTGACCGGCATCACCGGCCACGTCGACCCCGAGATGGCGCTCCTGGCCGACCGCCACGCCACGGTCTTGACCGTCGACGTGCAGTCGCTGCGCGGGCGGATGGAGGGCGACGAGGTACCGGCGCCCTACCAGGCTCCCGAGGAGTTGGGCGGGATGCAGCGGGGGACGGCGGTGCTCCACCCCGACGACGTCGTCCAGGTCGTCTACGCCGCCGACGGCCACTACCTGTCGGTCTTCGAGCAGGCGGGGGACATGGCCGACGACGCCATGGCCGACGACGTCACCCCCGTGGCGGTCGACGGCGTCGACGCCTGGCGGACCGACGACGGTGCGGTGATCGTGCGCCGGGCCGACGTCGTCTACGTCCTGATGGGCGACGTGGCCGACCTCGGGCCCGAGACGCTGGCCGCGATCGTGGCCGACCTCCCCGACGCCCGTCGGCTGGGCCTGGCCCGCCGCATCGGCGACGCCATGGACGACCTGGTCGACGCCTTCGGCCTGGGTTGACGAGCGACCGGGAACCGAGGCGACCACGGGGGCGGGCCGGGCGACCGGGACCCGTCGCGGTCGCCCTCACACCCGTCATGGGCGAGGACCAGAGCCGCCGGGACGGCAATCAAGGCATCAGGCCCGGGCGGTCGCCTCGGCCTCGGCCTCCTGGCGGCGACGCTTGAGGATGCGGCGGCGCTCGCGCTCCGAGCAGCCTCCCCACACGCCGTGGTCGATGCGATTGGTCAAGGCGTACTCGAGGCAGAGGTCCTTGACGGGGCAGTCGGCGCAGATGCGCCGGGCCACGTCGACCCCGACCCCGTCGCTGGGGAAGAACAGCGAGGGCGGTCGATGGGCGCAGTGGCCGTACGCCATCCAGTCGGTTTCGGTTTCGGTTTCCTCGGCGGGGCGCATGGGCCTGGCAATACCTCCGGTCACCCTCTTCCACGGCGGCCGGCGAGCTTTGGTTCCCGGTAGCCTCGAAAACGATGTCGAACGTCGTCGAACCCTCGCTCGAGACCGAGCCGCCCCGTGGCGCGGTGAAGATCGTGTACCTCGGGCCGGTCGCCCCGCACTGGGAGATCCGCTCGGACTTCGGCGATCGGGCGGTCATCGACGCCTTCCGGGACCGGGTCAACGCCCGCTTGGTGCTCCTGCCCCCGCACGACCCGCAGTTCCGGCGCAACCGTGAGCGGGTGAACCGTGACGCCGAGCGCGAGCTGCTCCTCATCGACTGGGACCTCGGCTACGACGAGGACGAGGAGACGGACCTGGGGGCCCGCCCCTCCTGAGTCGTGACCCGCCCGTACGATGGCGGGCGTGGACGACACCGGGGCTGACCGCTTCCTGAACCGCGAGTTGTCGTGGCTGGACTTCGACACCCGCGTGCTGGCGATGGCCGAGGACGCCACGATCCCGCTGCTGGAGCGAGCCAAGTTCCTGGCCATCTTCGCCCAGAACATGGACGAGTTCTTCCAGGTCCGGGTCGCGGGCCTGAAGGACCAGGTCGCCGGGTCGGTGACGATGCGGACCCCCGACGGCCGCACGGCCGGTCAACAGCTGGGCGAGATCCGCGAACGGGTCAGCAAGCTCCTGGCTCGCCAGGAGCAGGTCTTCCTCGCCGAGATCGTGCCGGCGCTCGCCGACGCCGGGGTCCGCTTCTCGTCGTGGAGCGAGCTGGACGACGACGACCTCGAGTACCTCGGGACCCAGTTCGACGAGCTCATCTTCCCCGTGCTCACCCCCCTGGCCGTCGACCCCGGGCATCCCTTCCCGTACATCTCCGACTTGTCCTTGAACCTGGCCGTCGTGGTCCACGACCGGGAGTCGGGACTGCGCCGCTTCGCCCGGGTCAAGGTGCCGCCGCTGCTGCCCCGCTTCGTGGTCATGCCCGACGGTGAGCGCTTCGTGCCCCTCGAGCAGGTCATCGCCGCCCATCTCCACCACCTCTTCCCGGGCATGGAGGTGGTCGAGCACCACCCCTTCCGGGTCACCCGCAACGCCGACCTGACCCTGGAGGACGAGGAGGCCGACGATCTGCTCGCCGCGGTCGAGATCGAGCTGCGCCGGCGCCGGTTCGGCAAGGCCGTCCGCCTCGAGTTGGAGACCACGGTCACCCACGAGGTCCGGGACCTGCTGCAACGGGAGCTGGACCTCGACGACGACGACCTCTACGTCGTCACCGGCCCCCTGGACCTCAGTGGCCTCTGGTCGCTGCTCAGCCTCGATCGTCCGGACCTGAAGGACGACGCCTGGTCCGGCGTGATCCCGCCGCGACTGGCCGGCGACGAAGGCGAGGTCAAGATCTTCCGGGTCCTGCGCCACGGCGATGTGCTGCTGCACCACCCCTACGACTCGTTCGCCGGGACGGTCGAGGAGTTCATCGATCAGGCGGCCGACGATCCCAAGGTCCGGGCCATCAAGCTCACCCTCTACCGCACGGACGGTGACAGCCCGATCGTGGACGCCCTCATCCGGGCGGCCGAGTCGGGCAAGCAGGTCGCCGCTCTCGTCGAGTTGAAGGCCCGCTTCGACGAGCAGGCCAACGTGGGCTGGGCCCGCCGGCTGGAGAAGGCCGGCGTCCACGTGGCCTACGGCCTGCTCGGCCTGAAGGTCCACACCAAGACCACCCTCGTGGTCCGCGAGGAGCAGGGCGGGATGGTCCGCTACTGCCACGTCGGCACCGGGAACTACAACAGCCGGACGGCCCGGATCTATGAGGACTGCGGCCTGCTCACGGCCGACCCCGAGATCGGCGCCGACCTCACCCACCTGTTCAACTACCTGACCGGCTACGCCCGGGACATCGACTACCAGCGCCTCCTGGTGGCGCCCGACTCGATGCGCACCGGCATCCGACGGCTCATCCGCCAGGAGATCGAGGCCGGTCCCGGCCGGGGCCGGATCCTGGCCAAGATGAACTCGCTGGTCGACCCCGCGATCATCGAGGATCTCTACGAGGCGTCGTCGGCCGGCGTGGAGATCGACCTGGTCATCCGGGGCATCTGCTGTCTGCGCCCCGGGGTGCCGGGGCTGTCCGAGCGCATCCGGGTCCGTTCCATCGTGGGTCGGTACCTCGAGCACTCGCGCATCTTCTGCTTCGTCAACGGCCACGGTCCGGGACAGGCCGCGTGGTACATCGGCTCGGCCGACTGGATGCCTCGCAACCTCGACCGCCGGGTCGAGGCCCTGGCCCCCATCGACACCCCTTCGCTGCAGCAGCGGTTGATGGAGGTACTGCAGGTCAACCTGGCCGACGACACGCTGGCCTGGACCCTCGGCCCCGAAGGGGACTGGTCGCCGCCACCGGGCACCGGCCGGGTGGACACCCACCTCCGCCTCCAGGAACTGCACCGGGCCCGGACTTGAGCGACCGGTCCGTGAGGGCGGCAGGGTGCGTCGTCTGGCGCGCCGCCGGGGAAGGGATCGAGGTGTTGCTCGTGCACCGGCCCCGCTACGACGACTGGTCACTGCCGAAGGGCAAGCTGGATCCGACCGAGAGCTGGGAGGACGGGGCTCGGCGCGAGGTGGAAGAGGAGACGGGGCTCACCGGTTCGCTCGGCCCCCATCTGGCCACATCGCACTACGCCGACCGCAAGGGCCGGCCCAAGGAGGTCCGCTACTTCGAGCTGAGCGCGCCGCAGGGCGCCTTCGTGGCCAACGACGAGGTGGATGAGGTGGTCTGGCTGTCGCCGGCCTTCGCCCGGCGTAAGGTCACCCGCTCGGCCGACGTCGAGGTCATCCAGGCGCTCGACGACCACCTCGAGGGAGTGGCCCGACCTTGACGACCGAGACCCCCGCGACGCCGCGTCTGCCCTCGCTCTGGTGGCGCGTGCCGAACCGGCCCGACGACTGGTTCTCGGCCGACGAGCTGGACCGGGCCCGCCGCTACCGCAAGCCCGTGTCCCGAGCCCGGATGGCCCGGGTCGCGATCTCCACCGTCGTGTTGCTGTCCGTGGTGTTCGCCGACGTCGCCCCCCGCCTCGTCGACGCCCTCGACATCACCAACTGGGTGCTGCAGCTGATCGTGGTCGTGGCCCTCCTGGACGTGATCAGCACGGTGGTCGCCGCCCCCTTCGACGCGTGGCTGGAGTTGCGTCACGACCGGGAGTGGGAGCTGTCGACCCAGACCGAGCGGGGTTTCGCCGCCGACCTGGCCAAGGGCATCGTGCTCGGGTTCGTCATCAACGTGGTGCTGCTCCTCCCCCTGATGGCGGTCATTCGCACCACCCCGGCGTGGTGGCTCTGGGGCTGGCTGGTGATGGTCGTGTTCACCATCGGCCTGGGCTTCCTCTACCCGGTCGTGATCGCCCCGATCTTCAACACCTTCACGCCGCTCGACGACGACGACATGAACGCCCGGGTCGACCGCATCGCCGAGATCGCCGGCGTGCAGGTCTCCGGGACCTACGTGGCCGACGAGAGCAAGCGCTCGCGGCGGGACAACGCCTACGTCGCCGGTCTCGGGGCCACCCGCCGGGTCGTGCTGTTCGACACCCTGCTGGAGCACCCCCCCGAGGTCGTGGAGCAGGTCGTGGCCCACGAGATCGGCCACTGGCGACTGAAGCACCTCCGCAAGCAGCTCCCGGTGATCGCCCTGCTCCTGCTGGCGCTGTTCGCCGGGCTGAAGGTCTTCAGTGGCTGGGACTGGATCTTCGATCAGGCCGGGGTGGTGACCACCGGCGACATCCCGCTGGTCGGCCAGCCCACCGCCCTGCCCCTGCTGGTGCTGGCCGCCCAGGTCGGCTTCGGGCTGCTGGGCCTGCTCACGGCCTGGGTGTCGCGGGCCTTCGAGCGTCAGGCCGACATCGAGGCCCTCGACCTGCTGGAGCAGCCCCAGACCATGCTCGACATGCAGCGGGGCCTGCACACCAAGAACCTGGCCGACCTCGAACCCGGGCTGGTCAAGCGCCTCCAGGCCAGCCACCCACCGGCGGCCGAGCGCATGGCGCTCACGTCGGCGTGGGCCGCGGGGAAGGGCGTTCCGGCCAGCTCGTCGTGACCGCGTCTGCAGCCGGGTAGAACCGGCGCTTCGCCCAGAGCGACACGTAGACGAGAGCGACGAGGGCGGGGACCTCGATGAGGGGCCCGATGGTCCCGGCGAGGGCCTCGCCGGAGGTGACGCCGAACACGGCGATGGCGACGGCGATGGCCAGTTCGAAGTTGTTCCCGGCCGCGGTGAACGCGACCGAGGCATTGCGTTCGTAGGACAGTCCGAGGCGGTGGCCCGTGAGGAACGCGCCACCCCACATGAGGGCGAAGTACACGAGGAGTGGGATGGCGACCCGTGCGACGTCGAGGGGGTTCTCGGTGATCTGCTCGCCCTGGAGGGCGAAGAGCACCACGATGGTGAACAGGAGCCCGTAGAGGGCGACCGGCCCGATACGGGGCAGGAAGGCGTTCTCGTACCAGTCGGTGCCCTTGCGGGCCTCGCCGATGGTGCGGGTGAGGAAGCCGGCGAGCAGGGGGATGCCGAGGAAGATCAGTACCGACCTGGCGATCTCCCACACCGAGACGTCGAGGTCGGCGGTGTCGAGGCCCAGCCACCCGGGGAGCACGGAGAGGTAGAACCACCCGAGCACGGAGTACATGACGATCTGGAACAGGGAGTTGACGGCGACGAGCACCGCCGCGAGCTCACGGCTGCCGCTCGCCAGGTCGTTCCAGATGAGGACCATGGCGATGCAGCGGGCGAGCCCGACGATGATCAGGCCGGTTCGCAACTCGGGCAGGTCGGCCAGGAACACCCAGGCCAGGGTGAACATGAGCAGCGGGCCGACCAGCCAGTTCAACACCAGTGAAAGCACGACGGTGCGGCGGTCGGCCAGCTCGTCGGCGAGGTGCGTGTAGCGGACCTTGGCCAGGACCGGGTACATCATGGCCAGCAGGCCGATGGCGATCGGCAGCGAGACGGTGTCGACCTTGATCCGCTCGAGGCTGTCGTTCAGATCAGGGATCAGCCGGCCCAGGAGCAGCCCACTGACCATGGCCAGGCCGATCCACGCCGGCAGGTAGCGGTCGAGCGCGGAGAGCCGGGCGGTGACCGAGTCTTTGCCCGGCGCGGCGTCGGTCGTGGTCATGGGGCGGACGCACCGGTGGCGCCCCCGACGATCTCGGAGGCGCCGGTGTCCACGGTCAGGCCCGAGAGGTCGCCGCCACGCCGGCGGGCGTCGAGGTGTCGGCGCTACAGCACACGGCGGTCCCGCCGACGCCGACGATCTCGTTGGTGAGCTGCTCGGAGTCGCCGGTCTTGACGTACCACTCCCAGCGGGCGCCGTCGGGGTCGGTCAGCCAGGTCTCGACCTTGCTGGCGTAGCAGCAGATCGTGTCGTCGAGCCCGGTGGTCTCGAGCCCGGTGGCCGACAGCCGGGCCTCGGCGGCCTCGACCTGGGCGGCATCCTCGGTCTCGACGCCGAGGTGGTTGATCGTGCCGCCCTCGGGCCCCTCGAACAGCACCAGCTTGAGGGGCGGGTCGGCGATGGCGAAGTTGGCGTAGCCGGGCTTGCGCTTGGCCGGCTCGGTGGCGAACAGCTTGGAGTAGAAGTCGACGGCCCGGTCGAGGTCGCTGACGTTGAGGGCGAGTTGCAGTCGGGACACGGGATCCTCCGAAGGTTCGTATATCGATGAATGTCGATCGATGGGTGCACCCTACCGACGTATGGACAGATGTCAATACGTATCTTGGGTCTCTTCGGCGTCAGGCGGGCGCCAGGGCCTGGCGCAGCGCGTCGAGGCGTTCGGGGACGATCCGCCAGTAGACCCAGCGCCCCCGCTTCTCGCCCACGATCAGCCCGGCCTCGGCGAGGGTCTTCGTGTGGTGGCTGACCGTGGGCTGGGACTTGCCCAGCGGCTCCTGCATGTCGCAGGAACAGACCTCGTCGGCGCCGGCGATCATGCTGAGCAGGCGCAGGCGGACGGGATCGGCCAGGGCGGCGAACCCGTGGGCCAGGAGCTTCGCCTCGTCGTCGTCGAGCGGGGCGCCCAGCACCGTCGGGCAGCATTCGGCCAGGTCGATGTCGAGGTCGAGGACGGGGATGGCTCGTTCACTCATCTCGGGCTCCGATGCATCGACGAGGTCAATTGACAGATGTCGATACATTCGCGAGAGTTGATGGATCGACCTTCGCGAATGTACCAGGAGAACCCTCTGATGACGGCCGCGCCCTCGGTGCTCTTCCTGTGCGTGCACAACGCCGGCCGGTCCCAGATCGCGCTCGGCTGGTTCAACCACCTGGCGGGAGACCGGGCCACCGCCTGGAGTGGTGGCTCCGCGCCGGCGGCGGAGATCAACGCGTCGGCCGTCGAGGTCATGGCCGAGGTCGGCATCGACATCGCCAAGGAGTCCCCCAAGCCGTGGACCGAGGAGATCGTCCAGGTCGCTGACGTCGTGGTCACCATGGGTTGCGGCGACGCCTGCCCGATCCTCCCGGGGAAGCGCTACGAGGACTGGGACCTCGAGGACCCCGCGGGCCTCGCCGTCGGGGCCGTGCGGCCGATCCGCGATGACATCGAGCAGCGGGTTCGCCGGCTCCTCGGCGAGCTCGGCGTGGCGGTCTGAGCGTTCGTCCCCTGTTCACCTGAGGGCCACCTCCCGGCCGGGAGCCGGACAGGGGGCCTTCGTACCTTCACCTCCGACAGAGACCGAGGGCACCGCGCCCTTCCTCAGGAGGACACGTATTCCATGTTGCGCAACAGCCGCCTTCGGTGGCTTCTTGGCCTGCTGGCCGCGCTGGCGCTGGTCGCCACGGCGTGCGGCGGCGACGACAGCGGTTCCGGCTCGGGCGGTGAGGACGGCGGCACCGCGTCCGCGGTGCCCGCCTGCCTCGACATCCCGGCGCTCTACGCCCTGACCGGTCCGGAGTCCACGGGCTTCGCCAACTGGTCCGACGCCGCCGACCTGGCCACCACGGTCGGCTCGGCCTACTCGGCGGACCTGCCCGACGAGGCCCTGACCATCACCGGCCCCGGTCAGGAGTCCGGCACCTACGACACCTACGTCGACTTCGTGATCAAGGGCATCGCCGAGGCCCAGGGCCTCCCCGAAGAGGAGTGGGTGACCCGCCCCGACTACACGTCGTCGCCCAACGACAACGTGATCATCGAGGGCATCGCCGGTGCGGACAACTCCCTCGGCTGGGTCGGTTTCGCCTTCGCCGAGGAGAACAGCGACTCGGTCCGCGAGATCGAGGTCGCCGGTGAGGACGGGTCCTGTGTGGCCCCGACGGCGGAGACCATCGCCGACGGCACCTACCCGCTGTCCCGTCCCCTGTTCATCTACGTGAACGCGGACAAGGCGGCGGAGAACCCCGCCCTGGCGGCGTTCGTGGACTACTACACCGGTGACGCCGGCTACGCCGCCGTCGCCGATGCGGGCTACGTCCAGATGCCCGAAGCGGACTTCGCCACGGCCGTGGCCGCATGGGAAGACGCCGGCGGCTCGCCCGGCGCGCCCGACTCCGGTGTCTCCGGCGAGGTCGTCGTCTCCGGTTCCTCGACCGTGGAGCCCATCAGCTCCGCTGTGGCCGAGGGCTTCAGCGGCGACAACCCCGACGTGAGCATCTCGGTCGACGGCCCCGGCACCGGTGACGGCTTCGAGCTGTTCTGCGGTGGCGAGACCGACATCTCCGATGCCTCCCGCCCCATCGAGGACGACGAGGCGGCGGCCTGTGCCGACGCCGGGATCAACTACATCGAGATCCAGGTCGGCCTCGACGGCCTCAGCATCCTCACCAAGGCCTGATCTCTCCCCTCTCAGGCCCCGAGGGAAAGCAGACGGGGGCGGGTCGATCGACCCGCCCCCGTTTCTCTTTCCGCGAACATGTCCCAGCAGTTCACTGCCCGTTCACCCGGAGGCCATCTCCCTGGCGGACGGTGGCCAGACCCCCTCCTTAGGGTCGTCCCCGACGGCGCCTGAGGCCCGAGACCCGAGGAGCAACCCCCATGGCTGAGATCGTGCTCTCGGCGACCGACCTGCAGGTCAGCAACGCCCGGAAGCGCAAGGAGGCGGCGGTTCACTGGGCCCTGCTCGGTGCCGCCGTCCTCTCGGTGGTGATCACCGTCCTCATCGTGGTCTCGCTGGTCGGGGAGGCGTGGAGCTTCGTCAGGGGCGAGGACTTCGAGTGGAGCAGCCTCACCGACATCGGTTGGTTCCCCCGCCGGGGCTTCTACGACGTCGGAACGCTCGTGGTCGGCTCGGTGATCGTGACCGCGATAGCCATGCTCGTCGCCTGGCCGCTCGGCGTCGGGGCCGCCATCTACCTCTCCGAGTACGCCGAGCCCCGGGTCCGGCGGCTCCTGAAGCCGATCCTGGAGATCCTGGCCGGCATCCCCAGCATCGTGCTCGGCTTCTTCGCCCTCACCGTCATCTCCCCGGACTTCGTCCAGACGGTCTTCACCGACTCGCCGCAGTTCAACCTGCTGGCCGCCGGCCTGGGCGTCGGGATCCTGACCATTCCCCTCGTGGCGTCCATCTCCGAGGACGCCCTGCGGTCGGTGCCCAGGTCGCTGCGCGAGGCCTCCGAGGGCCTCGGGGCCCGGAAGATGACCACCACCGTGCAGGTGGTGATCCCGGCTGCCGTGTCCGGCCTGGTCGCCGCCCTGATCATCGGGGTGTCCCGGGCCATCGGGGAGACGATGGTCGTGACCGTCGCCGCCGGGGCCAGCGGCGGCTCCCTGTTCACCACCGACCCCACCCAACCGGGTCAGACGATGACCGCGGCCATGGCCTCGCTCGCCACCGGCACCGACCAGGTGCGAGGGGCCAGTGGCGCGTTCCAGAGCCTCTTCTTCGTCGGCCTGCTGCTGTTCGTGATCACCCTGGTGCTCAACATCATCTCGGAGCGCTTCGTCGCCCGGGTCCGTCAGCGCTACTAGGAGCCGTCGATGTCCCTCCTGACCCATCCCGCCGACATGGCGCCCCTGACCCATGAGGCCGTCGCCGAACGCCTCAAGGGCACCAAGGTTGACGTGCCCAACGCCGTCTACAAGTGGGCGATGTTCGGGGCGCTGGCCATCACCTTGGCCATCCTCGTCCTCCTGATCGCCTCGTTCTTCGGCGCCGGCATCGAAGTGCTCTCCAACCGGGGCATGGGGTTCCTCACCGTCGGCAACTCCAGCGACCCGGCCGAAGCCGGCATGTGGCAGGCCATCTTGGGTTCGGCGTTGATCGCCGCCTTCGTCGCCGCCATCGCCTTCCCTCTGGGCATCGCCGCCGCCGTGTATCTCGAGGAGTACTCGTCGGAGAACTGGATGACTCGCCTGATCAGCGTCAACATCCGCAACCTGGCCGGGGTGCCCTCCATCGTCTACGGCCTCCTCGGCCTGTCCATCTTCGTGAAGGCCCTCGGCGGCGTCACCGGCGGGCGGTCGATCATCGCCGGCGGGCTCACGCTGGCCGTGCTCGTCCTGCCCATCGTGATCATCACCTCGGCCGAAGCCCTCCGGGCGGTGCCCGACAGCATCCGGGAGGCGGGCTTCGGGGTGGGGGCGGCCCGCTGGGAGGTCATCCGTAGCCACGTGTTGCCCTACGCCGCCCCCGGCATCCTCACCGGCACGGTGCTTTCCCTGGCCCGGGCCCTGGGCGAGGCCGCCCCCCTGATCCTGGTGGGGGCGTCGATCGGCTTCTTCAGCAGCGCCGAGGGCACCGGCCTCCTCGATCGCATCCAGGGCACGTTCACCGCCATGCCCAACCTGACCTACGGGTGGGCCCGCCAGCCCGGTGAGGACTGGCAGGCCAACACCAGCGCGGCGATCCTCGTGATGCTGGTGGTCATCTTCAGCTTCAACGCCGTGGCGATCCTGCTGCGGAACCGCTTCGACCGGAAGAGGGACTACTGATGTCGCCCGACCCCACCACCGCCGTCACCGGAACGGAGAGCAACGTGATCGACGAGGACGGCGAGAGCCGGTTCCGAGAGCCCGAACGTCGGCGATCGCCAAGGCGTGAAGGGGACAGGGTGGGCCCTACCGCGCCCAGGGTCGAGGCCCGCGCCGCCGCCGCCCCCACCGACGAGCGGGTCGACGAGCAGCACGCGGTGTTCGACATCCGGGACCTGTCGGTCTTCTACGGCGAGTTCCGAGCCGTGCGCAACGTGAACATGGTGGTGCGGCGCCACGAGATCACGGCGTTCATCGGACCGTCGGGCTGTGGCAAGACCACGGTGCTCCGGTGCCTCAACCGCATGAACGACCTCGTGCCCTCGGCGCGGGTCGACGGTCAGATCCTGCACCACGGCGTCGACCTCTATGACCGGGAGGTGGACGCCGTCGAGGTCCGCCGCCGGATCGGCATGGTGTTCCAGAAGCCCAACCCCTTCCCCAAGTCGATCTACGACAACATCGCCTTCGGCCCGCGCATCGCGGGCAAGCCCAAGTCGGAGATGGACGACATCGTCGAGAGGTCGCTCGGTCAGGCCGCGCTGTGGGACGAGGTCAAGGACCGCCTCTCGGACAGCGCGATGGGTTTGTCCGGTGGGCAGCAGCAGCGCCTCTGCATCGCCCGGGCGGTGGCGGTCGAGCCCGAGGTGGTGCTGATGGACGAGCCGTGCTCGGCCCTCGACCCCGTCGCCACGTCCCGCATCGAGGATCTGATGCAGCAGATCAAGGACGAGTACACGATCGTCATCGTCACCCACAACATGCAGCAGGCCGCCCGGGTCAGCGACCGGACCGCCTTCTTCATCACCGAGGTCAGCGAGGCCGCCGAAGGTCAGGGCGGCGACCAGCGCACCGGCCTCCTGGTGGAGTACGACAACACCGAGGCGATCTTCTCGAACCCCGCCGACGAGCGGACCGAGAACTACATCACCGGCCGCTTCGGCTGACGTGCCCTCGACCGACGTGACCCAGGCCCGATCGGCCTACCAGTCCGAGCTCGAGCAGCTCCGGCTCCAAGTGGAGCTGATGGGCGTGCGCGTGGACGAGAACCTGGAGCGCATGCGTTCCGTGCTGCACCGCGGCGACGAACGGGAGGCGGCGCTGGCGCTGGCCGCGGACGACGAGATCGACGCCATGCAGGTCTCGCTCACCGAGCGCTGCTACGAGCTCCTGGCCCGGGAGCAGCCGGTCGCCTCGGACCTGCGCCTCGTCGTCTCGGCCGTGCGCATCACCGCCGAGCTGGAGCGCATCGGCGACCTCGCCCTGCGGGTCGCGAAGCTGGCCCCCGACCATGCTCTGCTGCATCGGTACCCGGAGATCTTCGACGTCCTGGCCGCGCTGGCCGACCTCGCGCTCGACCACTACCGCCTCGCCCTGCGCAGCTTCGCCGGCCAGTCCGTCGGCTTGGCGGAGGAGGTCTCGGCCGGTTCCCCCGAGGTCGGTCACCTCACCGATCGCCTGGTCGGCGAGGTCCACCGCCTGCAGGGCGACGACGCCGTGCCCGTCGCCGTGAAGGCCATGAGCGCCGGCCAGTCCCTGTCTCGCATCGACGACCACGCCACGGTGCTCGGCGCGCGGCTGCGTTACCTGTTCACTGGAGACCCTGACCACCTCGCCGCCGAAGTGCGGTGAAGGAGACGCTGTCATGAACGACACCCGCCAGACCTTCCACCAGCAGCTGGCCGAGGTGAAGACCGACGTGGCCCGCCTCGCGGCGATGGTGACCGACGCGATCCCGCGGGGCACCCACGTCCTGTTGAACTTCGACCTCGAGGCGGCGAAGGACCTCATCGAGCACGACGACGAGCTGGACCGCCTGACCCTGCACATCGAGGAGCAGTGCTACCAGCTCCTCGTCCTTCAGCAGCCCATGGCCAGCGACCTGCGGGTGATCGTCAGCGCCCTGCGCATGGCGTCGGAGATCGAGCGTTCGGGCGACCTGGTGGTCAACATCGCCAAGACCATGCGCCGCGTCTACGGCGACGAGCTGACCCCGAGGATCCGTGGCCTCATCGAGCAGATGAGCGAGGAGGCGGCCAAGCTCTACAAGTCGGCCATCGACGCCTACCTGGACGAGGACGACGCGCTGGCGGCGGCCATCGACGACATGGACGACGTGCTCGACGCGCTGCAGAAGGACTTCATCGAGGCCGTCATCGCCGCCCACGAGGCGGAGCGCATCGACCTGAACGCGGCGGTGCAGCTGGCCCTCATCGCCCGCTACTACGAGCGCATCGGCGACCACGCGGTGAACATGGGGGAGCGGACCCAGTACCTGGTCACGGGCTGGCTCCCGGAGCACGGGTCGGCGGCGGTGGCCGACGCCCGGGAGAAGCACCGGCCCGGCCCGGTCGAGGCCGCGGTCGTGGCCGAGCGGGCCGAGGACGACACGTAGGGCCATGCGGATCCTCATCACCAACGACGACGGGGTCGAGAGCCGGGGCCTCGGGGTGCTGGCCGGCGCCGTGGCCGCGGCCGGACACGACGTGGTGGTGGCCGCCCCGGATCGGGACCAGAGTGGCTGCGGCGCCGGCATCGGCCAGTGGCACCTGGACGAGCACATCGACGTGCAGGACGTGGTGCTGGAGGACGCGCCCGACGTCCGGGCCATCGCCGTGCGCGGCACCCCGGCCCTCGCCGTCTTCGCCGCCAACCTGGGCGCCTTCGGCCCGGCCCCCGACCTGGTGGTCTCCGGCATCAACCCCGGCCTGAACACCGGGCGGGCCACCCTGCACTCGGGCACGGTCGGGGCCGCGCTCACCGCCGCCAACCTCGGGCGCTCCGGGCTGGCCGTGAGCCAGGACTACGGGGACCCCATGCGTTGGCGCACGGCCGCCGCACTCGCGGTCGAGGCCGTCGACTGGCTGGCCGCTGCGCCGGACCGCACGGTGCTGAACCTCAACGTGCCCAACACCGAGCCCGCCCAGGTCAAGGGCATCCGCTGGGCCACCCTGGCCCCCTTCGGCTCGGTCCGGGCCGCCATCGCCGACACCGACGACGGTCGTCTCCAGATGGAGTTCCGCGAGGTCGACGAGGAGCTGCCCGAGGGTTCGGACACGGCCCTGGTCTTTGCCGGCTACGCCGCCGTGTCGTCCCTGGTCGGCATCCGGGTGGGCGAGCCCCTCCCCGTGGCCGACGGGGTCGATCCCCTGATCCGCCGGAGCGCATAGCCGTGCTCGCCGGTTTCGTCACCGGGTTGCTGGTCGGCGTCGGCCTGGCCGGGGCCGTAGCCCTGCGCTGGTCGCGGCGCTCGGCCGAGAACACGGTCCAGGTCCGTCGCCGGGCCCGGGACGCCGAGGCGGAAGTGGCGGGGGCCCTCGACCGGGCCCGCCGGCTGGAGGGCGCACTCGATCTGGTGGGGGAGGGGATCGTGGTCGTCGACGGCGACGGCCGTCGCCTCTTCACCAATGCCGCCGCCGGCCTCCTCACCGACGCCCGCCACGAAGAGGCCCTGGTCGCCGCCGCCGTCGACCGCGCCCTGGCCGAGGGCCTCGAGGGGCGAACCGTCGAGGAGGGCATCGAGCTCAGCGGGCCCCCGACCCGCCAGGTGACGGTGGCCGCCTCCCCGCTCGGTCCGGGCGGGGCCCGGCTCGGAGCGGTGGTCCTCGTCCGGGACGAGTCCCGCCTGCGCCGCCTGGAGGCCATCCGCCAGGAGTTCGTGGCCAACGTCAGCCACGAGCTGAAGACCCCGATCGGGGCGATCGCCCTCCTGGCCGAGACCCTGGCCGCCACCGACGATCCGGCCGACGCGGCGCGGCGCATCGGTCTGCTGGTCGAAGAGGCCCACCGCCTCGGGCGCATCATCGACGACCTCCTCGAGTTGGGCGAGGTCGAGGGCCGGGACCGCAACCGGGAACTCCTCGACCTGGCCGACCTCGTCGAGGAGTCGGTCCGGGGCCTGAAGCCGGTGGCCGAGCAGCTGGGGATCGGGCTCGACCTCGACCTCCCCCGGGGCCAGGCCTGCCTGGCCGATGCCCGTCAGATCGGTTCGGCCATCACCAACCTGGTCGACAACGCCCTCAAGTACGCCGACGGCCGGTCGCCGGTCTCGGTCGCCGTCCGCCCGGGCGACGGCTGGGCCGACGTCGTGGTGCAGGACCACGGCATCGGCATCCCCCAACCCGAACAGGAACGCGTCTTCGAGCGCTTCTACCGGGTGGACAAGGCCCGCAGCCGGGACACCGGCGGCACCGGCCTCGGCCTGGCCATCGTCCGCAACGTGGCCCGGGCCCACGGCGGCGAGGTCCTGGTCACGTCCCGCGAAGGGGAAGGCTCCACCTTCACCCTCCGCCTGCCGCTCGTGTCGGTGTCCACCGGTGACAAGGAGGTCCGTCATGGCTGATTCCCCGACCGTGCTCGTGGTCGAGGACGAGGAGAACTTCATCGAGGCCCTCACCATCGGGCTGAAGAAGGAGGGATTTCGCGTCCAGGTGGCCCGGGACGGGGCAGAGGCCCTGCTGGTGTTCGACGCGGTGCGGCCCGACATCGTCCTGCTCGACCTGATGCTGCCCAAGGTCTCCGGGGTGGACGTCTGTCGCGAGCTCCGGTCCCGTTCGAAGGTCCCGATCATCATGGTCACGGCCAAGGGATCGGAGGTGGACACCGTGGTCGGCCTCGAGGTCGGGGCCGACGACTATGTCACCAAGCCCTACCGGCTGCGGGAGCTGGTGGCCCGTATGCGGGCGGTCCTGCGCCGCACCGCCGAGCGGGCGCCCGACCGCCGGCCCGGGTCGGGCGACGAGGTGCTGGCGTCCGGTGACCTGGTGCTCGACCCCGAGCGCCACGAGGTCAGCCTCCGCGGTGAGGGTCTGGACCTCCCCCTGAAGGAGTTCGAGGTCCTCCAACTGTTGCTCGAGCGGGCGGGTCGGGTGGTCACCCGGGACCAGCTCATCGACGAGGTGTGGGGCCATGACTACGTCGGCGACACCAAGACCCTCGATGTCCACATCAAGCGCCTCCGCGGCCGGATCGAGGCCGACCCGGCGGCCCCCGAGCGCATCCTCACGGTGCGGGGCGTGGGCTACAAGGTGGTGGTCCCGGACCGGGCCGATCCCCGGGTACCGTCGGTGCCGTAGCCTTCCGACTCCGCGGGCGGAGTGAGGATGCCGTTGTCTTTGACCGCCGTACAGTCGCTCCCGTGAGTCCTGGCGCGGGGTGGAACGTGTTCGAGGGCCCGGGCGGACCGCCCGAGCGTTCGGCCGACCACTTCGTCGCCTCCCCCTTCACCCGCCTGGCCCGGGTCCACGCCGCGCAGGTGGCGGGCGACGCGCTCGTCGCGCTGGCCCTGGCCAACTCCCTCTTCTTCTCCATCCCCACGGGCGAGGCCCGGGGCCAGGTCGCCCTCTACCTGGTCCTGACCATGGCCCCCTTCGCCGTGATCTCCCCGTTCATCGGCCCGGCCATCGACCGGGCAGCCAACGGTCGTCGTCTCATGGTGATCCTGATCGCCTTCTCCCGGGTGCTGATCGGCCTGGTCATGATCGGGAACCTGGACGACCTGCTCCTGTTCCCGGCCGCGCTCGTGATGCTCGTTTCGGGGAAGGCCTACGGGATCGCCAAGAGCGCCATCGTGCCGACCACGGTGTCCACCGACCAGGAGCTGATCGAGGCCAACTCCAAGCTCTCGATCATCACCGGGCTCGCGGGGGTGGTGGCGGTCGTCCCTGGCTTCGTCCTGGGCTGGGTCGGCGGCCCGCAGTGGATCGTCGGCTTCGCCATCATCGTGTTCGCCGTGGGCACCGTCCTGGCCTTCTCGCTCCCGCAGGCGGCGGTGGCCGTCGAGCCGGTGGGGGAGGCCGAGGAGGCCGAGCTGCGCAGCCGCGGCATCTTCCTGGCGGCGTCGTCCATGGGCCTGATGCGGGCCATCGTGGGCTTCCTGGTCTTCCTGCTCGCCTTCGCCCTGCGCGAGCAGCCGAGGTGGCACCTGGGCTTCGCCGTCGGCGCCAGCGTGTTCGGTTCCTTCGTGGGCTCGGTGCTGGCGCCGCGGGTCCGGCGCACGACCCAGGAGGAGGACATCCTCGTCGGCTCCATGCTGCTGGCCACGTTGGCCGCGCTCCTGGCCGCCTGGTCGGGCGGCCTCGGCTCGGCGATCCTGGTCGCCTTCGCCGTCGGCTTCTGCGCCAACACGGCCAAGCTGGCCTTCGACTCGATCGTGCAGCGGGACGCCCCCGACGCCAACCGGGGCCGGTCCTTCGCCAAGTTCGAGACCCGGTTCCAGATCTTCTGGGTGGTCGGGGCCTTCCTGCCCGTCATCCTCCCGATCCCGGCCCGGTTGGGGTTCTTCACCATCGCCTTGGCCGCCGGCTTCGCCGGCGTGACCTACTGGATCGGGCGCCGTGACGCCGCCGCCGGCCGCCCCCCCCGCTCCCGCCGCCGCCCGTCCCGGGAGGACCGCGACCGCACGAGTGTCACCCCGCCGCCGGACGTCACCGTCGTCGAGGAGACCCTGGCCATCCCGAACCCCGGCGTGGTCGAGGACTTCCTCCCGCCCGGCCCCGACCGCCGGCCCCGCACCCCCGGGCGCCGTCCGGGCACCGGGGCGAACCGCCCGCCACCCGGTGCCTCCCGTCGTCGCCGCCCCAGCCAACGCCAACCCCGCCGCCGCGACATCTGACCGGCTGCGCCGGGGCCCCGGCCGAGCTCGACGGGTTGGGGACCTGCTGAGCGATCAGGCCGGGACGACAATGACGCCACTACGGGGCGATCGGGGGCGGGCTTCTCGAACTGGCGCCTGATTGCGGCCCTATGGCACCCGAATCAGGCGCCAGTTCGGCGAGATCGGCCCCGATGGTTGCGTCGGTTCGTCCATCCCGCGGGTCACTCGGGGTCGGGGAGGTCGATCCTCGCCAGCCAGAGGCCGGGGGCGTCGACCTCGGCGGGGGTGGGCAGCTCGCGCTCGCTGCGCCAGAGGCGCTCGAGGCCCCGCTTGCCCGCCCGCTCGACCACGCCGGCGACGAAGGCCTCGCCCCGGTCACACTGCTCCTGGGTCAGCTCCAAGCCGAGGAGGCGCTCGACGAAGCGGCTGGACTCGTCGGTGGTGACCCGGCGGCGGCGAAGGGCTTCGGCCAGCATCCCGTAGGACGAGATCAGGCCTTCGCCGATGCTGTCCATGATGTGGTCGGCGTAACCGATGATCACCGCGACGAGGGCGTCGAGTCGGGGGAGCAGAGCCCGCTGGGTGGGGGACTGGACGGCGCCGAGGATGGCCTCGGGGTCGTTGAACATCGACTGCAGCCCCGCCATGCCCTCGGCGTCACTGATGTCGAGCTGGCCGAAGCGCTCCTCGAGGGCGTTGGGGTCGGCCTCGAAGCCCGCGGCGTAGCGGTTCAGCAGGTCGTCGAGTCGGGCCCGGACGTGGGGGAGGCCGAGGACGGCGTGGTGGGTCAGCTCGTGCAGGCAGACCCACAGGCGCAGGTCGTCGTCGGGCAGGCTCCAGTCGGCGGCGAACTCATCCACGTTGCGGCCGACCACGATCAGCTCGTCGGTCGGCGGGCGGGGGATGGGCAGGTCGTACTGGCCGAACGAGGTCGAGGCCAGGTGGCCCACCATCGATCCCGCGGCCATGCCCACCAGCATCGGGGTCATCATCCCCATCAGGTTCCCGAGCATCGCCGCCGGGTCGCCGCTCTCGGGGCCGCTCCCCGTGTCCGGCGCGGCCAATGAATCCGCGAGGCTCTCGAAGCGGGGGCGGAAGGCGGGGAGGCTGGCCTGGACCCACTGCGTGCGGGTGACGGGGACGACGGTGACGGCCCGCCCCGTGGTCGACAGGCTGAGGCCGGTGGCCTGGGCCACCTGCAGCTCGGCCACCCGGCCCAGCTCCTCGAGGCGGATGCGCTCGAGGGGATCGACGTTGGGCTCGGACTCGCCGCCGGTGGCCACTTGGAAGGCGAGCTGGCCGGCGGCGTCCCAGCTGACGGCCCCCTGCTGGCGCAGGATCTTGGCCAGATCACCGAGGAACGGGATGCCCTGGAACGGATCCGGTTCGCCGCCGGGTGGATCCGACTCGCTCACGAGGGCATCGTACGAGGGTGAACATCGTCGTCCTCACCGGGTCCGAGGGTGCCCTGGGTCGTCGGGTCGGGGACCGACTGGCCCAGGACCCGACCGTCGACGCCGTCGTCCGCCTCGGCCCCGACGACCTCGAAGCGGCCCACGAGCACCCCGGCGGGCTGAAGGCGAAGCTGGAGGGGGCGAGCACGCTGGTCCACCTCGGGCGCAGCGACGCGGTGGCCGAGTTGGACGGCACCGGCACCGCCGGCGTCGACGTGGTCGGCACCCGCGCACTGCTCGACGCCGCCGGCTCGGTCGGGGTCGACACCGTCGTCCTGCTGTCCAGCGCCACCGTCTACGGGGCCTGGCCCAACAATCCGGTCCCCCTCACCGAGGACGCCCCGCTCCGCCCCCACCCGGCCCTGGCCTACGCCGCCCACAAGGCCGAGGTCGAGCGCCTGGCGGCCGAGTGGCGGGACCAGCATCCGGACGTCCACGTCGCCGTCCTGCGCCCGGTCATCGCCGTGGCCGAGGACACCACCGACTGGCTGGCCGCCTCGCTCTGGGCGGGTACGTCGTTCGCTCCCGGCGACGCCGACACCCCGGTCCAGTTCGTCCATCTCGACGACCTGGCCGAGGCCATCGACCTGGCCCGCCGGGGGCGGCTGGAGGGTCCGTTCAACGTGGCCCCCGACGGCTGGATGCACAGCGACGAGCTCCGCCGCCTGGGCGGCCGTGGCCCCCGCGTGCGCCTGCCCGAGCGGGTATCGCACCGGCTGGCCCAGTGGCGTTGGAAGCTGGGGATGACCTCGACCCCACCCGGCGTGGTCGCCTACCGGGTCAACCCCTGGGTGGTGGCCAACGACCGCTTGAAGGCGGCGGGCTGGGTGCCCGACCACACCAACGAGGAGGCCTACGTCCTGGGCGACCGTCCTACGGGCTGGGCCTCCCTGACCCCCCGCCGCCGCCAGGAGCTGGCCCTCGGCGCCCTCGCCCTGGGCGTGGCCAGCGCCTTCGCGGGCGGTGCCCTGATCGCCCGCCGGTTCCTGAAGAGAAGCTCCTAGCCCGGGTCGATGATGCCCGAAGACGGGTCGCTGATTCGCGCCGGTCGAGCGCGTGCCTGGGCCCGCGTCCTTCGCCCCCGTCAGGGGCCGTGTCGATAGGCGCGGAGAACCGCGGTGCACCAGTGGTGGTGACCGGCGCGGAGGTAGCCGATCCTGACCCGGTCACCGGGGTCGAGGAGGCGCAGGGCGGTGACGAGGTCGCCCATCGAGGTGACCTCGGTGTCGCCCACCTGGGTGACCACGTCGGCATCGTGGAGGCCGGCTTCGGCCGCGGGGCTGTCCTCGACCACCGCGGCCAGTTCGGCGCCACCCCGAACGCCCCATTCGGCGGCCACCGCGGCCTCCAGGTCCCGGCCCTCGACCCCGAGCCAGGGGTGAGCGGGCCCACCGGTGGCAATGATGTCCTCGGCCACGATCCGGGCCAGGTCGATGGGCACGGCCCGCACGGCGTCGGTGTCGCCGACCGTGGTGGTGACCCCGATCACGGCGCCGTCGGCATCGACCAGCGCCGCGCCCTCGACCGGGTCGGCCATCACGATGTCGGTGCCGATGAGGCCGTGCAGAGGCGCTTCCTCGCCCCGGGAGACGGTCACGGCCAGGTTGGCCACCACACCGGTGACGATCTCCGCCGCCTCCCGACCCTCGAGGGCCACCGCCCGGGCCGAGTCGCCCACCGCCAGGTCCCGGGCCACGCCGAGGACCGCACCGGCGATGTCCAGGTCGTGGACGGACAGGACGGCGATGTCGGTGGCGGGGTCGAGGCCCACCACCTCCGCCTCCAGTTCGGGGCCGTCGACCGGACGCACGGTCACCCGGTCGTGGTCGCCGACGAGATCGGCCGTGGTGAGCACGTGGCCGTCGTCGCGCAGCACCACACCGGACCCCTGAGCGGCGCCGGCGTGGATGGTCACCAGCGCCGCCGCCACCTCGTCGATGCCGCCCGGGAGGGGCGCGCCGACCAGCAGCGTGGAGGCCGGCGTGGCCAGCCGCTCGCTCACCGGCTGGGCCGCGCCACCACCTTCGCGGAACGCCCCCAGGCCCCAGGCCGCCATCAGGGCCACCGAGGCCCCGAGGCCCGCGGCCAGCCCGAGGGACACCGTGGACCGGCTCCGGCGGGGGCGGGCACCCGTCGGGTCCGTGCGGATCTCGGACGGGTGGCGCCAGAGGCGGTCCTCGGGGGGCAGGGGCGCGCCACGGAACGCGGGGTCAGGTGGGGTCCCCTCGTCCTCCGACACGGCCGCCCAGCGTAGGACGGGCCCCTCTCCCCGTGACCGCGGGTCGCGACCCTCGCCCGCCGCCGTCGGGCCCGGAGCCAGCCGACGGTGCTGTTCCACGCCGTCGCGCAGCCTCACGAGCCGCTGAGGGGCCTCTGGGCCCGTACGCTGGCAACCGTGCTGTCCGCGCCCGACGACCTCACCTGGGTGGGGCTGACCGAGGAGACGCTGCCCGTCGGCCTCGTGGCCGACTGGGCCGTTCTACCGTCCTGTGGCGCCGTGGTGACCTTCTCGGGCACCGCCCGGGACCACGCCGAGGGGCGGCCGGATGTACGGGGCCTCGAGTACGAGGCCTACGAGAGTCAGATCGAGCCCCGGTTCCGGGCCATCGCCGATGCGGCCAGGGCCCGCTGGCCCGACCTCGGGCGCCTCGCCATCCTGCACCGCACCGGGCCCGTGGCCATCGGGGAGGCGTCGGTCGTCGTGGCCGCCGGTTCACCCCATCGCACGGAGGCCTTCGAGGCGGCGCGCTGGTGCATCGATACCTTGAAGGACACCGCACCCATCTGGAAGCGCGAAACTTGGGCAGAGGGCGAGAGCTGGGGGCTCGACGCCAGAGCCCTTTCGGACATCACCCCCGATCGTTGACCGGAGACCTTCGAACGTGACGAACCTGCTGTTTCTCCTCGCTGCCGTGCTGGCTGCCGCCGTGGGCATCGCCGTGCTCTGGGGCCGTTCGCGCTCGCCCCGCTCCGTGGACTCCGGTGTGGACGGCTTCAACCGGCAGATGGACGCCTTGTCGCCCCGCGACCGGCGTCCGCCCCGCGACTAGCGACCGGCGGTAGACCCGTGGCCCGCGACCTCGCCATCGACCTGGGGACCGCCAACACCCTGGTCTACGTGCGCGGGGAGGGCATCGTCCTCAACGAGCCGTCGGTCATCGCCCTCAACAACCAGAGTCACGACGTCCTGGCCGTCGGCACCGAGGCCTGGCAGATGATCGGCCGGACCCCGGGCCACATCATCGCGGTACGCCCACTGCGTGCCGGGGCCATCACCGACTTCGACGTCACCCAGCGGATGATCCGTCTCGTCCTCGAGCGGGTGGGCGTCTCCCGCTTCAATCGCCCCCGGGTCGTCATCTGCGTGCCCTCGGCCATCACCCACGTCGAGCGCCGTGCCGTCACCGAGGCCGCCCGCCGGGCCGGCGCGGCCGAGTGCCAGCTCATCGAACAGCCCATGGCCGCCGCCATCGGCGCCGAACTGCCGATCAACGAGCCCATGGGCTCGATGGTCGTGGACATCGGCGGCGGCACCTCCGAGTCGGCCATCCTCTCCCTGGGAGGCATCGTCTCCCTCAAGGCCGTGCGGGTGGGCAGCTTCGACTTCGACGCCGCCATCCAGACCCACATCCGCAAGGAGCACGGCATCGCCATCGGCGAGCAGACGGCGGAGAAGATCAAGATCACGATGGGCTCGGCCTACCCGACGTCGGAGGAGTTCCGGGCCGAGGTCCGGGGCCGCGAGCTGATGTCGGGCCTGCCCAAGACGGTGGTGCTCGAGCCCGAGGAGATCCGGGGCGCCCTGGAGGAGCCCATCACCACGATCATCGACTCGATCGTGGCCTGCCTCGGCGAGGCCCCGCCCGACCTGGCCCAGGATCTCATCGTCAACGGCATCCACATGGTCGGCGGCGGCGCCCTGCTACGGGGCCTGAAGGACCGCCTGAGC
>Ga0315283_10000704_pt1 | contig 25186 bp, 22 predicted proteins | sample YL17G09_0_MG_FD_204541 | JGI IMG/M metagenome (GOLD analysis project Ga0315283, IMG submission 204541) | Sediment microbial communities from Yellowstone Lake, YNP, Wyoming, USA - YL17G09_0 | ecosystem: Environmental > Aquatic > Freshwater > Lake > Sediment | place: USA: Wyoming | collected...
CTGAAGGGTATGCCTTCGGCGCGGCGGGTGAGTGTGGGGTAGACCCGCAGGCGGAGGTAAAGCTGAGGATGACTGCGAGGACCGTCGGTACAAACATCCGCATCGAATGAGGTCCTAAACATGGAATGAATTTTGAAATCCAAAAACTCAGGCAGTCTGGTATCATGGTGCAAACCAAAAATGAGGAGGCGTCATGCTCGGTAAAATCGTCGTTGTTCTCGGACTGGTCATCTTAGTGTTCTTTGGTTACGTCTATTCACGTCCGTCAACGATGCTGATTTCCAGGGAGCTGCTGATCAAAGCCAGCCCAGAAAAGCTCTTCCCGTACATTAATAACGCGCAAAAATCCAATGAATGGATGCCCTGGGCAGAATCAGACCCAGGGGTCAAGATGGTGTACACCGGGCCACAAGAGGGGGTCGGAGCGATATCCTCCTGGGATAGCACGGGTAAAATGGGTACTGGGCAGGCGGAAGTCATCGAAAGCGTGGCGCTGAAGGTCGTAAAGACCCAGTTAACCTACACTAAACCAATGGTTATGAAGCAATTGGCCGAGGTGTCCTTGAATCCGACCGCGGAGGGTACGGTGGTGAAGTGGTCTGTGACGGGCGAGCATGGCTTTATGGGTAAGTTGTTTGGTGTGCTGATGAATATGGATACGATGGTTGGTGGGGAGTTTGAGAAGGGCTTGGCCAAGCTTAAGGCGATTGCGGAAGCTAGTCCATAGGGGGCTATGGTGTCGAAGGTAGGGACTCACGAACTCCCACGATGTTAAGCGCTTTCAAAGTTGGTCGGACTTGCACGCGCAGCGCATAGGCGGCGCCGCGTTTTCGATCCTTAAGGTCGACTATTCATTATTACGAGTCTTGATCTCGTCAAGTATGGCAAGCGCCGCGCAGACCGTCTCTTCCGTGACTAATTCTCGCTTAGGGTCCATGAAATGATTCAGCACCAGGCTCGGATTCTGGTCGCCTTTAGCCAACCTATATAGACTGCTGAGTCCCGTGACTTGGTCTGGTGCCAAGATATCTGGGTTTTTCAGTGCAATAGGTGACTGTTGTGCGTGATGTAAGTGTCTGCGTAGGTGTCAGTGTTTTCAGGGCGCTTCGACATATGCTCGATCCTAGGAACCCAGATTTTGCTGCCGCCTGGGGTGCCGACGAGCCATCGGAATGTCGTGAAGTGATGACTACAGTATTCGCCCGCGCCAAAGCATCGTCAAAAAATCAGCGACCGGCCAGATTTCCGTGCCATCAGATGCCTCCCGTTGACTGGCAACCAAGGCCACCATGATCTTGCGCACACCGGGCACCTCTTCGGCAAAGGCTTTGAGCCCACGAAAGTCTTTGGCAACCAGTGCCCGACTGGCTTTGACCTCTATTGCGAGCGTCGCTCCAGAACTAGGCGTCAACACAAAGTCAACCTCGAGCTGCGTTTGGGTGCGCCAGTAAGCGAGCTTGATGTCCGCATGATGATAAGCGATATAGGCGCGCAGTTCGCAGAAGATCAGGTGCTCTAGCGCCTTGCCGTATTCGGCCGTGCCTTGGTGCAGATTAGTACGACCGGTGAGCACATTGGCGACGCCAAGGTCAAACCAGAAAAACTTTGCTGTCGTCACCGCCTTGCGCTTGCTGGTGTCAAGAAACGGTGGAACCAAGGTGCCTATCAAGGTGTCTTCTAAAATCTTGAAATAGTCGTGCACCGTACGCGGTGAAATCTGTGCATCCTTGCCTACTTTCGAGAAGTTAACCTGCTCAGCATTGCAGGTGCCCGCCACATCGAGAAACCGGGAAAAATTGCCAATCGCCCGCGTTAGGCCTTCAGCTTGAATTTCCTCTTGCAGGTAAAGACCCAGGTAGTCCTTGAGATCATCCCACGGTGCTGTCGAGGTCAAAACCGACGGTAATCCCCCGTATTGCAAAATTTCCTCCCAGGAACGATCTGGCGTATCGCCATTCCCGGTCAATTCAGCGGAGACTAACGGGAAAAAATTTTGCCAACCGAGGCGACCGCCGAGCAAATTGACCTGACCGCGCATGATCTTTCGCGCGCTGCTCCCGGTTAAGATAAACCGAGCGTTTTTGTAGGCTTCAATCAGTCGATGAACTTCATCGAGAATCTCCGGCAGCTTTTGTATTTCGTCGATGACGACGGGACTGGACGGCGAGGATTTGAGGTGCAGCCTAAGTTGCTGCTCGAGTGTTTCCGGGGCGCTGGCTAACTCGCGAAACACTGCTGGTTTTAATAAATCGAGGTAAAGAGCGCCGGGGAAGGTGTGGCGAAGGTAGGTCGATTTGCCGGTCATGCGTGGGCCGAAGAGAAAAAATCCTTTTCGTTTTAGTTGGTTGTCGTAATTGGCAAGGCGTTTGAACATAAAAAGGTCCAAAATTGGTGGCGGTATCACCAATTTTATAATGAATTTCGTGGTTAGTCCATCTGCGGCCGTTTTACTGCCGACTTTTATGTGTCGCGCTCCTCATATGTCGCGATGTCGGAGTCACGCGCATGGGAAGGAGACAATATCTGACGGGAGCCTTAGCTCGGGGCTTTCTTAGCGGATGCCAGAACTACCTAGTGAAGTACCTGGGCATGATTAAATTTGGCGCAGCAGGGTTGGCAAGCGCAGTTCGCGCTTTGGCATTCACGACCTGTTGCAAACGAAAGTCTAACTTGATCTGATTATTGGAGTTTTGGCGGGATTTCTGGTGGAGAATAGGAGATTCGAACTCCTGACCCCTAGAATGCAAATCTAGTGCTCTACCAACTGAGCTAATTCCCCAGAGCGCCCAATATGCCGAATCCACCCTCCGAGATCAAGCCACTTTCGTCGCCAGCTCAAGGAAGCTGCAAATTAAATTTGATCTCCGTCCACCCGCCCTCGGCCTTGCCGTAGCGGTCTTTGCGCGGCGTGAAGCGAGCCCCCTTGACGGAGTTCAAGATGCGCTCGTCCATGCCATAGCCAACTTTGCGCTTCAGGCTTGCATCCACCACCTTGCCGGCCTCGTCGACCTGGACCTCGACGACGATTTGCCCCTCTAGATTGGCCTCGATGGCGGCGTCTGTATACTCCGGTTTAACGATCGAGTCGGCGAGCAGCCTGGCGTCGCTGCTCAGGTCGCCTTCGAAGGCCGCTGGCGCGACCTTGGGGCGCTCGCCAGTGTCACCGGTCATGAGGGTGTTGCCGAGTGGCACTGCGACCTTGCCGCCTTTGCTCATGGCATCCGGAGCCAGGCCTTGGATTGGCTTGGGCGGTGGGAGGTTGGGGTCCACTGGTTTAGGGCGATCGGTGGCGACCTTGGGCTTGGCTTTGGGTTTAGGCTTGGGCGGCTCAATCGGCTTGGGTGGAGGCGGCGGTGGCGGCTTTGGGGCTTCAATCACCTTCGGCTCGGGCTTCTTTTCGACGATCTTAATCTTCACCGGTTGTGGTTTAGCCGCGGTGAGCCGGGCTTGAACCGTCAGCGTTTTAACGGTGATCAAGTGCACCACGACCGAGAGGACGATGCAGATCAACCAAGGATGTCGTCGAAGTTGTTCTTTGAGCATGGGAGCTGATTCTAACCTAGCTGAAATCGAAGAGCGAGTGCAACAGGCTTGGCGGATAGTCTGTGAGCACGTAGGATACCACCAACATATGTTGCGTCATACCAGACTCGAACCGGGAGAATTGCATGGCAAGCACCTGTCGCCGTTGGCCTTGGGTGGCTGGAGCGGTGCTGCAGGCGACCTTAGTTTCGCTTTCGACCACGAAGCTGCAAGCGCAGACACCGGCAGCAGGTGCTCCTATGACGCCTGCTACTGCGGCTCCTGCTCCTGCTTCGGCCGCGACAAGCACGGTTACATTGAAAGTGCGCATCAAGGGTAGTGGAGCTCCCGTTGGTCGGGCCGAGATCACCTTGCCCGATGGTAAAAAGTTGTTCACCGGCAAGGACGGGGACGTGCAACTAAACCTTCCTACCGGGGATGGCCAAATTCGGGTGTATCGCCCGGGTCAGGAGCCAGAGCTTCGCGATATCGCCGAGCTGCGCGGCAAAGACCGTGTCGAAATCTTTCTGCTCCCTGCGACTCCGACCGATAATGAGGTCATCGTCCGCGGCGAAAGGCGTCCCGAAGCCTCGCGCAAAACCATCACCATCGCCGAGGCCGTCAAGGTAGCTCCCGGCGGCGATCCGGCACAGATTCCCAAGCTTCTTCCTGGAGTGCAGTCGCGCTCGTTTTCGCCCGATATCGTCGTGCGCGGCTCGGGACCGTCGGACTCGCTGTACCGCGTCGACAACTACGATATGCCGTTTATCTTCCACCGCATTGGCAATCTGTCGGTGATCCCGCCGCAGATGCTCGCGGATGTGGAGTTTTCGACCGGCGGATTTGGCAGTCAATACGGCAATGTTACCGGTGGGGTCGTGGTCCTGCATACGCGCAACGATGTGCCGGAAACGCCCAAGTTTGAGTTCAAGATCAACATTCCGTTTTACTCAGCCTTATATTACGAAACTCCGGTCAATGACGGTAAGGACCTGCTTGCGGCCTCGGTGCGGCGCAGCTATCTGGAAGCCTTTTTGCCGCTCGTTCTGAAAAAAAGCGGCGCGGATGTGACGGTGGTTCCGTTCTTTGGCGACGAGCATCTTTATTACTACCATCCCACTGAAGATGGTCACGTTAAGATCATAGCGACGCATGCCTACGACGGTTTGCACCTCCTTTTCCCGTCCGACGACGCAACCTCGCCAAGCGGTAAAGCGACCTTTGACTTTAAAACATCCTTTGAGCTGATCGGTGTCGAATGGAAGAAGAGTCTAGACAAGGATTGGTCGATGACCTTGTCGCCCAATGTGTTTAACAACGACAACGTCATCGACGTCATCGACAACAATATCGACATCAAGGTGCGCGGCATCGTCGTTCATGCCGACTTTACTCGCAAGCTTGACGGCAAAAATCGCCTCTATCTCGGTGGTGAGCTCGGCTACGGTGTAGCGAATATCTATGTCGTCGCCCCGGTGATCGACAACAACGATCCATTCTTTGATCCGGCCTCCGCCCCCAAACGCAAGGTATCTGAAACAGCGACATATACCTCCGCAGCCGGATGGGTCGCGACCGATCGCTACCTCGGTGACCTCTTGCTGACGCCCGGCATTCGCCCCTTCTACTATTCGCAGATGAAGAAGGGCGGCTATGATCCCCGCCTCAACTGGCGCTACCAGCTAGACCAGGACAACTCGCTGAAAGGGGCTGTAGGTCAGTATTCGGAGGCGGCGCAGTTTCAGGATGTCGATAAGGTGTTCGGTAATCCGGATCTGAAATATATACGTTCGATGCACTATATCTTAGGCCTAGAGACCGCCTGGTCAGACCGCTGGCTGTCGGATGTCCAGGTCTTCTACAAAGAGATCAACGGCCTTGTTCGCAGTGATCCGGTCACCGTTAAAAATAATAGCGGCAAACTGATTAGCTCTGGTTTCGAACTCTTCATTCGCCGCAATGTGACCGAGCGCCTTTTTGGCTGGGTTGCCTACACCTATTCGCGCAACCGCGAACAGGACGCGCCTAAGAAGCACTATCATGACGGCCAGTATGACCAGACCCATGTGTTTAACCTGGTTGGCGATTACAAATTAACCCCGATTTGGGACCTGGGTGGTCGCTTCGTTTACCATACCGGTGACACCTACACCGGGGTCGATCATTCGGTGTACAATGCAAACCTAGATAAATATCAGGCCCGAGAAGGCCTGAATACCCAGCCCTACAACCAGCGGCTGCCTGCCTACCACGAGCTAGATATCTATGCCGAGCGCGATATCCTCTTCGACACGTCCAAACTGACCTGGCGCTTTGGCGTCGAGTACCTGGCCCTGCAACGCCAGGCGCAGGGTGTGCGCAATAACTACGATTATACCAAGACTACCTACTTCCGCGGCGCCCCACCGATTCCCTATGTCGAACTGCGAGGTACGATATGATGCGGACCCATTTTCTCGTTCTGGTACTCGGTCTAAGCGCGTTCGCCTGTAATGGTGAGGTCGATCGCTATGAGGATATCCAAAAGCTGCGAGCGCTCGGTGTCCTTAGTGACAAGGCAGTCGTTGAACCGAGCACTACGGCGACGCCGCAGGTCGTGACCTTGACCTTCTACGCCGCTCTCCCCCATGGTGACACGGTCACCGCCGAACCCTACCAGGACACGGCTAGGTCCAGTGGCGGTACTCCGGCGACCCTGACGGTTAATGCAGGGACTGCCGTAGTCGAAACCCACGCGAGTTTTGATCTCTACCACGTCAGCGGCACGCTCAATATCCCGCCGACTGAAGCTTTAGTGTTTCGCGGTCTCGACCAAAACGCCACGGTCAAGTACGGCATAAAGTTGACCACCAAGAGCAGTGGCAGCCAAAATATCGTCGGCAGCGTGGTCGTCTACCAGAGCGGTGCCGCACAGCTGAAGTCTCTTGCAGCAATCCCCACGGTCAAGATCACTGCCCCAGCCAAGTCTGCGGCGCTTTCAGGCAAACAGGACATCGTGGCCGCAGCTAGTACGGCCGGAGCCGAGACGCTGCGGCTTGGTTGGTTTGTGAACGGCGGCGAGATTAAAAATCGCAATGCATCGACAACGACGTGGGACCCCGTAAAAACGACCGGAGCCGTCACCTTGGTGGTGACAGCTCGCGGCGCGAAAACGGGGGCTTTTGCTCTCGATGTCATCGACTTCACAGCGAACTAGGCAGCAACCTCGTCACGACCTGAACGGCCTCTTAGGAGAAGAGGAAATCCAGGTCTTTCGAGGTTAGGTCAGCTAGGACATTGCCATCATCAGCGATGATCCCATCGACCAACTGCCGCTTCGAATCCTGCAAGGCAAGGATCTTTTCCTCGACCGTGCCGCGGGTGATGAGTCGATAGGCAAACACATGGTTTTGCTGACCAATGCGGTGCGCCCGGTCGATGGCCTGGGCCTCGCTGGCCGGGTTCCACCATGGATCGAGGATGAAGCAGTAATCCGCAGCCGTCAGGTTGAGGCCGACGCCTCCGGCCTTTAGACTGATCAGGAACACTCGGACATTCGGATCGGTTTGGAAGTGCTCCACGCGCTCCTTACGATCGGTGGTCGAACCATCCAAGTATTCGTAGACGATTCCCTTGGCATCAAGGCGTGCCCGGACGATGGCCAGCATCGAGGTGAACTGGCTGAAGACCAAGGCCTTACGACCCGAGTCCATGGCCTCCTGCAGTTGTTCGTCCAGGAGATCCATTTTGGCGCTGTTTTCACCGGCGCGCTCACTGTCGATTAACCCAGGATGGCAGGCGAGCTGCCGCAGGCGCAAGAGAGCCTCGAGCACATGCATCCGCGTTTTGCCGATACCGACGGTTTTGACCTTCTTCTTCAGCGTGTCGCGGTAATGTGCCGCCAGCTCGTCGTATTCCGTCTGTTGCTCTGGTTCCAGTACGCAGTACACCGTGCTTTCGGTTTTGCCTGGCAGATCGGGGAGGACCTGCTCCTTGGTGCGGCGCAGAATAAAAGGCCGAAGCGCTTTGGCCAAGGTCTCAAGCTTGCCGGGAGTGATCTTGCCGGAGTTGCTGAAGAGGTCGCCAAAGGCGGCGGCGCTGTCGAGCATACCGGGGTTTAAAAAGCGAAAGATGGAGCCGAGTTCAGCGATCCGATTTTCGACCGGAGTCCCGGACATCGCCAGGCGATGCTTGGCCTTGAGGGCACGGGCGGCCTTGGCCGATTGAGTGCCTTCATTTTTGATCGCCTGCGCCTCATCGAGGACGACGTGATCAAAGGCAATCAACTGCAGCATGTCGATGTCACTACGCATCGTGCCATAGGATGTCACGATCACGTCATTGCGACTCAGACTCTTGGCGTCGCGCTCGCGTGTAGCACCGACGTGAGCCAAGACCTTTAGGTCAGGAACAAAGCGCTTGGCTTCATCCGCCCAGTTATAGATCAAACTGGTCGGCGCCACGATCAGCGTCGGCGCTAAGGTCTTGCCTTCAGCCCGCGCAGCTAAACAACGCTTATGGAGAAAAGCCAGCACCTGGACCGTTTTACCTAAGCCCATGTCGTCAGCTAGGCAGCCCCCGAAGCCAAACTCGGCGAGGAACTCCAACCAGCCTAAACCTTGCTTTTGGTACGGTCGCAGCTCGCCGACGAATTCGCTATTGGGCTCCGAGGTGGCGACCCCAGAAAAGGAGGCCAGCTTTTTGCGGTAGTCGATAAAGGACTGATCGAGGTTGGCCTGGCTTGCTTCGGATACGAGGACATCGAGAAAGGCCGCGTGGCTGCTGCGGTAGCGCAGTTCGCCTTCAGTGCCGTCTTCGCCCATGCGCAGGATCGGATCGAGCTTTTTCAGCCAGTCCTCTGGCAGCAGTCCAACCGTACCATCGCCAAGCTGCACGCGGTTGTCGCCACGACGTAGTGCTTCGATCAGGCGTGGCAATTCAACCGTTGCGCCGCCACCGAAATCAAAGCGGGCACGCAGATCCAGCCAATCGACGCCGGTCTTGACGTCGACATTGAAGCTGCGCCCAGTCCGTAGCTTTTTGCCTTCTGCCTCGACCGACCAGCCGCGCGCGGCCAAGTCTCCGACCAAGGTCGCCAAATCGGCGGCATCGACGAAGACATCAGCGCCGGCGACGCCGCGGCCTGCAGATGCCTGCACACCGTGATGCGAGCATAGGTCGCGAATCAGTTGCTCTTCACGACCGCGGTCGCGACGGACCACGACGCGAGGAGGTGCTGGTGGCTCTGCCGCTGGTTGCGGCCTGGCCTGCTGCGGGTTCTGTTGCTGCTGCTGCGCCGGGGCAGCGCTTTGGACCTTGTCTTGCTTATCGACTTCGATCTGATGCACCTTTGGCCGGCGACCTTGACGGCGTCCGTCTTTGGCTGGGGCGCTCTCGGTGGATTCAGGTAGCGAGCCTTCTGCTGGAGGCGTCACAGGGGCTGCGGCAACCGGGGCGGCCGTTGGTGTCGCCGCAGCGGCGACGACCTGGCGAGGCTTGTGCACAGGCCTCGGTGACTCGATCGGCGGCGCTTCATAATCAAACTCATAGTTGGCTAGAAGCACCATAGCTTTATCGGTAATCGGCGTCGCCAAAAAGACCAGGCGTGGTCTGGCTTCACCGACGACGATCCGCCAGCCGCTGTCGCTCGGCAGATCCAGCGGCGGTGCGCTGGGCAAGTCGACAAAACCACGCAAGAATGCGGCCTGATCGGCCTTCTGGACCTTGATGGTTTGAACTTGTTTAAGCGTGGTGATCCAGGCACACAGGCGTGGATCAGGCAGCGTGGTGCGGACTAGGCGATCTTTGAATACGGCGATGCCGTCAGCAAAGGCGAGCAAGGTGTCACTCAGCGGCACGGTAATGCGGCCGCGTCTAAACTCACCGCGCAAGATCCAGGTACGGTCTTGCTTACGCACAGCAACGGCCAGGCGAAACACCCATGGTTCCTGCGCGTCCCAGCGCAACGCCTTGAACGTAGCGAGATCGAGCGGTGCATGGCCTTCGAGTTTGGCATCGTCGACAGCCAGCCAACCCAGGCGTCCCGTCGCAGCCATTTGTTCGAGCAGGTAGGGACGCAGGGTTTCGGCGATGGCAAAGGAGTGACCGCGCGGGCGCAGCGGTGCCGTGCCTTCGTCCCAGGCTCCCGAGCGCATCAGCGTGCTGGTCGCGACGCCAAAGAAATGCAGTAGAATATCGCGGTCCGGACCTTCGACAAAGGCATCGAGGGCGCGCAGATCGATGGGCACTGGAATGATCTGACCTTCGCCCGGCTCACCTTCGGCTCCGGCCCTACGAAAGACCAAGACCGTCAAAAGCCCGCTCTTGCGGCTGCTATCAGCATCGATGATGTAGTAAACATCCTGCGCCTGGCCCTTGGTGCCGGCGCGCGAACGCACCTCGACGATGTCGCGTTGGGCGTGACCAACCAGCTTGAGCGCCTCTCGCCACGAGACCTGATCGTTGCCATTGGCATGCTGATGATGGTGCACAGGTCGCTTGTGCGGCTCAGGCTCTTTATTCGGCTGGGGAATGGTATGTGCGGTCGCCGAAAAGGCTCGAATCCGCCCCGAGGTGTCAGGCTCGGCACTAACGACTGGCCGCGTCCGACTTGGTGCGGTCGTGCTGGTGAAGCGCGAAAGAAAACCGACCGGGTGGCCAGCGGTGGCGCGAAACTCGCAATCCGGTGTCCCATCGGCCAGGCAGATCGCCGCCCAGATATGTTTGCAGTAGCCTTTGCCGCCGCCGTAAAACGGGCAATCGCACAGTCCGCTGACGGAGGTGCGCTGATTCTTCTCGTCAAAAGCCATATCGAGCGTGACGTGATAATCACCGCTCTTGCCTTTGACCTCGGCATTCAAGCGCTCCGCGGTGGCTTTTGAAAGCACCACTCGGCCTTGGCGAAAATAACCCTCTCCTCGTATCCGCACTTGGCCGTCGATGTCGGGCGCCAACGCACCGGTTAGACCGGTGAGATGGGCTTTGCCCTTTACCTGCACGTTAGTGGCGGTACGCTGGCCTGCTGAACGGCCGCGTCCTCGGCGCCCTCGCCTCAATGCGTCTCTCCCGCTTCATCCTCGCGTGTTGAGGATGTGTGTGATGGTCCATTGGCCCGCGCTCAAATTGAGAGCTTTGTTGTCTACTGAAGGGCCTACGTAATGTTTGGCCCTACATCGACACCGCCGTGCATTGTTCACAGGCGGCACTGAGGCCTCGTGACCGATGCCTTAAGGTTCGCCTTTTGTCTGGCTTAGCGCAAGTGCTGTTTTCTTGACGCTGCTCCGTTTCGTCCCGGCGGGTCGGTCTCCGCATCGGTGCCTGGGGTCATAGCTTCAGACATGCGGCAAAGCGGCCTGGAGCGATCTCCCGAAGCGTCGGCGTTTCCTGCCGGCAGGCCGCCGTCACCATCGGGCAGCGGCTGGAAAAGCGGCATCCGGGCGGTGGGTTAAGGGGGCTCGGCAACTCTCCGGTGAGCAAGGGGTCATGGCGCTGGCGTTCCCGAATCGGATCAGGCAGGGGGTTTGCGGCGACCAGGGCCTGGGTATAGGGATGCAGGGGCTTTAGGAAAACGTCGTCCGACAACCCAATTTCGATGATCTGCCCGAGGTACATTACCGCCATGCGGGTCGAAATGTAGCGAACCATGCTCAAACCATGGGCGATAAACAGGTAGGTTAGGCCCATTTCTTGTTGCAGGTCCTGCAGCAAGGTAACGACCTGGGCTTGGATCGATACATCCAAGGCCGAGATCGGTTCGTCGCAGACGATGAATTTTGGCTCAAGGGCCAAGGCTCTAGCTAAGCCGATGCGCTGGCGCTGGCCGCCGGAGAATTCATGGGGAAAGCGAAAGGCATGCTCCGGCATGAGACCAACTCGCTGCAACCACGAGTTGATCCGGTCTTGGCGCTCTTGGCGCGGCCATAGTCCATGAATATCTGGACCTTCGGCGATGATGTCGCCGACCGTCATGCGTGGGTTTAAACAGGCAAAGGGATCTTGAAAGATCATCTGCACCTGGCGTGAATATCGCTTGCGGGCTTTGCTGTTTAATTTGCCCGCCATCGATTGCCCGTCAAACAGCAGGTCGCCGCCGGTCGGGTCATACATGCGCACGAGGATACGCCCGAGTGTTGATTTGCCGCAGCCTGACTCACCGACCAGGCCGAGCGTCTCGCCGGCATTGATGCTAAAAGACACTTTGTCGACAGCGTGCAGATAGACGCCGCGGCCCATATTAAATTGTTTACTCAAGTTGCGTACATCGACCAATGGCATGGTCATAGCGAACCTCCCACGGGCGGCACGTTTTCGGCCACGGTTTGCGGCGCAAGCGGCGCGATGCCGTAGCTTTCGCGCTGGCGTAAGGCTTGAGGATGGTGCAGCCAGCACGAGGTCCGGCTGCTGCCAAACGTTAGCTCTGGTGGCTGCTGCTCAGCGCAAATGCGCATGGCCGCGCCGCAGCGAGGGGCAAAGGCGCAGCCTGTAGGTGGCTGAAATAAATCCGGGGGAGTTCCAGGAATGGGGGTCAGCGGTACCGACGCGTGGGTGTCGTCACGCGGCATCGCCCGCTTGAGCCCTAAGGTGTACGGGTGTTTAGGACGGTAGAAAACCTCGTCGACGGTGCCTTCTTCGACGATTTTACCGGCGTACATGACCGCGACTCGGTCGGCCATCTTTGCCACCACGCCTAGGTCATGGGTGATAAGAATCGTCGCCATGTTTAGACGCTGCGACAGTTCTTGGATCAAGGCCAAGATCTGCGCCTGGATCGTGACGTCGAGGGCTGTCGTTGGTTCGTCGGCGATGAGTAGTTTAGGATTGCATGCTAAGGCCATCGCAATCATCACACGCTGGCGCATACCGCCGGAAAGTTCATGCGGAAACTGCCGCATTCGCTTTGCCGGCTCTGGGATATGGACCAGCTCCATCAACTCGAGCACGCGAGCCTTACGCTCAGCATGGGTCATCGACGTGCGGTGGAGGATCAACGACTCTTCGATTTGGTCGCCCAGCGTCATGGTCGGATTTAAGCTGACGAGCGGATCTTGGAAGATCATGGCGATGTCACCGCCGGCGACCTTTCTCAGCTCCGCGGTGCTTAGCTTGAGCAAATCCTTACCGTCGTAGAGGATCTCACCAGAGGTGACGCGAGCGGGTGGCGTCGGTAGTAGGCCAAGGATTGTCTGCACCGTGACGGACTTGCCGGATCCGGACTCGCCGACAATGCACAGTGTTTCACCTTGCTGCACTTGAAAGGATACCTTGCGGACGGCTTGCACCTCGCCTTTATGTACGGCGAAGTTTACGGCCAAGTCGCGGGCAGCGAGTAGGACATTGCCCAGCGCTTTCTTTTGCGGTGTGGAGGTTGTTATTGGCTGCGTCACCTTGGCCTCCTTTAAGTTCGGCCGCGTAGTTTAGGATCGAAGGCATCGCGCATGGAATCGCCCAATAAATAGAAGGCAAGCAGGGTAATGCCGAGCACCGAAGCCGGCAGGAAGAACTGCACCGGATTGACTTGGAGGCGGCGCGCCGCGTCAAAGACCACGTTACCCCATGACGGCGTTGGTTGTTCCAGGCCCAGGCCAAGTAGCGATAAAAACGCTTCGGAGGCGATCACGCCAGGGATACGAGCGGACCAGGCGATGATGATCAAGCCGAGCAAGTTTGGACCGATATGCCGGGCGATCAAGCGGCTGACCGGAGCACCAAGAAGGCGCGACGCCTGGACGAATTCCAGCTCGCGCATGCGTAACACCTCGCCACGTACCAGGCGGGCGAATCCAGCCCAGCTAAACGCGCTTAGCGCGATGACTAAGCTAAGCAGGCCTTTGCCGATTGCGACCTGGAGGATGATGAAGATCAAGAGGTCAGGAAAGTTGTCGACGATTTCAACGATCCGCATGCACAGGGTATCGACCTTGCCGCCGACTAACCCGGAGAATGCCCCAAACAGGAGGCCGATGGCGATGCACAAGGTCGGCACGAGCAGAGCAAGAAGCATATCGACCCGGGTGCCTTGAATCATGCGCGCCAAAACATCGCGACCAAGGCCATCGGTGCCGAACGGATGGGCTCTGCCGCGAAGCGTCGCGCCGACGGCGACCCCAGGTTGAATCGACTGGGCATCGGATTGCTTGATCGTGTCGATCAGTGCGGTTTGCACCACCGCTGCTTCAGCAGCGTAGGTGCGTTCGCCCGATTGCGGGTCGGTGACGAACGGCAGTACGGAGTAGGCATAGGTGGCGGAAGGGTCAAGGCCGAGGCCGTCGTTGTAGGAATGCTGGGCCGGAGTATTGATCTCGCCGATGCCAACACCGCGTTCGATCGTGCCGCTGACCAGCTCTTTGGTATCAAAGCCAGTCTCTGGTACCAAGAGTCGGTACACCATATATCCGGAGACACCGGGTTCAATGTCCCAATTGAGAAAGACGCCATTGACGCTGGCGACACCCGCCACGCTCAACTTACCGACCGGAGTCAGATCAGCGGCCTTTTTCAGCGGCGCCTTGAGATCATAGGTCAGGTCGATCAAGTCTTCTGGGACTGGCGCGAAGTCGTCCACCACCACCAGCTTGTGACCCCAGCTTGGCCCTTGGTCGATGTCGTTGGAGTTTTGATGATTGGCGTAGGGTACGCCGTTTTCTTCGGCTGGGAAGAACCACGGGCCGGCGATGCCAATCGCCGTGACTAGGCCGATGATGGTCAAAGAGATCATCGCCAGCTTGTTTTTACGCAGGCGCAAGAAGGCGTCTTCGAAGTAGGACAACGCTGGGCGCGAGATCTTTTCCGCGCCCGCCGCTTCGGCCGCGAGCGGCAGAAATAGCTCTTCTGGCATCGGTCGCATCGGCGAAGGTCCAGCGTTAAGTGGAGGATGGATCATAGTCGGCATAGTCCTATCCGAACCGGATGCGTGGATCGATCAGGCCGTAAACAATATCGGTGATCAGGTTGATAACGATGAAGAAGCCGCCGTAAAATACCGTTAGGCCCATCAGGACGTTGTAGTCGCTGTTGCTGATCGAGTTAAAATAAGCCGCGCCCAGACCAGGTACACCAAAGACGTTTTCGATCAACAGCGAGCCAGAGATGGCGCCGACGAAGATCGGGCCGAGCAGCGAGACCACCGGCAAGATCGCGTTGCGAATTTGATGCAAGGTGATGACGCGAAAGGTCGAGGCCCCTTTGGCGCGTGCCGTGCGGACAAACTCGGCGAAGGCGACATCGACCATTTGACTGCGCATGTAGCGAGTCATCATGGTGATGATGCCCAGGCTCAAAGTAAATCCTGGTAAGATGACGTCACGAAACTGGCCCCAGCCGACCGGCCTAAACCAGTAATCCTGGTTGACGTGGAGTTTGACCAAAGGAAAGACCGCTAGGAAGTACTGCACGACGTAGGCGATGAGTGCTGAGGGGATAGCAATCCCGACGACACATAGCAGCATCGCGGCACGGTCGATCGCCGAGTTGCGATACAAAGCGGCGATGATGCCGAGGCCAAGGCCGGTGATCGTGCCGAAGATCATGGCAAAAATGCCGATGGTTGCCGACGCAGGGAAGTTTTCGATGATCATGCGATTAACGCTGCGATCGACCGTGCGGAAGCTTTCGCCAAAGTCGGCATGCAAAAACATCCGGTCCATTTGGATGATGTATTGCTGCCATAGCGGCTTGTTTAGGCCATAGCGTTGTTCCAAATTGGCGCGCACCGCGGCAGGAATCTCTTTGGTCCTGGTCAGAGGATCGCCGGGGACCGCGCGCATAAAGACGAAGGTCATCGTCGCCAAGGCCCAAAGGGTGACGATCGCCATCGCAAGTCGTTGGCCGATATAGCGCAGAAAGCCCCATGTGAGAACATTGCTCATCCGAACATCGCCCCGATTATTTGTGATCCCAATAGGCCGCCCGGAAATCCGGAGCGAAGCCGAAGATCGTGCGCTTGACGCCCTTTAGCTCTGGCGCCGCCGTCAGAGCTCCGCCGCTGACATCGGTGACGGCCACCGGCGCCTCGTCTTCGAGAATGTCCTCCGCCGCCTTGAACAATTGGACCCGCTTGGCTTTATCCACCTCGCTGTTGGCCTGCTCGATCAACTTGTTGTAGGCGGGACTGGACCAACCCGAGGAATTGTTCTCATTGTTGTTTGCAAGTAGGTCCAAAAAGGTCATTGGATCGCGGTAGTCCGGACACCAGCCAAAGAAGACCATATCAAATTGACCGTCTCGGCTCTTTTGTAGGCGGGTTTTGAACGGCACCGTTTCGACTTTGACTTCGTTGCCGAGCAGTTTTGATAGGCTGTGCTGGAAGTATTCGGCCATCTTTTTTGCGACGACGCTGTCATCAAACAACAGGGTGAAGGAGGGAATCTGAGTCTGCTTGGTATCGGCCAAGTATTCCTTCACTAGTCGCTGCGTGGTGGGGACGTCAAAGTCCTTGATCGGCGGACTCTTCACCTCTTGACGGTAGGTCAGTCCGGGCTGACTTCCCGGCATGTAGTCGGGGACCATGCGGAATGCTGGTTTATAGCCTGGAACTCCCACGATCTTGTTAACGTACTCCGACCTGTTGAGCCCGGCGCGTACCGCGTGGCGGAGTTTCTTATTGGCGAACAACCTCCCGGGCCGGACGTTGAAGGCGAGGGTTTCAGTACAACCGGTCTGGAAGGTCTCGATCTTTAGCTTAGCCGCCTGTGCCTGACGGATGATCTCGGGTGTGGACACCCCAGTCGTGTCGATGCCGCCAGTGCGGAAGTTGTTGAAGTTCGCTTGGCCGTCCTTGACCATTGCCGGAGATTCGATGGCCTTGATCTTGATGTTGCGTGCGTCCCAGTAGGTGTCGGACTTTTCAATCCGCATCGACTGTTCTTTTTGCCAGCGCGCCAAGCGGTAAGGGCCGTTGCCGATCAAACTAGCTGGATCGGTTGCGAAAGAACCGGCAAACTTTTCGACGATGTCCTGGCGAAGCGGGTAGAACACCTGAAACGAAGTGAGCGAGTCAAAAAAAGCCACTGGCCGACTCAGCTTAACCTCTAGGGTGTGGTCGTCCACGGCGCGCACGCCGAGCTGTTCCTTGGGAAGCTTTTTGCTGATGATGGCATCCGCATTGAGCAAAGAGGCGGTGATGGCGATAAAGGAATACTCGCTGGCGTAGGCCGGATCGACCAGACGCCGCCAGGAGTAAACGAAGTCCTGCGCCTTGACCGGCACGCCATCTTGCCATTTGGCACTTGGGCGGATCTTAAAGGTCCAGGTCGTTTGGTCGGGGCTGATGCTGACACTTTCGGCGGTACCTGGAATGATGGCGCCGGCCGCATTAGACCGCATCAGGCCTTCGTAGATGTGTCCAAGCCACATCGAGCTGACGGAGTCCACCTGCTTGGAGATATCCATCGATGGCGGCTCGTCGCCAGAACTGAAGTAGACCTCGTTGTCGGCGATCCGCTGTTCCCGGGACTTTTGCTCAGCGATGACCGTCCCGGACCCAAGTAGGACTGACAATAAAGAAGCCAGGGCTGACTGGTGAGCCAGCCGATTCGTGATCCACATCGACGAAATCCTCGAGTTATTGCGTTAGACAGTCATGGGAGCACGGCAAAGAGCCGGTCGAAGCCAGGCAACTAAGAGGTTGTTGAACCTTCGCCCAGAGCTAGTGTGGTTGCGACAACAACAGGCGGACGTGACCCGGCCTCTTCTTTACCGGATTTAGGTTAAAAACTTCAAGTAAATAAAGCCTGTACAAATTGGCGGGGGTGGCCGTGGAGGGGGCGACAGGAGCGGCTTTTACGGGCTGGGGGGTGTTTTTTTAGCCACTGATGATGGCTACGGCCTTTCCTGCAACCTTGGCCAACACCTCGTTTGGCGCTGCCTCCACGAAAGCCGCTAGGCGCTCCCGCCAGGCCAGGCTACGCAGGCGCTCAACGAGCACGACACCGGTGGTGAGCAGGCCCTTTGGCAGGGGGACTTCGAACGGGTGCTGACGCCGTGTTCTGGTGATTGGACAGCAAAATGCTAGTCCTGAAGCCTCATTGTACGCTGAGGACGAGATGACAAGCGCCGGGCGTAGACCACCTTGTTCGTGTCCGGTCTGAGGCGAAAAGGACACCATGACGATGTCGCCACGCTGCGGGGTGTAGGAGGTTCGTTTGGCCATGGCTACCACTCTTCGGAGCCAACAGGGGCACCCCATTCCTCTTCTTTAGGGGCCTTACGATCCGGATAAGAGGCTAACAGATCAGATAAAACATAGGTCATTGGGAACGCCTGGGTGATAACGATCTGGCCGCCTGCAGCAGTGATATCCACCTCTGAACCTTCGACGAGGTGAGCTTCGACTGTGACCGACTTGGGGAGGCGGATGCCGAGGCTGTTACCCCATTTCTGAATTTTGGCGCGCATAACTGCTCTCCACTGTGTATACACAAAGTGTATACATTCGGCCCGTGCTTGTCTACGGCCTTTTGCGGCTTGCAGCGGATGAAATATCGGTAGGAGAAGGGCGCGGGTTGGTCGGCTGTTACGGCTTTGGACCAACCATCTCGGCGGCTGGATCAGTTGTTGCTTGCCACTGTGTAAGTGTTGAGGCAGATTCTGCTGCATCAGGTTAAGGGGATATAGCTCAGTTGGTAGAGCGATGCGTTCGCAATGCATAGGTCAGGGGTTCGACTCCCCTTATCTCCACCAGACCCGACCCTCCGCAATCTTCAGTATCTCATCCAACGCGTTTACATGATCAAAACCGAGAGTTTCGTCCTTCATCGCAGGGTTGGGTTAGATCATTCGCGCGAGCACTGCTGTTCTTTGCAAATGATCATGCCTTGCCGTGATCAATCATCTTTGTGAAGAGTTGGATCAGACGAAGACGGTCTGCGAATGTTTTGCGGTCTGCACGGCTGTCCGCCCCTTCGGTGGCCGATTTTCTTCATGCCTATGCCTAACTTTCGACCACCAACTCTTAGTAGACGGGCCATGACTTTAAAGAGGACTGCTGATTTGTAATAGAAAACATTAAAATCAACGCTGGCCCAGTTCTTGCTGAAGGACTTCTGCAAGCAACGATTGGCCAATCGCGCGGACTAAACAAGATCCAGTTAATTCAGGTGAGCGCATTCACGCGCCTTAGGAGTTTTTTGTGTTTTCGAAATCGAGGTTTCTCTTGGTGGGAGCGGCGTTGCTGCTCAGCAGCTCCGCGTCTTTTGGCTACGACTGCAACAGCGATTGTAGCGGCAGTGGGTACAGCTACCCTTGCGGTGTTGATGGTTGGCCACCAAAAACGAAGTACTGCCACGGCGATCTGCCCAATGATCCGGTTTGTCTCGCTGACAAGGAAGCATCCTGCAAAGTTTGGAAGGGCTTGGTTGACGGTATTACTCACGATGTAGCCAATCAAATAACTCCGCAAGTTGCGGCCAAGGCCAAGTCTGAAGGCTGGACAAAAGAAAACTGCGGTGTGGTCGGGCTTGGAGCCATCTTGTTGCCTGCCGCGCTGTATATCGCTCCAACCTGTGCTGCAAGCGCCTATATCACCGCAGGTATCGGCACTACCGTTTGCGTTTCGGGTGTAAGCGGCGCCATTGTGGGTGCTGTTTGTATCGAACTATGCGATCAACACGTATTAAGGGATTGCCAATGAAAATTCTAGCTTGTTTGATTTTTCTTTTTTCGCTTGAGTCTTACGCGACCACATCTAATGAAATTCCCAAAGGCGAGGCGCAGCCTTGGGCAATAGGGCTGTCATTTGAAGAGGACACCTATTCCCGCCTGGGATGGGACCTTTATTCCCCTTCTCTTGGCCTAAATGGTGGGCAAATCGTCTTGTCGGTGGGGTCGCAAAACTACCTCGACAACACATCGGTTCAGCGCATGCGTAAAGCCGTTGACGGGAAGGTCGGGTGGATCGGTTACGTGCCTTTGGCTGGGCCGCTCTATTGGCGCTCAGGCGTAGATGCTGGCATCCAAACCTACGCCGCTCCAAACGGGGGCGCGGGGATGAGAACCTTTGGCTTCGTGGATCTCGTCAACGGGTTCTCGGTACGCCAGGGAAGGTTTGACATCTACACTAGCGTAGGCGTGCGAGCCAATTTCATTGGCATGGACAAAGACACGTACTTTGGCAGCAGAAAAGTAGAGCCCGAGAGGGTGTATCCCCAATTCGGGTTGGCATATCGGTTTGAATAAGGGGACGTGCCTTGGCTGGATCGCGGGAAATAAACGCACCCGTCAGCCTTGGCGGCACTAAGCAATGTGGTCGGCCACGATGATACCCACGCCTGCTACCACGCAAGTCGGTTCACCAGCTTCGCATCAGCCGCGAACGGAATCTTTGCTGGCTTGGGGACTTTGAGCTGCCGCTCGGCGCCAAACGGCGTGGCCAACACGTTCTGGTTGTAAGCATGGACCATCAGCTGCTCTAGGTTGATCACGTCGGCACAGTTATAGGCCAGCAGCGTTTCCAGGGCTGCCTCGTTCTTGCGCCGCTTATATTCCTGCCAAAGCGTCACGGCGAAGAAGCCATCGACGTCGCGTAGGTCGCCACGATCAATGTCCAGCTGCCGCTCGATCTGCTTCAAGCCGCCAGAGTAGCCAAGGCGTTTCAAAACGAAACGTAGATCAATATGAGCATGACCAAGCTCAATGCCGAAGTAGCGGTTGATAAAGGGCACGTCGAAGCACTTGCCGTTGAACGTGACAAGCAGCTTGTACTGTTCGATTTCGCGTTTAAACGCGCTCAGGTTGCGGCCATTGACGTAGGTTCTGACCTCGGCCCCGTCATAGACCGCGATGGTGGTGATTTCGGAGGTGAAGCGGTCTAGACCAGAGGTTTCGATATCGAGATATGCGACTGAGTCCTGAAAATCACCGAACAACCGCCAGTGTTGATCGGACTTGAGACCTTCGGCAAAGAAGGCAGGATTGCGCTGGCTGAGCTGAACCTCGCACTCGTCCAGATAAGCTGGGTTCTTCGCTAAGGCACGATAGCTGTCCCACGTCGTGATCCCTTGGTCCCACAGCCCGCGCTCCTTGTTCAGGCTGACGCGAGGGATATGGCAAAGGGTGTTGGCAAGCATCGGGACTCCAAAGGCAGCGTTCAGGATAACCGTTTGGGTCGACGCTAGAGGCTTGGCCTTAGGCTGTCAACGGCGAGATTCGCGGCCTATAAGAGGCCAAAAGTTTGGGCAAGAGGAGCTTGAACCAACTCGGAAGCGAGCTGCGGCCTACGGGCGGGTGGGCGGCGAGTCATATATCCGAGCCTAGGCAGCCAGAACGGCCATTTGCGAGGCCTGCTGGGCCTCCGACTGGAACTTCGAAGATCCTATAGGCTGCAGATCAGGCGCTTCATGATGCCCTCCTCGGCAAGCGCGCGTAGGCCCTTTAGATGCTTGTCGCTGATCAGCTCGGTGCTCTTGACCTCGATGGCGATGCTGGTGCCGATGATCAAATCCACTTCAAATTGGCTGGTCGAACGCCAATAGCTCATGGCTTCGTTCTTACGGTGATAGGACAGGTAGGCGCGGACTTCGAGGATGATAAAGCGCTCGAAGGCATCGCCGAACTCCTTGCTCTTGGAGCGGTAGAACTGACCGACTATCCCATTTGCTATCGGCAGCATGTCAAGGATATCGAGCACAACATCATGACACCGGCACAAGCCCGTTGGCCGTCACATATGCCTACGATCCGATCAATGGTAAACTCCAAACTCGTACTCAACCTGAAGGAGTCACGACCTTTGGCTACGAACCAAGCTACGGCCTGCTCAACCGGATCTGATCTGCGGCCGTGGGCTGCACTTTGTGTGCAGATTGGCGCTCAACAGACCATGATCGGATCATGACGCTGTAAATTGCCAGCGCCGCATCCTTATGATACTTCAATATCCTTGAGGAAGATGGAGACCAAGGTGACCCTAGAGCCAACACTCACCGACTTTCCTAAGGTCCGCTGCCCCTTTATCCGGCAAACCTTTAAAGTAGACCGCGACAGCTGGCGTAAGCACGGTTCCGCCCTTTGCTTGCGCGCACCTGAGGTCTATCTGGCCGTCAACCGCGTCAACCCGGGATACGAGTGGGTATTCGAGGACCCGGAGACGATTGCGGTTGAGAAGCTTGACGGCACTAACGTTAAGATTAAGACCGAGGGCGGCCGTCTGGTCGCGGTCCAAAACCGGCTCAATGTCATCGATCCGCTTCAGGTCATGAAGGGTAAAACCTTTATCATCGAGGGTATCTTTCACGCGATTGGCAAAGGCTACGTCAAAATCGACGGGGAGCAAGTGGGCGAAGTGATTGGCCCGAAGCTTCAGGGCAATCCGTACAAGTTGGACCAGCATGAGTGGTATCCCTTTGATAAGGCGATCACCGATCTTGCCTATCGGTCTTTTCTTGAACACGCACGGACCTTCGACAACTGGAGCACCTGGTTTGAGAGTGGCCTACACTCGCGCTTCTTCACCAAGCGAGCCTCGAAGTCTGGGTCGACCGAAAAGGTCTTCGCCGAGGGCGTGATTTTCTACAACCTAAAACGTCGCGCACAAGGCCAGTCATGGATGGCGAAGCTCCGCCGCGATATGTTTGAATGGTACTACTCGGACAAGATTGAAATCGACGGATACACGCGCGAGGGACGCGAGGGTCCCGAGGACCAAGACGGCTTTGACTGATTGCTGCCTGCTTTAGCTCAAGGGAAGCTTCTGCAAGGCGCCGATAAAAAGCTCAGGCCGCCAGTGCTCTAAGCTTTGGACGTCAGCGGGGCGCAGAAAACGCCTCACATCTGCAGCCGCCTTTTCCCAATCAAGACTCTGAATGCGCTGTCCCATTGCAGATAGATACCACGCATGGTCGATGCGCAGATCCTGACCTTGCCACGGCCCCACTTGGTGCAGTGCAGCCCTAAGAAAGTCGAAGTTCAGTGGCACTCGGCGCGAGGCATACCAGAGAAAGTCGAACCAGTCCCGTCCTTTGACAAAGCCACGACAGAGCAGTGCGTGGCTTTTGCCCGCAAATAAACTAGGTAAATCGTGGGCGGAGACGGCAAAATGAAGTGGGAAATCATGCATCTTGATCTGACAACGAGCGCCAACCGGTGGCCTCGTATCCACCTCCAATTTGATTTTTAGACTACGACTGGGTCCGCTGAACTTGCGAAAGTTGAGATTCAGGACTCGCTGCAGTGAATCGTCCTTAAGAAAGGCGCTCTTCAGCGCCTTGTCCGCCTCGGCCGTCTCGCTTATAGCGATATCATAGCCGTAGACTCGAAGAGCGTCGCGCACAGCGTGCACATGTGGCGTGAGCACAAAATCCGGATCTGGTTGAACCAAGGCAAAATCCAAGTCCTCGGAAAAGCGGTTCAGTCCATGCAGGATGCGCAAACAGGTACCACCCTGGAACGCTGCCCGTTTAAAGAATCCGCTCTGATAGAGTGCATAAAGACATAATTCCTGGGTGATTTCTTTGAGGACGTAGTCTTCTTCCTGAAGCGATTGCACCTGAAAGCTCGCTAAACGCTCTTGGATGATGCGAATGCTCATGAAACTCCTCCCTGTCCCGTCGCCAGCAGAGTCGTGAGTTTGCCGCGACCATAGAGGTCGGCGACCTCAACAAGTAAATCACGGGAGAATGTTGCTGAGAGTCTGGGTTCAATCCGCAGACTGGAGGCTACCTCGTGCAGGGAGTGAGCCCCTAGCTTGTTTACGTAAATATAATCGATCAGCGCTTTGCTAGGATCGGCCATCAGCATCACGGCAGGTCCGTCCGTTAGCCGCTGCACCCCAAGCATGTTGCAACCCGGGATGCGGGTAAAGGAAAACAAGCCCAACGGAGTGTCGAAGTCCTTGGAGCGTTTGCTGCAAACGCTAGTGGTCGTATAGGTCGCTTCGGGAATCCAACCATGGAAAGAGAGCGCCGACTCTAAGCTGATGTAAGAAGGTCCGTAGATCTTTTGTGCCAACTCAAAGAGATTGGGCGCTTGACGCTGGTATTCAGATCCAAAGCAATAAACGCCACGGCGCAGTTGCAGCAAGTCACCGCGAGCCAGTGCGCGCTTGATCAAGGCGTAGCGTCGCGCCGGAGTACCGGATAAAATCATCGCCACCTCGGTGTCGGTAAACACATCCGAGCTGATCTGTGTCCGCAAGAGGCTGATAGCTGAAGGCATATAAATCCTGCATGATACTGTCAGATTATGACAGTATCATGCAGGATTTGTCAATCTTCTTGCGCGATACTGTCACAATCTGACAGTATCGTGCAAAATTATCTCAATCACCTTCCCGCACCAGAACGCCTGTGCTGCTATGCAGCTCACTGATAATCTAGTGATTATTGAACGCCGGGCCCTACCCCGCGGCCATGCCTAGGCCCCGGATATTTTCTCTCACATCCAAGGCGCATCGGTCATGGGACGCATTGCTCTTGGCGAGCGGGCGGGTCAGCGGGTGCGGCGCATTGGTGGCAGCTTCGGTCATGAGGGAGAAAAACCGCTCATGCGAGGCTATCTTTGCGCCTCGATGAACGGCTTTTCCATCCATGCAGCCACGTCCATCAAGGACTACGATCGCGACGGCCTTGAAAAACTCATTAGGTATGTGGGGCGTGGGGCCATCTCGCAGGAAAGAATCAGCCTGAATGATAAAGGAGAAATTCTTTATGAACTTAAAAACAACTATGATGGCGCGAGTCACGTGCTTTTGTCGCCGATGGAGCTGATGGAAAAACTTTCAGCGATAGTCCCTCCACCTTACAAACATCAGGTCAACTACTATGGCTGCCTCTCGTCTCACAGCAATCTTCGTCCACTCATTGTTCCGGGGGAATCAGCTGCGAACAAGGATGAGACAGCGGCTAAAAAGGAGTCGCCACCTACGGATGAAAAGCAGGAGGGTGCAAACCCCGATGAGATGAAGAAAGAAAAGATTAAAAAATCAGGTTATATAGACTGGCAGACACTTTTAAAAAAAGTTTTCAAAATAGATATTTCGGTTTGCCCCAAATGCCAAGGGAGGATGAAGGTCATTGCCGTCATCAATGAAAAAAAGATCATTAAAAAGATCCTGGACCATATGGGGCTCGGATCGGACCCTCCGGCGGTGAGTCCGTCGCGGTTTTACAGCGAAGAAATCTACCTCTCATAGCTGCTTTTTCTCCCGTGAGCCTTGGCGGAGCCTTGAGGCAAAAACATGTAATCTATTAAATTATTTGAAATATTGACTGGGCTTCATTAAATCCCCGATCATCATTGCCCTGTTGGAGTGTCAAAATGTGATCAGGGGGATCATAAGTATAATCTATATGACGCGCTGTCTAAATGGCTCGACAGTGAATTTCCGCATTCGTTTTTCCTATCCTTCTTCAGTGAAAGGTCTTGCGAATTTGCGGCATAAAAGCGCAGCAATCGACAGACTCATCTCAGCTGATGCAGCTCCATGCTGATCGGTACTTCGGCGGCAAGGAACGAAAGAAACTTGAGGGGTGGATCTCATATGCCGCACGAGGCGCATTCTCTCATAAGTAACTGAGCTCCATGAATAGAGTGGCTGTACATAATCCTTTTTTAATCTATTAAGACATGCAGTGCGCCAAGCTAAGTGTGAAAGGAGCCTGTGATATGTAAACATCATCGCTTTAGAGTCGAGCAGACAGAGGCGAAGAGCTCACCCTGGCATGAAGGGTAACCGACCTGCCAAAGCGGGTGAAGT
>Ga0315283_10000707_pt1 | contig 25136 bp, 23 predicted proteins | sample YL17G09_0_MG_FD_204541 | JGI IMG/M metagenome (GOLD analysis project Ga0315283, IMG submission 204541) | Sediment microbial communities from Yellowstone Lake, YNP, Wyoming, USA - YL17G09_0 | ecosystem: Environmental > Aquatic > Freshwater > Lake > Sediment | place: USA: Wyoming | collected...
GTTCATCCCCCCCATGGGAACCATTCTCAATAATCCCGTAGACATGAGTGCAAGCGGCTGGGTGCCCGGCGTGATCGAAAAGTCCCTGAAGATCGTGGCAAGCGACGTCAACATCGATTCAATCGTTTTTATCACGCAACTGGGATTTATCATCGGCGGGAATGCCACCAGGTTTGGCGTGGAGCCCAGGGCTATCCTGGATTTTCAGGTTAGGGAGGTGGTCTCGGCAAGCCAAAAGCTCAATATACCGCTGGTCTGTGTCAATCCCGCCCCCTTTGAAGACCTGGCCCTGGAGGAGTTGAGAATCTACGTGAAAAAAGAACTGGAAAAAAACAATATCGCGACGTTTTTGACCATGGATCGGGCGGCAAAAGCGCTCAAGAGACACCATGATTATAACCGCATCGTCACCCGGGGCGAAGCGATGCCTTTGCAGTGGAGAGAATGATAGAGGAATATCGCAAGCTCTTATGAATTGCAACCGTCGGTGCCACGGCACATGAGTTCTTCCAAGAATCGGCTGTACGCGGCGGCGATAATGGCCCAGTCATACCTCACCAGGACGAACTGTCTCCCCTCCCGGCCCAATGATTCGCGCCTTTCGGGGTTCTCAAGAAGCCCCGAAATGCATTCCGCAAGTGATTCCGGGCTCTTCTCAGGCACGAGAAGCCCCGTCCTACCGGGGATTACGACGTCCCGGACGGCGGGAAGGTCCGTCGCCACAACGGGGCAAGAACAGCCCAAGGCCTCGACGAGGACGAGACCGAAACCCTCCCGGTCGCCGCTTGGGAAAACACAGATGTCCGCTTCCTGGTAAAATGGGGGAAGTTCTGCATTCGTAACGGAACCTGAAAAGACAATTCGTCCGGAAAGTCCGAGGGTAGCGGCTTCGTGCTTCAACCTGTTCTCCTCAGGACCGCTCCCCACCACGGTCAGCTGCACGTCCGGGTGCCGCTGCACGATACGGTGCATCGCCTTGATCAGGTATGACAACCCTTTCTTCTCCACGAGACGCCCCACGAAAAGGAGGCGATTCCCGCCCCGGGGGACAGCAGGCGGAATAAAGACGCTTTGAAGGTCAACACCCATGGGAATGATTTTCAGGGCCTCCGGACGCGCCCCGAGAGCAACGGCCGACGCGCCCATGGCTCTGCTTACAGCGGTAATCCCGGCACTTCTGTGCAGGACAAACCGGCGCAGAGCATCGAAGAGCCATCCTTGCAGGCCATACATGTCTCCGCCGTGCGTGGTGCTCAGAAAAGGAATGCGATCGCCCGTCAAGAGAAGCGCAAGGGCGGTCATCAATCCTTGCGGTATCAGCCAGTGCGCATGAACCACGGCGAAGCGCCGCGACTGAAGCTTCCCGAGGATAGCCGCGAGTTCGCCCGCCAGAAAAAAGGGAACCGTCCCGGCCAGCCAAGGCCGGCGTTTCAGGTTGGGTAGGATTCCCCCGTCGTAGGCGAGGCGCTGCCACGGTTTCAGGAAGTAGGGGAATCGGGTCACCGTGATACCCTCCATGTTTTCCTCCCGCCGGGCACCGGCGGCGAGGGGCGCCAGGACATGTACGTCCCAGGCATCGACGAGGCGACGGCACAATTCGAACACGAACGGTGGTTCCCGATCCCCCTCCCATCTCGGAAACGTAGAGGCAACAACGAGCAAGGCGGGCTTATGATTTATAACGTTCATGGTTGCCCCTTCACGGCTTTGATGAGCAGTACCGTTGCCAGTCGAGCGGGAAAAACCAGTGCATCGAGCCGGGCGAGGCCTGCGTAGAGACGATTGGCTCCCTTGAAGGAGATGGTCAGCAAGCGGGACAGGTCTTCCTGCTCATTGCTGCCCCGAATTTCTTTGTGAAACCTTCCGCCGGCAGAAAAGGCAAAGAGGAAAAGCATCATGGTGATCTTCTCCAGGGGTCCCAAAACCTTCTTGATTGCGATGGGCTCCAGGCCGGCATCACCGAGCCGCAGCGTCATTTCCTCGAGTTCGTAACGCCTGAGATGGTGGACGAATCGGTCATCCCAGGCAAAATAGCAATGCCGGTGGGGAAAGGTGATGATCACAATGCCGCCGGGCTGCACGATCCTCGCCATTTCCCGGAGGGCTCGCCTGTCATCTTCAAGGTGTTCCAGGACCTCGGAGCAGACGACGGCGCCAAAGGTCCCATCTCTGAAGGGCAATTCCATTCCGTCGGCAGCCACATGCCAGCCTCCAGTGTTATTTTTCTGCAGGATTCGCAAGGCCTCCCAAGACAGGTCCGAATAGACAACGGCCGGGAAAGGGTCCAGCGCAGTCACCGGTGACATGCCGCTGCCAATCTCGAGGACGTACCGGGCCTGTACGTCCTGAAGCGCCTTCTTTACGGCACGCTTCCTGAGGAGGTAATTGTAGAGATGATTCTTCAGCAGAACGTAGCTCTCATCGGCAAATAAATCCTGAAAGCGACGGATACTCTTCAGCATCGGGACGACCCCGGAAACAGTTTCGAGCTGATGAGTTTCATTTTCGCCAGACGGAAGACGAGGGCGGTCTCCAGGCACCCGAAACCGTATTTCACGCTGCGCCGGAAATTGATGGATGACGCCTCGGTAAAATATTTCGTCGGACAGCTCACCTCGGCAATCGTATATCCCTGCCAGATAATCTGGGCCAGCATCTGGTTGTCGAAGATAAAATCGTCGGAATTCCCTTCCAGGGAGAGGTTTTCGAGCAGCTGCCTGGAGAAGGCCCGGTACCCCGTATGATATTCCGAGAGTTTTGCCCCCATCAGGACATTCTCCACAAACGTCAGGAAGCGGTTGGCCAGGTAGCGCCACAACGGCATTCCTCCCTTCAGGGCATAACCGCCGAGGATCCTCGACCCGAGAACACACTGATAGAGACCTCCCCCGATGAGAGATACCATCGCCGGGATCAACCGGGGGGTATACTGATAGTCGGGATGCACCATAATAACGATATCGGCCCCTTCGTCAAGAGCGTTCCGATAACAGGTCTTTTGATTCGCCCCGTAGCCCCTGTTTCTGGGATGGACCTCGACCTTGGTATGGGGAAGCATAGCCGCGATAGCGGAGGTTTCATCGTGACTTGCATCGTCCACGAGGACGACGAGATCGACGATACCCTGGGCCATGACCTCCTCATAGGTCCGATGAAGGGTTTGGGCCGCATTGTAGGCCGGCATGACGACAATGACTTTCTTGTTCCTGTACATAGGCTTTCCCGTCCCTACGGGCTCCCTATCATAAAAATCGAGCCCCTGCCAAGCAGCTCAGTCACCGGGGCAGCGTCAGAATCGCATAACCCCCGGATTCATAAACAAGGGTCATATTTTCAGCCATTCTCGCAAGCAGGCGCCTGCGGGTTTTCTCGGGGTAATTGTCCAGCAGATATTTTTCGAAAAGATCCGTTCTCAAAAGCACATGGGTGCATTCCAGTGCCCGCAGGCGGTTGGAAAAACGCATCCCGTTACCGGCGTTTTTGGCCAGCTCGTCGATCCGCTCCATACCCGAAGTGCCATCATGACGGTAATCACGATCCAGATAATACCCTCTCCTGCCGAGAAACATGAGGTAGATTCGGGCATCGGCCGGCAGGTTTCCGTTGACGTAGCGAATGGCCGGGTAACTCCCCAGATGCCGGGTGAGAAAGGCGTCTCTGGTCTCGGCCTTGATCAGGTAAGGCAAGGGTCCGATGGCCTGAAAGTAGTTCTTGAGATAGAGGCCGTTGGCGGCCAGGCAGGCCAGCACCAGCACCGACAGGCCGGCGAGGCCGGGCGCCCTTATCCATCGGCTTGCCCCGGCAATCAGCGCGGCAAGATTTTTTGTTCCCTGGGCCGTAAGGATGGCGAAAAAAGGCAGGACCGGCAAAATGTAACGGACGCGGACCACTTCGCTGAAAAGAGCCATGAACAGGAAATATAAGGAAAACAACAGAAATGACAAGTTGTCCCGCCGCTGCGGACCCTTCAGGCAGGCGAGGGGTATCATAATGAGCAGCAGCGGATTGAGCGCCCCGTCAAAATATCGATCGGAGTCGTCGCAACCCTGGAAAAAGATCCGGAGCGGGATCAGGACCGTCTCCCAAAAACCCTCGCCATAGAGAAGCTGTCGCGTTTGGAAGATACCGAACCAGCCCCCCGAGGCGGCTACCTCGATAAGGCCGCCTCTACCGGCGCCCGGCTGGGTCAAATGATGAAAATACCTCTCTAAAAGGGGGTACAGGGGATTGCCCGTGAGAACCAGGTTCTTAAGGTACCAGGGCGATGCAACCAGAAGCGTCAGGGTGAAAAAAAGAATCCCTTTCGTGAGGGCCTGGCCGGTATTGCCCCTGTCACGGCTGTAGTAGAAAACGATCATGAGATTCAGAAAAAACCAGGCGATCAGGGCATTGTATTTCGATCCGAGAGCAAGCCCCATGGCAAGGGCCGAAAGCGACAGCCACAAACCGTCACGGTAATCACCATCCCGCCATTGCAGAAAGGCGAGCAGACTTCCCGTCGTGAAGAAGGTCATGCCGAGATCCACATAGGCCATCGTGGAAAGGCGGACGATGATGGGTGTGCTCAGGAAAACGAGGGCGCCGAAGAACCCCCAGTTTCGACCTATTTTATTTTTCAGGTAAAGATAGATCATAAGACCTGTGGCCGCCCCGAAAAACAAATGGATCAGATTCGCCAGGACGTCGCTGCCGATATAGAGGGCCGCCAGATAGACCAGATCGATGTTCATGGGGTAATAGGAAAAATCCGCCCAGGGAATCTCATAGATTCCCCCGTGCCGCAGCCAGAGTTTCGGAATGGCCAGGTGGTGAATCAGTGCATCCCGGGCAATGGGAGGCGTCAGGGCCAGCAGAACCTCGCAGACCAGAAGGAGCGAAAGGGCAATCCCCATAAAACAGGTCAGAAGCCTGGACTGATCCCAACCGCCCTTTGCCTGACCTTCTGCAGTCTGCCGACTGGTTTTTCCGTTGTGTGGTTCCGGTGTCGCCTTCATCCTTCCCTTCCTAATCCGTCGGCCAAGTGATTCACAAGTCACATCACGTCCTTTTATCCTTCCGGCGAAGGGCCAGTTCAAGATTCTCCCTGGCCTTCATAAAATCCGGCCGGATGGCCAGCGCCTTCCTGAATTGGATCACGGACATCTCCACCTGGCCACTGCGCAGCATGGCCACGCCCAGATCATTGTACACCTCGGCGCTGCGCTGATTGCGTTGCAGCATGCCCTGGAAGTGCCGTATCGCCTTCTCATATTCTCCCTTCCCGATCAGGACATCTCCTATATACAGATCCGATTCCTCATCGCCGGGGTCCTTGCGGAGGGCTTCCTGGAATTGCAGGATGGCTTCATCGTAGCGCGACAGGGCCTCCAGGGTCATGCCCATGTTTCTGTTGGCCGGTGCGTACTCCGGCCTTTGTTCCAGGGCAATGCTATAATGATGGATGGCCTGATCATAAGATTTCCGATAGTAAAAATAATTTCCCAGGTTGAGGTGGGCATCGGTATAGCGGGGTCTTATGCGGAGGGCCTCCCGGTAATGGCCGGCCGCTTCTTCGAGAGACCCGCCCCGCGACAGGGCAACGCCCAGGTTGTTATGGGCAATGCTGTTGCTGCTGGTCACTGTTAGGGCATGTTTGAAAAGCGTAACGCTGTTGCGCCAGTAACCGGCTTGAATATGGGATAAAGTCCCGAAAAAAAACAAAAGGAGGACCGCTGCGGCCGTCCGGGCATGCTTGCCCCGTTCGGAAAACCTCTCTGTACACTCCGGTATCCCCCAGGCCGCCATGATGGCAATTCCGATGAGCGGGATATAGGTATAACGGTCCGCCATCGCCTGGGAACCTACCTGGACGATTCCGATGACGGGTACAAGGGTACCGAGATACCAGAACCATCCCGTGAGAAGATAAGGGGCCCTATGCCGGGAAACGATCACTAACAATGTCAGGATCATCAGCAGGCTGATCGCTGTCACAAGGAGCCACGGAGATGGCATGCCGGGGTGAGGATAGAATACGGCGAGATCCAGGGGCCACAGCATTTTTTTGATATAGAGGATATAGGATACCAGAGCGTTTGCCGCCCGTACCTCCAGCGGCAGCCATTCAAAGGATTTTACGGCGCCGCTTCCCGTCTGGACGATAACCGTGATGATGCCGGAGGCGACAGACAACAGGAAAAGTGGAATTTTCTCAACGGCCAGTAAAACCAAAGGGACCGGTTTGACTTCCTGTCTCTTTTCAAAGCCTTTGCGGGCTTTGATCCGCCTAAGAGGCCACCAGTCCATGAGCAGCAGGACAAAAGGCAGTGTGACGATCATAGGCTTCGATAGCAGGCCCAGCATAAAAGGCGGCAGGATCCAGAGGTACCTCAGCAAAGACGGCCTGAGCGTATAATAATGGTAGGCCCACAGGGTAAGAATCCAGAAAAAGGCGCAGAGGACATCCTTACGTTCCGCGATCCAGGCCACCGATTCCACGTGAAGGGGGTGAAGGGCAAACAAGGCGGCCACAAAGGCACTGCGCCCGATCAGACCGGTCATGCGGATCAACAGGATAAAAAGCGCCATGGTATTGGCAATATGCCACAGGAGGCTCGTCCAGTGATGCCCCGAGGGGTTCAAGCCGTACAGCTCAATGTCCAGCATATGGGACAGCCAGGTGAGGGGATGCCAGTTGCCGCTCCAGTCGGTCCTGAAGGCCCAGGCTATGGAATTGAGCGTCAAGCCTGTCTGAACCTGACGGTTTTCCGTTATATAGAGGTTGTCGTCGTAAAGAATGTAATCGAATCCCTGAACAGGCCAATAGACGAAAAGCGCCGCGCCTGCAAGGGCCAGGGCGATCGCCAGAATCCATCTTGCCTGTAAGGCATCGGACTGACCCATGAAGCGACATTCCCCCTCTATGGACCCGGACAGCTAAAAAAAGTGGGGGGACAAATGAAACTCACAGTCCCCCCCACTTGCGCTCTTCGGACTCCATCCTTTTCAGGTTGAGGCTTCTTCCAATTCCGTTATGACAATTAGCAGGCAAACCCCTTTGCTTCCCGAAAAGGCCTTGGACGATTATGGTTGTTGAGCAGGCAGTGTGATGGCCCCCTGATAATCGACGGTTCCTGTATCGTAACCGGTGGCCAATGCATTCTGTTTGAGCGTGATGGTCCCGGCTCCGGAGCTGATGTCTGACGCCACAAATGTCACGTTGGTCGATTTCTTGAATCCGAAAGTGCTCAATACTGCCTCGGTCGTAATCGTCGCTGTCGGCTGGTCGGACAGGTAGCCCTGGGCCGACGCGTAGGCATTCTTCAGGTTGGCCTGGAGGTCGGTACGGTAGCCTTTCTTCTTGTAGGCCGTGAACTGCGGGATGGCGATGGCCGCCAGAATACCGATGATGGCGATGACGATCATCAATTCAATCAGCGTGAAACCTTTCTGTCCTCTCTTCTTGTGAAATGCACTAATCATAGTCTTTCCTCCTTGTCATTTAATGAATTTTCAACAATTAACAAAAAAACCCTTAACGTAAAAAAGCAATTTCGTACCTCTTGTCCACCCCCTTTCCCTCCTTATTCCTGTATTCCTGCTCATCTGATAGATGCCATTCCGCAACCATGAAAAAAGATCGCCAGGTTTCATAGGGTCATAATGCTGATGCTGCCTGCCCGGTTATTGAGCGGGCAGTGTGATGACCCCCTGATAATCCACCGTTCCTGTCCGGGCTTCGCTCGGCAGTCCCTCATGCGCCAAGGTGATCTGCCCGGAGATCGGACTGAGGTCCACCGAGCCGAAGCTGATAGAAGACGAGCGCTTGAAACCGTAGCGGTTCAGGACAGCCTCAGTTGTGATGGTTACCGAGGGTACATCGGAAATGTAACCCTGAGCCGCCGAAAAAGCATTCCTCAGGTTGGCCTGGAGGTCGGCCCGATAGCCCTTCTTCTTATAAATCGTGATCTGCGGTATGGCTATGGACACCAGCATGCCGATAATGGCAATCACGACCAACAATTCAATCAGTGTGAAGCCGCCCTGCCCCTTGCCCTTTTGAAAGACTGCATTCATCATCGCTTCCATTCAAATCCGGATGACCGACAATTTCTATCGATCATGTCCAGCCATCCATCTGCGCTTCCGTCTTTTCTCGGCTGGAGCAGGGACCGTCTGCCGTCATGCAGACGCCCAGTAATTAGCAAAGGATATGCCATCAGGGCCACCTCAATGACCTTCCGAAAATATTATAGATAAAAATTCATAATCCCGAGTGGTTAGATTCTCACCTCGCTAACTGTCGTCAGAAATGCCCAATCCATTTCTATACCGGATCGGTTATTTTCCCCAAATCAGTGGTGATTTTCATCATATGTTCTCCCTCGACAGAAACAATGCCCTTTCGGCCATTCCACCTCGTCGAACCTCATCGCCCCGGATTACAACGCTAATCTCTTGACACCCGTCGATGGTTGCCATTATAAGTCATAATATGTCTTCTCGACTGTTAGGTGGAAAATACCATTTTCATCGTTCGTGGGTACGGTCACCGTATGAAAATTTAGCTGTTGAATCAACTGTATCCGCAATGCAGGTCTTAAGGCAGACCGAAAAAGGAAATAAGAATATCATGTACGAAGCAACCATTAAAAAAGACTTTTCAGCAGCCCACTGCCTGAAGGAGATCGGCGGCGGCTGCGAAGCCCTCCACGGACATAACTTCACCGTAGAAGTAACCGTAATATCCCCCGACCTGGATCCGGCAGGGGTTGTCATCGACTTCCGGCTCCTGAAAACCTTGACGGCAGAGGTCATTGCCGGCCTGGATCATAAATACCTCAACGAGCTGTCTTTTTTCGCAGACAGGACTCCCTCCTCGGAAAACCTGGCACGCTACATTCACGACCGTCTCCTGCAAAAGTCATCTTCCCAGGGGTTTCACATCGCCAGGGTCACCGTATGGGAGTCAGCCGATGCCAGGGCCTCCTATCTGCCTGACGGGCCGAAGGTCCCACATTGAGAACATCCTTATGATCGATATACAAAACCAGAAAGATACCCGGAACATAGATATCCAGAAGGTGGGCGTTAAAGGAATAAAATATCCCATTATCGTCCTCGATCGAACGGCGGGAAAGCAACCTGTCAACGCAACCATCAACATGTATGTCAATCTACCCCGTCATTTCAAGGGAACACACATGAGCCGTTTCATCGAGATCCTCAACGAGTTTCGCGGGCAGATCAACATCAGGACCTATCAGACGATCCTTGAGAAGATGCGGGAAAAGCTTCATGCCGAATCGGCACAAATGGAGATCGAATTTCTCTACTTCATCGAAAAGCAGGCCCCCGTTTCCAAAGCGGGCAGTCTCATGGAATACACCTGTCTTTTCGCCGGGGAATGCAGCCGGACGAAGACCGATTTTCTCGTCGGGGTCGTCGTACCTGTGACCACTGTCTGTCCCTGCTCCAAGGAGATCAGCGCGATGGGCGCGCACAACCAGCGGAGTCTCGTAACGGTGAAAGTGCGATTCCGAAAGTTCTTCTGGATCGAAGACCTCATCCGGTTGGTCGAGCAGTCGGCGAGCGGCGAGGTCTATTCCCTCCTGAAGCGGGTCGATGAGAAACATGTTACCGAAAAGGCCTATGACAATCCCATGTTCGTCGAGGACGTGGTGCGAAACGTAGCGGAGCGCCTGAACAGCGACCCCAATTTTACCTGGTACAGCGTCGAAGCGGAGAATTTTGAAAGCATTCACAACCATAGTGCCTATGCCTACGTAGAGAAAGGATGACGATATGTCGTCGATGGCCGACCTATTCTTCAATCTTTACCAGCAGGGATTCATCAGGGTGGCTGTCTGCATACCGGAAGTGAAGATTTCCGATACCATCTTCAATGCCGAAGCCACCCTGAAGCTGGCCCATGAGGCCGCCCATGGCAAGGCTATCCTGGCCATTTTCCCGGAGTTGGGTCTTTCAGCTTACACTAATGAAGATCTCTTCCATCAGGAGGCCCTCCTGCGAGGTGTTTCGGAGGCACTCTCCCATATCAAAGAGGCCACGGTAGACCTTAATATCGTTCTGGTCGTCGGCGCGCCTCTGAAGGTTGACTCCCGGCTCTTCAACTGCGGTGTGGTCCTTTACCGCGGCCGGATCCTCGGTGTCGCCGTCAAGTCATACCTTCCGAACTACCGGGAATTCTATGAGGGAAGACAGTTCAGCCCTGCCGAAGAAGCCTTCTCCAGATCTGTTCGTTTATGTGGACAGGAAGATGTCCCCTTTGGAGCGGATCTTTTGTTTTCCATTAAAAACATCGAAAACTTCACCTTCTATGTGGAGATCTGTGAGGATGTCTGGGTACCCATCCCTCCGTCGAGCTTTGCCGCCATGGCCGGGGCAACCGTCATCAGCAATCTTTCAGCCTCCAATATTACGATCGGTAAGGCTGAATACCGCCACAGCCTGGCGGCCAATCAGTCTGCCCGTTGTATCGCCGCCTACCTGTATGCCGCCTCCGGACCGGGCGAATCGACGACGGATTTGGCCTGGGACGGTCATGCCATGATCTACGAAAACGGCAACCTCCTGGCGGAGTCGAAGCGCTTCCTGACACAATCCCAGATTATCTATGCCGATCTGGACCTGGATCGTCTATCCCAGGACAGGATGAGGCTGACGAGCTTCAGCAGAAACGCCAGAACTCATCGGGAGCGCCTCAGCCAGTTCCGAAAGATCTCCTTATCCATCGATCCGCCGGGTGGACGAATTCTCCTGGACCGGGAATATCCCCGCTTCGCTTACATCCCTGCCGATCCGGCAAAGCGAAACGAGCGCTGCTATGAAGCCTACAACATCCAGGTTCAGGGACTCGCCCAAAGGCTCAAGGCTTCGGGGATCGACAAAGTGGTCATCGGCGTCTCGGGCGGTCTTGATTCAACCCATGCCCTCATAGTGGCCGTCCGCACCATGGATCTCCTCGGCCTGCCGAGATCGCAAGTACTGGCCTATACCATGCCCGGTTTCGCCACCAGCAATCAAACCTACACGAACGCCCGGAGGTTGATGAAGGCCCTGGGTGTTGACGCCAATGAAATCGACATCCGACCCAGTTGCCTTCAGATGCTCCAGGACATTGGTCATCCCTATGCAAGGGGTGAGGCCCTCTACGATATCACCTTTGAAAATATCCAGGCAGGAGAGCGGACTTCGCACCTGTTTCGCATCGCCAACATGAGAAACGCCCTGGTCGTGGGGACGGGCGACCTCAGCGAACTGGCCCTGGGGTGGTGCACCTACGGGATCGGGGATCATATGTCCCACTATAACGTCAACGCCAGCGTCCCGAAGACGCTAATCCAGTATCTGATCCGGTGGGTTGCCCAGTCGGTACAGTTCTCCCCGGAGACCTCCGTCATCCTCACGGACATTCTGAATACGGAGATCAGTCCGGAACTGATCCCCGGCAGTGACAACGGGCAACCTGCCCAGAAGACGGAAACAGTGATCGGCCCCTACGAGCTCCAGGACTTCACCAATTTCTACATTACCCGTTTCGGCTATCTGCCGACAAAAATCGCCTTTCTCGCCTACTGCGCCTGGCGTGACAGAACCAGGGGTCACTGGCCGGATGTTCCCGAAGAGAGAAGGCACCAATACACCATCGGCGAGATCAAGCACTGGCTCGAAGTTTACCTCTACCGTTTTTTCAAGATCAGTCAATACAAGCGCTCCTGTGTCCCGAACGGACCGAAGGTGGGTTCGGGGGGATCGCTTTCGCCCCGGGGGGATTACCGGGCGCCCAGTGACGGCGAGGCCACAATCTGGCTGGAAAACACGAAAAATATTCCGGAGTGGGATGATTTCTATCCATGATACGAGAGACATATAGGGATTTCGAGGCGACGGAACTATTCTGCCCGACCTGCAAAAAAGCGGTTCCTGTACGAAAGAGACTTCTGCTGGTCCTGGCCAACGGCGACAAGTACGATTATACCTGCATTTTCTGCGGGACCTCCGTGGGCGACAAAACGGTCAGACAGCGAGACAATCTCAGACTCATCCTCAAGTAGATTACAAAATCCACTGCAATGAGGGCGATCCTGAGCGAGATATCGATACATCAGTAATTCAAGAATTTTGTTGGGAAGGGATCTGCCGGGAAGGATTTTGCCCGATCGACCGGTCCCTATGATCGGGATCGGTCTTTTTTCCCCAGGGCTTGTTTTAACTTCTCCCCCAGAACACCGAGACCCGCAGCCGGTTTGTTTTTTTTCTCGCTGTCGGTATAGACAATATCGGCCTCAACAGATCCAGGGGAACCCTCCAGATAATCCCCGAGAATGCCTCTGCTATGCACGTCTTCGTGACAGTACACACAGAGCATCTCCCAGTTACTGCCGTCCGGTGGGTTGTTGAAGTGATTTCCGTCCTTGTGGTGCACCGTAAGCAGTTGCCGGTTGGCTTCGTCAAATTCCCGGCCGCAACGGGCACAGATGAGCCCGAACAGGGACAGGGCCCGCTCGCGGTAATCCTCGCCGGGAGGTTTCTGCTGATCTTTCTTCAGCTGCCGAACCAGATCTTCGGCAGACCGGTCGGACGCCACTCTGTCCCTGACGACAGTCCGCTGGATTCGACCGCCTCTGCTTGTGAAAGTCATCTTCGCCATGGGCACAGGTTCTTACAGGCTCTACCAACGGTCAAGACAATACCGGCCTCCGGGTTCGAAGGGGGCATGATTTCTGGAAGGGGTCCTAAAGGCCCTCTTCCGCCAGCTTTTTTACAAGTTGAGACTGTTTCTCCGTCAGCCTTTTGGGGATATCCACAATGATCTTGACATACTGATCCCCCTTGCCGGCGCCTTTCATTCCGGGCACGCCGTATCCCTTCATCCTGATCTTGGTATTGTTCTGGGTCCCGGCGGGCACCTTGATGCGCTTTGTGGCGCCGTCGAGCATGGGAATATCGATCGTCGCACCGAGCACAGCCTGAGTGAAGCTGATGGATTTCTCTACATAGATGTCATTGCCGTCTCTGGCAAATATGGGATGGGGCAGAATGGAGATGTTCAGGTAAAGATCACCTTCCATCCCCCTCTGGATACCGGCGCCGCCCTTCCCCACGAGCCTGAGCTTTTTGCCTGCGTTGATCCCTGCGGGAATCTTGATGTTGATTTCTTCGACGCGGTTTTCCTTCTGAAGCGCCACTTTCTTCTCGGCGCCAAAGACCGATTCCTCCAGGGTGATGGCCAGATTGTACTGGAGGTCCTGACCCTTCTGGGGCATCTGCCGGAACTGCGTTGCTCCGCCAAAGAGGCCTCCGAAGGGATCCTCAGAGGCCTGCGTGAAGGTCCGCCGTTTCCCCCCTCCGAAGCCGCGTGCGGTCCCGCTTCCCAGACCTCCGAAACCAAGGTCCCTCAGAATCTGTTCGAAGTCGAAATCCCTGAAGATGTCCTCCTGCGTGTAACGCTGGCTGAAGGTGTCGGATCCGAAATTGTCGTACTGCTTGCGCTTCTCGGTGTCGCTCAGGACGGCATAGGCTTCGCTGATCTTCTTGAAACGCTCCTCGGCTTCCTTGTTGCCGGGATTCCTGTCCGGATGGTGTTTCAGGGCAAGCTTCCTGTAGGCCTTTTTTATGTCCTCAGGGCCCGCATCCCTGGCAACACCCAGGGTCTTGTAGTAGTCTTCCGCCATATTTCCTTCAAAATGATTGGTTTGCCGGCTTGCGCCGATCACCCCCTAAGTTACCTATTTCCGGCCCATTGTCAAGAATCCCGATAGGCAATTACTTCCCCTTTCTTCAGGCCTTTCTGCCCAGATCAAAAGCCCTCAGATTCTCATTCAGAATCTTTTCAGGAAAGGCATCACGCAAGACCACTTCCCAGAGGTCGCTTCCAAAATCGAGATAGGGGGCGAGTACCCCCAGTAGAACCGTATTGACGGTCCGAATGTTTCCCGCCTGCAGGGCGATCGCTGGGGCATCGACAAACTTCACCGACCGGCACTGCTCCCTTAGCCTGGCATCGATGTCATCGGGATAGGGGACATCCCCCAGATTGACCGAGGGAGGATAGATTTCCTCTGTATTGGCGATGACGGCACCCTCCCGTTTAAGATAGTCAAGATAACGAATGGTTTCGAGTTTTTCGAAGGAAACCAGGATGTCAATATCTCCCTTTCTCGCCAGGGGGGAATAAACCTTTTCGCCGTATCGCACATGGCTTGTCACGCAGCCGCCCCGCTGGGCCATGCCGTGCACCTCGCTCTTTTTCACGTCCAGGCCCGCAGCCAGGGCGACCATACATAGAATGTCACTGGCCCGGATGATTCCCTGTCCACCCACACCGGCCAGCAAGATGCTCCCGGTGTTATTTCCGAATTTACCCATTGAATCCTGCCTCCTCGACAATGGCCCCGGCCTTGCAGACCTGCTGACAAACCGTGCAGCCGTTGCACAGGTTCCTGTCGATGACCGCCATCCCCTTCCGCGCCTTCTTTCCTGGCGCTGCACCGGACGACTCCTCCAGACTCTTCCAGGAAATGGGCGGACAACCCAATCCCAGACAGGTTTTGCATCCTGTGCAGCTCTCCGGATCGATCCGGAGAGGTTTGCGCAGCTCGGTCTTGTCCCTTCGGAAAAGAACGCAGGCCCTCCTGGAGATCACCAGCGAGGGGCCCTCCCTGGCCAGTTCTTCTTTCATCACGGACCGTGTCGTCTTGATATCGTAAGGATCGACGACCCGAACGCTATCGATACCGAGAGCCGCCGCCAGAACCGTGAAATCCAGGCTTTTGGTCCTTTCTCCCTGAAGGGTGAAACCCGTCGCGGGGTGCTCCTGCATGCCCGTCATAGCCGTCGTTCTGTTGTCGCAGATGACGATGACGGCATCGCTGCGGTTATAGGCCATATTCAAAAGCGACGTGATCCCTGAATGGATAAACGTGGAGTCGCCCAGGACCCCCACGACTTTCCCCTTTCCCTTCCCCCCCAGGGCCTTGCTCATGCCGTGGGTCATGCCGATGCTGGCCCCCATGCAGATCGTGGAATGAAGACCCTCCAGGGGTTTCAGGAAGGACAGGGTGTAACAGCCGATATCACCGTGGACGAAGGCCTTCAGCTTACCCAGGACATAGAAGAGGCCCCTGTGGGGACAGCCGGGACAGAGATTGGGTGGTCTCGGCGGGATGGCGACTGCGGGAAGACCGGCGCCGCCTTCTTTTCCGCCCTCGATTCCTGCCGCCACGATACCGGGGTCGAATTCGTTCGTGAAGGGGAAGACCTCCTTGCCCAAGACCTCAATCCCCAACGCCCGCACCTGCTCTTCGATGAATGGGTCCAATTCCTCGATAACATATAGCTTCTTAACCTTCCCGGCAAAGGTCCGGATGAGATCCGCCGGCAGGGGATGAACCATGCCCAGCTTCAGATAGGAATAGTCAGGAAAGACATCTTTGGCATAATTATAGGTCATACCGGCCGTGATGATGCCGACATCCCTGTTGCCCATCTCCATCCGGTTAAGGGGAAAGGTCTCGGCAAAACTGCGGAGCGCCGCCAGGCGCTTTTCCATCTCCACCCGCCGGAGCCGGGCGTTTGCCGGCACCATGACGTATTTGGCGGCATCGATTCGGATGCCGGTTTTATCCTGGTAAGCTTCCGGTTCACCCGGTTCGACCACGGACTTGGAATGGGAAACGCGGGTGGTCGTTCTGAGAAAAACCGGCGTGTCGAACTGCTCGCTGATCTCGAAGGCGATCTTGATAAAAGCTTTTGCTTCCTGCGAATCGGCGGGTTCCAGCATGGGGATTTTGGCGAATTTGGCATAATTTCTGTTGTCCTGTTCGTTCTGGGAACTGTGCAGTGAGGGGTCGTCGGCGGTGACGATAACCAGGGCCCCGTTGGTCCCCGTGTAACTCACGGTGAACAGGGGGTCGGCCGCCACATTGACACCCACATGCTTCATGACAACCATTGCCCTGGCGCCGGCCAGGGCGGCCCCGATGCCCACTTCGAGGGCTACCTTCTCATTGGGTGACCACTCGGCATAGACGCCTTCATACTTGGAAAACTCCTCCAGGATTTCCGTAGCAGGGGTTCCCGGATAACCCGAGGCAAAACGGACGCCGCACTCATAGGCGCCCCTGGCAATGCCCTCATTACCGGACATGATCGTCCTCATGATACCTTTTCTCCTTAACCTTAAATCAACGGGCTGACCGTCGTGACGTTCCCAAGGACCGGAACGGCCTTTCAATTGAGCATGGCTATCTTTCTTTTGATGAAAAGACTCATGGCGGGGTCATGAGACTTCTCCAGGGCCTTTCGATAATATTCCAACGCCTTGGGCTGATTGTTCATTTCCTCGTAAATCCTCGCTATATTTCGATCATTTACGGACTCAAAGGCCCTGGCTTGAGGTGTCCCTGCGGCTTTTTCGAAGGCCGCAAGGGCCTTGCCCAAATCGTTCTTGTTCTCGTAGCAATAGCCCAATCCGCTATAGGCAAGTGTCCGGATATCGCTGTCTTCCGGTACCTTCCGTAGCAGGGCTTCATAGGCCCCGATGGCGGCATCGATCTGGTTCCGATTGTAATAGAGATCCCCCAGACGGTAAAGAGCCGAAAGAGCCGCCTCGCTGGAGGGGTACTCCTTCACAATCTGCTCGTAAAGCTTGATGATCTCCGCAGCTCCGCCCGGAGGTTTCCCCTTCGCAGCGGCATCGAAGGCCTCGGTGTACAGCTTCGCAGCGCTGCTTTCATAATGGTTGCGATAGAGAAGCCATCCCGTAATCAGCAAGACGGCGAGGATAAAAATGCCTGCAGCCCAATAGATCCTCATCCGGTTTTCTGCAATGTAGGTAATCGCCTCGGCAAACTTCTCATGGAGCCAGTCCGGCTGCTTCAAATCCTTTTTGGTGATCTTTTCAGTCATGGATCCTCCCGTTGCGATCCTTAGAAATCCTGTTGAAGCGTCTGCAGGAACTCCTCGGGAATCCGCGCGATTTTCCCCTCTCTGTCGGTGCAGCCGTGCACCGTGTACCCTTTGGCGAGGGCGTTTTCATACCCCTCGTCCCAGATGACATACTGAAACTTGAGGCTCACTCTTTTCACATAGACCAGTTCGGTATCAATCAGAAGGGTCTGATCATAGCGGGCCGATATAAAATAATGGCAGAAGACCTGGGTCAGGGGGAGGTTGAAACCCAGGGCCTCGATCCGACTGTAAAGAAGCCCCAGGTCCCTGAAAAGCTCCGCCCGTCCTATCTCGAACCATTTGATGTAGTTGGTGTGATAAACGACGCCCATGGCGTCCGTATCAGCGAAGAGGACCCTGACCTTGCTCTGATGTATCCGCAACGAACTTCCTCCAATCTCCGATGAAGGCGTCCATAAGCAAATGACCCGGCGATACGATTCGTCCCGCCCCGGCCGATGACTCCCCGAAGGGCCGCCCGCCGCCCTCGTTTTCAGCCGCCTCGGAAGACAGGACGGCGAAGGGACTGGGATCGGCGGCATGGGTCCTGAGGCTGATCGGCGTCGGATGGTCGCTCAGAACAAGGATGCGAAAGGGGCCGGATGACCCGATCCCGCTCAGGATCGTCCCGACGACCTTCTCATCGAAATCCTCGATGGCCCTGATTTTCCCCTCCACATTGCCTTCGTGTCCCATTTCATCAGGCGCCTCGACATGAACGAACAGCAGATCGAGATCGCGAAGGGCCGCTAAGGCCGTTCTTGCCTTCCCCAGGTAATCCGTATCAATGTAACCCGTCGCCCCGCTCACCCGGATAATCCGGAAACCCACAATGACGCCGAGCCCGTTCAGGAGGTCAACGGCGGAAATCATCCCGCCCAGGAGATGATACTTCTGGGTAAAGGTGGCCATTGAGGGCTTCCTTCCCTGGCCCCAGAGCCAGATGGCGTTGCTTTCTTTCTTTCCCTGCTCCCGACGGGTACGGTTCACGGGGTGATCCCGCAGGATTTCACGGGAGCGTTCCATCAGCGCCAGGATTTCCGGAGCGCCCTCTCCCCTGGGCAGATAGGTCCCTATCTTCCGGCCAGTGATATCGTGAGGCGGAGTCGTTTCCATGTTATGGCGGCCCCTCCGCCAGACAAACAGATGCCGGTAGCCCACGCCGGAATAAAAACACCTATCCTCAGACCCTAACCGCTGCTGGAGGGTCTCGATGACGGATCGCGCTTCCGCCGAGCTGATGTGACCCGCTGAGAAATCATCCATGACGGGATCTTCGTCTTCACTGAGGGTGACGAGATTGCAGCGGAAGGCAACATCCCGCTCATCCAGCAAGACCCCCATGCTGGCCGCCTCCAGGGGACCTCGGCCGGAATAGCAGACAAGGGGATCGTAGCCGAGCACCGTCAGATTGGCCACATCGCTCCCCGGTGCAAATCCCTGCGGGATGGTGTCGATCAGACCCAGTGTCCCCAGGCCGGCGATCCTGTCCATATGGGGCGTCCGGGCGAATTCGAGGGGGGTTTTGCCGGAAAGCTGTGCGAGGGGATAGTCGGCCATGCCGTCGCCGAGCAGAACCACGTACTTCATCAGAGTTTTTCGTCCTCTATCCGGATCAACACCGTCTTTCCCATCACGATATCGAGCTCGTCGATCTCGGCAAGGGCCTTTCGGACATCCCGCTCCCTGGATTTATAGGTCGTCATCACAATGGGCACGGAGCCGCCCTGCTTGCGCCCCTTCTGGATGACGGCGGCGATGCTGATGTTTTCCCTTCCCAGGATCCCGGATATCTTCGAGAGGACGCCGGGACGGTCCACGGCGGAAACCCGGAAGTAATAATTGGTAACCATATCCTCGACCGGCATGAGTCTTATATCTTCGATGACGCCCTCCCGCAGTGAACGGCCCGGCACGCGCCCCGATGCGCCTGCCAGGATGTCCCGTGAGATATCGATAATGTCGCTGAGCACCGCACTGGCCGTGGGCATCATGCCTGCTCCCTGGCCGTAGAGAAATACCGAGTCGGCGGCATCGCCGATGATGTGGAAGGCGTTGAAATTGGCGTTGACGCTTGCCAGGATATGATCCCTGGGGATCATGGTGGGGTGTATCCGCGCCTCAACCATGTCGCCACGCTGGATCGCGATGGCGAGAAGTTTGATCCGGTAGCCCAGTTCCTTTGCAAATTCAATATCCTGTTGATCGATGCCGCTGATGCCCTCCCGGTAAAGATCGTTCAGGTTGACCCGTCTGCCGTAGGCCAGCGAGAGGGTAATGGCCAGTTTATGAGCCGTATCGATCCCCTCCACGTCGAAGGTGGGATCAGCTTCCGCGAAACCCAGTTCCTGGGCTTCCCGGAGGACGACATCGAAGGCCTTGCCTTCATCGGTCATCTTTGTGAGGATAAAATTGGCGGTGCCGTTCATGATCCCGAAGATGGAAAGGATCCTGTTGGCGACCAGACTTTCTTTCAGGGTCTTGATGATGGGAATGGTGCCGCCTACACTGGCCTCAAATCCAATATTTACCCCCTGCCGTTCGGCCTCCTGAAAGATTTCGTTGCCATAGGTGGCGAGCAGTGCCTTGTTCGCCGTCACGACGTGTTTCCCGTTGCGCATGGCCTGGAGAATGAAGGTGCGTGCCGGTTCATAGCCTCCTATCAGCTCGATGACGATGTCGATATCGGGGTCCTCCAGGATCTCACCGGCCTCCGTGGTGAGAAGGCCCTTGTCTACGTCGACCTTTCTGGGCGTCGAAATATCGATATCGGCGATCCGGCGGAGTACGATATCCGCCCCGAGACGCTGCCGTAGGAGTTCCCCGTTGTCGGCAAAAAGTTTTACAACCCCTGTCCCGATGGTTCCGAAACCGATCAATCCCGCCGATATGGTTTTTTTCATGTCAAGCCACCCGCCGCAATGCCTGTTAATATGAAATACCTGCTTGCCCACCTTAAAATACAGCCCTTTAAGGCTGCCCGTTTCTATAACAGGTCTTCTGTATTTGTCAAAATAAATCTGGTTCGCCGAGCTTCCGGACCTTATCAAAAGCCGATCACCCGCGTTCACAAGTCTCACTGCGGAGGCGCCATAGAGTTGGCCCTCTATTTTGTCATCTCCGTCTGGACCGTTTACCGCCCCCTGGGCGAGGGTAATCTGAGAAGCACGAAAATTCGGGGATGTCTGCGAGTGGCGGCTGAGGCGTTGAAAAGATTTGAGGAATCATTGGTGATTTACGATATGGCGTGCAAGGGCTGCCTGCTTGACATATTAGGTGTGTGTAATATGCGCTATAGCCTTCTTAAATACGGTTATCGCCTACCGATTTTTGCATGATCACATCCAGCTCAGACCGGAACCCAGCCAAATCGCCCTCGCGCAGTTTTTGAAAAAACTTATTGTAGTCCTTTGGGGTGATCATGTTGAATTGATATCGATTTGTGTGTGCCTCTTTTTCAATCCATTCGTTTAATCGTTGAAAATGGGATCGAGCATATTCATACTTCTTAATATTTTCCGGAGATGGATCATCGATCTCTTCATCACTCTTAATTTCGATAACGAAAATTTGTCCGCCTTGTTTGATAAAGAAATCGGGGCTGAATTCACCTCTTTTCGGATGCTCGCCTTTCTTCCATGCGTATTCAATGAAATAGAATCCAACAGGTGTATTCTTAAGCCATGCATCCAGACACACCACATTTTCATGTTTGCACAGCTCCCTGACGAACCGCCGCTCCGGTTTCATATCCGCAATGACCAAATTTGCCGATGTTTTGAAGTTACTATCGTTGGTGATAAGCTCTCGGCCTTGCACGTAATCCCCGTCCGAATCTTCCACCTCATGGAAAAATTCTATCTGATCGTCAAGAAGTGTGCTCTTGGATCCCGGAGCATAAAAAACAGTTTTCGATCCTCGCCTGATTTCTGCAGCGCTGCAACTCTCCACCTGTCGTTCACTCGTGGTTATGAAGACGAGGGCCTTGGGAGACAATTTATAAACAACCCTTTTGGCAGCTTTTCGTCGCAATGTACCCAGAGCCTGTAGAAACTTTTGACGATTTTCATCTGTTATCCTACCTGTCCTAATTTTTGCTCGCTTCATGGATTCCCAAACAATTTCCTCGCATTTCTCCAAAGGAAATTTCTTTGTATAGTTGGTCCTATCCTTGGGATCTTCCGCATTCTTTGATTCTTCGTCAATGGAAACAAGGCGATTAAACATCTGAGCAGCCACATCTTCGGCCTCCCAAGTTTTGTGGAGAATTTTTGTCTTGAATTTGACATGTTCACCTGAGACTGCACGCTCAAAATCTATGGTTACGTCTTCCGCTTCTACTTGAGTGGGCAGCTCGATGAATCCTTGTTCGAAGATCCGATACTCGCCTTTTTTAGCGTATTCGCTCGTATCCTCCGCCCTTGAATAATTGAGGTTATGCAACGTGAAATTGTACGGGGATGTCGCAGAAACCATCGATGTCAAGCGTCTTTCGATCTCAAGAATTTCATTGACGAGATGTTTAATGCGTCCCGACCAAGCATCGTGATTGAAAACGGTCACGATAGGGTCTTCACCACGCCAGTCCACAGGTCTGCGTAATCCACGACCAAGCACTTGAGCAATAAGCAGCTTACTGTTGAAGGCCCGTTCTTCATGGGGAACGATTTGGAATACATTCTTCACGTCCCATCCTTCGCTCAGCATTGCAACCGAAACGATCCATTCCACCTTGCTTGCGGGACTATCTACAATCTTGAGTTTTGCGACATTTGGCTGATGTTCCTTGGCTGATGTAACGGGCAGAACTTTCTCTTTTGCCTGTTCGGTCGAAAGTTTTTCCCATTCCTGCAGGAAATCCTCAAGTTCTTCCGCTACCCTTTTGCAGTCGGCGATGGCCTTGGTCACAATGATGGTCAACGGTCTTATCCCGCGCTTCTTGAGTTTCTTCTTCCAGTCCTGATGCCGGTTATAGATGAGTTGCCATTTTTCCCCTTGGTTATCAGTTTCGGGCATTTCGGCTACGTACTCTACCTTCTTGACAAATCTTTCCTCAATGGCCTGTCGCAGCGAATAGCGATGGACGACATCGGCAAAATAGTCGTCGCCTATATAGCAGGTTCCCGAAACGCCGACGATGATCCGGAAACCGTATTCCGGGTTAAGGAGAAATTCCTTCCATTTCTTAACATTTGCCCCCGATTCATTAGCAACATGATGGGCTTCGTCGTTCAATACGGCGACGCGTGCCCCTTTCCCCTTTAAACTGTCTCGAATCGAAGATTTAACGGTTTCCAAAATCGCATGATAGTTCTCTATGCAAATGGAGCCATCAATAATCGTTTCCGAGGCGTTAATGATCTTGGGGGTTCTGATTTTCGCATCCGCCGGCATCTGGTCTCTGAGATCACTGTTAGATGCAAGGTCCCGGAATTTTTCCAGCAACCCGTATTCAATGGTATTGGATGGGCAAAGCACCAGCACCCGGTCAACAGTCCCTTCCGCCAGAAGGATTGCCGCTAGACCGTAAAGGACGTAACTCTTCCCCGTACCGGTTGCCTGATCGATGGAACAGGAAAGCTGATCGGGAAGCTGCAAATGTCTTTTCATGGCCGCCCATGATCCGTAACGCTGCTCCAGCTCAGGGTTATCATCAAAATTTTCCTTCGCCAGCTCAGTTGAACAGCTGTACTTGCCGCCAAGGAGATAGCTGAGGGTTGTGCGGATCGCCTCCTTTTGATACTCTCGGGTCCCGCAAAGCTCGTCAAGAAAAGCCTCGTACTTGAATTCATCCCAGATCTTGGAATCGATATTTATCGTGACCTTGAGGACCAGATCTTCGTTCCGAAAAGTCTTGCGATCGCCTTGTTTACTCATGGTCTATTTTTTAATCCTTTCTTACGAAAACGTGTCATTTCGTTTGCACCTGTGTTTTTACTCGCAGGCCGGAAACGATCCGCCGGGATCAGTTCCCGTGCCTCGTTCCCATATATATCCACAAAGACGGCCATCACATTGTCGCCGAGTGATTCTATCGGAAATCGCACTTCCCAATCGGCTTTTTCGATGTCACCGGCATAGAATATGGCGCTGAGGTTGAAGATGTCCGAAGCTGTGTCAAAATTATAATCGAGCATCACCATGGACAGCGTTTCTCGGTTCCCCTTTTTACGGAAGGGTTCGCGGACCATCGCTTCACTCTTGAATGTTTTAATGCGGAGAAATGCCTCGTTAAGTAGTTCGCCTTTTCGTTTCTTATATCCAACCTCATATTCGATATCCGGACGGCGGATAAAATCAAATCCGACGGCTTCCACTGTGTCGTTTACCGCCATTTCATCGGAAGGTTGTTTGAGGGCGGTAAACTCGCGTTTATGAAGCTCGTTGATAATCGAATAGGGGATACGCAACGCATAATAGCGGACGCCACCGATATCGATGTAGTCTTGCTGAAAATCAAAAGTTAATGCGGGCGCGATGATGAACAAACGGCTTCCTATTTTTGAGCCTAAAGCCTCATGCAGGCTTCTGATGGTTTCCTCATCGATTCGCACACCCGGTCGCTTCTGGTGATTGAAAACCAGCACGCTGGCGCCTTTGAAGTACCCGTCCAATGAGACGCCGCCGATGGTATGCGGCTCATCCCGGCATTGAAAAAGCTGCAGGGCAAAAAAACGCCAGGAATCCCAGGACAATTCCCGTAACTTGGAAAAATCATAAAGACCGGCGTTATAAAGTGTGAAAGGTTTTGGTTGGAGGTCAGGCCCCTTATTGCCGATGGCCTTCTTCAGATTGAGCATCCGTTTCTGAATCGTGTAGATCGCCAGCTTTCCGCAATCGATTCCGATCCAGCGGCGGTTGAGCTTTTCGGCAACAGCACAGGTTGTACCAGAGCCTGCAAACGCGTCAAGGACAATATCTCCCGGTTTGGATGAAGATGAAATGGTTCGCATTAACAGTAATTCAGGTTTTTGCGTCGGATAATTTACATTCTCTAAGGATGCAAACTGGACAGGTGAGATATCTTGCCATATGCTTTGAAGAGATCGTCCTGGTTTCTCGTCAAGATATTGTTTAAGTCTTGGAACCTTGCCTTTCGGCGGCCAATAGATTAATTCTTGGTTGTCTAATTCATCTAATGTTTGTATTGTCACTTTCCAGTGATTACCAAGTTTTGCTGGATCAATGCCTCGCCATGGTTTGCCCGATTCACCATTCCTCAAGCCACGGGCAGTCAAATCACCAAGGCTGAATAATCGACCATCTTTATTCTTATAACGATAGAATTTTGTTATATATTCTTTTGAATATTCTGAATATTGTGTAGTAAAATTAAGAGTATTTGTCTTTGAATAAATGTAGATCACGTCGTGAATATGATTGTATGTTTTTGAATCACTTCGTGCAGAAAGCCTCTGCCAAATTACTTCATTCTGGAACATCGCCTCGCCAAAAATCTCATCCAATATGGCCTTTAGGTAGTGACATTTCCGCCAATCAAGATGAACATAGATTGTTCCATCGTTTGCTAGAAGCTCCCTTAATAGAATTAACCGCTTGCGCACAAACTCAATAAATTGAGAACCCGCGATTTTATCTTGGTATGCTTTCTGGTCTTCGCTGCCAGCAAAATCCTGCTTCGTGGCAAACGGAGGATCAATATAAACAAGGCGTACGCCCGGCGTCCCATCGGCATTACAGAGTTTCCCAGCTTTTTTCAGATCCAGAAGACTTTTCATCACTTGCAGGTTATCCCCGAAGATCAGCTTATTATGCCAGTCATTGCCGTTCTTACCAAAGGTGCGCACCGGTTGAAGCGGCACAGCCAGCGTGTCGGCAATGATGTCTTCTTCCCGTTCTTTACCGTGATAGACAAGCTCATATTCGCGTTTTTCCGGTGGAAACAGGATGCGCGCCCATTCCGGCGAGATCTCTTCGCTCTGCTCCAGAAGGCGGATAAGTTCTATTCGCTGTTCGTTTGTCATCTCAGCCATATACTGAAACTCCTCATTTCAAACGTGGTTGACGGCTCTTACCGCTGGAAGCCATGCAATGCAATTCCAATTCATCCAGAAGGCCGCTATCCGCAAAACTGAAAGTGGCATCTTCTCCAAGGATGACATGATCAAGAATCTTCAGACCCAGGGGATGCGCTGCGGCGATTAGGTCTTGCGTCAGTAACC
>Ga0315283_10000709_pt1 | contig 25109 bp, 18 predicted proteins | sample YL17G09_0_MG_FD_204541 | JGI IMG/M metagenome (GOLD analysis project Ga0315283, IMG submission 204541) | Sediment microbial communities from Yellowstone Lake, YNP, Wyoming, USA - YL17G09_0 | ecosystem: Environmental > Aquatic > Freshwater > Lake > Sediment | place: USA: Wyoming | collected...
GTGCTCAACATAGAGTTCATCCCTGTCCGTCAAACTATTGACGACATGTGTGTTTTCATGAAGAATGAGAAGGTATAATTATCCTGAGATCAGGCGACTTTCTTATACCTCCACACGGACAGACTTAGCATACTTAAAGCGTACACTATTATAGCAGCAAAGGGTTCCAGGATATCCCGAAAGCCCGATCCTTTGAGCATAATCATGCGCATGATGCGGATAAAGTAGGCAATAGGATTTAGGGTGTTTAAATGCTGTGCCCATGCAGGCATATTTTCTACAGGAGTGAATAGCCCGCTCATCAGTATAAAGATTACCATGAAAAACCAGGATAAGAACATCGATTGTTGCTGAGTGTTGGAAACCGTGGCAAGGAAAAGTCCTATCCCCATCACAGCCAGCAGATAAACCGCAGCAACTCCAAATATAAGCCACACACTTCCCAAAAGTGGTATGTGAAAAATGATGCGGGCAAACACAAGTCCGAATGCCAGTTCAAAAAGTGCTATAAACCAAAACGGAAGAAGTTTCCCGGTAATGAACTGGTATTTTTTGATTGGCGATACATTAATCTGCTCTATAGTTCCGATTTCCTTTTCGCGCACTACATTCATACCCGAAAGAAATATGCCTATCATAGTCACAAGCAGAACAAGTATGCCCGGCACCATGTAAGTTATATAGTTCAGCTCAGGGTTAAACCAATAAGAATATGAAATCGTAATCGGTTCAGTAAAAAAATTGTCACCCATCTTTTCAATAATAAGATCCTTATTGTAATCCCGGATGATGGAGAGACCATAAGCATTCATCAATGCAGCAGCGCTGCCATCAATGGCATTGGTGATCAACTGTAATTTAGCCTTATTTTCTTTGTAAATGTCGCGTTCGAAATGCTGTGGAATTATCAGCACCTGGTGGGCTCTACCGCTTTTAAGGTCGTTTGAAGCCTGATCGTAATCTGCATAAAAGTTTCGGATATTAAAGAATGGCGAGCCTTGAAATTTGCTGATGAGTTCGCGGGAAACAGGGCTGTTATCCTGATCTACAACATCAAGATTTATATTCTTGATCTCGAAAGTAACGGCAAATGCAAGGATCAGAAGTTGCACCATGGGGAGCGCGAAAATAATCGGCAGCATACCCTTGTTCCGGAATACCTGGATAAATTCTTTTCGCAATATGACGAGAATGGTACGCATTACTGGAGCCTGATTTTAAATTTACGAACACTTAATGCGATAAAAAGCAGGCACATGCCTGATATAATGAGTGTTTCTTTCCAGATATAGGCAAGCCCGACACCTTTAAGCATAATGGCTTTAACGATGATGATAAACCATTTTGGTGGCATGATATTGCTCAGCCATTGAAGCACAACCGGCATATTCTCAATCGGGAAAATAAAGCCCGACAGCAGGATGGTTGGTAGCATAAGTGCAAACATCGAGAGCATCATGGCCATTTGCTGGCTGTCACTTACAGTAGAAATGAGAATACCCAGAGAAAGTGCCATCAGGATAAAAATCAGGCTTTCGGCAAGTAAAAGCAGTAAACTTCCCTGCACCGGCATCCCGAATACAAAATAGCCAAGTAGAAGAATAGTTAGTGCATCTGTAAATGCGAGGATCACATAAGGTATCACTTTACCAACAACGATCTGTATTGGCCTGAGCGGCGAAACCAAAAGCACTTCCATGGTTCCAAGCTCTTTTTCGCGGGCTATCGAAATGGAGGTCATCATGGCCGATATCAGCATAAGGAGTACCGTAATAATGCCCGGTACAAACATGAATACGCTCTTAAGGCCTGGATTATAAAGCAATTTGATCTCTGGCTCTATCTGCAGTGGCAACTGCTTGTCCTGTATCAGTTCACGCTGGTAATCGCTGATGATGGAGGTGGTATAATTTACCAGCAAATTCGCTGTATTCGGATCGGAAGCATCGGCTATCAGTTGGATATTTACCTTCTTTTCCTTGTCGAGGTTGCGGGCAAAAATATTCTCAAAAATAATAACTTCTTTCACCTTGCCACTACGGAAACATTTGCCAATATCATTTTCTGACGAAAGGTCCTTCACCAGTTTGAAATAGCCCGACGAGAGCAACTTCTGGGTGATTTCGCGTGAGACATTATCTTTCGCGTGGTCGAGTATTGCAATATTCGCATCTTTTACATCGTTGGAAATGGCGAAGCCAAAAAGAAGCACCTGCACAAGGGGCATACCGAAAAGAATGATCATCGAACGCACATCTCTGAATATGTGATAAAATTCCTTGATGATAAATCCTTTCATGATAGTTGTCTGTAATTGATGTTATGAAATGCTGACCTTAGCTTTGCGTGCCAGCTTAAGAAATACTTCGTCCATGGTTTGGGCGGTATAGGTTTTCTTTAGAATGGCCGGTGTATCCAGCGCTTCTATCCGCCCATCGACCATGATGGAAACACGCTGGCAATATTCAGCTTCATCCATGTAATGTGTGGTAACAAAAACCGTGATTCCGCCCAGGGCCGTCTCGTAAATCATATCCCAGAACTGCCTGCGCGTAATGGGGTCAACACCGCCAGTAGGTTCGTCAAGAAATACAATCGAAGGATTGTGAATAATTGCGAGCGAAAATGCCAGTTTCTGTTTCCAGCCCAGCGGTAGTGCGTGTGTGCTCTCTTCGAGTACATGCAGCAGGTCAAGCCTTCCCAGCAGTTCGTTTATCCTCTCATGTATTCGTTTCTTTGTTAGGCCATAAATCCCGCCATAGAATCTGAAATTTTCCTTTACAGTGAGATCTTCATACAGCGAAAACTTCTGGCTCATGTACCCGATGTTCTGCTTAATCTTATCTGGTCGACGATATACGTCAAAACCAGCCACAGTTGCCCTACCCGAAGTAGGCGCAAGCAGTCCGCACAAAATCTTGATAGCAGTGGTTTTACCAGCTCCGTTTGCGCCAAGGAAACCAAAAATCTCACCTTTGCTTACGCTGAAGGTAAGGTGATCGTTGGCTACAAATGTTCCGAACTTCTTTACCAGGTTCTCAACTTCGATCACATTTTGCCCGTGCATCGTTTTGTAAGGGTTAAAGATTTATCCTTCAATTATAGTTTGTTGTTCGGTCTCCATTAGCGACATAAAGCAATCTTCGATGGATGCTTCAATTTTGTGTATCTCAATTTTGGAAGAAATTGTTTTTTGAAGGTGCGAAAGAATCTGGCCATCTGTAACCGTGTGGTCCTTAGCGGTAAAGTGAATGCTGTCGCCGAAGAGATATGCGCTTTGCGTGCTCTCAAAATGTCTTAACAGCCCGATCATCCTATATATGTCGTCACCTTTCACGGCCCATAGCGGAAGGTTATATTGCCCGATAATGCCCGAAGGGGTATGTACCTTGAGCAATCCACCTTTCTGCATCAGCGCTACGCGGTCGCAGAGCATTGCTTCATCCATGTATGGCGTTGAAACCAGGATAGTGATGCCTTCTTTTTTGAGCCTGCGCAGCATTTCCCAGAATTCGCGCCGTGATACGGCATCAACGCCTGTAGTGGGTTCATCCAGGAAAAGTACTTCAGGGCGGTGAATCAAAGCACAGCACAAAGCCAGTTTCTGTTTCATGCCGCCGGAAAGCTTTCCGGCAGGCCTTTTCCGGAATGGCTCTAACTGTATGTATATATCACGGATCAGATCATAATTTTCTGCCACGATACTTTTGAAGATACTTGCAAAAAAATTCAGATTTTCTTCCACTGTTAAATCATGGTAAAGCGAAAACCTTCCGGGCATATAGCCTACGATACGCCTGATATTCCGGTAATTGGTTACAACATCATAACCCGCTACCGTTGCCTTACCGGAACCTGGCAGTAATAAGGTGGTAAGGATGCGGAACAATGTACTTTTGCCAGCGCCATCAGGTCCGATGAGGCCGAAAAGTTCTCCCTTGTAAGTGGATAGCGAAATGCTCCGCAAAGCCTCGGTCTTGCCAAAGCTTTTGCTAACATCAGTTACGACTACAGATTTTTCAGGGTTCACCTATCAGGGTTTAGGCTATTATGTGCTTCAAAGGAAACTTAATTTCAATTTGTTTTTATCGGCAATATTGCTTAGTCTGATGAACAATATAACTTTATCAATTTTGTTTTTTATGAAATATATTACCCCTCAGCCTGACAGAGTTTTTTGAGAAGTACAATCATACGTATCGGGAATTTTACGTATTCTTCTCTGTCCTCCTGAGAAGCTTACGAACCATCGGGATTATCGGTTAACAAAATCTATTATTTCCGAAGCGTAGCTTCTTTAGTCCAATAAACTGTTTTCCCAAGTCCCATCCAGGCTGCACCAATGTAACCCCGTATTTTAAGATTTGTGGCACTTTCAAAGTGTATATAGCAATTGTAGGTTTTTCCGCTGGTGGGGTTGTATATACGGCCGCTACTCCATTCCGAATCATCCTTGTCATAGCTGAAATCTTTCAGGATTTCGAGACCCATAACAGCACGCTTTTGTAAATTGGCGTCAGGATTGTTCTTATCCAGCTTCGGCTTACCGTTTTCGTCAGGCTCCTTAAGCCAGACGATCTTTCCATAGTATTTGCCGTTGGTATTCCGGGAGATCAGCACCTGCGACTTTTCCTTACCTGTTTCATCATCTCTGGTGAGGTAATAGCCTAGTATTTTGTCAGCCGGGGATTGAGCTTTTGCATGACTTATGGACAATGCCATTGGAATAACCAGGAATAAAATTTTGAAAGTTCTCATAATTGTTCTGTTTTAGATTAGGGTTTGTTTGATTTTGAGGTAAAATTAACTTCTCCGGGCATGGAGATTTTTATCCGGCCATCGTTTGCTACCAGGATTTTAATGGCATATACGAGGTTAACACGTTCTTCTTTTGTTTGAATGATTTTTGGCGTGAATTCGGCTCTTTGCGAAATCCAGCTTATAACTCCTTCCAGGGCCTGATTTGTCTTGTTGTCTTTATCCAACAGTACCTGAACTTTTTGCCCGATTTTGATGCCCGGCAGCTGATCGCCTGAAACATATACCCGCAACTCCATCTGGCTAAGATCGGCGAGTTTATAAAGCGATTTTCCAGCCATGGCAAGTTCACCGGGTTCGGCGTATTTTACCAGTACAGTGCCATTTGTGGGGTTAATGATGTGGCATTTGTTGAGGGCTTCCCGTGTGACAGCAATCTGTTTTTGCACCACTTCCATATCTTCCATAATTCCCGATTGCTGCGTTTTTATAGAAGCAATCTGCCGATCTACCAGGTTTAATGCGCCATTTATATCATCCACTTGTTTCTGTGTGGCTGCTTTATCCAGGTACAGTTTACCGATGCGGGCTTTTTCGACTTCCAGATTGATCTTTTGCTGAAGTTGCACTTCAATCTGCGCCGCAACTCCCGGAGCACGGGTAGCAATAGCTTTTTTCTGCGCCCGGAGTTGCTCGGTTTTAAGGTAAAGATCGGTAGTGTCGATCAGGCCAACTTGCTGTCCTGCTTTGAGTTCCTGTCCTTCTTCCACTTTAAACCAGTTGATTCTGCCGTTTGTTTCGGCAGAAATGATAACCTCAGTAGCTTCAAAATTTCCGTAAGCATCCGATTTCTCGTTATTTACATTGCAGGAAATCAGTAATGCACAAAGGGCTATTATCGGATAGCAAAGTTTCATATTGCGTATTCTTTATGATTATTTTATTTTCGCTTATAAACACAAATATTATAGGTTGCCTGTTGCGGCAAGATAATTTAGCCGGGCTTGTTTAAGCAGCACCTGATGCATGGCAAGATTTAATCTGGCCTGCATTTCGGCATTAAGTTCCTGCAGGTAATCAGTTGATGTAATAACGCCATTATCAAGTTGTGAAGATGCTGATTTTGTGATGCTTTCGCGCAAAGAAATGATCTGAAGATCGGCTATTATCAGCTGCTCGTACTTGCTGATATCGGAAATATATTGCTGAACCGTTACAACAACATTCTTGTCGAATGTTTCTTTCTGTGTATGTGTAATTCCTGCCTGCAAACCAAGGACATTTTTGTCGTTGCGTGTTTGGTTCCAATTCCAGAGATTCCAGGTTAATTTAGCGCCAAACAGGTAATATGTATCAAATTCGTTTAAAAGCACATTCAGACCTGGGCGACCATAGCCAAGCGTTGCAAATCCGGCTACTTTGGGACGAAGGCGGGTATCTACCAGCTTTTTCTGTATATCGAACCGGGCTTGTTGAAGGTCGAAAAGACGGTATTCGGGTCGGTTATCAGTAAATATTGAGATATTAACAACAGGATCGGGAAGTTCGAACACCGAATTGAGGGGCAGTGTATCCGAAATAAGTTCCGAAAGCATCTTGATGATGGCTTCCCGGTTGAAGCGCGATTCGATAAGACGCTGATCAGTTTTGATGATCTCGGCATGGATAATCTCGGCATTAGACCGCAAGGTTGTTCCATTCCTCACACCTGACTCCAGTCGCAATAGTTTGGCACTGAGATCTTCGCGCAGCAGGCTGTTGAGTTTACCGTTCTCATCAATAAGCAGGATACTTACAAAATACTGGTTAACACGCTCTTTCAGCTTATAAAGTTCGGTTTCCAGATTTTGCTGGTTCAATTTCAGGTTTATATCTTCTACCTCCCCTTGTCGCTGGGTAGCACCACCGCCATAGATTACCTGGGTAAAATCCAGTGTTGCTTTGTACATATCAGGATCCAATACAGGTATTGTCATGTTAGGCAGAGGACTTGGGAACGCTATCACATCAGATTGGTAAGAAGCTTGTCCATTCAGTGTAACTTGCGGAAGATTTCCGGCTTTAAGGGTATTGATTTGTAGTTCGTGAATACGTGTGAATAATTCGCTTTGCCGGGTGAGCGGATATGTTGCCAATGCCCGCTTGTAACAATAGTCGGGTGTAATAACGGAATCGTCCTGCGACCAGGTGGATTGAGCTAAAAGAACTGCTGCAGACGCAAGCAGGATAATTCGTTTAAATTTCACCATTGCAAAACTTAAATTTTTCTGAAAGCTGAAAATCACGAAAAAATAGACCTGAGTGACTTTCAGGCAAAACAAACTTAAAAGGGTAAAGATGTTTATCAACTGAGCTACTTTGCTATAGTCGATGTTGCAGCTTCCAATTACTCAAAAGTAAAGAAAATATCTTAAAGTTGACATGAGGAACATTCCAGAGGGAAATATTCAGACCAGGATCCGGGGAATCCATCCGGTCCATGCTTGATTATTTTTCGGATAGCTTACCCAATAGTACTGTCCGGGAGTTACTTTGTGCAAACAACAAATTTCAGAAGCCGGCTGTGTGGAATACTTGTCCTATACTCATCTCATTACTTTCTGAAATTGCGGAACGCAGAACAGCAAGAAATATGAATTATAACTTAGGATGAAGGCGGGAATTATTCATTATCACCTGTATTAACCTGCAACGGCCACTTTTATCTTCTGACCCACCTTAAGACTTTTATCGTTGGTGATATTATTCAGTTTTTTAATTTCTGAAACAGAGACTCCGTCGTACTTTTGTGCTATTTTCCAAAGGGTGTCGCCGGATTGGATGGTGTAGTAAACGTATTTGATAGTATCCTTCGCTTGTCTCGGTTTTTTAAACGGAGTCTGGTTGTTATTTTCAGAAGCAGCAACTTCAGTGTTGTTTTCTGCAGATGCCAGATATGGCTGACTTACAATTAGTTTTTGTCCGACATGAACAGTTCCCGAATTCAGATGATTCCACTTTTTAAGATTATCTAAGGATATATTGTATTTACCGCCAATTTTACCAAGGTACTCACCCTTTTGCACAACATGGTATTTCGTAAGCGTTGCCAGCTGATTTTCTTGTATGGCATTGGTGTCAACATTTTGCACTTGTACCACTTCAGTTGTGTTCGTAATTTTTTTATGCTTTTTTGCAGTATAAATTGTAAGGCGCTGGCCAGTAACAACTTTCGATCGTTTGAGCCTATTCCATTCCTTAATGTCGGATGTAGTGCAATGGAATTTACGGGCAATAACAGAAAGGCTTTCGCCTTGCCTCACCTTATATGTAGATCTTTGAAGATCGGATGATGGATCGTCGTAACCATGTTGTACAATAAAATTCTGAAACTGTGCAGCATCATAACCTTTTGTTGGGCTGTATGCGTAAAGAGCAGTTTCGTTGTTGATAAAATCTGCTACGGATTTTTTTGGCAGGCGGATGAAGTAAGTTTTTTCCCTGGTAGAAGGAATAAATCCTTTGCGAAAGCTGGGATTTAGAAACATCAGGTCGTCGGCGGAAATTTTGAGCTTTTCCGAAATCTGTGCAAAGGTTAGTGCATACTTTACGGCTACAGTATCTATTTCGTAAGATTGTATATTTGGCATAGTCGGGAAAAGATTATGCTCAGTCGCGTAATTCATCACATAATTAACGGCAATAAAGGCTGGCACGTAATCGCGTGTTTCCCTTGGCAGATAATTCCTGATTTCCCAAAAATTCATTTTACCACCCGAACGGCGTATGGCTTTATTAACATTACCTGCTCCGGAATTATACGCAGCCAAAACAAGTAACCAGTCGTGGTAGGTCCGGTAAAGGTCATTAAAGTGTCGGCAGGCTGCACCTGTTGCTTTGTATGGATCGAGGCGATCGTCCACATAAGAGCTTACATTAAGATCGTACATCTTGCCGGTGCCCAGCATAAATTGCCACAGCCCGGAAGCTCCTGCCCGTGAACGTGCATTGGCATTGAGAGCTGATTCAACAATAGCCAGATACTTCATCTCCTGCGGAATGTCATACATGTCGAGGTCTTGCTCAATCATCGGGAAGTAGACTTGTGTAAGTCCTAAAACACGGGAAGTGAGATCGCGCTTCTTAACGGCATATAAATTGATAAAATCTCTCACATACTTGTTATACACCAAGTCCATCGGCGAATTTGTATTCAGATGCTCAATGCGGGTATAGTAAACCGAATCACTATAGGTGGGCACAAAATTCGGCAGGAAGTTATACTTGTTTTGCAGACTGCTGTTGCGGATATTTGCTGTGTTTTCAAAAAACTTCAGATTAGCTAAGCTATCGAGGGCGCTTACAACAAAGTTGTCATAAACGAAATCCTGATCATTCGCTGGCAATGAATCTTTAGGGAGGCGCACATCCTGAGCAGCCGCTGTAAAAGCAAATGTAATGACAATAGCAAACAGAATAGATTTTATTAAACGATATGTCATAGCAAAAGTCTCTCTGGTTAAGGAATAAGTAAAAATAGATAATTTTATTGACTGCATAAAGTTAGCATAAATTTATTGAGTCCAGTCTATAAAGGTAATAGACAAAATTAAGAGTTTGTTTTCATATTCCTATCTGTAAAAAAGTCGTATTTATAACGTATTGATTTACAATTAGTTAAAATATTTATCAACATTATTGTAAGCTGTTGATTATCAGGCGTTAAATTGTTACACATGAAGCATATGGTAGCTTTGGCAGCGAAGACAGCGACAAAAAACCTGATGCATTAAAAAAAACACAGATCAGAACAGCAGTAAGAGGAAACGAAAGCGAAACAGCGAAAAAACCCTGGTAAATAATGGCTGCTTCATAGTGGGTAATGAACAAACAGATGTTAAAAATTTGATAAATCAGTCCATGGCTGGGAGATAAACAGTAAATATTGTTTTTTTGTTCAGAAATAAGCCAAATGGTATGATTTCAAAAATAAAAACCGGGCACTTGCCATCTACCGGGTATACACATATACCTTTATGATTAGTAAAGCCGGTTCAGGAATTGAAACAGGCCAGGATTATTTTTTATCAGAAGTTGGCCCGGGGTTAGAATCTTCTTCCTCCCCTCCTTTCATACCATCTTTAAAACCCTTGATACCTTTTCCCATGCCTCTCATAAGCTCTGGAATTTTTTTACCGCCGAAAAGTAATAAAACAACTGCAAAAATAAGTATGAGTTCGAATGCTCCTATTTTTCCCATAATGAAAAGATTTTTAATGTTCAGTAATGGCACAAAAGTAGATAAATATTGGAGAGGAAAGTGTTAATAGATCCAAATAAAAGTTCTTCATTCATCAACGGGCAATCCAACTCTCCGGATTCATGAGCGAAGTGCTGTGCCATACCTGAAATTGAAGCATCGTCTTGGCATTGGATGGGTCGGTATAAACCTGCCCAATAGGCTGCCTTATATTTACGGCATCACCTTTTTTTATGTATACTTCGCCAAGGTTGGCATACACCGTGAGGTAATCGCCATGGCGGATGATTACAATATTGTGCATACTAGGGATTGACATAACGCTTGATACCACGCCGTCAAAAACTGCCTTGGCCTTTGTGCCTTTGCTTGTGAGGATGTCTATTCCATTGTTCTTTATCTTAATATCCTTATAGAGCGGATGCGCATGTTCGCCAAAGGAGGAGGAAATCTTACCACGCTCTACAGGCCATGGGAGTTTACCCTTATTATCAGCGAAGTTTTGAGAAAGAGCGGCTTGCTTTGGGGTAAGTTCGAGCGTTGATTCAATTGCAGCCTCCGTTTTTGCAGGGTCGGTTATCACTGGCTTTGTAGAAGTATTTAATATTGGTTTTACCGCCGGTTTTATAGTCTTATTTTTAGCACTCATTTCTTTTTCTTTGCGTGCTTTTTCTTTGCGTGCTTTTTCAGCCTTGCGTGCTGCTTCTGCAATACGCAGTTCTTCGGCTTTACGTATTTCTTCCGCTATCAGGGCTTCAATAGCCGTTTGCAAACGGTTAGCAGCCTGCTCATGTTCATGCAATGTTTTTAGTAATTCTTTCTCCTTATTGCTTAGCTTACGGATGGCGGTATTTTTTTGATCTTTTTCCCGGGTGAGTTGCTGTTTTTCTTGCTTCTGCTGTTGAACCAGGGAAAGTTTTGAATTTTTCACACGTTCAATCTCTTTCATTTTGACACTGAGAGAGACTTGTGTTTTTTCGATCAGCTTAACTTGCGCCTGTCGGTAAGCGCTATATTGCTGAAAGTATTTGAGACGCTGATATGCCTGGTTAAAACTGCGCGAAGCAAAAACAAACATCAGCCGATTGTAGTCATTCCTGTTTTTATTTGCGGAATAAATCATTCGGGCATATTCCTTTTTCAGGTTCTGAAGTTCGCCCGATAAACGGGTAATGGTATCTGAAAGGGCATTTACCTGGCTGGCCAGACCATCTACTTCAGTACTGATGGTAGTAATGAGTTCTTCGCGCTTAACAATTTTGCGGTTCAGCAGGAGTAACTGGTTAAGATTCGTCTGTTTATCTTTCTTGGTTCTGTTAAGTTGATCATTGGTTTGATTTATCTCTTTCTCAATCTTCTTTTTCTTTTGGATTAATTTGGTTTTAGCATTCTGAGCACCTGCAAAGCAGGGTAATAAGGCCAGTATGATCAAGAATAGCAGGATATTTGAATAACGGTTTACCATATCAGGTGCAGTAGTCGGGCGGTTTAAAATTAGTTAGCGGGGTTAACAATTTCCTGTATTGGTTTGTAGTTTTCGGGTATTCTGAAAGGAAAACTTTGTTGCTGATCAATAACAATCCTGGAGTAGCTCAACTTAATGGTCACTTTTTTGTTGCCGGTTTCAATAAAAAAACTAAGTTCTGTAGGGAATAGCTGTCCGCTTATTTGCTGAAACCCTGCATAATTTGCTTCAAATTTACGGTTGTCATTCTCAAGTTCCTTCACGAGTACCAGCGTTATTTTGAAATTTGAAGGATCGAGCCAGATATGCTGCAGTGGGATGTTGCCGACGGCTTCATTATTCCTCAGGTATTTTTTGAGTTTATGTCGTTCGGCCGTTGTAAGTTTATAATTGCTGTTATCAATACTGGCTCTGAACTTGCCATTTTCGTAAAATGAAAAATCGTTGCCCAGGAGAAATGCCTGAACCATATCAAAATCGAGCGTGTTATTCAGGAGATCATTTATGTATGCAAAGTCGCGCACAAAGTATCTTGACTCAATCCGGTTGATGTATTTAGCTGAATCGTTGGTGAGCTCTACACGAGCCATTTCAATCCCTAAAAGGGGCGAAATGGAGATCCAGATTATACTATCGTGCTTAATCCTTAATTGGCCGGAAAGAGAGGTTTTCTTTTTATCTACGGTATATTCGGCAGAAAATTTAGCAGAGAGATTGGAGAAATGAATTTCACTTTGCTTGAGTTTTTCAAAAAGATAATCAGCACCCTCATCCTTCAATGGTGCCTTTATAGCACGGTGTGCAGTGGAACAGCCTTGCTGCAGAATAGCAATCGGAATTACGAAAATGAGAAGCAGCTTTATTACTGTTCTGGATTTATTCATAGAGTTTTTTCTGGTTGATTTTTTTCTCAAGAAGATCTGATCCTTTTCCTGCTTTCAGAGCTTTCTGCCAGTATTCGAATGCCTGATCCTTTTGGCCGAGCTTATAAAGGATGTCGCCGTAGTGTTCCAGAATAACTGCACTGGCGTTTCCGTCTATCTCAAGTGCTTTCAGAATCACGGTTTCGGCTTCAGCGTATTTACCAACTTTGTAAAGAACCCATGCATATGTATCGATGTTCGATGAGTTGTTAGGATCGAGTTCAGTTGATTTTTTTGCCATTGGCTCGGCCTTATCCAGATCTTTACCCCGAAGCGCAAGATAGTACGCATAGTTGTTCAGCACATACGAATCGTTAGGGTTAAGTTTTAGAGAACGTTCATAAGCCTGATCCGAAGCATCATGATTTTCTATTGCATTATAGGCATCGCCAAGGTAAGCGTTAAATTGCGCAAGCAGGGCATTGTTATCAGTTACTAATTTTATGCCGGCTTCCAGGCTTCGGATGGCTTCAGTATATTTTTTTCGCTGCGTGTTTGCAGCACCATTGAGTAAGTATGGCAAAGGCTGTAGCGGGAATAACTCGATTGCACGGTTACTTTCATTTTCGAGTGCTGTAAAGTCAGCCAGTTGGGCATCAAGTTGCAGCACAGTTTCCCACACTACATACTTGCTGCTGTCCAAAGCCAATACGTTGCGATATTCAACCCTGGCTTCTTCGAATTTTTTATCTCTGACCAGGAAATCAGCATACATGGAATGCGACTTTGGATTATCAGGATACGTGGCCTTTAATATCTGTGCCAATTCGATGGCTTCACTCTTCATTTCGTCGTAAATCTCAGAAAGAGAGTAATAGGTAATCATTACCCTGATCTTGGTATCGATATCAAGTGCAGGATTAGCGAACCCAAGTTTTAATTCCTCAAAAGCACGTTTCTTATCTCCCTGCTGCCGATAGAAATCGGCAAGCGAAATATGAACGTAAGGATTTCCCGGATCTATTTCAGCTAATCTGTTGTAAGCAACCACAGCCTTTTCGGGCATTTTGGACTTCATATACATTTCGGCAAGCAGAGCCTGGTAGCGGCTGTCATCTGGAAAGGCAGCAGCAAGCTTCTCCATTTCTTCAGCAGCTTTCCCCGGCTTATTTTCTGCCATATAAATCTTCTGTTTCTGAACAGATATCTCTTCTGCGATGCCCATCTTTTCTTCAATTTTATCGTAGATTTTTATCGCAGCATCATATTTTTCCTGCCTCAGATAGATCTCTGCCAGTTCGAACAACAAATCAGGATTTTCCGGACTTTCCTTAACGAGATGTTGTGCCAGCTTAACGGCTGCGTCATTTTTACCGTTTTGGCGGTAGATATCAAGCAACAACAGGCCGTACCATGGATTTTTATCATCAAGTTCATAGGCTTTTTCAGCCAGCTGTGTTGCTGTTGCAGGATCATTATTATCGTTATAGATTGAGGCTAATTCGTAGTAGGCTGCATCATTGTAAGGGTCGGCCAGGATGCAATTGTTGAATAGCAAAATAGCTGAAGCCATATCTCCTATCATTTTAGCCTTATTGGCTTCGATAAAAATCGCTGTTGAAGCTATGCTTTTTCGGGAAGAATCATCGGATTGCTTTTTGGTTTCCTTATTTTTACCAGTACGTTTCTGCGCTTGCAAAGGAGAAACTGATGCGCATATTACAAGCAGTGAAAATATATAGAGGAGCTTTTTCATTTATTATCTTATTTATTGCACTATTTATTACCGAAAAACGAGTTAGTATTCAGCTAACGTTTTTTACTGTTTATTGATTTCCGGTATGTCCAAATCCGCCTGCACCACGTTCCGAAGTATTCAAAACCTCTACCTGCTCCCAGGCAATTGTTTCGTGTCGCGAAATGATTATCTGGGCTATCCTGTCGCCGTGCTGGATACTGTATGGTTGGTCGGATAGATTAACCAGAATAACTTTTATTTCTCCACGATAGTCAGCGTCAATAGTTCCGGGCGAATTAAGCACGGTAATGCCGTGTTTTGCTGCCAGACCACTCCGGGGCCTAACCTGGGCTTCGAAACCTGTGGGTAGTTCAATATAAAGTCCGGTAGGTATTAAAGCACGATGCAAAGGATTCAGGATTACAGGTATATCTAATAAGGCCTTCAGATCCATTCCGGCAGAAAAATCGGTTTCATATGCCGGAAGAGGGAAAGGGGAATGATTAACAATTCTAACAGTCATGGGATAATGGATATGCGAATAAATATAGTTTACAGTGTGTAAGGATTGCTACCGGACAAAAGTAATAAAAATTGAGAATCGATCTGCGTAAGCGCTAAGCTGGTTATCAGGCCTTTCTGATATTGGACTTTAGCATTGTTAACGCGATAACCGCTACAAAGATTAACAGCAGCAGCGTGCTGAATCCATATTTCAAGAGGCCATGTAAATGGACCCATTGGCTGGTTTTGTAAATAACTACTGCCAGTACCAGGTATCCGATTATTCGGGGAAGATCATACTTTACAGGATAGAATTGCTGGCCTATGATATAGGAAATAACCATCATGGATGCATAGCATATTAATGTGGCCCATGCGGCGCCCATGATTCCCATCACGGGAATGAGCGTGAGATTAAGGACAAGTGTAACCGCAGTGCCAAAGACGGAGATAAAAGCGCCATAAATTGTTTTATCGGTGAGTTTGAACCAAACGGAAAGGTTATAAAATACACCAAGGCATAGATTGGCAAACAGCAGAATGGGTACCACCGGTGCTCCAACGCGGTACTTCTCCCCCACAAAATGCATTACCATATCGATGTATAACATTACCCCGACAAAAAGGAATGTGCAAATTATCACAAAATAGGTCATCATATCAGCGTATAATGCTTTTGCGCCAAGCGATCTTGCTTTTTGAAAAAAGAACGGTTCGGCAGCATAACGATAGGTCTGGATAAAAAGTGTCATCAGGATGGAAATCTTGTAACATGCACCGTAAATGCCCAACTGCGCCATGGGATCCGAGGATTCGGGGAGCAAATGCTTCAAAATAATCCGATCGAAAGTTTCGTTAATGATTCCTGCAAACGAGAACATCAATAACGGCCAGGCATATCTCAACATTTGTTTTAAAAGCACGCCATTCAAGACCAGGCGGACCTTTAGCAAATCGCTTCCAAGAATTAAAAGTGTTACTGCACTGGCCACAAGGTTGGAGATAAAAATATAACCTACACCGACTTGGGAATCATAGAGGAACCGGACTGTATTAAGAATCAATGCACTGTGCGAATGAAGCAACAGATATGGACATAAAAGAATAAAAAACAGGTTGAGGCCGATATTGATGAAAATGTTAATGGTTTTGATGAGTGCAAATCTGAGTGCTTTGTTTTCCTTGCGCAGTTTGGCATATGGGATGCTGGAAACTGCGTCGAATGCCAGGATGAGCGCAAACCAGATAATATATTCGCGGTGGTTACTATAATCGAGCCAACCGGCAATACTCCCCGAGAATACAACGGCAAAAAATACGAAAACAGCAGACGTGCTGAGCAGCGAGAGCAAAGCGGTACTGTAAACCGATGCCCGATGCTGCTTTTCCTCTGCGAAACGGAAGAATGCGGTTTCCATGCCATAAGTAAGCAATACGAAGAGGAAAGAGACATAAGCATATAATTCACTGACCACGCCATATTGGGCCGTAAGGAAGACACGGGTATACATGGGTACCAGCAGGTAATTCAAAAATCGGCCCACAATAGTAGGAACGCCGTAGATGGCTGTTTGTCCGGCGAATTGTTTGAGTGGATTCAAAGGCAGGAATTGTATTGCGAAAGGCAAATATAATCAAATTGAACGGAATTTCGGCTCTCTGACAAACCGCAATGAAATGCTGTGCTATTCGAGGTTATTATTCCTGAATCATTAGAAAATATGTATTTTACGAACCGGATGATAGTGATAAATGGGATTCATAGATATCAATGTTCCTGATCAGATTTTTCTTCATACACAGGTAATGTGAGATTGAAAGTTGTTCCTTCATTGTTGCTGGAATCGAACCAGATCCGGCCCCCGGCCTGGCTGATAATTTTCTGTACAATCGACAAACCCAGACCAGAACCCCCTGATTTTGTTGTAAAATTGGGAGAAAATATCTTTTCGCTTTCCGACTCCTGAATGCCGGTCCCATTATCCGCAATACTGACGTGTATATCCGATTGTTGTTGTGCTATTCCGATTTCAATTTTACCTTTCCGGGAATGTGGAATAGCCTGTATAGCATTTTTAATCAGATTATTGAAAACCCGTAATAACTGCTTCTCATCGGCCCAGGTGAAAATAAGTGAGCTGGGTTCATTGAAATGGATGGAGATGCCTGGTGTTTCGCCAAAAATCACGATAGCAGTCTGTATTACTGAAACCAGATCAACCTTTTTATTTTTTGCCTGCGGCATATTTGCAAAGTCGGAAAACTCTGTAGCAATAGCAGCGAGGGTATCAATCTGCTGAATGAGTGTGTGTGTAAATGTATTCAGTCTTATTTCCCAATCAGGTGATTTTTCATCATAAGCTTTTTGCAAATGTTGAACGCTAAGCTTTATTGGTGTTAGTGGATTTTTAATTTCATGCGCAACCTGTTTGGCCATCTCGCGCCATGCACTCTCACGCTCTGAGCGGGCAAGCATCTCTGCACTTTCGGCCAGGGCTTCTATCATTCGGTTGTATTCAGCAATCAATCCACCTATTTCATCCTGCCTGTGCCAGTCGATCTTTTCGTTGGTTTTACCTAGTTTGACTTTGCCAAGTTTCTCACTGATCAACTTTAGTGGCCGCGTAATATAACTGGAAATGAGTAATGCAAGCATCACTGCCAGTGCCGTTAGGATAGCGTATATATTTGTAAAAGCAACCAGGAAAGTAGATATCTCTTGCTTAAGCGATGTCTGCCTGGCAAAATAGGGCAGATTGAGGTAGCCGATCAGTTTATTATTGTTGTTACGGAATGGAATATAGGCTGACAGGTATTGATACTTTCCGATGGTTTCGTTCTGGATAACCAATGTTTTATGGCCATTCGACAGCTGCGAATACGCATTCGCATTCATTACATCGGCAATTAATCCTTCATCAAAAATAGCCTGGCGCGATGAGACCAGTAAGTTTCCTGCCGGATCGTATATATTGATATCCGTGAAATAAGCATCAGAATATTTTGTTAACTGAGTGGCAAGTGAATCTGTCAGAAGTGGTGTAAGTTCGGGCGAATTGCCAAATTTATCTTCGATTTCGATGAGGACTGTATGTAATTTTTCGGTGAGAATATCTTTGTTTTTATTAATGCTGATATTCACAAGATAATAAATCGTTATACTGCCTATTCCTACAGTTGCTATGAGAATAATAGCTATCAGTGCTAATTGCAGTTTAAATTTAAAACTTTGATTCACGAAGTTAATCTGTAGCGAAGAGCGAAGCAGCATAAAAATGAGCAGAAAATAAATACTGAAGAAAATGAAGAAATACGAAAATGGAGCTATTACATCTGTAAATCCTGGATTTCTGCGGCTTAGAATCAACACTGTTGATGAATTTACACGATGATATAAATGATTATAACCATTACGGCTGAAAAATTTAAAATCGTTAGAAATTTTGACCTTAGGCTGGGTGAAACTATAAAAATAGCTACCTACATTTTTTAAAAGTTCGCCATTCGAATAAATGGCATAAGAATAATTAGCAATATTTGAGATAGATTGTTTTTGTGAATTATCCATTAATAGTTCCGGATAACCCGAATCCTGAGGGGCATTTATTGAGCTTATTTCGACATATATATCAACAGGCTGGCGTATTTGATACTTTTGCGGAGTGAAGCGAAAAACGGCAAGGTAGCTGGTAATATCATACCCTTCGGCAAGGTGAAATAATTGGGGTGAACTGGTTGGCTGGCCAATCCGGTCAGTTAACTGCGAAAAATATGTCGAGCAATCAATGATATAATTAGTGGGTTTTACACTAAGTCTTTTACCCGGGTAACAAATTGTAAATTGGAGCGTATATTTAGACCAATAATTCGAAAAATATGATTTCTGTAAGTATTTAACAATAGTATTTTCGGAATTAACATCTTTAGTTGACTGTTTAATTAATTGATGTAAACGATCATCTTTGTGAATAGATTGCTCAATTCGGCCGAAAAGATATTCAGCCAATTGATCGCGATCTTCGGAAAGCCTGATAGCAATAAGTTTCCGCTCCTCCTTCTCTTTTGCATTTTTACTACTGTCAAGAGAATAGGTGCACATTACAGACATTACTATCAGAAAGTATATAGTAGCATTTCTGGATGGAAAAATAAAATGGCCCTTTTTATAAAAATAACAATTTCCAATGAGGATTAAGAAAAGAAATGGGCTATAAATTAGTTTATCAATCGGTAAAAATGGGGTGAAGAGGTAAAATAAAACTGAGACTGCTATAGCAGGAATACATTGAACAAGCAGCGATTTCTCCAGGAGAAGAGCAAAGGCCGTAAGCCTTGTTAATATCAGAAGAAACGAAAGTAAAAGAGATGCTGTTATAATGAAGCTTACCATTCCCTGTTGCGTAAATTCAAGGATATTATAAAAATTCAGGGAAATATTTGAATTTAATACAAGGCTGTTCAGAAGCGTTATCATCCAATAAAATAATAAGGATGCGATGAAATAAATTAACGGAAGGAGAAGATAATTAAGCCAATTTTTTATGTTGATTAAAGGTCTTTTTATCCGAAAATATTTATAAAATATTGCTGCAAGGAACAGAGCGAAAAGGGAATCAATCAGAAACTCGCCCAGAGAAGGCAGGAGGCTGGATGATGCGTAGAACAGAGGACTGAATAATTGAGACTGATATATAACGTGTGGTATCCCGAAATATAGAATTATAAATCTTAATATAAGTATGTCAATAATGTAGGCTGATAATAAAAGCAACCGACTCCTGATGAATGAAATATAAGATATATATAATAGGAAAATTAAATTCAACAGGCAAAACGTGAAGACCAGATAGCAGAATATTAACAAGAATAGAACATTCTCTGTGTAAGGGGATAACTTGTTGAATTGAAGTGAAAAAAGGAATTGATGTTGAGCAGAATATATATTGTATTTGCCGGATTTGGGTGAAAGCGTTATGTCGGATGGTGAATCAAATGCTGATGAGAATGAGTTGGCCAAATAATCATTCTCGAATTTATATTGGTTTTTAATTAACAGGATTCCGACAATAATAGAATTGTTAATCCTGAATTTATTTACGAGATACCATCCGTTGTTGAGAAGGATAATTTTATTTGCAAATTGCAGGCTGTCGAATTGTTGATGTATTGGAATTGTGTTGACGGACCATTGAGATAATTGATTATTTTCATATACCAGAAAATTGTAACCTTCCTTGTTTAACGAATCGAGCAGAATACGAAAGTCAGTGGAATTTTTTTGTTGAAATCGTGCTACAACAAATTTCAGGTTTTTATCCAGTGAAATTTCGCAAATATGCATTTGTGAATTAAGTCGGTCACATATATGCCCTGGATCGTTATGAATTTTAAACCAGAACTGAATTCCCAAAGTCAGCAAGAGGGAAATAGCAGCAGAAGAAATCCAAACGTATAAATACTTGCGAATAATACGATCTGTTAGCATATTTGTAAAAAATCTATTTAAGAAATTGATTTACAAATGAATAACGAAGCAGAAATATCATGCGCTACAATCCACGATCTGTCTCATTTTAGGTAAAGATATTACAAAAGCATTGTCGTGCGTCAGAAAGGCTTTAATTAAGCCGAAGTCTTACGAAAGGCATATATTAGGCTCGAATATTCTCCTGAACGGGTCGCAGAACGATTCGAAATAAAACCATTCAATAATCCATTGAAAAAGCTGTTTCTAACATGCATATATTTTTCGCTGAGCATGCTTACATAATAAGAATCAAATTTCATTGGAATTTTCTGAACCAACTCAAAAGCATGCTTAGAAAACAAAGATATAATGGTGTCCTGTGTAAAATGATAAAGATGTCGGGGCACATCATATGCTGCCCAAAAAGATTCATATAGTTTAGCGTCAGCAGAGGCTGGGTTTGGTGCCGCGATAAACAAGATTCCCTGCGGAGATAATAATCGCTGAAGTTGGGCTATTCTTTCATTTAGCAATGGAACATGTTCCAGAACGTGCCACATAGTAATTACATCGAAGGAGGCATCAGGCAATTTATGCAGATAAACTTCATCTTCGATTTTGAGAGCGTAGCGCGAAATTCCCATTTTTCGTGCTTGCTCATGGGGTTCTATCCCGAAGGTCTCCCACTTTCTGTTTTTACAATAATTCAGAAATTCTCCGGTAGCGCAACCAATATCTAAAATATGCTTTCCCTGTTTATAGTTTTGGATGAATTTATATTTCCGGCTGAGGGTATATTTCCGCACACACTGGTATAGTATATTTTGGATTCCGTGCCGTGAATTGCTATGCGAAATATATTCGGACGAGTGATAATAAGCTGGCAATTCGTTTGCCGCAGGACGTGGATTTGTAAAAAGAAATCCACACTTATCACATTTGGATATGGTAAAGGTTTCCTGGGTGAGGAAGTGATCCGGGCAGTTTAAAAACGTTGTAAAAGATTCATTATCACAAACTAAGCAATTCGCCAGGTTCTCCATTGGTTTTGTGTTTCACGTGGAACAGAAATAATTCATTTTCCCAGATAAATGAGTAATACAGAAATGTCGGCTGGCGAAACACCGCTTATGCGGGCAGCCTGGCCTATTGATGATGGCTTTATTTTTGAAAATTTTTCACGGGCTTCCCAGGAAAGCGATGTCAACTGATGATAGTCAAAATCGGGCTTGATGTATATATCATCAAACTTAGCTATTTTTAAAGCCATCTCTTCTTCTTTAACAATATAGCCTTCGTATTTCATCAGTATCTCGGTTTCTTCAAGTACCTCTGACATGTTCCCATTATACTCAGTTATGAACGCTGCGAGAAAAGGAAGATGCGCCATAAGTTCTTTAAGCGACACCTGTGGACGAAGAAGAACTGCTGCTAATTTGGTTTTTTGCGAAAGTTCAGGTGTGTCAATTTGCTTAAGATAACTATCAATTTGTTCCGGCGCTACTGATGTTTTTTGTAAGAATTCTTTAAGTTCATGAATAGATTTTTGTTTTTGATTCGCCTTTGTCAGACGTTCGTCCGATGCGAGGCCTATTGCGTTTCCGAGTGGTGTTAGTCTTAAGTCAGCATTGTCCTCGCGGAGCAAAATGCGATATTCAGCACGGGAAGTGAACATGCGGTATGGTTCGTCGACGCTCTTTGTAATCAGATCGTCGATAAGAACACCTATGTAGGCTTCGTGGCGCTTTAGAACAAAAGATTCTTTTTCCTGCACGTTGAGATGGGCATTAATACCTGCCATCAAACCCTGAGCGGCAGCTTCCTCATAGCCTGTTGTGCCGTTAATCTGACCGGCAAAAAACAGATTAGCTACTATTTTTGTTTCAAGTGTATTCTTGAGCTGCATTGGAGGGAAATAGTCATACTCTATTGCATAGCCAGGCCGAAATATCTTCACATTTTCAAGGCCGCTTATCTTCTTTAAAGCAGCGAATTGAATATGTTCAGGCAAGGATGACGAGAATCCGTTCAGATAATATTCTACAGTATTCCATCCTTCTGGTTCCACGAAGAGCTGATGACTGTTTTTGCCCGCAAATCGTTTAATTTTATCCTCGATAGAAGGACAATAACGCGGTCCAACACCTTCAATCCGGCCTGTAAACAACGGCGATTCATTGAACCCGGTTTCAAGAATCGCATGAACTTCCGGATTGGTATAAGTGAGATAGCAGCTTTTTTGATGCGTGAGTAAAGGGGTGTCTGAAAAAGAGAATTTGGCAGGAAAGTCATCACCTGGTTGTTCTGTGATCTTCGAAAAATCGATTGAGCGACCATCGATACGAACAGGAGTTCCTGTTTTCATACGTTTTGATTCAAAACCAAGCTCGATCAAATTCTCAGTAAGGCCGATAACAGCTTTCTCTCCCATCCTTCCTCCACCAAAACTCTTTGTTCCGATATGAATTATTCCATTCAGAAATGTACCGTTAGTCAGAACTACAGTTTTGGCTTTGATATGATGCCCCATTGCAGTTTTAATTCCGGAAACCCGATTATCTTCAACAAGAACTCCCACTGCGGTATCCTGCCAAAAATCAAGGTCCGTGATTTTCTCAAGTTGTAATCTCCATTCTTCCGTAAAGCGTGCCCTGTCGCATTGGGCTCTGGGACTCCACATGGCTGGACCTTTGGAACGGTTGAGCATACGAAATTGTATCATGGAGCGGTCGGTTACAATTCCGGATAATCCACCCAGGGCATCTATTTCTCTAACAATCTGCCCTTTGGCAATTCCTCCCATCGCCGGGTTACACGACATCTGAGCAATTGTAGTCATATTCATTGTTACCAGCAGCACAGAAGATCCCAGGTTGGCTGCAGCGGCTGCAGCTTCGCTTCCTGCATGTCCTGCACCAACAACGATGACATCGTATTCCTTAAACATAATTGAGTGTTTCACGTGAAACAAAATAACATTGAACGGATTATAATCCTGAAAGTTTGTAATATCGGACTAATCGAACAATGAGGCCCGCCGGTAAATCAATGGAAGTGCAAAACTACGAAAAATCAGGGCATCACAGAAACAGTAAACATCAAGGATAGTGTGAGCTATTTATAAAGGCAAATAGCGATTACTTGCTTAAAGATAGAAGTAGTTGAAGGCAATCATCTTCCTTTTTGCGCATCATGGCTTTATCCTTCGGCTTTTTGTCTTTATTCCCCAATAAATGAAGGACACCGTGGATCATAACTCTATTAAGTTCATCACGGCAGGTTTTGTTGTACAACATTGCATTTTCTCTAACGCGGTCGATACTGATATAAATATCGCCTGATATGATACCATCAGCCGTAAAATCAAAGGTTATGATATCGGTAAGCGTCGTGTGATGAAGATAAGAAAGATTTAGTTCTGACAGATATGCATCGTCGCAGAAAATGATATTCATGACACCTGAAGTTTTACTATCCCTGAGAATAACTTCATTTATCCACTCCTTAATCTTTGTCTTACCTAAAAGCCGATAGTTGATTCCTTCGTTAAAAAATCTTACTTTTCCATGCATTGGTTATTGTTGAAAGGAGTGAAATTTATTCGAATGAACTAGCCTTGAGAAAATATTCCCGCCAGCCGAAAATAACATTATGGTTTTTCCACCTGACCTTTAATAAATAAATTATTAACAGGTGAAATGAAATAAGCGTTAGCCTTTGTTTTATAGAAAGGTTTTAATCCGGGAGGAACGGTGCGTAATAATTCTGATTCCTTAGCGTGCAGTTTCTTAAATTCCAGAAATTTTGCAGGATTTGTGTATGATTGTGTCCGTGCTTCAGTTGATTCACGTTTCTGCTCCATTTCACGCTGCTGTTCCGCTTTTTCTGATTCGAGCAGACGGGTAAGAATTTCTTGTTGACGCCGAACAGTTTCCTGTGATATCATTTTATTTACCAGGTCTGTTTCTGTTTGCTCCATTTTCTGCATCATTTCTTTTACAGATTTGCTAACACCAGAACTTTTCTCCTGCATTTGATCGCTCATATCCTGCAGTTGCTTGCGAATTCCTTCCTGTTGGGCAGCCATTCTGGCAAGTTGCTCACTCATGCTGCCTTTCCCGCTTTTGCCACTCTTATCGGGCTTCCCCATGCCACTTTTCATGTTTTCAATCTGCATATTTAATTGTTGCTGAAGTTGCCGCAGGGATTTTATTGAAGGACTCCCCTGCCCTGGCTTGAAAGAATTTCCTTTCGATTTGGTGCTGCCTTTGGCCGAAATATTCTGTTGCATCTTTTTCAGAGATTCTGCTAATAGAAGCGCCAGGTTATTAACAGAAGTCATTACAAATTGCTGGTTGGATTTTGCAACATTTGTATTGCGGTCATTCATGGCAGCAATAGCTTCATCAATATTCCTGTTTATTGAAGATATTTCACGTGAAACAAAAGGTTCAATCATCACCTGGCGCTTACTGATTGCGGTAAGCGAGTCTTCAATATTCGCCAGATCGTCGCGCAGGTTCTTCTGGCGCTCTATAAGTTGCAAATATTTCGGATCATTCCGATTCACCTTATTTAACTCGCCCATTTGATTCTCCTGTTCAAAGGAAATACGGATTAAATTTTCCAGGATTTCGCGCATAGCTTCGGCATCTTCCGCATCAGCTTCTTTTTCCATATCCTCTTTCATCTGCGTCAGCATCTCGCCTAGTTGTTCCATCTGCCTGGATGATTTCTGCTGCGACTTTGAAGCGTTTTTATTGTTCTTTTTGTCCAGGTTGTCGAGACTCTTCTCCAGCTCTTTCTCGATCGCACTTTCTTCGTTATCTGTATTATTGAGCTTATTTGGTTCTTCTAGATCTGCATTTTTCTTTTCAAGATCATTCAGCGCATCACGCACATCCTTAAAATCCTTATTCAACTCCTGTTGCTTTTCCCTGATGAGATCGTTTTCTTTTTGATCGGCTTGTTCTGTCTTGTTGGCCAGTTCTGCCTGTTGAATAGCCAGTTCAGTTAACTTATCTATAGTTTCACCTAATTTCTTTTCAAATTCGATCTGTTTAAAAAGTTCCAGG
>Ga0315283_10000710_pt1 | contig 25102 bp, 1 predicted proteins | sample YL17G09_0_MG_FD_204541 | JGI IMG/M metagenome (GOLD analysis project Ga0315283, IMG submission 204541) | Sediment microbial communities from Yellowstone Lake, YNP, Wyoming, USA - YL17G09_0 | ecosystem: Environmental > Aquatic > Freshwater > Lake > Sediment | place: USA: Wyoming | collected...
AGCGGACATCGACGATCCCTAACGCGACTCACAGAGAGCAAAGAAAGCCAACGCACTCCACCGCGAGCGACCGATTGAATCGGCCGAGTCCGACGCAGAAAAAAAAAACTCTCGCTCTCGGCGGCTCGACCTCCCTTCTTTTCTTCTTTCTTCATCAAAATATGCCTCTCTCCAAGCGCACCGACTTTGGCGACGCCAAGTACGCCGGCGTCGAGGTCGACGACCGGGCCTCCCACGACGTCCCCGGGGCCCTGTCTGCCGTGCTGGACGCAGGGTTCGACTTCGTGGTCGCCCCCTTGGCCCTCGAGCCGACGCGGAAGAGGAGCAGGTGCCCGCGCCTCGCCTCCTCCGACCCCGCTGCTGCCGCTGCCTCCTTTGGCCACGGCGACGGAGCCCCTCCCCCGCCCTGGGCCCCCTCCGACCTCCTGCTCCCTTCCTCGGCGTGGTCGTCGCAGGTCGTCGGGAAGCTCAGCACGTGGATCGACTGCGACGCCGACGCGGAGAGCAGCAGCGGCGAGGGCGGGAAGGGAAAGGACGGCGGGGCCGCCGCCCGGCGCTCGCTCGCGCTCGACTCCGAGGCGGCGCTGGCGCAGGAGCTCGCCTGGGCGGCGCACCTCTCGCTGCAGGCGGTCATCCTCAGCCCTCCTCCGCCCCCCTCGCCCTCGCCCTCGTCCTCTTCCCCTCAGAGGCCGAGGCCGAGGCTGGGCCCCTGCGGGGCCAGGGCCGTCTGCTCGGGGCTGCGCGGGCTCGGCACGCCGGCGGTGTGGCTCCGGCTTCCGCTCCGGTGGCGGGGCGAAGCGGGAGGCGGGGAGGGAGGGAGCGGAGGGGGCGGGGCCGAGGCCGAGGAGGAGGACCCGTGGCACTCGTGGGACGAGCTGCGCAGCCTCTGCGAGCACAGCGCGAGGCTGGGCGTGATGCTGGACCTCCCCGCGAGGATCGACCCTTCCGGGCCCACTCCCTCGGCCCCGGAAGAGAGCGTCGCGCACCCGGCGGTCGCCGCGCTGCGGCGGTGGGTCGGCGAGCCGCTCAAGGCCGTCTGCTTGCCCTCGCGCGCCTTCGTGCCTAACAGGCGCGGCTTCCCTTCGCTTCCCCGCGTCCACCAGGAGCTGCTGGCGGTGGCGTTCGCCGCTGGGGTGCAGGTCGTGATGAGCGGCGCCCCCGAGATCGTTCCCCCCTCTCCTCCGGCGAACGACGGAGAAAACGGCGACGGCGATAACTCCTCCGACCCGCTCTCCGCGGCCGCCTCGGCCGCCGCGGCCGCCCGCGAGTACCTCTCTCACGTCTTCCGCCGCCCCGGTCCCCCGGCTCTCCCGGGAGGCAGGCCGTCGACCATGACCGAGGACGACGACCGGCGGCTGCGCGAGGACCTCGCGGGCTACCGCGACTTCCTGCAGGCGCCGCTGCAGCCGCTGCAGGACAACCTGGAGTCCTCGACCTACGAGACCTTCGAGCGGGACTCTCCGAAGTACGTCGCGTACGGGGAGGCCGTGGCGGCCTGCCTCGCGGATAGGCTCGCGGAGCGTCCCGCGGCGGGGGACGACGGCGCCGCCGTCGTCATCATGGTCGTCGGCGCCGGCCGTGGCCCGCTCGTGCGCGCCTCGCTCGCCGCGGCCGACTCCGTGGGCGCCCGCGTCCGCGTGTATGCGGTTGAAAAAAACCCCAACGCCGTCATCACCCTGCAGGGGCTGCTGGAGACGGAGCCCGGGTGGAAGGGGAGGGTCTGCGTCGTCGCCAAGGACATGCGGCGGTGGAGGGCGCCCGAGGCGGCCGACGTCCTCGTGTCGGAGCTGCTGGGCAGCTTTGGCGACAACGAGCTCTCGCCCGAGTGTTTGGACGGCGCGCAGAGGTTTCTGAAAAGAGGGACGGGGGTCTCTATCCCGGCGAGCTACACGAGCTTCCTGGAGCCCGTGACCGCGGCCAAGCCCTGGAGCGACGCCCGGGGCAGCAGCGGTGGTGGCTGCGGCGGTGGCGGAGACGGCGGAGACGGCGGCGGCGGCGGCGGGGGCAAGAGCAGCGAAAACCCCGCCGCGGCAGTCCAGGCTCTGGAGACGCCCTACGTCGTCCACCTGCACCGTTTCACCTCGTGCTCCCGCGGCAGCACCAGGCCCGTGTTCACGTTTGAGCACCCGAGGAAGGGCGCCGGAGCCTGGAGGGGAGACAGAGGTGGAGAAGGAAAGAAAGGAGAAGAAGAAGAAGACTCCGATGACGACGACGGCGAAAACGACCCCAACGCGCGAAGGATCACCCTGCGCTTCGACCGACCGAACGAGCCCTCCGCGCTCGTCCACGGCCTGGCCGGGTACTTCGAGACCACGCTCTACGCGTCGGCGAGGACGGGAAAGCGCGTCGAGCTCTCGACGCATCCCGCGACGCACACCCCGGGGATGGCCTCCTGGTTCCCCATCCTGTTTCCTTTCGTCTCGCCGCTCCGCGCCCCCGCGGGCCAGGGGGTCGAGGTCTCGATGTGGAGGCGCCGGAAGGGGGCCAAGGTGTGGTACGAGTGGTGCGCCAAGAGCGGCGGAAACGCGACGCACGTTCACAACCCCGGAGGGAGGAGCTACTGCGTCGGGCTTTGAAGAAGAGTAAAAAAAAAGTTCAAAAAAACAGTCGGATTTCTCTGACCTTGTCGGAACGGGTTGCGATTTTTGGTTCGTCTCTTTCTAGATTTACAAAGGATAATACAAGCGACAGGGAGAGAGAGACAAAGAGGAGAGTGTAAGAAAGCAAGCGACGACGACGAACGAAGAACAAGAAGAAACCATCAGCCTCTCCTCTCCTCTCTCCCCTCTCACGAAAACCTATCTCCTCCTCCTCCCTACTGCTCTGCAGCCATCTCCGTAACTTCTTCCTCCTCCTTCGTCGTCGTCTTCGCCTTCTTCTTCTTCATCATCTTTACGTGCGCCAGGAGCACCAGAAGCGCCGCGGGAGTCACCCCGGGAAGCCTCGCGGCGGCAGCCAAGTCGACGGGCCTCCCGGCGCTCAGCGCCGCGCGGTCGCCGGCGCCGAGCGACGGCAGCGACGCGAAGTCGAGCCCGGGCGGGAGGGGGAGAGCCTCGCCCGCGGCGAGCGTCGCCGCGGCGGCGGCCTGGCGCCCCCTGTAGGGAGCATAGACGGCGTCGGCGAGGGCGGTGGAGACGCACGAGCGCCGCCGCCGCGGGAGGAGGCGTCGAGGGAGGCCGGCCTCGTCGCCGCGGTCACCGCCGCCGTCACCGCCGCCGCCCTCGCTGTCCTCGAGGGGGAGGAGCGCTCTTAGGGCCTCTGCGCCCTCGATCCCGGCCTGCGACGCCGCCGCGGACACCCTCTCGAGGCTGAGGTCGGCGCGCGCGAGCAGAGTCCAGGCCGAGATCTGAGAGGAGGAGGGGGAGGAGGAGGAGGAGGAGCACAAGGGAGGAAAGGCGCTCTGTTCCCGGTCTCCGTTTTCTTCTTCTACGCCGTCGTCGCCGCCCTCCCCGCCCCCTCCCCCTCCCCCTCGCTCACTCGCGCCGTCGCCGACCTTTATCCCCCCCTTTCTCCAAGTCGAGGGCGGCGCCCTGACGCCCTTTAGCGCCTCCGACGCCTCCCGGACGCGCCGCGCCCTGTCCGACGTCCGGAGGTCGCGGGCGCCGCCGGCGGCGACCAGCCCCGAGGCCACGCCCAGGCGGCGCGTCAGCCGCAGGTCCGCCGTGTCGGGCCTCAGCGACAGGCGGAACTCGGCCCTCGACGACAGCATGCGGTACGGCTCGGGGGCCCCCCGGGAGACGAGGTCGTCGACGAGGACGCCCGTGTAGGCGTCGCTGCGGCGGAGGAGGAAAGGGCCCGCCGTCGCCCCGGCCCCCGCCCCGGCGGCCCCCGACAGCGCGCCGGCGGCGGCATTGGCCCCGGCGACGAGCCCCTGCGCCGCGGCCTCCTCGTACCCCGTCGTCCCGTTGATCTGCCCGGCCAGGAACAGCCCGGGCAGGCTCCTCACCTGCAGGGTGCCGGGCTCCAGCTGCCGCGGGTCGACAAAGTCGTACTCCACCGCGTAGGCGGGCGCGAGGATCGCGGCGTCCTCGAGCCCTGGGACGGTCCGGAGGAGCAGCCTCTGGTCCTCGGGCTCGAGCGCGCACGAGAGGCCCGAGGGGTAGACGACGTCGGAGTCGAAGCCCTCCGGCTCCAGCCAGACGTGGTGGCACCGGTTCGGGAAGCGCGTTACTTTGGTCTCCAGGGAGGGGCAGTAGCGCGGCTCGATGCAGCCCGGAGGGGAAGGGGAGGCGTCGGCCGCGCCGCGGCTCCCGCCAGGGGCGGCGGCGGCGGCGGCGGCGGCGACGGGGTCTCCCGCGCCGCGCCCGGAGGCGAAGGTCGCCCCCCGCCGCCCCGCCATCGCCCTCCGGACGACCTCCTCTGTCTCCCGGGTCGTCCTCGTCGCAAACACGTCCACCTGCGGGGCCTCGGGAGCCCACTCGGGATCGTCCAGATTCAGGAAGGAGAGGGGCACGGGGCTGGCGTCGCCCAGCTGCCTCGCCCCGGCTGGGCCGCCGGGGAGGCGGTCGAGGTCGATCGTCGAGGCGGCGAGCCTCGGCGGCGTGCCCGTCTTCAGCCTGCCCAGCCTGAGCCCGGCGTCCGAGAGGGCCGAGGCGACGCCCGAGGCGGCGACGGCGGCCACGACGTCTGCGGAGGCGCACGACGGGGGAGGAGACGTTTTTTTTTCATTGCCGCTGCCGCCGCCGGCGCTGCCGCCCTCGACCGAGGGAAGCCTCCCGGCGGCGGACACGCGGGACCCGACGTGCACCTTCCCGTTCAGGAAAGTCCCCGTCGTCAGCACGACCGCAGCGGCCGTGATCTCCCTGCCGCAGGAGAGTCGGACTCCCACCACGCGACCGTGGCGAGAGGCGCCGCCTCTTTCGACGAGGAGGCCCACGACGGCGCCGTCGGCTATCGTCAGGTTCCCTGTCCCCGAGAGCAGACGCTGCAGCGCCTGCTTGTAGAGCCCCCTGTCGACCTGCGCCCTGGGACCGCGCACCGCAGCGCCCCTCGAAGAGTTCAGCTCCCTGTAGTGGATCGCGGCGGCGTCGGCGGCCAAGCCGATCAGCCCTCCAAGGGCGTCGACCTCGCGGACGAGTGCGCCCTTCCCGACGCCGCCGACCGAGGGGTTGCACGAGAGCTCGCCGATGGATTTGGAGGGGGACGGGGTGACAAGGAGCGTGGAGGCTCCGCGGCGGGCGGCGGCCGCGGCGGCCTCGGCGCCGGCGTGGCCCCCGCCGACGACGACGACGTCGGCCGAGCAAGGCAAAGAGGTCGAGGTCGAGATCGAAAAAGAAGAAGATGAGGCAGCGGCGACGGCTGACGAGCTCGATGAGAGCATTCGCCGCCCTCTTTCCCGCAGCGCGCTCGCCAGCAGCAGCGCTGCGTACGGCGACGGCGGCGCGCGCATCGCCTAGGCTTCTGCGCGCCCTAGGGCGACGAAACACTACAGCGCGGGAAGAAGCCGAACGGAGGAGAAAGAAAAAAAAAAAAAAGGATTGGAGTTCTGATTATTTTTTTACTCTCCTCTAATCTCTCTCTTCTCTCACCCCCTCCCCCCTCTGACTCTCTCAACGAAAAAACGCACAAATAAATCAAAGCTTCGCCTTCAGCGCCACCCCGTCGGCAGGCTTCGACAGGGACCTCAGCGCGATAAAACCCCCGGACGGCGCGTCAACCGGCCACAGGGACACGCGCCAAACCGCGGGGTCGAAGGGGTGGGGGGTCGCTCCCGCGGCGGCGGCGGCGGCGGCGGCTCCGGCGCCGGCCCTCCCAAACCCTCCTCCTCCGGCGGCAGCGGCGGACGCGGCGGCGGCGGCTATCGGGTCAGCCGTCCACACGGGCGCGTCGAAGCACCGCGTGGCCTCGCAGAGGTCGGACCGCACGCACGCGACGTCCCCGGCCCTCGGCCTGCGCGCGCTCCTGGCCCTCTCGGCCCCCCGGCCTCCGCGGAGGGGCTCGGCCGAGCCGCACGCGGCCGCGCCCAGGGCGCGGTAGCCCCTCGGCGGCAGGGGCTCCCAGAGCGTCAACGGGCAGTCCCCGTCGTGGCGCCAGACGAGCCTGAAGCCCGCTGCCGGGGCGGTGGGGGGAAGATGCCTGTTGTGTTTCCTCTTGGTGCTGCTGCTGCTGTCGCCGTCGTAGTCGTCGGAGCCGAGCCAGTCGTCTGAGGCCTCGCCGTCGTCGTCGTCCAGGCGATAGACGGCCACGGGCGCCACCGGGGGCTCCACTCCCAGCACGGCAACGTCGCCCGCCGCGGCGTACCCTGGGGGGGGCACAGGCCTCCAGAGGGAGACGCGCGAGGACGAGGCAGAGTAAGAGGAGGAGGACGCACTGTCGCCCCCGCCCCCGCTGCCGCCCCCGCCCCGATGACCGAGCCCGCCCCCCCTGACGCCGCGGGAGGTCCACACGAGCTTGAAGTCGAGGCAAGGGAGCGAAGGCGGGAGAGCGAGAGCAGGGGAAGAAGGGGAGGCGAGAGCAAGGGAGGAAGCAGCAGCAGAGGCGGCAGAAGCGGAAGTGGAGGCGCGCTCTGCCGCCGCCGCCGCACGCTCCCAGCGGCTGCCCCCGGTTCCCCACCCCGAAGCCGCCGCGCCGCCCTTTGCGAACGAGCCGCCTCCAACGGCGCCTCCGCCCGCGACGCCTCTCGATTCCGCGGCCCTCTCGAGCGTCGCGGCGATCGCCTCTGCCTGGCACCAGCCCGAGTGCGTCCGGATCCCCAACGCGAGCGGCAAGAGGTCGTCATCATCGCCGTCGTCGCCGTCGTCGCCGCGGCCGATGGTCCCACTGCCGCTTCCGCCCCCTCCGCTGCCGATCCGATGCAGCAGCACCCTGTCGGGCACGGCGGCGTCCGGCCCAGACCTCCTAGCCTCCGCGGCGAGGACGTCGCGCCAGGAGACCGCCCAGCGGAGGACGGGAGCCTGCGGCAGGGGCGAGGCCGGGAAGGCCGCGCCAGCCTCGGCGGCCCGCTGCGCCGCGGCGAGCCCCTTGGCGACCAGGAGGGCGACGCACCCGTCGGTGAGCAGCAGGCAGCGGTCCTCCGGGAGCACAAAGTGGCGGTCGTACGCCGGAGCGGAGAACAGGGAGGAGGAGGAAGAAGAAGGAGAGAGAGGAGAAGACGACGTTCTCGCTCCCGCTCCTCCTCCGCCACGCACCGCCGCGGCGGCCAAGGCGGCCCGCAGCGTCGGCGGCGCGAGCAGCGCCGCCCCGGGGGGGCCGCTCCCCGAGGCGGCCGCGGCGGCCACGGCGGCCGAGGCGTCGCGCATCAGGGCCTGCCCGAGCTCGGCAGCGCGGGCGGCTCCCGCCGGGGAGAAGGCGCCGCCGCCCTCCCCGCCCCCGCCCCCGCCTCCTCCGGGAGCCCCGCCGCCGCCGCCGCCGAGCGGCCGCAGACCGACGCCCGGAGGGCCCCTCGCGACCCGCGGCAGCCTCCTCCTCGCGCCGCAGGGCCTTGCCGCCAGGCCCGCGCGCTCCGCCAGGCCCGACGCCGCGGCGTCGACGCCCTCCAGCGCCGACGACACGAAGTCGAGCCCCCCCGAGACGGGCTGCGCGACGGCGCCGACGAGGCCCGACCCGACGCCCCGCACAAACCCGCCAGCCCCGCCGCGGAGCGCGCCCTCGAGCGGCTTGGCCAGCAGGCCCGTCGCGCCGCGCAGGAGGCCCCGCGCCAGGGCAGCGCCCCCCGCGGCGAGCCCCTCCCCGACGCCGCCGATGGCGCGGCCGCCGCGGGCCGCGGCGCGGTCGGTGGCGTACGCGTCGTCGCCCGCCGCTGCGGCGACGCCGTCGCTGAGGGCGCCCAGCACGCCCGACGCGCCCGAGAGCAGCCCGAACGACCGCAACAGGGCGAGCGCCGCCCCCGACGCCTGCGCCCTCGCGCGCGCCACGAGCCCGCGCCAGAAGTCGCCCGCGGCGCGCGCGCGCAGCGACCGCACCTCGAAGCCGGGCAGCTGCAGCGGCGCGCGCTCGAACGATGCGACGTCGAGCGCCCACGAGGCCGGGCCGAGCCGGCGCGCCCAGCGTGGGCGCGCGGCGCGGTCGGCGCGGAACGAGACGGTGGCGGCGACGGCGCCCACGGCGACGAGCTCGGCGCGGACGGGGACGTCCGCGGCGGCGACAGTGGTTGAGGAGGATGGAGAAGAGAGGGGCGAAGAGAACGAGGCTGCGCCGACGCCGCCTCGGGCGCGACCGCCGCCGGCGCGCCGGCCGCGGCGCTGGCCCCCCTGCTGCTGCTGAAGATGATGCCGACGCATCATTTCGTCCTCCCCCCCTCCTCCTCCTCCCTGCTGCTGCATCGCCAAAAGCGGCCTCGCGGCAGACAAGAGCCTCCCCGCGGCGTCCGCGGCCCTCCAGACGAATCCCTCTCCCACGGCGACGCGGAGCCGTTGTTCGACGAAGCAGGTGAGGAGCGGGTAGTAGGCCCCGACGCCGGCGGCCTGGGGCACCGCGGCGGCGACAGCGGCGGCGGCGGCGGCCGCGGCGGCGGCGTCGAGGTTGCTGCTGGAGCTCGAGCTCGAGCTGCTGCTCACGGCGAGAGCTGCCCCTCCCGTGGCCCTGACCGCGAGCACCCGCACCATCGGCAGAGGCCCGGTGAGAGAGGAGGAAGAAGCGGGAGAAAGTCCCGGGTCGCCGCCGCCGTCGTCGTCGGCGCCAAAGACGACCTGGAAGCGCGGCGCATGGCTCATGTCGTCGAGCTGCAGGCTGCCTGCCGAGGCCGCCACGCGCGAGAACGCCCCCAAGGGCCCCAGCCCCCACGCCAGGGCCACTTTGCCCCTCGTGAGGGTCAGGCAGGCCAGCTCCTCGGGGCGGTGGTCGACGAGCGAGAGCTCGAGGGACTCGGCCTCGAGCGTGACGAAGACGGGGAAGCCGGGCGCGGCGTCCGGCGGCGGGAGCGGCGGCGGCGAAGAAAAGGAAGAAGACGACGAAGCAGAGAGGAGGCTGCGCGGCAGGGGAGCGAGGCGAAGCGTGTCGGACGCGGGGGACCTGCCCAGCCCCCCCCCGCCGCCCAGTCCGCCGAAGCCATGGCCGGCCCCTCCTCCGCCGCAGCCGGCGATGGGCGCCGGGGAGCCCGAGGCCGAGACCGCCGCGGCCGGCTCCCGGCCGTCGGAGCAGGCGATGAGCAAGGCGCCGCCGCCGCCACCGCCGCCGCCGCCGCTCTCGCCTCCGACGCCCTCGCCGTCCTCGTCGACTCGGAGAGGCGGAAGCCTGAGTCGCCCCGCTGCCGTGGCGGCAGAGCTGCCGCCGTCGGAGGCGGCCAGCGCGTACGTGGCGACGTAGCGGGCCGCGGCGGCGTCGTCGGCGAAGAGGCCGTCGGCGACCTCGACGACGTCGCAAAGCGGCCGCCTGCTGTGACTCGAAGCAAGAAACCCTCTTCTGCCCCCGCCTCCTCCGTCTGTGTGGGGAAGCACCGCGACCGAAGAGAGCGGCGGGAGCTGCGACCAGGGGATGGAATATGACGAAAGAGATCGCCGTCCCTGCGACAGAAAGCCTCCCCCTCCGCGGTTCTCCGAGGGAGCCAAAACTGGCCTCCAGCGTAGGGGCGCGTCCGAGGCGTTGGCGAGGGCGGCGGCCGGCGCCGCCGCGACGGATAGGAGCTCGAGGCAGAGCTGCCCCCCCGAGCCCCCTCCTCCCGCCGGCGACACGCCACCCCCCGCAACGCGAGCGGAGACCGCGTATCGCATCGGCGTGGCCGGAACGCGAGACGCGGACGAAGGACGAGATGGAGGCCCGGCAGGGGCGAGGACCGCGAGCATCGCCGTCGTCCCTGTCCCCGAGAGCGCCTCCTCGACCTCCTCCGGCAGGGAGGCCGGCGGGAGCGGCACCGGCGAAAGCGGCGCCCCTCCTCCTCCCGATCCTCCTCCGAGAGAGCTCACGCTCGGAGCCCTGCGGAGGCCGGCGAACGAGACGTCTCCGGAGAGCGAGGAGGCGCTCTCCAAAAGTCCCGAAGAAGCGGAAGAGGACGACGATAACACAGGGAGCGCGGCGACAGCATCGCCGTCGGTCGGGGCGTCGACGTCGATCGGCAGCGACCAGGGCCCCGCGGCATTCCCGCCGCCTCGAGGGGCTACCCTGACCCTCACCGCCCTGCGCCTGGCGTCGGGGGGCCAGAGCAGGGCCACTGGAGGGCCTCCGGGGGGGAGGTCGAAGACGGGGACCGGGGCGGAAGTACCGCCGCCGGCGCGAGCAGCAGCAGCAGCAGAAGAAGAAGAAGAGGCCGCCATCATCCCTCCGAAGCCCGGCCGCTGCTGCTGCGTCTGCTGCCGCTGGCGCTCCTCTCCCTCGAGCGAGATGAAGGGCGAGACCTGCATCGGCACCCCAGTCACGTTGGAGGCGACGAAGCGGGGCGAGACGCGGATGACGAGCGAGGTCGAGGCCGGGACTGCGACGGCGGCAGCAGAGGAAAAAGAAGACGAAGCGACGCCGCAGCTGCCGATACCGCTGCTCCAGCCGCCGCCGCCGAATCCCCTCCTACCGCCGCCGCCGCTGCTCCCGCCGACCTCCGCGGTCTCAGCACTCACCACGACGTCAGCGGAGAGGCCCCATGACCTAGACCTGGCCGTGACGAAAGCTATCAGGGAGGAAGAAGAAGAGGCTTCTCCTCCTCCTGCGGCGGCGGCGGCTGAAGGAGCCGACGATGCGGCAGAAGTAGCGGAGGGCGCCAAGGGCATCGGCGGCGTCCAGGCCGAGTCGCAGACCACGAGGCGGAGCGCCGCCGCGGCCGAGGCGGCGGCCGCCGCGACCGTCGCCGAGGACGAGCATGCCGCGGCCGAGAAGCCTCCTCCTCCGCCTCCGCCTCCGCCGCTGCCGTCGCCATTGTTGTTGGAAAAAGAGCACGCCGCGGCGAGCACGGACGCGAGCCCGACCAGCTCGACCGATCGCGGCCCCACGGCCCTGCGCTCAACGGAGAGCGGCGGGCCGCGGAGCGCCGGGGAAGAAGAGGAAGAGGAGTCCGCGCCTCCGACGTCGAAGAAGGGCGTCGAGTCTCCGAAAAGGCCGCCGCCAGTCTCTCCCTGCTCCGCTTCCGCCTCAGCAGCAGCAGCGGAAGCGGCAGAGGCTGCCGCAGCCGCAGAGGCAGCAGCAGCAGCAGAGACGCGCGGCGCGGGCACGAGGGAGGCCAGCAGTGGCAGCGGAAGCTCGTTGATCAGCCACACGGGCGCGCCGACGCGGACGGTCAGGGGCACCCCCGCAGCCGCGGCCGGGGAGAAGACGTCGCCGCTTCCGGAGCTGTCGCTCCCGAGGAACGAGTCCGAGTCGAGCTCGCGGCTTATGACGAGGTCGATGATAGGCCCCTCGGAAGAAGAAGAAGAAGAAGAGCGTCGCCGGACCCAGAGCGTCGAAGGGAGCTGCAGCGCGGAAAGAGAAGAAGAGGACGAAGATGCACCCGCCGCCGACGCCGACGAGGAAGAAGAAAACGCGACGCCGGCCGAGGAGCCGCTCACCCCGGCGACCACCATCGCCGGCGTCGCCCCCTGCGCCCAGTCGTGGCCCTCGGGCTCAACGGTCAGCGCCAGCGGCTTCCTTGGGTCGGCCGAGAGCACGGGCACGACCCCTCCTCCCGCGGGGGTCGCCCCCGTCGCCACCTGCCTCGCCGGGAAGGACGAATTCGACGACGAAGACAATGACGAGGAGGGGGAGGGGCCCGCCGCCAGCTCCCACAGCGACCAGGCGCAGGCCACGGGCAGGTCGACGGCCAGCGTCACCGGCGGGCAGACCCGGATCCTCCAGTCGACGAGCGCGGACGAGGCTCGGGACGAGGAGGGGGGGGCGAGGCGGGACGAGGGGCGGCCCCGCGCCGTCCCCGCGCCGCCGCCGCCACGGCTCGCGTCCGGCAGCGGGTCGCCCTCGACCGACAGCGACAGCCAGGCCAGCTCGACGGGAGCGGCGGCCGGGGCGCCGCCGCTGCCGCTTCCTCCTCTCGGTCTCGCGCAGGCCACGAGGCGCGTGAAGCCCTCGCCGACGGCAGAGGCCGGCAGCGCGTGCGTGCCCCCGGCGACGCCGACGGACCAGCCGAAGGCGTCGGGCTCGTCGTCGACGAAGAGCGTCTCGTCTTCTTCGTCCTCGTCGTCGCCGTCGCCGTCGCCGTCGATTTCTTCGCCCCCTTGTTCTCCTTCGCTGCTGCGCTGCCGCTGCCGCCTCCTCGGGGGAGCCCTCTTCTTCCGGGGAAGCACTGGCCTCACGCTCACCTGCGCGTCCGAGTCCCTCCACCCCAGGGGCAGCGGGAGGCGCCCCCCCGGGGGCACGACCCCGAGGACGAGGCGCTGCACGCTCGCTGCTCCCGCCGCGGCACTGCCCTCGTCGCCGCCCGCCTCGCCCGCGAGGCGCGCCACGGGCGCCCGCCTTCGGACGAGCCTCCTGCGCCGCACAAAGTCAACGGGTCCCCTGGACCCGGCAGAGGCGGGCGGGGTCGACGAGGGGTACGACGAGTAGAGGGCGCCGAGGTCCGACGCGTAGCTCCACCCGTCGCCGTCCCTGCCCGTGCCGCCGCCGCCCGCCCCCGCCGGGCCACCGCCGCCCCCGCGGTCCACCTGCCACGCGCCCTCCCACTCCCAGTCCCGGGGCAGCGCCGGGGCCGGGAACTCCCACGACGAGCCGGCGCGGGAGCCCGCGGGGCTGCTGCCGTCGTCCGGCACGAAGCGGCGGAAGCGGTCCGTCGGCAGGAGGTGGCCGCGCGAGCCCCAGCCCTTGAGCGGGATGTAGCGCTGGTTCTCGAAGACGGCGACCTCGACCGCGCCGCCGTCGAGCGTGCGGCGGGAGGGGAAAAAGAGGGGAGCGTCGCTGCTGCTGTCGCTGATGCTGATGCTGCTGTTGCTCCTGCTCCTGCTGTATCTGTCGGTCGATTGAGAAAAGAGGCCCGACGCGTCGTCGCCGGCGTCGCCGGCGCGCTCGAGGCACACCGCGACGGCGACGGGGCAGCAGTTCTCGACGCAGCAGAGCGAGCGCAGGGTCTCCGAGCGCTCCCCGGTCCAGGGGTTGAGGCTCGACTCGATGGCCACCCCTTCTCCCGGGGCCACGGGGGAGGAGAGCGGGAGGCGGACGGCGACGACGTCAGCGGAAGAAGAAGAATCGTCCCCCGCCCCCGCCGCGTCGGAAGAAGACCCTCCTCCTCCTCGGGGCCTCCTCCTCTCGGCGTCTCCGGCCGCCGCCGCCCCGGCCCTCCCCAGCGCCGGAGGGGGCAGCGGCACCCAGATCCCTCGCGCGCCCCCCACGCGGAGGGCGCGCCTGCCCACGGCACGCGACGAAAACGAAGACGAAGGAGGCAAAGAGCTGCTTCCGCTGCTGCCATCTCCTCCCTCTTCGCCGCGGTCTCCGCCGCCGCCGCCGCCGCTCGCGAGCCTCGAAGCGTGCAGAGCCAACTTCCACCCGTCAGGGCTCAGCTCGACCTCGACCTCTGCATCTCCTCCTCCTCCGGAACCTGCCCTTTGAGGGGGAGGGAGGAGGATGCCGGAGGCGATGACGCGGCCTCGGCCCGCGCGCGCGGACGCGTCGACGAGCTCGAGGATGACCTCGGTCGTGGCGGCGGCCGCTGCGGCAGCGGCGGCGGCGGCGGCCGAAGCAGCTGCTGCTCCACCGCCACCACCGCTCTCCGCGCCCCGAGACATCAGCTCCGCCGCGGCAGGGGGGTCCAGCGAGAGCAGGAGCGTCTCGTCCCACCTGAAGAGGCTCTCGTAGGAAAGGGAGGAGGCGGTCCGGAGGCGCGAGCGGGTGCGAGCAGAGGAGGCGCCGCCGGAGTCGTCGCCGGGTTCGTTCGAGGGCGAGGGCGGCGCCGACAACGGCATCGAGAGGCGTGCGCGGAGGTAGAGCTCCGGGGGCGTCGCCGGCGGCAACGATGTGCTCGCACCCTCCCCCGTTTCCGTCTTCACTGCCTGGAGCACGGTCACGGCCAGCAGCCTCGCCGGGCTCGCCGCCGCCGCGGCAGCAGCGGCCGCCTCACTCGAAGTGCCCGAAGTGGTGCCCGAGGAGGGGGGCAGTGGCGGTCTCGGCGGCAGCGGCAGCGAGACGTCGACGCCGCCGTCGTCGGCCTCGTCGAGCAGGGGGACGAGCTCCCTGCGCCCGCGCCCCGCCACGATCAGGAGATCTGCCGGGAGGCGCAGGGCGTTGAACACGCGGGTGCGGACGCCTCCGTCCGCGGCGAAAGAAGAAGAAGTCGAAGGGGCAGCAGAGGGAGCGCCGCCTCTGCCGCTGCTCCCTTGCGAGGCCCTCGAAGAAGAAGCGTTCGCAGCAGCAGCAGCAGCATTTGCAGCTGGTCCTGCAGAAGCAGAAGCGGAAACAGCAGAGAAGGCGGAAGCAGCAGCAGCAGCAGCGATCACGGCCTGGCGGCGGCTGCTGGGGAGCCACCCGCGCGCCGCGTCCAGCAGCGACGCCGCGGCGGCGAACGACGCCGTCGCTCGGACGCATCCGCCTCCGCCGCCCCCGCCGATCCCTCCTCCTCCATCGCTCGGGGCCGCCTTGACGGAGACGACGAGCATCGGCGCCCCCGCGGTCGCCGCTGCAGCGGCGACGTCGTTGGACAGAGCGAAGCGGGCTCCGGAAGATGGAGAAGAAGTAGACGAGGACAGAGCGGCGGAGCTGCCTCCTCTGGCGCTCCCTCGCCGACCTCCTCCGTTCGAAGAAGAAGAAGAAGAAGAAGAAGAGTCGGCTTTGACGATCAGAGGCACCGGCTCGAGTACAGGCTCCCACCCGCCGATCCCGGCGATCCCGCCCAAAGCGGGATTGAAGGCCCAGATCGAGGCGGTGACGCCGGCGTAGGCTTGCACCGTCGACGTCGACCTCGTGCTGCTCCTGGTGCTGCCGCTTTTTCCTCTATCGGCGGCAGCACTGCCTCCTACGACGCCTTCGACCGCGGCCCTGCCCCCAAACCTGCCCCCGGCGTCGAGGGCCCCGAGCCTCGCGACCAGCAGCGGCCTGTTCAGGGCGTCGCGTACCTCAATGTCCGCGCCGTCGCAGCGGAGCACGAGCGAGAGGGAGGTCGACGCGAAGGCGACATTCGGTCTCAGCTCGGGCGTGAGCGACGAGGAGGAAAAAGGGACGATTTCTTCGTCGTCATCGCTTCCGCCGCCGCCGTCGCCTGACCCCAGCGTCAGCACGCTCAGGTCGGAGGGGGGCGCCAGCCCTCCGTTGCCGCTGTGGCTCGCCGAGAGAGTGTCCGTGAGCGTGGCTGAGAACGCGCCCGTCGAGTCGTCGGCGCGCCACAGGGCTATGGGCTCGCGCCTGCCGCCGCCGCCGCCGATCCCGAGGCCGCCGAAGCCGCCGCCGAAACCGCTCCGGCTCGGGCCTAGCGCCGCGACGACGCGCAGCGCGTGTCGCGGGGCCCTCGCCACGGCGTCCGCCCTCACGCACCGCACGCAGGACCTCGCCGGGGGCGCGTTCGCCCCTCCACTCGAAGCAACGGTGGCAACGAGCCCCAGGGCGACGTATCCGGGAGGGGCGACGGGCTTCCAGAGGGAAAGAGAAGGAGAGGCTCCTCCGCCGCCGCTGCCGCTGTCCGCGCCGCGGCCGCCGCTGCCGTCGCGCCAGGCGAGCGCGAAGGCCGCGGGCTGCGCCAGCAGCGGCGGCCGCAGCAGGTGCGGCCTCGAGCCCGCAGTAGCCTCCTGCGAGTCGAGCAGGACGACGACGCACGGCGGCGGATCCCTGCCCGCGACGGCGACGTCTCCCAGCGAGGCGTACCCGGGCGGAGGGACCGGCCTCCAGATCGAGACCCCGGCCGCCGTCGTCGCCGTCGCCGAGTTTGCCGCCGCCGTTGCCGCCGCGGACAGCGACGAGGCGGAAGAAGAAGAGCCGCCGCCTCCGCTCCCGCTCGCCGAAGACGCGGATGACGAAAGCGGCGGCGGCTCCCACCAGATCCGCCGGAAGTCCGCGGCCGACGCCCTCGCCGACGCCGACGCGGCAGAAGCGATCGCGGAGGCCCTGGCAGAGAGGAACGCGGCGACGGCCGGCGGCGGGCGCGCGCGCCGGCGCGCCGCGGCCTCGGCGTCGAGGGGCCTCCTCGCGGCCGAGAAGGAGGGAGGCATCTCCTGCTGCTGCGCGACGTCGGCGGAGGCGGGAGGAAGCTCCGCGAGAGCGGCGGGGGGCACTCCGATCGGCGACCGCAGGTCGAGGAAGAGGAACGGCCTCTGCCCGCGGCGAGGCGCTGCTCCCTCCTCTTCGCCTCCCTCCTCCGGCACAGAGGAGGAGGAGGAGGAGGGAGAGGGGGACGAAGAAGTGGAGACAGTAAAGGTCGCCGCGGCGTTGGATACGCACCAGACGTGGGCGGTCGCGGCAGCTGCCGCGGCGACAACCGCCGCGAGACTCTCTTCGCCACCGCCGACGCCGACGCCGACGTGACCCGCATCCGCCTCCGCCGCCGAAGAGCCCGAAGCCGAGGCCGAGAGCGACGCCGCATCCAGAGCCAGAGGGTCCACGACCGGGAAGCACGGCCCCGGCCTCGCTGCCACGCAGACTGCAGCGGCGACGCAGGCCACCGCGCCCCTCGGCGGCGGCTCAAGCAGCTCGCCGCCCTCGTCGAGAGCCGGAGAGACCGGCGAGGCGACGCAGCCGAGCGCGACGAACCCGGGAGGCGGCACAGGCCTCCACAGCGCTACGCCGCCTCCCGTCCACTCCCGCACGAAACCGACGGGAGGGGCCAGGATGCCGCTGTTGAGGGCGACGACGGCGACGCGGAACGGCGGCGGGCGAGCCGAGGAGGAAGAAGAGGGACAGGAGGAGGAGAAGAAGCTCGCGCCGCCCCCGCTCCCGTCGACGCCACCGCCGCCGCTCGCGCGGGTTGCGACGTCGCCGAGCGAGGCGTACCCCATCGGCGGCACGGGCCTCCAGAAGGCCAGACCCTCGTTGATGGCACTCGAGCTCGTCGCCGCGCTCCCCCCTCCGGCCCAGACGCGCTCGAAGCGGGCGCACGTCGCGAGCGGCGCCGAGGCCGGCGGCTGCGCCAGCGGGCGCGCGATCGAGTCGACGAGGCGGGACAGCAGCCCGGCCCCGCCGGGGGTCAGCGTGGCTCGCAGCGCCGAGACGGCGATGCGGGCGTCCGCGACCTTGGCGATTTCGCCGCCATCGCGGCACGCAGAGGAGGCGGCAGAAGGTGACGGATCCATCGAAAACTCGAGGTCGGCGCCGCAGGGGGCCAGCAGCCCGCCGAGGAGCCTGGCCCTCGCGCCCGCCGCCGCTGGGAGCTCGAATGCGTCCGCCCGGAGCCCGCGGAGCGACGCCGCGACGCGCGTCTTTTCTCCGCTGCCGCTTTCCGGAGGAGAATCCGAAGCCGACGAGGAGGAGCTCGAGACGACGCGCACGGAGGCGTCGAAGCGGATCGCGAGGGCGCGGGCTCCCCCCGTGGCGGCGGCGGGCAGCGAGGAGGACGACGATGACGAAGACGCCGCTGCTGCCGTCGTTGTTGTCGAGGGGGGAGCGGCAGCTCCCCCTTCGTCGGCGGCAAGCGCGTTCGATGACGACGGTCGCGGGGTCGCCTGGCGCATCGTGAGCGACGAAGAAGAAGGGCGAGAAGACATGAGCGACGAGGGGGGAGGAGCAACGCTGGTGCCCCCCCCGCGGTCGCTGCCGCCGCCGCTCGCGCTGCCCGCCTCCGAGAAAAAAGAAGAGGCGGAGGAGGCCGAGTCCGGCAGCGAGACGAAGCGCACTTCGGCGTCCACGACGTCGAGCTCCAGGTCCATCGAAGACGACGAGGCGGGAGGAAGAGCCGGAGCGGAGGAAGCTGAGGAAGCAGAAGCGGCGGCGGCGAGCGCCCGAGGAGGACCCGAAGCCGCCGCCCTCCCTTCCTCCGCTCCCCCTTCCGCCTCGTCTCCCTCCTCCTCGACGTGCATCTCGGCGCCCGCGACCCTCACCACGCCGTCCGCGGCCGCGGCGACCAGCCGGCTCCCGGCCCCGAGCTGCAGGCACGCCGCGAGCGACTCGGCCCCGACGACCGCGATCCGCCTCAGAGTCAGAGTCACCCCGGGCCCCAAGAGGATGAGAGGCACGCGGTCCGTCGGCCGCAGCCCCGGGGGGAGCAGCAGCCTGCCGCGCCCGCGCCCGTCGACGACCGCGGACCGCAGCCCCGGGGCGTCGGCGAGCAGGCGCGTGGACGGACAGAGCCACGTGTCTCCGTCGAGCGTGAGGGAGGCGTGGCCGCTTTCGAGGGGGCTCAAGAGGACGTCGCGCGTCGCAAACGGCGGCGGCACGCCGCGCGCCCTGGCCGCGGCCTCCGGCGCGAAGAACTTGGCCGCGGCGAGCAGGAACCCCACCTCGGCCGACAGCCTGGGGCCGTGGAGCCTGACGGCGGCGCGCGCCTTTCCCGAAGGGCCTCGGGACCAGTCCACGGCGAGCAGCGAGGGCGAGGGCGCCATCAGGAGCGCAGGCGACGGAGGGCAAGAGGCGGCGCTCCGTCCTCCCTCCCATCCCGTCTCGGCGCCGGCGACACCGCCTCCGCCTCCCAGAGCCAGCGCCGGCGGCGGCCTCGCCGAGAGCGCTGCCGCCCTCCCGCGGGGCACCCCCGGCCTCTCGTCCGTCGCGGACAGGGCCGGGAGCATTACGCTGGCCCTGGCGCCGCCGAGCGCGTCGGAGGTGTACGAGACGCAGACGCCGGCCGTCGCGGCGACGGCGGCGAGCTGCTCGCTGCCTCCCCCCGCCACGGCGTGCGTGAGCCGGAGCTCCGCGAAGCCCACGCGCACGGCGACGCGGGTGGAGATGGGGACGAGAGAAGCGGTTCGGGTCGGAGCAGCGGAGGCGGAGGCGGAGGCGGAGGCGGAGGCGGAGGCGGAAGGGGCGGGGGCGAGCGAGGGGGGTTGGCCCCCTCCGATCCCCTGCCACGCGACGGCGACGTCCGGCTCCGGGTACCTGCGCTCCATCCAGGCCCCCGCCCGCCCCAGCCTCGGCCCCTCGGCCACGTTTTCCGACGCCACGGTCGTGACCAGCGCGTACTCCGCGTCGGAGAGAGACGCGGCGAGCGAGGGGAGATCGACGTCGACAGAAAGTCGCGGCACCGCAGCGGCAGCATCGAGCACAAGCGGCCGGCGCAGAGTGACGCGGATGCCGCGGTCGTAGCCCGTGACGACGTCGCGGCCGCGCGCGCCGGCCACGACGCCGCAGCCTCCGAGGCGAGAGCCAACAATGGTCGTGGTCTCGAGCAGAATGCGGTGCTTCTTCCTGTTTTGGCTCTGAGAAGCAGCAGGGGAGGAGGGAGAAGGAGCATCGGAGGAAGAAGTCGACGAGACGTCGTCGACCTCGGCCCACGCGACCTCGCTCCGCAGCGAGAGCGCTCCGAGGTCGACCTCGATGGCGTCGCCGCTGTCGGTGCGGCGGGGCATGGTGACCACGGGGGCGTCCGCGTCGGCGTCAAGCATGACGATGACCGGCGGGCGCGTGGCGGGAGGGGCCGGAGGAGCGGGAGCGGAGGAGGAGGAAGAGGAGGAAAGAGCAACAGCCCGCGCCGCCGCCGCCGCCAGCAGCAGCGGCGGCGGCTGCAGCCTGAAGGTCAGGAGGGCGTACCGAAGCGCCTCCTGCAGTAGCCTGTTCAGGTACACCACGCGCAGCGCGCAGAGCTTGGCCCTGACCTCCCAGAAGGCCGGGGCCCCCTCGGGCACGCGCGGGCGAGGGGCAGGGTTTTCTCGGTCGCTGCTGCCGCTCTCGCTCCCCCCGGCTCCCGTCGCGGCACAGGCGGTCACGGCGATATCGCCGGCGCCGCGCGAGGCGACGAAGAGCGTCACGAGAGAGCCCGAGGCCCCCGGGCGGAGTCCGACCGCCTGTCTGTACGGGTGCCCCTCGGGCAGGGAGCCGTCGTCGGCGGTGAGGTTTCCCAGAGTCGCGACGAGCGTGAGGCCCGAAGAGGGAGGAGGACGAGAGCCGTCGCGTCCTCCTCCGCCGCCGCCGCCGCCGCCGGCCGTCAGCGTCAGGGAGAGCGTCTCGACCGCCGCCCTGCCCAGAGGGGGAGAGGTCTCCTCGTCCTCGTAGAGGAAAGCAATGCGCAGCGCGGAGACGATTACGGAGAGCTCGAACGAAGGGGTTGAAGGAGGAGACGAAGGTGACGGCGCGGAGGAGGAGCCCCCTCCGCTGCCGCCCTCGTCGTCGCCGTCGTCGTCGTCGTCATCGGAAACGCCGCCGCCGCCGCCAAGTCCTGCCCCCTTGCCCCGCCCTTCCCCTCCTCCGAACGCGCTCGCCATCGCCTGCCCGAGGTCCACGCCCGCCGTCATCAGGGCCGCGATCGTCGGGCGACGCCACCAGAAGTCGACGTCGGCGAGGCGCATCGAGAGGCGGACGGGCGGAGCAGCCTGAGAGGGAGGAGCAGAGGCGGAAGAGGAAGAAGAGGAAGGAGGGTCGGAGGAGAACTCGAGCGTCCATGCCGGCTCCCTCGCCTCCTCCTCCTCGCCGCCGAGGCCTCCTGCGGCGCAACGCAAGCCGCGCGTGCTTCCGGTAGGAGACACCCCGTCGGCCTCGTCCGCGGCGTCGAAGAACTCGTCCTGGTCCTCCGAAGCAGCAGCGGTGGCGCCGCTATTTCTCTCGCGGAAGGAGGTGGAGGAGGAGGAGGAACGAGTCCCCGACGCTGCTCCGAACGAAGGCGGCGGGAGCGCCGACGCCGGGGTGGCAAACGCTTCGTCGAGGGAGCTCCCCGCCGCCGTCGTCGTCGTCGCCGGAGGCGTCGCCGGGATCGGATACGAGGCAGAATCTGCTCCAGCGGCCTCCCTCGCGGCCGTCGCGGCCGCGGCGGCGGCCCCTCCGGACCGGGCGAGGAGGAGCGTCGGGCGAGGCGGCGGCGGGCCCAGGGGCGGCGACGTCGCCGCCGCGCCGCGGCGCCGCCGCTTCTTGCTGCCGCCGCCGCTCATCAGCAGGTCCTCCACCTCGAAGGCGCCGAGGCGCACCGACGCCCTGAAGGACGGGGCCGAATCGGAATGAGAAGCAGGAGGGGGAAGGAGCGAGGCCGAGGCGGCGCCGCCCGAGGCGCGGACGACCGCGAGCGGCACCTCGCCGTCGACCTCCTCCGCCGCGCCTTCGATGTCGCCTTGGCTCTCGTCGCCAGCGGCGTCTCCAGCCCCTTCCGCTTCTGCGCCCTCGGGCTTCTCCTTCTTCTTCTTCCACCATGGCAGCGGCGGCCTCCCTGAGAGGAAGATCGCGAACTCTCCGAGCCTGGCCGTGACCTCGACGGGAGGGCGACGAGCCGCGGCAGCAGCGGCGCCGGCGGCGGCGGTGGGGGGGGGGACGAGAGGGGGCGGCGAAGAAGGAGAGGAGGCGGAGAGCAGCAGAGGCGACAGCGGCGGCGACGACGGAGTTGTCCCCGCCTCGTCTCCTCCTCCGCCTCCTCCTTCGCCTCCCCCTTCCCGCAGCAGCAGCGCCTCCGCCGCGTCCCCTCCTGCCAGCTCCCGCATCGCCGCCGCTGACGCCTCCAGAGCTCGAAGCCAGCGCCTGCAGCTCTCCTCCGTGGGTGGGAGAAGGACGACGACGTCTTTTTCGAAAAGAGCGCGGCGGCCGTCGTCGCCGTGGCGGAGCAGAGCGATGAGGTGGGGAGGAGCTCGCCCTCCTCGACTCCCCGCGACGGCGGTCGCGGAGGCGTCCCCAGGGATCCTCGCGGCGCGCCTCCCCGCCCAGGCGTCGTGAGACGTCGCGGTGGCCCAGGCGGCGCGGCGTGCGGCGGCGGCGGAGGCCTCGTCGGCGGAAGGAGGAGAGGGAGAGGGGGCAGCGGCGCGAGGGGCGAGCCAGAGCCTGCCGCGCCGCAGGACGGCCCAGCGCCGGCGCCACCTCCCCGCCGCCCATGCTCCCCCGGCTCCCGCGCCCGATGAAGAAGCGAGTGAGGAGGCCGGGTGGCGCTCGAGCACTCGGACCTCTCCCTGGAACTCAGGGCCGTCGTCGCCGTCTCCGTCTGCGAACCCGCCCCAGGGGGACGCGGAGAGAGCAGGGAGCTGCTGGAGCTGCTGCTGCTGCTCTTGCTGCTCTTGCTGCTCCTGCGACTGTGACTGCGGCGGCGACGGCGAGAAGCTCGTCGCCGCGGCCTCGAGCACCCGGAACAGCCTCGCTGCGCGCCCCGGACTGACGTAGAACCTCAGGGCAGGGACGCGGAGCGAGGCCCTGATCGGAGGAACGGAGTCCCGAGAAGGAGAAGACGAAGGAGGAGAGGACGGGGGCAAGAGCAGACGAGAGGGGGGCAGCTCGACCGCCGCGTCGGCGCCGCAGCGCTCGAGCAGGACGACGGCCCGGCCCCTGCTGCGCCTCCTCCCTCTCTCTTCTCCCCCCGCCGTCGCCGCCTGCACTGCCCCTCCTGCTCCTCCGGCTCCCTCTCCTTCGACGACCCACGCGCTCACGTCCCTCGACTCGATGGTGAAGCACTCGAACCCGGGCCCGGCGCGGGACGCCGCGCCGGCGTCGGAGCGGACCCGCAGGGTCCCCAGATCGAGGACGAGCGTCAGCGGCGCGGAGCTCGGAGAGGAGGGCGCCGCTCCCGCCGCCTCTCCCGCCGCCGCCGCCGCCCCCGGCACCGGGATCGAGAGCTTGGGCGCGTCGAGGTCGAGGGTCAGGTCCAGCGAGGGCCTGTCCGAGAGCGCGGCCGCCAGGGCGGCCCCGGCGGCGCGCCTCGCCCTCTCGGCGCCGACCGCCGCCGCCGCGCCGAGCGCCGAGAGGCGCAGCGGCCTCTCCGGCCTGAAGAAGGCGGCGACGCGGCTCAGCGCGCGCGGGGCCCAGGTGACGAACGAGGGGGCCAGCGAGACGCGCAGCCTGGCGTCGGCGAGGGCGTCCTGCGGGCGGCGGACGAAGGCGACGTCGAGGGCCATCCGTCGCTCGAGGGCGGGAGCGGCGGGAGAGGGAGCGCGAGCGTCCCCGAGGCCGGTCGTCAGGAGGGCGCCCTCGGGCGAGCGGACCCCCATCGACTCTATCCTCACCGCGAAGGCAGCAGCCTCCGGGTACAAGGAGACGTCCAGCGAGGCCCCGCCGAGCCCTGCGACGAGGACGTCGGGGGGAGGAGGGAAAGAGGGAGAAGAAGGGGCGGCGGAAGAGCTCGACTCTCCCCCCCCCTCGAGCACGACCGCGGCGGACCCGACGGCGACCCGGACGGCCGTCAGCACGGTCCAGGGCGTCGTCGCGTCGTCGGTCAGCGCCGCCTGTCTGCCCTCCTCCATGGACCGCAGCGCGTCGAGCTCGGAGGGGGTGAGGTCGGAGAGTGGAGGGGGGCCGGCGTCGAGGGCGGGGGCCGAGGAGGGCGCCGAAGCGCCGCCCCCGCTCCTCGCTGCGGCAGCGGGCTCCTCCCCGCGCCACCACTCGCCCCACGTCCTCCTGCTCGCCGCCCTTGCCGCGGCCGCGGCGGCCGCGGCCGCGACCCGCCTCGCCCTGCCTGCCTCCACACGAGCGTGCGCGAGCCTCCGGAACGCCAGCATGGCTCCCTCCGACAGTCCCGACGACTCCTCAATGGCGCGCGTCGTCGCGTTGCCGCCGAGCGCGGCCCCGGGAGCGAGCAGCGACGCTGCGTACGCCTCTACGTACCTCGACCGGACGCCTATCGCGACCTTGAGGGCAGCGCCGTCGATTCCGGAGAGCGCCCGCTGCTTCGAGAGCCTCTTGCCGACGGCGCGGGCGGCGTAGACCCACCAGGCCCGCGCGGCGGCGTTCCTCCTGGTGAGCGGGCAGCGCGCAGCCGGCCGCGGCCGGCCGACCGTCGCCGCGGGCGGCCTGAGGTGCGCGTGCGGCGCCCTCGCCGCGTGCGCATCGATGGCCTCCAAGACAGACTGCGCTCCCAGATACTGCGCACGGGAGAGGTGGAGGGAGACCGCGTCGAGGGACGCGTCGACGCTCTGGAAGGGCAGCTCTCCCTCTCCCGCTCCCTCCCGCCCGGGGCCTCCTCCTGCCTCCTCCTCCCTCCTCCTCTGCTGCTCCCGCTCGAGCCGCCGCTTCTTGCGCGCCGTGGGTCCGGCCCGGACGTAGGTCGCCCGCCCGTCGACTGGACGCAGCACGTAGGCTCGTCCAGCAGCCGGGGAAGGGGGCAGAGAAGCGGGAGCGGCGGCGAGAAGGCCGATCGAGCGCGGAGCGGCGGCGGAGCCCGAGGAAGCTATGCCGTCGGCAAAGAGGACGTCCCAGCCGGCAGGCGGCACGTCAGCCCACCGCCTCCGCCCCCTCGGGGGCTTCCACGGCTCCGCACCCGCGTCGAAGTACAGCGAGAGCCTGACCAGCTCGGCGGACTTACGCAGCAGCGACAGAGGGTCGTGCGTGACGAAGGAGGGAGCGCCCGAGGCGTCGACGGTCCGGGCAACGAGCCTCGCGAGCGTCGCGCCGGCCGCCAGGGGCGGGAGAGGGCCTCCCTTCTCGCCCCCTCTCCCGCCGCCGCCGCCGCTGGAGCCGCCTCCGGGGTCCTCGTAGCGGATGTGGACCTGCGAGATGGAGATCTGGAGGTTGCCCAGGATGACGTCGGCGAGGCCGCGGAGGAGGCCCGCCTGCTGGTCGTCCTCGGCGTCGGGAGAGGTCGAGGGCGCCTCTGAGGTCGACGGCGACGCAGCGGCAGCATCGGCTTCGGCCGCGACGACCGCGTCCAGGCCGCCAAACTTCCCCGCGGCCCAGGCCAGCTCGGCCTCAGCCACGACGCGTCGACGGAGGGAGAGGTCGGCCGCGGCCGCCGCCGCGATGGCGGCGTCTGCGTCGGCCTCGGTGGGCGGCGGGCGGCGTCGCCGGCGCTGCTGTTTCGAAGAAGGCTGAGGGTGATCGATGGCTCCGTCGCCGGCAGCGTCGGCATGCGTCGCCGTTCCATCATCTTTCCCTCCTTCGCCTTCCTCATCGTCGTCGTCGTCGTCGTCGTCATCTCCGCCGCCCCCCGCCGGACCAGCCAGGACGTAGAGCCTGTCCACCTCCACGACCACGGGGCTCCCTCGCAAGTTGGCCCAGGGAACGCGGAGCGAGAGCCTCCCGAGGAGCCCTCCTTTGACCGTCAGGGGCAGGCCGAGGCCGTCGAGCGCCCCGGCCCTGAGCGTGAGGTTGCTCAGAGAAACATCTCCGCGCAGGACAGACACTCGAAGCGAGTCCGCGTCGATGCCGGCAACGTAGGTGCCCAGGTACTTCTGCAGGAAGTAGGCTACCTGGGCCTCGAGCATTGTAGTTAAGCGTGTCGGAGAAAAGGGGGAGAAAAGGAGCCTCTCTCGCCTTTCGACGACAACGAAAGAAAAATGATCGAAGAAAGGAACCGACCGGT